>Ga0335072_10007489_pt1 | contig 15880 bp, 20 predicted proteins | sample Lox_Sample_21_FD_206725 | JGI IMG/M metagenome (GOLD analysis project Ga0335072, IMG submission 206725) | Soil microbial communities from Loxahatchee National Wildlife Refuge, Florida, United States - Lox_Sample_2.1 | ecosystem: Environmental > Terrestrial > Soil > Wetlands | place: USA... | reverse complement strand
TGGATACGGCGCGGCGGGCATAGCCGGCGGGATCTCCGCCCGTCGTCGCGCATCCCGCCACGCCGGCGCGGCGACGGCCGCGCGCCATGGAAGAGCGCCATGGGTGTGCGCCGTGGATGCGCGCCGCGGGTAAGCGGTGCTAAGCCGCGGCCTGCAAGCCGCCCTGCTTTTCTATGAACGCGGCGATGTCGGCCACGCCCTGCCCGGCGCGGATATTGGCGAACACGAACGGCCGGGTGCCGCGCATCTTGCGCGCGTCGCGATCCATCACTTCCAGGCTGGCGCCGACGAAGGGGGCAAGGTCGATCTTGTTGATCACCAGCAGATCGCTGCGGGTGATGCCCGGTCCGCCCTTGCGCGGAATCTTGTCGCCGGCGGACACGTCGATGACGTAGATCGTCAGATCCGCGAGTTCCGGACTGAAGGTTGCCGCCAGGTTGTCGCCGCCGCTTTCGATCAGCACCAGATCCAGCGCGGGAAACCGCCGGCGCAGGTCGGCGACGCCGGCCAGGTTGATCGAGGCGTCCTCGCGGATCGCGGTATGCGGGCAGCCGCCGGTTTCGATGCCCAGGATGCGTTCGGGCGGCAGCGAGCCGGCGCGCGTCAGGAATTCCGCATCCTCTTTGGTGTAGATGTCGTTGGTGATCGCGGCGATGTCGTAGCGCGCGCGCAGGTGCTTGCAAAGCGCATCCATCAGCGCGGTCTTGCCGGTGCCGACCGGACCGCCGATGCCCACGCGCAGCGGGCCGTTGGGTGATTGCGTCATGAGCGGAACAATCTCGTGTACTGGGTTTCGTGGCGCATCGCGGCAAGGTCGGCGCGAAAGGCGCTGCCGCCGATATCGTCCAGCGTCGCGGCGGCGGTTTCGTTGGCAACACGCAATACGTCGGGCTGGATGGCGGCGAGAACCAGCAGGCCGGCGGTCTGGCCCAATGGCACCAGGCGCACGGCGGCGGAGATCAGGTTGGTCGCGAAAGCCTGCAGATAGGAAGCGGCCGTGAGGTCTTCGCCGATACCGTGCCAGCCGGCCAGCGCGCCGGCGGCAATGGGATAGGCGATCGGCTCCGGCAGCGCGGGACAATCCCAGGCCTGCGCGGCACGCAAAAAGGCCGTGCCCTGGTCGAGGGTTTCGGCAAGGCGCTCGCGGCCGGCAGCAACCGCGGCGGCAAGTTCGGCGAGCGCAGCGAGAGCGCCGGGATCATGGGCGGCGCGATGGGCGTGGCGCAGCAGGATGGCATCGTTGCGGCCGGAACCGTGGGCCAGGATGGCGGCCAGCCAGTCACGAAGTGTGTCAGCGGTGCTCACGTCACCGGATTCCACCGCCCATTCCAGGCCATGCGAGTAGGCGAACGCGCCGGTGGGAAAACCGGGCGAAAGCCAGGCAAGCAGCTTGAGCAAATCCTGCGGCGACGGCTGGATGCGGTCCTGCATCGCGCGCGGCGGCGGCGGTGCGGTGTCAGTCGTCATCGTGATGGTGGTGGTGATGATGGCCGCCGGCATAGGCGCCGGCTTCGGGATCGAACGGGGCTTCGATTTCGTCGACATGGCCGCCGAGACCTTCCACCATATCGGCAATCACGTGGTCGGCGCGGATGCGAATGCGATCGGGCAGCAATTGCACCGGCAGGTGGCGATTGCCGAGATGCCAGGCGATGCGGACCAGTTCGCCATCTTGATGCGTGTGAATTTCCAGCAGTTTCTCCGGCCTGGCGCGGACCTGGATCACGCCACCGGAGTCCAGTGCCAGCCCGTCACCATGGCGCAGGCGCGCCGCCTGCGGCAGATCCAGCATGACGGCGTTGCCATGCTCGGTGGTCAGCACGAAGCGGCGGCGGTGACGATGATCATAGTCCAGCGACACGCGATCGACCTCGGTCGCGCCGTCCCACGAACCGGCGGGCAGGATCTGCCGTGCACGCATCATGGCGTCAGCACTTTCTCCATGAATACGCTCAAGGGATCGGCGCCATAGGCACCGAACGGGCCGCGGTCGCGATAACCGCAGGCACGATACAGGCGCAACGCGGCATCGTTGTAAATGCCCGTCTCGAGCCGAATGACCGGCGCATGTTCGCGCCCTGCCACGGTTTCCAATCGGTCCAGGATCGCACGGCCGACGCCGCGGCCACGCGCCGCGGCAGCCACGATCATGCGTTTCAGTTCCGCCGCGCCGTCGTCCGCCAGTACCAGCGCACCGCAGCCGACTGCCCGCGCATCGCGCCGCGCCACCAGGAACCGCACGTTGGACCGTGCCAGCAGCGCCGGGTCGACCAGGTGGCGCGATTCCGGCGGATAGCGATCGGCGGAATACGCGTCCGATTCCTGCATCAAAGCGAGAACGTCGGGCTGGTTCGGGCTTTCCGGCGCGATTGCCAGCATGGGTCAGAACAGAAAATAGCGTTGGGCCATGGGCAGCAGCGTGGCCGGCTCGCAGGTCAGCAGCACGCCGTCGGCACGGACTTCGTAGGTTTCGGGATCGACTTCGATGACCGGCATCGCATCGTTATGGATCATGGCATGCTTGCCGATGCCGCCGCGGACATTGGCGACCGGCACCAGCGTCCGTTGCAGCTTCAGCGCCTGCGCGATGCCGGCGTCCAGCGCGGCGGCGGAGACGAAGGTCAGGCAGCTTTCCGCCATCGCGCGACCGAAGGCACCGAACATCGGGCGGTAGTGCACCGGCTGCGGCGTCGGGATCGAGGCGTTGGGATCGCCCATCGGCGCGCACATGATCGTGCCGCCCTTGATCACCAGGTCGGGCTTCACGCCGAAGAAGGCCGGGGACCACAGCACGAGGTCGGCCAGCTTGCCCGCTTCGATGGAGCCGATCTCCCGCGCCATGCCCTGCGCGATAGCGGGATTGATGGTGTATTTCGCGATGTAGCGCTTCACCCGCGCGTTGTCAGAGCCACTATCGCCGCGCAAAGCCCCGCGCTGCGTCTTCATCTTATGCGCGGTCTGCCAGGTGCGGATGATCACCTCGCCGACGCGGCCCATCGCCTGGCTGTCCGACGACATCATCGATAGCGCGCCGAGGTCGTGCAGAATGTCCTCGGCGGCGATCGTTTCTTTGCGGATGCGGCTTTCCGCAAAGGCGACGTCTTCGGGGATCGCGCTGTCCAGGTGGTGGCAGACCATCAGCATGTCGAGATGCTCGTCCAGCGTGTTCGCGGTGTAAGGACGCGTGGGATTGGTCGAGCTGGGCAGCACGTTCGGCAGGCCGGCGACCTTGATGATGTCGGGCGCGTGGCCGCCGCCGGCGCCTTCGGTGTGGAAGGCGTGGATGGTACGGCCCTTGAACGCCGCGATCGTATCTTCGACGAAACCAGACTCGTTCAAAGTATCGGTGTGGATCATGACTTGGACGTCATAACTGTCCGCCACCGCCAGCGCACAGTCGATCGCGGCGGGCGTGGTGCCCCAGTCCTCGTGCAGCTTCAAACAGGACGCGCCAGCACGGATCATTTCCTCCAGCGCGGCGGGACGCGAGGCGTTGCCCTTGCCGGCGAATGCGAGGTTCACCGGCAGTCCTTCCGCGGCTTGCAGCATCCGCGCGATATGCCAGGGGCCCGGCGTGCAGGTGGTGGCCGCGGTGCCCGTGGCGGGGCCGGTGCCGCCGCCGACCAGCGTGGTGACGCCGGCCGCTATCGCCTCTTCTACCTGTTGCGGACAGATGAAATGAATATGGGCGTCGATGCCGCCGGCGGTGAGGATCTTGCCCTCGCCGGCGATAATCTCGGTGCCGGGTCCGATGATGATATCGACGTTCGGCTGCACGTCGGGATTGCCTGCCTTGCCGATGCGGGCGATGCGGCCGGCGGTGATGGCGACGTCGGCCTTCACAATGCCCCAATGGTCGATGATCAGCGCGTTGGTGATGACGGTGTCCACCGCGCCCTCGGCCTGCGATGCCTGCGACTGGCCCATGCCGTCGCGGATCACTTTGCCGCCGCCGAACTTTACCTCCTCGCCGTAGGTGGTGAGGTCGCGTTCCACTTCGATGATCAGATCGGTGTCGGCCAGGCGAACGCGGTCACCAGTGGTGGGGCCAAACATGTCAGCATAGGCGTGGCGGGGGATGCGGGCCATGTTCTGTGTCCAGTTATGCCGTCGAGGCGGGAAGCTGCATCAGGCGTTGCTTGATTTCGTTTGCCACGCCGGCCGCATCGCGTTTTCCAGCTCGGACGAATTGCCATCGCCGCAACGGGGCCGGCAGTCCAGCCGGCAACCCGCGTCCAGTCATAACCACGGGAACGACGGTCTTGCCCGCGGCGATGGCTGCACCGACCTCCGACATGACGTAGGCGCTGGACAATGCGGCCGGAGTGATCAACGCGACGACTGCGTCCGACGTATCCATGGCGGTCCTGAGATGCTCACCCCAGTCAGAACCTGCCGCGATATCGGCATCCGTCGCAGCCGCGACACCGACGCGGTTGAGTGCGTCGCGCAAGCGCCCGGCGGCCGCGGCATCCCGTCCAGCCGCGGAAAAAAACACCTTAAGGAGCGGTACCACGGCTTATTCTCGCTTTCAGTTCCACCAGGTAGTGATCGAACTCATTGAGCAGTCTTTCCAGCAAGCCGGCCAGCGCCCCGTCCCCTCCGGAGTCCGCGAGGTCCCGCTTGGTCATGGCATAGAAGATCGGCACCACACGCTTGCGATTCAATCGCATGACCCCAATCTCCATCCACACCCAGGCGCGGCTTCTTGAGTAAGGCGTGAAGAGTACAACCAGTTCTGCCGCCAACGCCAACGGTCCGGAGAGCCGTTCAGTAACATCGTCGCCCGATTCAAGATCATAGGCGTCGATCAACACCTCGGCGCCACACTCCCCGATGCAGCGGGCCATCTGACGCGCAATCCAGGCATCGTGCGAAGCGTGGGAGATGAACACCCTCATCGTTCCACTGTCACAGATCTCCCATGACGTTGGCGCGGAACCCCTGCACCACGCGGCGGCCGCGATAGGGCACCAGCGTCACCTCGCGGGTCTGGCCGGGCTCGAACCGCACCGCGGTGCCGGCGGCGATGTCCAGGCGCTGGCCGCGCGCAACCGACCGGTCGAAGGACAGCGCGGGGTTGGTCTCGGCAAAATGGTAGTGGCTGCCGACCTGGATCGGACGGTCGCCGGTATTGGCGACGGTCAGCACAGTGCGCGGCAGTCCGGCGTTCAGTTCGATATCGCCGGGGGCCGGCAAAATCTCTCCAGGGATCATGACAACTCCAGGTACTGAACTGGGTGATCCGGCCTACGGTACCAACGCGGCCGCCCAGGCTGGCGCGAGGCTGCATGCAACAGGTGCGCGATCAGGCAATCGGTCAGCCCTAACAAGCTCGTAGCCGGAACGAAGCCGGGGCGGCGACGGACCTGCCAGCGCGCCACCCGTCCTGCACGCCATGACCGGCTTGTGGCGCGGCCAGGCAGTACCGGCTTCGGCCGCCGCCGCATCGTCGCGATCGGGCGACGGGGAAACGAACACGATAGAGACATAGGCGCTCCCTATGGCACCGATGCAGTCGCCGCCCGGGAAGATCCACGAAAGGTTCCACCACGATCGACAAATGCAGCATGTCCCTGGTATTCCAGTTTGGGCTCAAGGTGCTCGACGCAGGCACTATCGTACAGCGCAAGCCCTGCTGCATGCAATCCACGACCCGCAGGGCACCGCCGCTGGCCGCAGCCGCGCCGACCTGCTGGCCGGACGGAGCATGTTCTCGCCGACCCGGCTGTCGCGGCAACTGCGGCGGCCGCCCCGCATCGGAGCGATCGACCGCGCCATGGGCACCTGCCGCCACTGACTGCCATGGGCAGATCACCCAGCCACTGCCGCTGCGGCAAGCCTGAGGCAGGCAACCATCGTTCCGATATCGGCTCGATGGCACTTTTGCTCGGCCGCGATTCAACCCACAATGTGCCGGGGAGCCAGTGGTACGGCACGAACACAGGGGAAAACGGCCAATGCAGCAACCCAACCGGATCAAGGCCGCCATGCGCGCAAGCCGCAAGGCGTACGGCTACAATCTTTCCTTTCCGTCGCCGTGGGTGATCGACATCCTGGGCCGGATCGATTTCGACTTCGTCTTCATCGACGGCGAGCATGGACCATTCGGGCTCGACCAGATCGAGGACCTTTGCCGCACCGCCGAGCGCTACAACGTCACGACGATCGCCAGGGTGCCCGACATCGGATCGTCCACGATCCTTCGCTATCTCGATCGCGGACTCATGGGCATCCTGGGACCGCATATTGCGACCGAGGCCGATGCCCGCCAATTGGTGCGCGCGTGCTATTTCGGCCCGCGCGGCGAACGGTCGTTTGGCGCAAACCGCGGCACCGGCTACAACGCCGGCATTCCCGACAAGGCCGCGTACTACCGCGAGGCAAACGAGCAGATGCTGGTGTGCGCGCTGTTGGAGGATGTCGCGGTGCTGGACAACCTGGATGCGATTCTTTCGGTGCCCTGCATCGACCTGTACAGCATCGGCCCAAACGATTTTGCCCAAAGTCTTGGATATCCCGGCCAGCCGGACCATCCGGACGTCGTCAGAGCCATGCAGGATCTGGCCGGTCGCATCCGCCAGGCCGGCCGCGTCATGCAATCGGACGTCATGCAAAGCGCCTGGATCAGCGATATGCTGCTCGAAGCCGGGCGGCGTATCCGGTCACCATAGACGCGGCAAACACCGGCTCTTGCATCGATATCACGCGACAGCCGCCAAGCAGGAGACCCCGCCCGTGCGCTTCGGCTTCTATCTTCCAACCCGCGGTCCCACCGCGACACGAGAAGGCGTGCTGGCCCTGGCACGCGAGGGCGAACGGCTCGGCCTGCATTCCGCAATGATTGCAGACCACATCGTGTTTCCGGTCGAAAGCGAATCCGCTTATCCGTACACCATCGACCGCCGGCACCCCGGCGGCGGCGATGCGCTGGAGACGTTCTCCATTCTGGGCGTGGTGGCCGGCGCGACGGAACGGCTGCGCCTGGTCACCTCGGTGCTGGTGCTGCCGTACCGCAACCCGGTGCTGACCGCGAAAATGGTGGCCTCGCTCGACGTGCTGTCCGGCGGGCGCGTCACGCTGGGCGTCGGCGTCGGCTGGCTGAAGGAGGAATTCGAGGCGCTGCACAGCCCGGATTTCGACCGGCGCGGCGCCGTGACCGATGAGTGGATCGCCATTTTCAAACAGCTCTGGACGCAATCGCCCGCCAGCTTCACCGGCAGCTTCTACCGCTACGCCAACATCCGCGCGGAACCCTTGCCATTGCAGAAGCCGCACCCGCCGATCTGGGTCGGCGGCCATTCGCGCGCGGCGCTGCGCCGCACCGCGCGGCACGGCGATGGCTGGCACCCGGTGGGCGCGATCGCCGCATCGCCGCTGCCGCCGCAGGAAATGCGCGCGCACCTCGATACGTTGCAGCGCCTGACCGACGCCGAGGGGCGCGATTTCTCCGCGCTCACCATCTCCTACAAGGCGCCGCTGTACGACACCGCCATTCCGGACCGGGACGGCACGCGCCGAAGCTTCTCCGGCAGCGCCGATGACATCGCGGGCGATGTCCGCTGCTTCGCCGCGATCGGCGTGCACGAGCTGATTCTCGACTTCCGTGGCACGTCGATCGCCGAAAGCATCGAACGGCTGCAACGCTTCGCCGTCGAGGTCATTCCCCTGGTCGAATAGAAGCGGCGCCGATCGTCCGGCGTCACGATGTTTCCGGCTGACACGCGCCGCGAAACGCGACGATCCCCTAGCACGCGCCGCGAAACGCGACGATCCCCTAGCACGCGCCGCGAAACGCGACGACGCTCGCCGGTTCTTCATAAAATTCCGGATCGCGCCGCAACCGCCCCACCATCGCCTCGACATAGGGCGCGGTCGCGCAGAGCTGCTGGAAATGCCGTTCGTTCAGCGCCAGGCCCGCACGCACGCACGCCGCGGCAATCTCGTCACGCCGCGCCGCGCCGATCTCCGGCTGCGCCGGCTCGGGCACCGGCGGCAAGTCGTGAGACACCGTGGCGTTCGCATCCAATGCCGGGCGGCGCGCCCGCCACGGCGTCGCCGCTTCATAGGCGTGGGCGACGCGCAGCACCGTGACATCGTCGAACGGGCGGCCAACGATCTGCATCGATAGCGGCAGCCCGTCCGCGGTAAAGCCGATGCACTGCGCCAGCGCCGGCCCGCCCAGCACGTTGAACGGCGTGGTCAGCGACGCACGCTGCCAGAAATTGATGGTGCGCCAGCTTTCCAGCCGTGGCGCCGGTCCCGGCCCGGCGGTCAGCAGCGCGTCGTATTTCGCATAAAGCGGCGCCATCTCGGCAACCAGCGCACGGCGCCAGCGCGATGCCTGCACGTAATCCGCACCGGAGATCAGCAACGCCCCCAGCGTGCGGCCGAGAAAATCCTCGCCGAAATCGGCGAGCCGCGTGCGCAGCACCGGTTCATGCACCGCGTAAAGTTCGCTCTCGGCACCGGTGATCTTCACGTCGTGATACACCTGCGCCGGACGGATGCGCGCTTCCTCCAGCGTCGCACCGAGCATCCGCAGCACGTCCAGCGCCGCCTCCACCGCGGCCTTCGCCGCCGCCGGTACCGGCGCATCCTGCTCGTACAAATGCCGCAGCACGCCGATGCGCATGCCTTTGATGCCGCCGGCGAGGGCGCCGCGATAGTCGGGCACCGGGCGGTCCGCGCTTGCCGGGTCCCGCGGATCATGGCCGGCGATCGCCTGCAGCATGATCGCGCAATCCTCCACCGACCATGTCATCGGCCCGGCGTGATCATAGCTGAACGAGTTGGTGTAAACGCCGAACCGGCTGACCAGGCCATAGGTCGGCTTCAGCCCCGCCAGGCCGCACAGCGCCGCGGGATTGCGAATCGAACCGCCGGTGTCCGAACCCAGCGCGCCCATCGCCAGTCCGGCCGCGACGCTCGCGCCGGACCCGCTCGATGATCCGCCGGTGAAGTGCTCGCGGTTCCAGGGATTGCGTGCCGGCGGCCACGGCAGGTCGAAAGACGGGCCGCCATGCGCGAACTCGTGCGTGGCCAGCTTGCCCAGCAATACCGCGCCTGCCTGGCGCAGCTTCGCCACGGTGGTGGCGTCGCAATCCGGAACATAGTCGGCGCGCGTGCGCGAGTGGCTGGTCGTGCGAATGCCGGCCGTGCAGTAGATGTCCTTCAAGGCGACCGGAATGCCGTGCAGCGGACCGCGATAATTGCCAGCCATGATCTCGGCTTCCGCGGCCCGCGCCTGGTCCAGCGCCGGCTCCGCGGTGACCAGCAGATATGCGTCCAGCTGCGGATCGATCGCCGCGATGCGATCCAGCAACGCGCGGGTCAGCGCCACCGGCGAGAGCTGACGCCGCTCGATCAGACGTGCCGCATCGGCGATGGTGAGGAAATGCAGTTCGGTCGAGCCGAAGCGAGCGTCGTCGGGCATCGGCAGAGTCCTTTCAAACGCCGGCGCGCACCTCTCCGTCACGGGCCGCGTGGCGCAACCGCATGGTCACGTGGCGCAACGCGGTCCCGCTGCTTCGCACGGCGCGGGCGGCACCGGCGGCGGAGCGATCTGTCCCCTCCGCCGGCGCGGGCGCCGTTACTCCGCTGCCAGGTTCGGCGTGAACTCCAGCGGCAGGCCCTTGTGGCCGGTCAGCCGTTCGCCTTCTTCCCACATCTCGAACGCGCGCTTCTTCAGCGCCGGCACCACCGAGGCGATCTTCTCCTGGTCCAGGTCTGCCGCGATGCCGGGATAGCCGGCGCGCTGGATCATCGCCGGCAGCTTGCGGCCTTCGATTTGCTCGAACGTCCAGACCAGCGGATCGTCGACGATCGTCAGATCGAAATTGAGCCGGTGGTTCTTGTTGCGCGGCCCGTAGTGATAGTGAGCATTCTTCCAGAAGCAGTCGAACGCGAGCAATTCGGTTTCCTCGACATAGGCCTTGCCGGTCGAGCCGCCGATGTCGGCGAGCACGTGCACCGCCAGCCCGCCGTCGCCGTCGCGCAGACGCCGCATCTCCAGGCCGAAGCGGATGTTGCCGGCTTCGAACATTTCGGTGCCGCGATTGTGCTTCACCGTGTTGCGCCGGGTCAGGAACATCTCGCGAGCGCTGGCCTCGACGTCCGGCAGCGCGCGCCGCACCCAGGCCATGTTGGTCGCCTGTGCCACGTCCTTGTAGCCGGCGCGCTCCAGCATGGCCGGAAGCTTGTCGCCCAGCACACGGACGGTCCAGCCGATCGGGTTGCCATCGACGACCGGGTCCATGCGGCAATGGATGCCCATGCCGCCGCCGACGCGCAGCGGCGTCTTGAGCTCGGGATTCTCCGGGCCATAGACGTAGCTGCGTTCAAGATCGAAGCAGTTGAAGCGCAGCAGCGACGTTTCCTTGCCGGCGACATCGGCGACGACGTCGATGGAAACGCCCTGGTCGGTATGATCCTCGACGTTGGCGTCCCACAGTTGGTGCCGGACGACGAAGGCGAGCGGCTCGGCGTTGAAACGGGTTCCTTGCGATTGGGGCATGTTAGGACGCTCCTGCTGGCGGGAATTGGACGCAGCGTAAAGGACAAAGTGGGGCGGTCGCAAGAGTCGCGGCCTGGGCGCCCAGACCCGGGTCAGGCCATCCGATTGTCCGATTGCACGTCCCGGATCATTGCCGCCCCGCGCCGGGCCGACCTACAGTGCGCGGCGCATGGCCCCGCGACGCGGATTTCGCGGCATCCGATGCGCCGGCCATCACGGCCGCGACAACGGCGCAGGAGGGCGGCATGGACTACCCCTACGATCTCGGCGCGTATTCCCGCACGATCACCGCCGCCTCGGCGGATGCGCAACGCTGGTTCGATCGCGGGCTGAACTGGTGCTTTGGCTACCACCACGAGGAAGCGCTGGTCTGTTTCGAAACCGCGCTTCAGGCCGATCCGGATTGCGCCATGGCGCATTGGGGCATCGGCTACGCCGCCGGACCGAACTATAATTTCCCGTGGGACTGGATGGATCCCGCCGGCAAGGCCGCCGCCCTCGCGCGTTCCTACGACGCATCGCGCGCCGCGCTGGCGCTGGCGAGTGCCGTTACCCCGGCGGAACGGGCGCTGATCGAGGCGCTGCCGGCCCGCTATCCGCAGCGCGACCCGATCGACGACCAGCGCCCGTGGAACGACGCCTTCGCCGATGCGATGCGGCGCGCGCACCAGGCGCATCCATCCGACCTCGACCTGCGCACCATCTTCGTCGAAGCCATCCTCAACCGCACGCCCTGGCGCATGTGGGACCAGCGCAGCGCCGCCCCTGCCCCCGGTGCCGGGACCGAGGAAGCCCGTGCCGTACTTGAATCGGCGTTTCGTGATCTGCCCGGGGCGATGGACCATCCGGGCCTGCTGCACCTGCATGTCCACCTGATGGAGATGTCGCCGCATCCCGAGGCCGCCCTGGTCACCGGCGACCGGCTGCGCGAGGTGAGTCCCGACATGGGCCACCTGGTGCACATGCCGACACATATCGACATCCAATGCGGCCACTATCGCGATGCGATGCACTGGAACCAGAAGGCGATTATCGCCGACCGCAGGTTCTACGACCGCGCCGGGCCGATGAACTTCTATTCCGGCTACCGGATTCACAATTACCATTTCGCCGCCTACGGCGCGATGTTCCTGGGCCAGTACGCGCCGGCGCTCGCCGCGGCCGATGAGCTGATCGAAACCATGCCCGAGGCGTTCCTGCGCATTGCCTCGCCGCCGATGGCGAATTTCTTCGAGGGCTATGTCTCGATCCGCCAGCACGTGCTGGTCCGCTTCGGCAAATGGCAGAAGATCATTGCCCAGATGCCCCCGGACGATCGCGATCTTTACTGCAACACCACGGCGATGATGCATTACGCGAAAGGCCTCGCGCATGCCGCGCTCGGCGACGTGCCGGGGGCGGAGGCCGAGCAGGCATTGTTCCGCGCCGCGGCGCTACAGGTGCCGGAGACGCGGCAGATTCACAACGTGAAATGCGTCCAGTTGCTCGCCATTGCGGAGCATATGCTCGCGGGCGAGATCGCCTATCGGCGCGGCGAGCATGATGCGGCGTTCGCCCGGCTGCGTGCCGCGATCGCGCTGGAGGATGACCTGCCCTACGACGAGCCATGGGGATGGATGCAGCCGGTGCGGCATGCGTTGGGTGCGCTGCTGCTGGAGCAGGGGCACGCGGACGAGGCGGAAGCGGTGTATCGGGAAGACCTTGGCCTGGCGGGCACGCTGCCCCGCGCGCAGATTCACCCCGATAACGTCTGGGCCTTGCGCGGACTGCTCGACTGCCTGCGGCGGCGCGGCGAGACTGTGGAGGCAGCGCTGATCCGCCAACGCCTCGCATTCGCCGGTGCGCGCGCCGACGTGCCGGTGGCGGTGTCGTGCTTCTGCGCGCGCGGCATGGCAGCGTAACCGGCTGACGCGGCCGGCCGGCGCGCACTGGGCGAAAGCCGCGGGCGCGCACCCGCCGGCCGCCACCGGCGTTCACCGGCCGGACGTCGCGGACGCGCAGGCGCCCGACGCCGCGGACACGCACCGGCCGGCCGCCGTTTCGCTGCCGTCAGCGGCTCAGCCGCCCCGCGCGTTCGCGATGAAGGCGCGGATCAATGCCGGGTCCTTCACGCCGCGCACCCGTTCCACGCCCGACGACACATCGACCGCCGTCGCGCCCGTGGCACGCACCGCATCGGCGACGTTGTCCGGCGTCAGGCCGCCGGCCAGGACCCATGGCGCCGGCGCGTCCCACCCGCGCAGCAGCGACCAGTCGAAGGTGATGGCATTGCCGCCCGGCCGGGTGGCGGATGGCGGCGCCTTCGCCTCCAGCAGCAGCGCATCGGCACCGCCAGCGTCATGCGGCAGGTCCGCCGCCGAGGCGATGCCGACGGCACGCCAGACCGCGACGCCGAAGCGCGCCCGCAACGCGGCGGCATCGCACGGGCCATAGAGCTGCAGGATGTCGAGCCGCACGGTATCCAGTGTCCCGGCAATAACGGCCTCGACCGGATCGACGAACAGTCCGACCCGGAGCGGTCCCCCGGGATGCCGCGCGGAGAGTGCCGCGGCCTGCGCCGGCGTCACATAGCGGGGCGACGGCGGATAGAAGGCGAAGCCCAGGTAATCCGCGCCCGCCACCACGGCGGCATCGATTGCCGCAGCATTATTGATACCGCAGATCTTCACCCGCACCCTGCTCATCGCGCGGCGGCGGCGATCGCGGCGGCGGCCTGGGCCGGGTCGGGCGCCGCGGTGATCGGACGGCCGACCACGATCCAGTCGGCGCCGGCAGCCAGCGCTTCGTCTGGCGTTGTCACCCGCGCCTGGTCGCCGGCGGCGCTGCCCGCGGGGCGGATGCCAGGCACCACCAAAGAGGGGCCACGGCCGAGTTCCCGCCGCAGCATCGCCACTTCCAGCGGGCTGCACACCAGCCCGTCGGCCCCTGCCGCCAGCGCCAGCCGCGCCAGACGGAGCACCTGCGCTGCGGGCGGCCCATCGACGCCGGTCGCGGCGAGGTCCTCGGCGGTCAGGCTGGTCAGCACCGTCACTGCCAGGATCATGGGCCGCGTTTGGCCGGCGGTTTCGGCCGCCTCCCGGGCAGCGCCGACCATCGCGGCGCCGCCCGCGGCGTGCACGGTCAGCATGCGCGGCCGCAGCGGCAGCACGGCGCGCACGGCACCGGCCACGGTGTTGGGGATGTCGTGCAGCTTCAGGTCCAGGAAGACCGGGCGGCCGGCAATGCTCCGCACACCGGCCGGGCCGTTGGCGAGAAAGAACTCCAGGCCGAGCTTGAACATGCCGCAATGGGGCGCCACCGCTGCGGCCCACGCCGCGGCACGGGCGGCGTCGGCGGTGTCGAGCGCGACGATCACGGGCGGGGTGGTCATGCGGCGGTGCCGCGCGCGGCGATCGGGGGCGGGGTGGTCACGGCGGTACCGCGCGCGGCGATCGGGGGCGGGGTGGGCGCGGCGATCGGGGGCGGGGCGGTCATGCGGCGGGCGAACCCAGCGCGGCCTGCCGCGGCCGGGATTTGAGTTCCCGCAGCTCGGCTTCCAATCGCTGTACCGCTTGCTCGGCCCGGCGGGCGCGGCGGCGCTGGCCGAGTTCCGATATCCAGACCAACGCGCCTCCGAGCAGAAAGGCCAGGGCCATGGCGCCAAGCACGATCAGCGATAGCGGTGCCTGTAGCAACCAGCCGGTCGGCCAAAGACCGACCCGCGCCGGTTCGGTGTTGGACAGCGCGAACAGGACCAGGAGCAGCAGGAAGGGCGCGAGGATCAACAGGCGCATGGGGCGGGTAATGGCAGCGTCCAATCGCGGCCGCAAGGCGGTGGTGCCGCGATACCCTCACCCTCGGCGCTACGTGCCTTGACCTCTCCCGCTGTCGCGCGAGAAGGGTTTGGGGGCGGGGCCTCGGTTGACCCGTTCGCGCAGCTCTTTTCCGGCTTTGAAGAACGGCACCGCCTTCTCGTCCACCGGCACCGATTCGCCGGTGCGGGGGTTGCGGCCGGTGCGGGCGTCGCGCCGCTTCACCGTGAAGGCGCCGAAGCCGCGCAGCTCCACACGCTCCCCGCGCGAGAGGGCGGAGGAGATTTCCTCGAAAATGGTGGCGACGATGATCTCCACGTCAGCCGCGCGCAGATGCGGATTGGCGCCCGCAAGCTCGGCAATGAGTTCCGACCTGGTCACGCCGATTTCCCCGGTACGCGGCTGGAAGCTTCAATCGCCGGAACGATGCCAGACCGCCCACGCCCCGTCAAGCATAACGCCTTGGGAAATCACGGTTTTCCAAACGCCGGTGAAGACGGGCCCCAGCACGCTGGAAAGCGTCCGCTCGGTGAAGCTTTCAGTCGAGACGTCCTCGACCGGCAGGCTCATCGGGACACTCTTGGTCTTGGCCAGCCATTCCCGTGCGTCATGCTCGCCGCCGATGGCATCCACGAGGCCGAGCTGCAGCGCCTGCCGCCCGGTATAGGCGCGCCCGTCGCCAAGCTGGCGCACTTTGTCGGGGTCCATGCGCCGGCCGGCGGCGACCATGGCGACGAACTGGCCGTACATATCCGTTACCAGACCTTGCAGCACCTGCTGGCCCTGCGCCGACAGCGGCGCGGTCAGGCTGGGCTGGTTCTTCAGCGGTCCGGATACGATTGTCTGCACATCCACGCCGACCTTGGACAGCAGGCCGCCGAATTCCGGCGCTTCCAGCAATACGCCGATGGAGCCGGTCAGCGTGGCCTCGTGCGCGAAGATGCGGTTGGCCGGCACCGCGATCATATAGCCGGCCGACGCCGCCAGCCCGCCCATCACCGCGACCACCGGCTTCTTTGCCGCGACATCGGCGATGGCATCGTGCAGGCTTTCGCCGCCGGCGACGCTGCCGCCGGGGCTGTCGATGCGGACGATCAGTGCCTTGACGCTGGGCTCGTCGGCCAGCCTGTCGACGGCGCGGGTGAGTTTGTCGTTTTCGGTGATCAGGCCGGTGACGTTGAGCCGCGCGATGTGGTCGCGGGTGATGCCGAAGCCGCTGCCGCGCACCGCCACCAGGATTGCCGCGAGCACGGCCAGGATGGCGAAGCTGCGCCAGAAGAACAGCCGCCGCTTGAGCCGGTGGCGATCGAGCAGGAGATCGGTTTCCAGCGACATCTACGCCTCGCCCACGCAGCGGGAGAGGGTGATGGCACCCTGGCCCGCCGCGCACAGTGGGGCGCCCTCTCCCGCGATGCGGGAGAGGGTTCCGGGCATCAGGTATTCTCCTGCTGCGCCTGCTGGTTGCGGCGGCGGATCGCGGCGCCGAGGATGTCGCCCAGCGACGCCCCGGAATCCGACGAGCCGTACTCCGCCATCGCCTGCTTCTCCTCCTCCATCTCCTTGCCCTTGATGG
>Ga0335072_10007487_pt1 | contig 15883 bp, 15 predicted proteins | sample Lox_Sample_21_FD_206725 | JGI IMG/M metagenome (GOLD analysis project Ga0335072, IMG submission 206725) | Soil microbial communities from Loxahatchee National Wildlife Refuge, Florida, United States - Lox_Sample_2.1 | ecosystem: Environmental > Terrestrial > Soil > Wetlands | place: USA... | reverse complement strand
CCTTGCAACTTTTCAGCCGGTATCGTTTGAGGCATGGCATTCCTCAGCCGTGAGTTCATCGCTGTACCCGATGACCGCAAGGGCCAGATCGTCTTCAAGTGGCCCGACGTCCTCATCCGTAAGTTCACGCACGCGATCGTGAACGCCGACGAAGTCGCGTTCTTCGTCAACACCGGTCAGGTCGTGCAGACGATGGGACCCGGGCGGCACCAGATCAGCGCCGACGAGCTGCCCGGCCTCGGCGCGATCATCGACCACGCCACTGGCGGCAACGCCTACCGGGCCGAGCTGTACTTCGTGGGGACCCGCGAGTACACGGGCTTCAAGTTCGGCGGCCGGGTGGACAACGTCGAGGACCCGCGCAGTGGGCTGATCGTGACCCTGCGCGTCTTCGGCGACTACGCGCTGCGGGTGATCGACCCGATCCGACTGGTCACTAACCTGACCTCGACGGTCGACGTCACCGACAACAACAAGATCTCCGGGTGGGTCAGCGAGCAGTTGCTCAAGGTGCTGCGCACGAACGTCACCACGCAGATCGTGCGCGAGGGCTGGAACATCCTCGGCCTGTCCATGCACTCGGCCGACATCGAGCAGGCGGCGGTCGTCGCGGCCAACGGACAGCTTGAGGCCTACGGCCTGGCCGTCACCCGGATGGGCAACTTCGACATCAACGTGCCCCCCGAGGACGAGGCCGAGCTGAAGAAGCTCGCCCACGATGTCCGGTACTCCCAGCTAGCCGGCGGGTTCCAGCAGTACGCGGCGGGCGAGATGGCCCTGGGCGCGGGCCAGGGACTGGCCCAGGGCGGCGGCGGGGCCGACAACGCGTTCCTCGGTGTCGGCCTGGGCCTCGGCCAGCAGCTGGCCGGCTTTGGCCAGCAGCCGCCGGCGGCTCCCGCTCCACCTCCAGCACCAGCGCCGGCACCGCCATCCCCCGCTCCGGCTCCGGCTCCGGCCACGGCCGCCTCGGGGGCGGTCTGCGTGTCCTGCTCGACGAGCAACCCGGCCGGGGCGAAGTTCTGCATGGGGTGCGGCACCGCGATGGCCCCGGCCGTGCGGCACTGCACGGAGTGCGGCACCGAGCTGCCAGGAGGCGCCCGCTTCTGCGCCTCCTGCGGCACCCCGACCGGCGCCTAGCGCACCGCGGGCCCTAGACCTGGCTCCAGGCCTAGGGCCCGGCCCGTCTTCCGCGCGGCCTAGAGCCGGACGTCCCCGCGTCGCTCCGCCATCTGCAGCAGCGCGTAGGCGGACAGCGAGGAGTTGTCCACGACCTGCCCGCGCCGGACCATCTGCTCGAACTCGGCCCGCTCGACCCAGGCCTGCCGCATGTCCTGTTCTTCAGGCTCGCGGTCCGGGGGGCCTGGAACCAGTTCTGTGGCGAGAAAGTAATGGCCGAACTGCGAGCACATCCCGTGCGCGATTGACGCCGCGCCCAGTGGTGTCAGCGCCGCGGCTCGCAGGCCGGTCTCCTGGGCCAGCTCAAGCGCGGCCAGTTCCTCGAGCGTGCCGGTCTGGCCATGCGGGAAGCCGCCCTGCGGAAAGGACCAGGTCCGCCGCCCGATCGGGTACCTGAACTCCTCGACGAGGTGGAACCCGCCGTCCTCGGCCGGAATGACCAGGGCAAAGTCGGCCCGGTCGATGACGGCGTAGGTTCCCCTGCTGCCGTCGCTGCGCTCGATCTCGTCCTTGCGAAGCCGGATCCACCGATCCGAGTAGATGTCACTGCTTGAAAGCGCCCAGACGTCCGGGCCTGCTGAGGCCGCTGGCTCGGCCGGGGCTGTGTATTCGGTCGGCACGGCCCCATTCTCGCCGGCTAGCCCGACGCGGGCCTCAGGGCCTGGCACGGCTCGTGCGGGACGGCCGCTGGCCAGTCCCGAGCGGCGGCCCGCGGATCAGCCGGGTCGACGTGCCGGCCGATGACCACGACGGCGACCCGGATCGCGCCGGCCCGCTTGAGCGCCACCGCCACCGACTGAGCGCTGCCGCCTGACACCCAGGTGTCATCGACGACGAGCACATGCTGGCCGGCCACGGCGTCATTGACGCGCACCCAGCCCGGGTCGACCTCCCGGCCGCGGGCGGCCAGCTGCCCGACGGCGACCAGCCTGGCCTGCGGAACCGCGAGGCAGGAGGCGAGGAGGCCCGCGAGCGGATGCGGGCCAGGGCGCCCCTGTCCGCTCGGCACGATCGCGAGCCGGCCGGGCGGGGCGACCATACCCGCCGCCTGCTGGACGCAGCCGGCATGGTCGCGCAGGAAGTCCCGCAGCACCAGGTGCAGCCGCGCCGCCGCCTCCTGGTCGTCATTCCACTTGTAGCGCCACAGGTCGGTGGCGAGCTGGCCGCCCTTGACGGCGTACCCGGCTGGGACAACCGCATCGGCGAGCTGGGCGGCCGCGGCGCGCCAGTGCCGGTCGCACTGATAGCACCGGGCAAAGCCAGTCGCCACCGGCCCCTGGCAGACAACGCAGGCCCGGCGGGCCGCTTGCTGAGCCCTCATGGCCCGATAGTAAAGACCCCCGCCGACATTCGGCCCGCAGCATCACACGTCAAAAAAGCGTGCAATATATATCGACCTTTTACACATGTCGCCCGTTTCATCATGTAGACGAACGTTTCGGACATCTGGCGTAATTGCCAGAAGCGCTTACGTGAATGGCTCCACGCCAATACGCTCGTCAGCAACGTGATGTGACACCAAGGGGGCATTATGTCGCGCATAGGCGCGCTGACCAGCTGCGCGCTGGCAGCGCTCTCGGCAATCGCGATTGCCGGGTGCAGCAGCAGTACCGCTGCGGTTAATCCGACTCCGGAGCAGACGTCGCTCGTCGTGGACTCCGTTCCCGCGGCCGAGGAGGCAGGACTTTACGTAGCCGCGTACGAGGGGTACTTCAAGCAGCAGGGCCTGAACGTCACCATCAAGCCGATCACCGGTGGTGAGGCGGCCATCCCCGACCTGCAGTCCGGCGCCGCGCAGTTCGTCGCGGGAAACTATGTCTCATTCATCCTCGCTCAGATCAACAAGAATTTCAACGGTAAGCCAGCGGATTTCCGCATCGTGGCGGCCGGATCGGAGATCACGCCCGGCACAGAGGCGCTCTATGTCCGGAAGAATTCCCCATACCAGACCATCGGGGACCTTGCCGCCCGGCACGCGTCAGTTGGCCTCAACACCACGAATGACGTTGGCCAGGTGCTCTTCGGCGCGCTTTACCAGGACAACGGGTACTCGTTTTTCAAGGACGCAAAGCAGGTAACTCCCGCCCAGGGCTTCCCGGCCCTGCTGCAGATGCTTCAGGCCGGGCAGGTCGACGCGGCCTGGCTGCCTGAGCCGTTCGGCACCATCGCCGAGCAGACCTACGGGGCCGAGGAACTGGCCGACTTCGACTCGGGCGCGACCAAGAACTTCCCGTTCACCGGCTACATCGGGACCGCGCAGTGGGTCCAGGCGCACCCGAAGACCGTCGCGGCCTTCCTCAAGGCCCTCGACGAGGGCCAGCAGACCGCGGACACCCGGCGGGCCATCGCGGAGAAGGCGATGGCTTACTACACCGGCCTGCCCAAGATGGTCGCGGACTCGATGGCGTTCGACAGCTACCCGCTGACCATGGACATCCCGCAGCTCCAGCGGGTGCCCGACGAGATGTTCCAGTTCGGCCTCACGGACGGCCTGAAGGCCCCGTACCAGATCGCCGGCATGGTCCAGCCGGAGCCAGGCGAGGTTCGGTAGCCTGCGCAGCTCAGCAGCAGTCCTCCGCCGTTCGGGCGGAGGACTGCTTTCGTTCTGGCTAGGCCTTACCGTGCGGATTCATTTTGGCGAGGATGCTGGGCGCGGAGACGTACCCTAGGGGCCATGGCCCCCGTCAAGAAGCCCGAGACCCATGCCGCGCTGGTGCGCCGGGCACGGAAGATCAACCGGGTGCTGGCGGAGACCTACCCGGACGCGCACTGCGAGCTGGACTTCGCCAGCCCTTACCAGCTCCTCGTGGCTACTGTCCTGTCGGCGCAGACGACCGACAAGCGGGTCAACCTGACGACCCCCTTGCTGTTCGCGAAGTACCCCGGTCCCGAGGACCTCGCCGCCGCCAACCCCGAGGACGTGGCCGAGATCCTTCGTCCGACTGGGTTCTTCAACGCCAAGACCAAGTCGGTGATGGGCCTGGCGGCCGCGCTGCGGGACCGGTTCGGCGCGCAGGTGCCGAAGACCCTGGACGAGCTAGTCACGCTGCCAGGGGTGGGACGCAAGACCGCGAACGTGGTGCTCGGCAACGCCTTCGATATCCCTGGGATCACCGTCGACACTCACTTCGGCCGGCTGTCGCGCCGGTTCGGCTGGACCGACAGCGACGACCCGGTCAAGGTGGAGCAGGACGTGGCGGCGCTCATCCCCAAGTCGGACTGGACGATCCTGTCGCACCGGCTGATCTGGCATGGCCGGCGAATGTGCCACTCGCGCAAGCCGGCCTGCGGAGTCTGCCCGGTCGCGGCCCTGTGCCCGTCATTCGGGCTTGGCCCGACCGACGAGGCGACGGCCGCGAAACTCGTCAAGTCCGGCCCGTTCTCGTGAATCAAGCTCCCAACTGGCTCGCTGACCTGGCGGTCGCGGCCCGGTCCATGACCGTGCCCCTGGGGCACCGGCCACCATCGTCCGGCGGTCGCCCTTCCGCGGTCCTCGTCCTGTTCGGTGAGGGACCTAGCGGTCCCGACCTGCTGTTCATCCAGCGCTCCGCCGGGCTGCGCCGGCATCCAGGCCAGCCCGCCTTCCCCGGGGGCGCCCTGGAGGCCGACGAGATCGCTGACGGGGCGGGCGGCTGGGTGGCGGCCGCCCTGCGCGAGGCGGAGGAAGAGGTCGGCGTCGACGCCGACGGCGTCCAGGTGCTGGCCACCCTGCCTGAGATGTTCATACCGCACAGCGATTTCCGGGTCGTTCCCGTGCTGGCCTGGTGGCAAGTCCCCTCGGCGGTGTGGCCGGTCGATCCGGGCGAGGTGGCGGCGGTCGAGCGGATTGCCGTCGCCGAGCTGGTCAACCCCAGCCACCGGCTCATGCTCAGGATGCCGAGCGGCCGGCTCTCGCCGGCTTTCCACATCGGCTCGATGCTGATCTGGGGATTCACCGCCGGCCTGACCTCGCTGCTGCTCGAGCTGGGCGGCTGGGCCAGGCCCTGGGACTCGTCCCAGGTCAGGGAAATGCCAGAGGGAGCAGCGTAACCGCATCGGAAGCCTCCTGCCAGTTGTTTCATCCTTCGGCAGTTGGCCGCAGCGGATACCGTTAAGGTGTGCGCGGTGATTTGCTTGACTTGGCGCTGATCGTGGTGGCAGCGGCGTTCGCTGTCTCCGGGTATCGGCAGGGCTTCATCGTTGGCTCCCTGAGCTTTGTTGGCTTCGTGGGCGGCGCCGTGCTCGGTGCCGAGTTCGGGCCGGCCGTGGCGCGCGCCCTCGTCGGCGGGCAGACCCAGCAGGACGTCGTGGCGGTGGTGCTGCTGGTCACCGGGGCGATCCTGGGACAGTTCGTCGCTTCCTCCATCGGAACGACGATGCGCTCCTCCATGCGGAGCAGGTCCTCGACGACCGTGGACGCCATTGGCGGAGCGGCCGTGAGCGTGCTGTCGATGCTGCTGATCTCGTGGGCCATCGGCTCGGTGCTCACGGCGTCGCCGTTTTCCGGCGTGGTGAGCCAGGTCAACGACTCGCTGGTGCTCCAGACGATGGACAAGGTCATGCCGTCGCCGGCCAAGACGATGTTCACCGACTTCAGGAAGATGCTGGCCAGCGGGCCGTTCCCGCAGGTATTCAGCGACATCGGCGGCGCGCACCTGCTGTCCGTTCCCGCCCCTGACCCGGCCGTCGTGCAGTCCCCCGGGGTCGTCGCCGACCGCAATCGCATCGTCAAGGTCCAGGGCACGGCCCCGAGCTGCGATCGCAGCATCGAGGGATCCGGCTTCGTGTACGCGCCCGAGCACGTGCTCACGAACGCGCACGTGGTCGCGGGCGTGCAGCCCGGGCCGAGGGTGACCCTGCCCGACGGGGCGAGCTACCAGGCCCAGGTCGTCCTGTACGACCCGCAGATCGATATCGCGGTGCTTTACGTGCCTGGCCTGAACGCGACACCCCTGCACTTCGCCACCCAGCCCGGAGTGGGCCAGAACGCGGTGGTAGCCGGCTACCCGCTCAACCAGCCATTCACCGCCCGCCCGGCCAGGATCGGGCAGGTGCAGCAGGCCGAGGGACCCGACATCTACCAGACCGGCACGGTCAACCGGCAGATCTACGAGATCCGCGCCCTCGTGCAGCCGGGCAACTCGGGTGGTCCGCTGCTCGCTCAGGACGGCAGTGTCTACGGCGTCGTGTTCGCGGCGGCCGTGGGCATCCAGGACACCGGCTTCGCGCTCACCGCGGCCGAGGTCGAGAGCGACGCGGCCGCGGGGGCGGCGGAGACGAACCAGGTCTCCACCCAGGGCTGCGACTAGCTGACCGGCCGCTGTAGCCGCAGCAGCAGATCGGACGGCGAGAGGGCCGAGAGGCCGTCGGCGTCGATCCGGGTCGCCAGCTCATCGGCCGTCGATGCCACGTGGGTGACGTCGACGCCATAAGGGCAAGGGATGCCCCCCTCGGCCAGGTAGTCGCGCAGCCGGGCCGCCCCCCGGCAGAGCAGGGCCACCGCGCCGCTCTTGTTGCCCCGGCGGACGTGGGTAAGCCCGACGGCGACCTGAGCCAGGCCGCGCCAGAGGTCGCGTTCCGGTCCGACCGAGGGCTTCCATACGTCCTCGAAGACCTCATGGGCGTGGAACGGGCGGCCCTCAAGCAGCATCGCCGCCCCGAGATCGGCGGCTTCGCCCGGAGAGACCATGGCGCCCTGGGCAGAACGGGCTTCGCCCCCGGCGTCTCGTGCGAGGGGACGGCCCAGCTCGTCGCGGCGACGGGCGTTGCGCGGCCGGCCCGACTCGTCGCGATCGCGGTGGGGGGCACCGCTCACCGGTCTGGCTCCCGGGCTGGGCCGCTCACCGGTCCGGCTCCTGATCGGTAAGCCAGCCGAGCAACTCGGCGTCGAAGATCTCCGGACGTTCCTCATGGGGGAAGTGCCCAGCACCGTCAAGGACCTTCCAGCGGTAAGGTCCCTCCACGTACCGGCCGGCGCCCCGGGCGAGCTGGGTGGGCACGCATGGGTCAACCGCGCCGTGCAGGTGCAGGGTGGGCGCCTGGACCGGTGACTTCATCTGCCGCGCGTAGCGCAGCCCGTCGGGGCGGAAGCTGCTGCGGACGAACCAGCGGTGGTACTCAAGCGCAGTATGGGCGACCGGCGGGATGCGCATGGCCCGCCGGTAGACCCGGGCCGTCTCCGGGTCGGGCCAGCCAGGCCCGGACCACGAGGCCAGCAGCTGGCCAACTCCGGCCGCGCCGTCGCGGACCAGTTGCCGCTCGGGGAGCATCGGGGCCTGGAAGGACAGTGGGTAGCCACTGCGGGTGCCAAGCCCGAAGGTGCCGCCGAGCACGGACGCCCGCAGCTGAAGCGGGTGCGGCATGCTCACGACGGCCAGCCGCCTGACCGCCTTGGGGAAATAGGTAGCAAGCGTCCAGGCCACCAGCCCGCCCCAGTCATGGCCGACGACGACCGCGTTGGCCTCGCCCAGCGACCTGATCATGCCGGCCACGTCGGCGGCCGCCGTGATCAGGTCATAGCCGCGGGGTGGCTTGTCGCTGCCGCCGTAGCCGCGCAGGTCGGCCGCGACGGCCCGGAACCCCGCCGCTGGCAGTGACTGAAGCTGGTGCCGCCACGTCCACCAGAACTCAGGGAATCCGTGCAGCAGGAGCACCAGCGGCCCCTCCCCGCTGGTGGCCACGTGGAAGCGCGTCCCGTTAGCACTGATCGAGCGGTGCGTCCACGGGCCGCTGATCGCGATCACGGAATCGGACTGGCTGGGCATCGGCTCCCTCGTACGCGTTCCCTGCGTGGCAGGCGGCCCGTCAGGAACGGCCGTCGGTGACTGCTCCGGTGCTGCCACCTGAGACAGAGCCGGACGAGCTTGTAGATCCGTTGGACTGTCCGATCCCGGCCCTGAGCATCCCGATATCCTCGGTCACGGTCTTGCGCGTCTGCCGCATCTTGGTGAACCTCTTCAGCCCCAGGACGGCGATGCCGGCCAGCCCGGCCGCCACGAGCACGCAGATCACCGCCGCGTAGACGAAGTCAACGTAGAGCCCGCCGCCGCCCGGAGTGCCTGCCGAGTGCAAACCGTAGGCCAGTGCGAACGTGAGCAGGACCATGACCAGACAGGCGACGAACGCGGCGAAGCCGAACAGCGCCCCGGCCATCGCGGCCCGCCTCAGGTCAGCGCGCAGCTCGCTCTTCGCGAGGTCGATCTCGTAGCGGATCAGCTGGGATACGTCCTTGGCCGCCGTGGCCACCAGTTCACCGAGCGACTCCTGGTCGTCGGTGGGCGGTGCGGCTCCGTTACCAGGCTGCGTGCGGCCCCCCGGGATTCGAACCCCTGCGATGCGGACCATGGAGTCACTCCCCTCATACGGACGCCAGGTGGTCCAAGGTTATCGGCCGCCATCAACGGGCCCGCGGATATCCCGACAGTTATCCCACACTATCGGGTCCCGGTTCCAGCCTCGCTGTAACAGTGCCCCCGGGCCAGGGACAGAAACCGCGAACGGCGCCCCGCGAAGGGGGCGCCGCCGCCGAATGCATGTCACACCTGGCTACCAAAGCGTGCAACTGATCACTGTCAGTCAGGCAGGGGCCGGGCTTCCTGCCACCGGCCTGACCTGACACGCCTCCCGCGGCTGGTCGCGCGTGGGTACCTGGTTGCCATGCCCGGACGTTCGTGGGTCCGTAGCAACCTTTGTACGACGAAACGACGTCGGGAGGAAGCCGCAGTCGAGACCGATTCGTTATCTCAATCGTTTGCGCCCATCTCATGTCCCGCGATGCTGCTTCGCGAGGGGAAACGGCGGCGAGCCGGGTAGTGCCGCAGGTAGCGGCTCGCTCCTCCCGATTCCGGTAGGAGATAGTCGTCTGCTAACGACTGGGACGCAGGGCGCCCAAGACCAGTCCGGCCTGGCCCCTGTTCAAGGGCCGTACTTATATGGTCTAATTCAGAGACAACGGGTACCGCTTCGCATCTCCATCCATGGTGTAACTACACCATGAAAGGGGATAAGCTTTCCTGTAGAACACGGGCCGGCCTACCCCCCCAGGGCCGGCCTGTGTATGCGCCCCCCGCTCTCCCCCCCGGCGGGGGGCGCCCCTTTTTCTTCCTTTTCCTGAAACTTCCACAGCGAGTGGTGGGTGGCCCCGGTCGCGGGACCCCGCTCGGGCCGCTAGCGTCTTCCGGCTCACTCGGCCCGACGGGTGGACGTCGCCGCCATGGCCGGCAGTTCATTGACCAGGCAGTTCAGAGGCCGGATCGCGGGCCACGGGTCTGTGATGGTGCGTCGAACTTGTTGCCGTAAATGTGTCACATCGCACCGTATGATGCCATTTTGGTAAATATCACTAGGCGATAATCGGGCGGAAGCCTGGTGGGCACTTGCCACTCGAAACCTTTCTGGGCACAGCCATAACTGGGATGTACGTTTCGGACGGCCCATTCCGTCATCGGATCGCGCAGCGTGGCGATGATCACGTTTAGTACCCGATGGCCCGTCTGGGCCATGGGTTCAGCCTGGCCTGGCCGAGCCGGCCCAGTCGGCCAGCGGCTCGTCCCGCGCGTCGGCCGGGACCCGGCCCGGCTGAGCGGGCCGCGGACCGGGCATATCGAATCTGCCCAGTTCGAGGTAGTTACGCCCGAGCCGGGTATGTGTCCTATGTGGACGATTTCCCCGGCCCGCCTGGCGGTTCGCGGAGCCGGGCCGCGGGCCTGGCCGCGGGCCGGCGAGCCGCTGCGGGCTGGGAGACTAGACGTCACCGGGCAACGGGCTGATGGAGGCTTCATCCGCCATGCGGATGCCTGTTGCCCGGTATTCGTGTAGACATGAAGCCGGAGCGTGGTTGAATGCCGCAGTGGGCTCCCCCGCGCTCCGGGGCGGGACGCTAGCGATGACGCCGTGACGGCGCAGGAGGATTTGGTGGATCTGAAGCTGGGGCACTACAACAAGGACGGCATCGAGGTCGTCGACGTCGAAGGCGAGATCGACGTCTACACCGCGCCGCGCCTTCGCGAGTTGCTCATCGACCTCGTCAACAAGAAGAACTACCAGCTCGTGGTCAACATGGAGAAGGTCGAGTTCCTCGACTCCACGGGCCTGGGCGTCCTGGTGGGCGGGCTCAAGCGGGTGCGTGCGCACGACGGCTCGCTGGACCTCGTCTGCACTCAGGAGCGCATCCTGAAGATCTTCCGCATCACGGGCCTCACTAAGGTCTTCGGGATCCACAACTCCGTGGATGAGGCCATCGCGGAGAAGAAGGCGGAGAAGTAAGCCTGAAACGCGCGATGCCCACTGTCGAAGTCTCGTTCACGCCGCTGCCCGCGCACGTGCGGACCGCCCGGCTTGTCGCCACCGCGGTCGCGCGACGAAGCGGCGTGGATGAATCCCTGCTTGACGAGGTCCGCCTCGCTGTCGGGGAGGCGTGCTCGCGGGCGGTCGAGGCGCACAGGCAGTACTGCCCGACCGAGCCAATCCGGGTAGCACTGACCGACGACGGGGAGCGGTTCGAGGTCGTGGTGACCGATTCCGCGCCCGCCGACGTCCCGATCGCACCGGAAATCGGTGGCGGCCCTCTCGTGGTCGACGGAGTAGTTCAGCAGCTGCCCGCCGGCGTGGGCCTGGCGGTGATCGCCGGACTGGCCGACGACGTCAGGATCCTGCCCGTCAGCGACGGCACTTCCGTCGCGATGAGCTGGAAGCGGCGGTCGCTGTAGCGGGGAGCGCCCAGAGGTCGCTGTAGGGCGGCCGTTCAGGGCGGTCGTTGCGGGGCGGAGCGCGCCACAACGACCAGAGGGCGAGATACCTGGCTGTGATCCGGGTGGTCGCGCTGTGATGCTCGAGTGACTGAAGAGGCACTGGCAGCCTTATGGGGCTGCCAGTGCCCTTTTTAACGTCCTGGGACTTGCTCGTCCTAGTGGTGTGGGCACAATTGCCCGGCAACGATTTAATGGTCACCTAATAACGGTGCGACCTCTTAAATGTTAGAAAGTTGACTGTACTAGATAACCGGGAATGGTGTGCGTAGACTCCGGCGCACGCCTGCTCCCGGTACCCCGAGGGGCTGCTGGAGCGGAGCTCTACCAGCGAAACGACTGCCTTAGCGGCGCACAGACGTCCCAAAGGAGACCGAATGCAACAGCTTCACCCCGCCCTTGCGGCGGGTGGACCGGGCGGCACGGTCAGTGTCACCGGCGGCAACCTCACGTGGGTCGTGATCGTGGCCGTCGTGGCGATACTGGCCCTCGGAGTCGCCTACCTGCTCGTACGGGAGGTCCTTGCCGCCAGCAAGGGCACCCAGAAGATGCAGGAAATCGCCACCGCCGTTCAGGAGGGGGCCGCTGCTTACCTGCGAAGGCAGTTCAAGACCCTCGGCGTTTTCGTCGTCATCATCTTCTTTATCCTGCTGGCGTTGCCGGCCGACGGTGACGGGGTCAGGTGGGGACGTAGCCTGTTCTTCCTGGTCGGGGCGCTCTTCTCCGGCCTGACCGGGTTCACGGGCATGTCGCTGTGCGTTCGCGGCAACGTCCGGGTCGCGGCAGCGGCCCGCGATGGCGGCGAGCGGCATGCCATGCGGATCGCCTTCAGGACCGGCGGCGTCGCGGGCATGTTCACCGTGGGCCTGGGCCTGTTCGGCGCGGCGATCGTCGTCCTTCTCTACAAGGGCAACGCCCCCGACGTCCTGGAGGGCTTCGGCTTCGGCGCCGCCCTGCTGGCCATGTTCATGCGGGTCGGCGGCGGCATCTACACCAAGGCAGCCGACGTGGGCGCGGACCTGGTCGGCAAGGTCGAGCAGGGCATCCCCGAGGACGACCCGCGCAACGCGGCCACCATCGCCGACAACGTCGGTGACAACGTGGGTGACTGTGCCGGCATGGCCGCCGACCTGTTCGAGTCGTACTCGGTCATGCTGGTCGCCTCGCTCATCCTCGGCAAGGCGGCCTTCGGCAACTACGGCCTGATCTTCCCGCTGATCGTCCCGATGATCGGCGTCATCACCGCGGTGATCGGCATCTTCGTCGTGCGCCCCCGAAGCGGCGACCGCAGCGGCATGTCCGCGATCAACCGTGGCTTCTTCGTCTCGGCCGTGATCTCGGCGATCCTGGTGGCGGTGGCGACCTTCACCTACCTGCCGGCCCACTTCAGCGGCCTGACCGGCGCGGAGGCCGACGTCATCGGCCACTCCGGGTCGCCGCGCTGGCTGGCGATCGGCGCGGTGCTGATCGGCCTGGTGCTGGCCAGCGCGATCCAGCTCCTCACCGGCTACTTCACCGAGACCAACCGCCGCCCGGTCATGGACATCGGCGAGAGCTCAAGGACGGGCGCGGCCACGGTCATCCTGTCCGGCATCTCCTCGGGCATGGAGTCCGGGGTCTACTCGGCGCTGCTCATCGGGGCGGCGGTGTACGGCGCGTTCTTGCTCGGCACCGGCAACGCGACGCTGGCGCTGTTCGCCGTGGCCCTGGCGGGCACCGGCCTGCTGACCACCGTGGGCGTCATCGTGTCGATGGACTCCTTCGGGCCGGTCACCGACAACGCCCAGGGCATCGCGGAGATGTCCGGTGACGTCGAGGGCGAGGGCGCGGCCGCGCTGACGCACCTGGACGCCATCGGCAACACCACCAAGGCGATCACCAAGGGAATCGCGATCGCGACGGCCGTGCTCGCCGCGACCGCGCTGTTCGGCTCGTTCCGCACGACGGTCGAGGGCCTCCTGCCCAAGACCCAGACGTTCAGCCTGTCGGTCGACCAGCCCAACGTCCTGGTCGGCGTCATCGTCGGCGCGTCGGTCGTGTTCCTGTTCGCCTCGCTGCTGATCATGGCGGTCGGCCGGGCGGCACAGCGAGTCGTCCTCGAGGTGCGCAACCAGTTCCGCAACCACCCCGGCATCATGAACTTCACCGAGAAGCCCGAGTATGGCCGGGTGGTGGACATCTGCACCGCCGACTCGCTGCGCGAGCTGGTCACGCCGGGCATCCTCGCCGTGCTGACGCCGATCGCGGTCGGGTTCGCGTTCGGCTACGCGCCGCTCGGCTCGTTCCTGGCCGGCGCCATCGCCACGGGCGTGCTCATGGCGGTCTTCCTGGCCAACTCCGGTGGTGCCTGGGACAACGCCAAGAAGCTCGTCGAGGACGGGCACCACGGCGGCAAGGGCTCCGAGGCCCACGCGGCCACGGTCATCGGCGACACCGTCGGCGACCCGTTCAAGGACACCGCAGGGCCGGCGATCAACCCGCTGCTCAAGGTGATGAACCTGGTCTCGCTGCTGATCGCCACGTCCGTGGTCAAGTACGCGAGCAACGCCGGCCTGCGGACCGGCGTCGCGCTTGGCGCGGTCATCATCATCGTCGCCGCGATCGTCTACTCCAAGCGCCGTGCCCACGGTGGCATGGGCGAAGAGGCCCCGGCCAGCACCTCAGCGGAGGCGGCCGCGGTCGAGGCCACCACGCCCGCTCCTTCCGGTGCCGAGGGCAACCCCCTGGAGGCGGTCCCCGCCTCGCCGGGGGAGGGATCACTCAACGGTCACGCGACCGCCACGGCCCCGGCCGCAGGCGACCCGCCCGCCGAGAAGTAGCAAGCCCGCAGGCTTGTGGCCCGTCCCCGGTGAGGGGGCGGGCCACTGGTCGTTTACGCCTCGGTCAGGTCGGCCGCGCGGACCGCGTCCTTGGAGATGCCGAGCAGGTACAAGATCGCGTCCAGGTAAGGGACGTTGAGCGAGGTGTCGGCCTGGTCGCGGACGATGGGCTTGGCGTTGAACGCGACGCCCAGGCCGGCCGCGCCGATCATGCCCAGGTCGTTGGCGCCGTCGCCGACCGCCACCGTCTGGGAAAGCGGGACGCCGGCCATGGCCGCGAACCGGCGCAGGGCCTCGGTCTTGCCGTCCTTATCGATGATCGGCTCGATGACCCGGCCGGTCAGCTTCCCGGCCGAGATCTCCAGGGTGTTGGCCGCGACGTAGTCAATGCCGAGCTCGGCGGCCAGCGGCTCGATCACCACCGCGAAGCCGCCGCTGACGATGCCGCACTTGTAGCCGAGCCGCTTCAGCGTGCGGACCAGCGTGCGCGCGCCCGGGGTCAGCCGCAGGTCGGCGCGCACTGAGGCGAGCACCGACTCGTCAAGCCCGGCCAGCAGGGCCACGCGCTCGCGCAGCGAGGCGGCGAAGTCGAGCTCACCGCGCATCGCGGACGCCGTGACCTTCGCCACCTCCTCGGCGCATCCGGCCCGGGCGGCCAGCAGGTCGATGACCTCGTCCTGGATCAGGGTGGAGTCGACGTCCATCACCAGCAGCCGCATCGCCCGCCGGTACAGCCCGCCCCGCTGGACGGCCACGTCCACGCCTCGCTCACTCGCCTCGCGGGCCAGGTCATCGCGCAGGGCGCGCGGCGAGGCGCCGGACACCTCAAGCTCGATGCAGGTCACTGGGTCGCTGGCCAGCCGGGTGATCCGGTCGATGTTGGCTCCGTTGGCCGCGATCCGGCCGGTGATGGCGGCCAGCGCCGCCGGGAGCAGCGGGTTCCCGATGACCGTGACGTGCAGCCCCGGGTCGCTGGCGGCCGACTGCGCGGAGGACGCGGACCCCGTCGTGATCTCGGCCTCAAGCCCGAGATCAGCCGCCAGAGCCGCCACCGAGCGGTAGATGGCGGTCAGGTCCAGCTCATCCTCGCCCTCGGCCGGGGGGCCTGAGACGAAAACCCCGAGCACCAGGCGGCCGAGCATGACGACCTGCTCGATGTCCACGACGGTAAGCGGGAAGCGCCCGAGCACTCCGAAAAGCCGCGAGGTCACGCCGGGCCGGTCCCGGCCGGTCAGCGTGATCAGCAGCGTGGTCCGTGGTTGACTCATCGCGAACAAGGTACCCGAACGATCCTTCCCTCGGTGATCGCCGACCACTTCCTCCCGCAACGGACACCGTGATATTCCCGTTCGGTGCCTATGCGGGTGGGCGGAACCGGCCAGTGTGGCATAGGTTCATCTCGGTGGCTAGTCTGGCCGGCGGAAGAAAAAGAAAGGGGCAGCGGGTGTCTAACGAGGTGCTCAAGCTTCGTGGCGTATCCGTGCGACGCGATACGTCCCTGCTGCTGCGGAACGTCGACTGGACGGCCAGCGAGCACGAGCGGTGGATAGTGATCGGCCCCAACGGCGCGGGCAAGACGACCCTGCTCCAGGTGGCGGCCACCCTCATGTTCCCCACCGAGGGCACGGTCGAGGTGCTAGGCGAGCGGCTCGGCGACGTGGACGTCTTCGACCTGCGGCCCCGCATCGGCTTGACGAGCGCCTCCCTGGCCGAGCGGGTGCCCGCCGGGGAAAAGGTCATTGACCTCGTGCTGACCGCCTCGTACGCGATCCTCGGCCGGTGGAAGGAAGAGTACGACTCCTCCGACGTCACCCGGGCCGTCGAATTGCTCGACGCGCTGGGCTGCGCGCACCTGATCAGGCGCCGGTTCTCCACGCTCTCGGAGGGCGAGCGCAAGCGCGTCCAGATCGCCCGCGCGATGATGCCCGACCCTGAACTGCTGCTGCTTGACGAGCCGGCCGCGGGCCTGGATCTCGGCGGGCGTGAGGACCTGCTGCGCCGCCTGGCTACCCTGGCCCGCGACCCGCGGGCGCCGATGATGGTCCTGGTCACCCACCACGTCGAGGAAGTACCGGACGGGTTCACGCACGCCATGCTGCTGCGGCGCGGCTCGGTCCTGGCCGCCGGACCGATCGACGAGGTGTTCACCAAGCCGAACCTGTC
>Ga0335072_10007485_pt1 | contig 15884 bp, 17 predicted proteins | sample Lox_Sample_21_FD_206725 | JGI IMG/M metagenome (GOLD analysis project Ga0335072, IMG submission 206725) | Soil microbial communities from Loxahatchee National Wildlife Refuge, Florida, United States - Lox_Sample_2.1 | ecosystem: Environmental > Terrestrial > Soil > Wetlands | place: USA... | reverse complement strand
GCACTCCCGCGGGTACGGTCACGATCCGCGGCGGAACGGTCGCCCGCTTCCGCTGGCCGGAAGTGGCTCCGGACAGCGAGGCCAGCCGGCAACGTTCCGTCTGACCGGCCCGTCCTGGCCCCGCCCCCAGAAAAAGCCTCCAGGGGGCGGGGCCATTCTCACGCCATCGCTTGCGCGCGCCGCTGCCCGGACGGCCGGTCAGGAGCCCGCTGAATTAGCGCAGGGCCAGCACCACGATCGGCGTCGTGGTCGGCGCGGCGGACCCGCCCGCGGGCTCGACCGTCACGCCCACGGCGTCGCCAGGCTCGAGACCAGGCGCCCGCAGGGGCGGGGTCGCCGCCCCGGCGCCGGACGCGGCGGGCACCAGGCCGGCCGGCCGCGCGCCCCCGGTCCCGATGAACCACAGTTCGTACACCGACGCCGGCGGCAGTTCCGGCAGACCGACGCTGGTGAACACCACCGCCGCCGCCCGGCTCGACGCGACGACGGTCGCGGAACCGCCCGCCGCGGTGGCCGCGCTCGCGACCCGCGCGTCCGGCTCGGTGAGCAGCGCGGCGATCTCCGCGTCGACGGCCCGCGCCCCGGCGAGCACGGCGACGTCGGCGAGCACCCGGCCCTTGAGCGACGGCGGGGGCGTGGCCGCGGCGGCCAGCCCGAGCGCGGCGGCCGTCGCGGTGAAACCGCGCACCTCGTCCGGGCAGGTGCGGCAGGTAGCCAGATGCCGCTCGAACCGGGCGAGTTCGGCACCGTCGAGCGCGTCGAGCGCGTACGCGCCGGCCAGGTCGTGGATCGCGCGCCGCAGCGGGAGCCGGGGAATCCTCACCAGGCCACCCCCAGGCAGTCGCGGAGCCGCTTCAGCCCGTCGCGGATCCGGGTCTTGATCGTGCCGAGCGCCACCCCCAGCGCCGAGGCGACCTGCGGATAGCTGTAGCCCGAGTAGTACGCCAGGGTGATCGACTCCCGTTGCAGATCGGTGAGCCCGTCCAGGCAGCGCCGCACCCGTTCCGCCTCGAGTGAGGCCTCCACGGTCTCGGCGACCTCGTCGGGGGCGGCAGGGACCGCCTCCGCGGCGACCCGGTTCTCCCGCTGCGCAGCGGCGGTCTCGGAACGGACCCGGTCGACGGCGCGACGGTGCGCGATTGTCATGACCCAGGTCACCGCCGACCCGCGGGCCGGGTCGAACCGCGCCGCGGTCCGCCAGACCTCCAGCAGCGTCTCCTGTGAAACCTCCTCGGACTGCGCGGCGTCCCGCAAGACCCGCCGGATCAGACCGTACACCGGAGGGGCAACCCGGTCATATACCGCCTCGAAGGCCGCCTGGTCGCCCCGTCCGACCCTGGTGAGCAGCACGTTAAGATCCGCGTCGTCCGGCTCCGCGGCCCCCGGGTCAGGCCGGATCGGCTCCATGCCACGTACCTCCACGAGGGATCTTCGGTGCCGGCCTGGGCCCGGATTGGTCCCGTCTTCCGCCGGCGGTCGCGCCGACCGCGATACCGGGCTGTACGCCCGTGCCGATCCTATGATCCGCCGCCGTCTCGCTCTCGCATATCGACCCGTGCCGGGGGCCTCGGCGTGGCCCGGGCCCTGCGGGGGTGCGCTCACAGGGACTGTTCGGTGCCGGTGCCGGTGCCGGTGCCGCGGCGTGGCCCGGGCCCGTGCGTCGTGCCCGCACAGGAGATTCGGTGCCGGTCGGGCCACGGATTCGTCCCGTCTGCGGCCGGCCTGGGCCGGCCGCGATCCTGCGGTGTCCGCCCCGACCCCGCGATCCGCTGCTGTCTCGCTCGTTTTTGCGCATCCATGTTCTCCCGGACCCCTCAGCCGGGGAGGAACAGCGCAGAATCCGGTCGGCACCGGTTAGTTCCAGACACGCCGACGCGCGCTCCCCGGCCCCGAAGGGACGCGAACGCGCGTTCGCCGGTTAGCCGCTAGTCCCGCGAGCCTGAGAAGATCCGCAGGAAGAAGAAGAACACGTTCAGGATGTCGAGGAAGATGGACGCGGCGATCAGCGGCGCCGAGTCCATCCCCTGCGACCGCCGCAGCCGCTGGAAGTCGCCGGCGGTCAGCCCGGCGAACACCACAAGGCCGAGGATGGCCCAGATCAGCGACGCCTGCGGGATATGCACGAAGATCAGCACGATCCCGGCGAGCAGCAAGATGAGCAGCCCGATGTACGAGATCCGCCGCCATGCCGACAGGTCCCGCTTCGTCAGGTACCCGAAGGTGCCGAACGCCCCGACGAACAGCGCGGTCGCCCCGCCGGACTGCCACAGGATCTGCGGATTAGTCGACGCGTACCAGTAGAGCGTTGGCGCCGACGCGACCCCGATCAGCACCCCGAAGACCGCAAGCAGCAGCGTCGCGCCCGCCGCCGACCGCCGCGCCGCGAACCTCATGATCATCAGCACCACGAAGGACGCGATCCACGCGACGATCGCCGCACCCTCCGACAGATGCCGCCCGGCATAAGCGCCGGCGGCGAAGAAAGCGGCTGTCAGGGCGACAAGTGCCATGGTCTGACCGAACAGCGTTGCTGTCCGGTCCCGCGTGGCGTACCCCTGATAGGCAGTGCTCGAGTACATGAACTCATTCTCCTCAGCGGGGCCTCTGTGACAATCAAAACCCCGACGTTCATACAGAACGCATGCGTGTTTCGCGCCGTTCCCGCCGGCTCGCGCATTCAGGAAACTCAAAGGCGAGCCGCGAGGTCCCCCCGTACGCGCCCGCACCATGATGATAACAGCAAAAAGAGCGACCCGGGTGGTGACGTGCAACGTCGAGAAGGCGGCGCCAGGTCGCCGGCTTGCACCCGGTGACCTATGCGGCGCCGCTGGCCAAGGAGCTGACCGCGGCCGGCGCGGGCGACGACGCCGAGCTCGTGGCCGCCGCCAAGGCGCTGCTGGACCTGATCGACCAGGCGGGCGCGAGATCAGGGAAGTACAGCGTGACGATCAAGGACTCCAGGGGCGTCCAGGTCGGCGACCGCGGCCATCAGGTGAACACCTTCAACGACTGAGCCCGGACACGCGTGTCCGCTGAAACCCCTACGGATAACAGCAACAGGCGGTCCGCAACGGGGGCGGATCGGGAACGCGGCGTCAGCGCCGGGACCGCTATCCGGAGCCTGGGAACGGGCATCCGGCGCGGCGGGACGGCCAGGCGGGCCGCGTGGCTAGGCTTGCGTTATGGGCAAGCTTCGGGTTCTCTTCATCGGCGGTACCGGGGTTATCTCGTCGGCGTGCGCGCGGGAGGCGGTCGCGACCGATGACATCGAACTGTTCGTGCTTAACCGCGGGCAGTCGGCGGTCCGGCCGCTGCCGCCGGGGGTAACGGAACTGCGGGCGGATATACGCGACGCCCGATCCGTTCGGCGGGCTATCGAGGACTTCGACTTTGACTCGGTTGTTGACTTTGTCGCCTTCACCACCGACCACGTGCGCGCTGACCTCGAGCTCTTCCGGGGAAGGACCGGGCAGTACGTCTTCATCTCTACGGCGTCGGCGTACCAGACGCCGCCGTCGCGGCTGCCGGTCACCGAGTCGACGCCGCTGCGGAACCCGTACTGGCAGTACTCGCGGGACAAGATCGCGTGCGAGGACCTGCTGACGGCCGAGTACCGGGACAGCGGGTTCCCCGCGACGATCGTGCGGCCGTCGCACACCTACGACGCGACTAAGACGGTGCTGTCCGGCGGCTGGACGTCCCTGGCGCGGATGCTGGCCGGCAAGCCGGTGATCGTGCACGGGGACGGGACCTCGCTGTGGACGGTGACGCACAACACTGACTTCGCGCGGGCGTTCGTGCCGCTGCTTGCCAATCCCCGGACCCTCGGGGAGGCGTTTCATATCACCTCCGACGACGTGCTGACCTGGGATCAGATCGCGCGCGCCCTGGCCTCGGCGCTCGGCGTCACCCCCCGGATCGTGCACGTGCCTTCCGATGTGATCGCGGCGCACGATCCGGAGTGGGGTGCCGGGCTGCTCGGCGATAAGACGAACTCGATGGTGTTCTCGAACGAGAAGGTGAAGTCCGTCGTGCCGGGGTGGCGGGCAGTCGTGCCGTTCGAGCGGGGCGCGCGGGAGATCGTGCAGTGGTACCTGCAGGACCCGGCCAGGCAGGTTGTCGACGACAGGCTAGACGCGCTGATGGACAAGCTGGCCGCCGGCTTCGGCATCTCGTAGAAGCCTGCTGAATTCGCGTGGCAGACCGCCGTAGGCAGTGCTCGCCGGAACGGTCCGGTACAGCGCTCGTGAGTCCGCGGTTACCTGGCGGGCCCGATGCGGAAGATCGGGTACCCGGGGGCGATCTCGCGCAGCTTCGCTTCCGGTGCCTTGGCGTCCACGCCGTCGAAGAACACGCCGACCTCCCACTTCCACCGCTTCAGGTAGGCGCGCAGGATCGCGGGCTTGTCGTCGTCGGCGATCTCCGTCGCGGTGAACGGCTCGGCCTTCCTGCCGATGCGCAGTTCGCCGCCGCCGACGGCGCGCAGGTTGCGGACCCACTGGGTGTTGCCGCGCGGGGCGACCAGGTACCGGTCACCGTCGGGGAGTGCTACCGGGTTGACCGGGGTGGTGCGCCACTCGCCGGACTTGCGGCCCTTGACGGCCAGCACGCGCGAGCCGTAGACGCTGATGCCCATCCTGGTCAGGCGGCCCACGGTGTCGTTGAAGAAGCTGGTGGCGGACTTCGGCTTGATGTAACGGGCCTCGCTGGCGTTCATTTCGTTGCTGTCCTCGCCTAGTTGTTTCGAGAGCACTGCTCTCTGTTAAGATCAGTGAACACGATTTGCTACGCTGTTGTCAAGAGCACTGCTCTCGTTTCTGATCGATGATCTCTCAAGGGAGGAGGGTGACTCGACGATGGCACCGCAGAAGGCCGCGACCGCCCGCGAGCGCGCCCGCGCCGAACTGACCCGCGAGATCAAGGAGGAGGCACGGCGGCAGCTTGCCGCGACCGGCGCCCACGGGCTGTCGCTGCGCGCCGTGGCCAAGGAACTCGGCATGGTGTCGTCCGCACTGTACCGGTACTACCCAAGCCGCGACGACCTACTGACCGCCCTGATCATCGACGCCTATAACGCGCTCGGCGAGGCGGCGGAGGGCGCGATCGCCGGCGCCGGCCCGGCCGTACCGGCCCGCGAGCGGTGGCTCGCCGCATGCCACGCCATCCGGGACTGGGCCCGGTCGAACCTTCACCAGTACGCGCTGATCTACGGCTCGCCCGTGCCCGGCTACCGCGCCCCGGAGGCGACGATCGGCCCGGCGGCCCGGGTTCCGCTGGCTTTCGCCGGCGTCCTCGAGGACGCGGGCGCGGCCGGGGAGATCACGCCATTCGCCGGCGCGCTGCCGGTCACCGGCGCGCTCGCCAAGCAGGCCGCGGCGCTGTCCGCCGCCCTCGCAATCTCTAGGGCCCCGACACCGGACGAGGCTTCGCCGGAGCAGGAGGCGCCGGAACAGTCGTCCCCGGGCCAGACTTCGCCAGGGCCCGCGGCGCCGGACCAGACGTGGCGGGGGCAGGCGTCGCCTGGCGGGGCCGCGCCGGGGCCCGCAGCGCCGGGCCCGGCGTCGTTGGACCAGGTTGCGGTCGCCGGAGTCCCGCCGGATGCCCTGGTGCGGGCCGTGATCGCGTGGACGCAGCTGTACGGCATGATCAGTTTCGAGCTGTTCGGTCAGTTCGTCGGCTCCTTCGAGCCGGCCGACGCGCTGTTCGCCCACGCGTCTGAGCAGCTCGCGGCGTTCGTCGGCCTGCGCTAGCCCGCTGATCCAGGCCAGACCCGTGGGGAACACAGGCCAAACGCGTCTAGGTCCGTCACGGGGATACGACAGGAAGGACGCGCACCGCTACCCTCGAAGCGTGAACAAACAGGAGCGGACGTACACGGTTCTGCGGGACCGGATCCATTCCGGCGCGTTCGCTCCGAGGACACGGCTGAACATCGACGGGCTCGCCAGGGAACTAGGCGTCAGTGCGATCCCCGTCCGTGAGGCACTGCGTCGTCTCGAGGCCGAGGGCTGGGTCAAGTTCCAGCCGAACGTGGGCGCGATCGTCGCCCCGGTCGATGCCACGACATGGGAGCAGCAGATGGTCGCGGTGGCGATCCTCGAAGGCGCCGCCACCGCCGACGCCGCCGCGCACCTGAAGCCGGCCGACCTGGCCAGCGTCAAGGCGCTGGCCGGCGAGATGGAGCAGGTAGCCGCCGCAGGAGACCAGGTGGGATTCAGCCGGCTCAACCGCCGGCTGCACGCCATGATCATCTCGCGCTGCGCCAACACCTACCTGCTAGAACTGCTCGAGCAGACCAACCAGCGCCTTGACCGGATCCGCGACACGATGTTCACCTACCTGCCCGACCGCTCTACGGCGGCGGTCGCCGAGCACGCACGGCTGATCGAGCTGCTCGAAGGCGGGGACACCGCCCAGATCGAGCGGTACGCCCGCTGGCACAAGCTGCAGACCATCGAGGCCTACCGCGCCACCCACGAGCCTTCCGCCTGAGCGGCCTCAGTGGTCTGGCCGGCCTGAGAAGCCTGCCAGGGTGAGCGGCCCGTGAGCGTTACGCGCTGGTCTCCGCGGCCTGAGCGGCGGCCGGGATGCGGCGCCCGCTGATCGAAGTCGGCCGGATCCGCACCCAGACCCGCCCGTCCGCCAGGCTGCCCCATGACGTCAGCCCCAGCCCGTCAAGACGCGCCGCCTCCGCGTCGGAATCCACTATCTCCGCGAGCCCGTTCACCACGACCGACCACCCGGTCTTCGCCCCCGCGTCGTAGGAGTCGGCCTCGAACCCGACAAAGTGCCCCACCTCGATCGCGCACAGCTTGGATCCCGGCGACGTCCTGAACACCACGTCCTGCCCGTCCACCAGGAAGTTCACCGGCAGGATCACCACCTCGCCGCGAGCGACGAACCCGATCCGGCCTAGGGGCACGGACTCAAGCAGCAGGAAGCAGTCCCCGAGATGAAGGATCTCAAGCCCCGCCCGGTCAGTCGCTAGCTCCCGCATCGTGCCCTCCTGCACCGCTTCCGTACCATTAGTCTCTAGTATCCGCTGCCGCGGGGCGCACGGCAGGGCTAGAGGTCCATCGGTCCAGGGTCCAAGGTCGGGACAGGAAGCAAGCCATGGCATGCGCCCGCCGGCGTGGAATTACTGAAGCTTGACGACCGTCAGCAGGATGACGGAGTCCTGTTGCGCGCGCAGGCTGTGCGGCGCGTCGGGCACGATGATCAGGTCGCCGTCCCTGCCGTCCCATGACTGGCCGTTCGAGGTGAGCACGACCCGCCCGCGCAGCACGTGGACGCTTGCCTGGCCCGGATTCGCGTGCTCGGTCAGTTCGGCGTTGGCCGTCATGGCGATCACCGTCTGCCGAAGCGACTTCTCGTGGCCGCCGATGACGGTCTGCCCCGCGCGGCCGGGCCCGTCGGCCGCCCGGGCGAGCAGTTCGCGGCCGAGCGCGTCCAGGGAGAGCTTCTGCATCGTGGCCTCCTCCTTTTCGCTGTGCCCTACCCGCTGCTCAGCCGGCTGAACTAGCGGGGCCGTCACGCCGCGCGGCGACTGGCGGGTCGCGGCCCGGTCCGCACCTTCGTCCGGACACCGGCCCGCACTTCGTCCAGACACCGGTCCGCAGCCGGGTGCAGATAGAAGTAGCCCGCTCGGCCGCCCTCGAGATAACAACAAGAAGCGCGGAAGTGCCGTCCCTGCGCGGAGCGGCCATCGGCGGGAGCGGACGAAGCGCGCAACCGTTCGGATTGAATTGATTGAAATGTCTTTCAACCGGGGTTCCATCAACCGGGACAGGTAGGTTACTCTTCGGTAACATGAGCGAGCCGACGCCGGGATTCTCCCTGGAGCTGAGCAGTGACCTGCGCGAGATGCGCGACTGGGTGCATGAGTTCGCGGTGTCGGTGATCCGGCCCGCGGCGGCCGAGTGGGACGAGCGGGAGCAGACCCCGTGGCCCGTCATCCAGGAGGCGGCGAAGATCGGGCTGTACTCGCTTGACTTCTTCGCGACCCAGTTCTTCGAGGCGTCGGGACTCGGCTTCGTGACCGCGGTCGAGGAACTGTTCTGGGGCGACGCCGGGATCGGACTGTCCCTGGTGGGCTCCACCCTCGCGGCCGTGGCCGTTACGGCGAACGGGACGCCGGAGCAGATCGGGGAGTGGTGCCCGCAGATGTTCGGCGACGCGAGCGACGTGAAGCTCGGCGCGTTCTGCTCTTCTGAGCCGGACGCGGGCAGCGACGTTTCCGCGATCCGCACCCGCGCGGAGTACGACGAGGCGCACGACGAGTGGGTCATCAACGGGGTCAAGACCTGGGCGACGAACGGGGGCATCGCGAACGTGCACGTCGTCGTCGCCTCGGTCGATCCGTCCCTCGGCTCGCGCGGGCAGGCGTCGTTCATTGTCCCGCCGGGCACCAAGGGCCTGTCCCAGGGGCAGAAGTTCAAGAAGCACGGCATCCGTGCCTCGCACACCGCCGAAGTGATCCTCGACAACGTCCGCGTCCCCGGCCGGTGCCTGGTCGGCGGCAAGGAAAAGCTTGACCGGCGCCTGGCCCGGGTGCGCGAAGGCGGTCGCGGTGGCGAGCAGGCGGCGATGAAGACGTTCGAGGCGTCCCGCCCGTCGGTCGCGGCGATGGCCGTCGGTGTGGGCCGTGCCGCCGTCGAGTTCGCCGAGGAGTACGTGCGGACGCGCGTGCAGTTCGGCAAGCCGATCGGGCAGAACCAGGGCGTCGCGTTCCAGCTCGCCGACATGGCCGCCGCGGTCGACGCGGCCCGGCTGCTCACCTGGCGCGCGGCCTGGATGGCCCGCCAGGGCAAGCCGTTCACCCGGGCCGAGGGTTCGATGTCCAAGCTGGTCGCCGGCGAGATGGCGGTCCGGGTGACCGAGCAGGCGATCCAGCTTCTCGGCGGCAACGGCTACACCCGCGAGTACCCGGTCGAACGCTGGCACCGCGACGCCAAGATCTTCACCATCTTCGAGGGCACGTCGGAAATCCAGCGGATGATCATCGGGCGGGCGGTCACCGGGCTGGACGTTCGGTAGGCCTGAACTGCGGTTATACCTCGACGCTGGCGCGACCGCTGTGGCAGCGCCTATACCGGGCTTATGCCGCAGGACACGCTCTGCGCCATGCGTCCGGCGAGGCAGCCGGGGTCCTGGGTACTGGCGACGCGCCCTGGTCGCCGTCATGCGTCCCGGTGGTCCAGCAGCGTCCAGGCGATGGCGTACACGATGGCGGTGAACAGGCACATCACGCCGAAGCCGGGCCAGGGCTGGAGGGTGTGGGCGGAGTGGTAGACGCTGGTGAGCTGGCTCCCGGCCTGGGTCGGCCAGAACTCGGTGACCGGGTTGCGCCACGAGTCCGGCAGCGCCTGGGCGATCCCGGGCAGGACGAGCAGGACGGCGATCATGGCGGCGATGGCGGCGGCCGGGTGCCGGAGAACGGTGCCGACGGCGACGCTGAGCACCGCCAGGGCGGCCAGGTACAGCCCTCCTCCCGCCAGCGCCCGGGCTACCCCGGGATCGCCGAGCGCCGCGTGGGGGGCGTGGCCGCTGATGAGGGCCTGGCCCGCGAAGAACGCGGTGAAGCAGACGACCTCGCCCACGACGAAGGTCACCACGGCGAAGACCAGCGATTTGGCGGCCAGTACCCGACCTCGCCTCGGGACGGCGATCAGGCTGGTGCGGATCATGCCAGATGAGTACTCGGAGCTGATGCAGAGCACTCCGAGCACGGCGATGGCCAGCTGGGCGATGAGCATCCCCGACTGGCTGACCCCGGTCGGGTCCCAGCTCAGCATTTCGGAGGGGCTGAATTTAGCGTAGCTGTGGGCGCTGACCGCGCTGATGACGGCCCCCAGGCCGATGCCGAGCACGACGGTCACGGTCAGCGCCCAGAAGGTCGACCGGACCGAGCGGAGCTTGATCCACTCCGAGCGCAGCACGTCGGCGAAGGTGGCTGGCCGGAAGGCCGCCCGGTGGTCCGGGCTCGTTCGGGTGATCGTGGCGCCGGTCACTGGGTCCCCCCGGTCGCCTGGTATTCCACGCTGTCTCGGGTCAGTTCCATGAACGCCTCCTCTAGCGAGGGCCGGACGGGGATGAGCTCGAACAGGGTGATGCCATGGGCGGCCGCCAGCTTTCCCACCTCGGCGCTGTCCATCCCGGTGATCTCGATGACGTCGGGGCCGGTCCCGCCGCCGGTGCCGGCCTCGGGTGCGGCCGCCGGGGAGGTGCTCCCGGGCCGGACGGTGGCGTCGGCCTGGCGGCAGCGGGCGGCCAGCTCGGCCGCCTGGGGGCTGCGGACGTGGACCGACGACTGCCTGGAACTGGACCGCGTGAGCTCGTCGGCGCTGGTATCGGCGATCAGCTTGCCCTTGCCGATCACCAGCAGGTGGTCGGCGGTCAGGGCCATCTCGCTCATCAGGTGGCTGGAGACCAGCACGGTGCGGCCCTCGGCGGCCAGCGTCCGCATGAGGGTCCGGGCCCAGTGGACGCCGTCGGGGTCCAGGCCGTTCACCGGTTCGTCGAAGATGAGCACGGCCGGGTCCCCCAGCAGCGCCGAGGCGATGCCCAGCCGCTGGCCCATGCCTAGCGAGAAGCCCTTCGCCCGGCGCCTGGCCACGCCCTCGAGACCGACGATGGCGAGCACCTCCTCCACCCGGCTGGCCGGGATGCCGTTACTGCGGGCCAGGCAGAGCAGGTGGTCGTAGGCTCGGCGGCCGCCGTGCAGCGCCTTGGCGTCGAGGAGGGCGCCCACCTCGCGCATGGGTGACGGCAGGTCGCGGTAGCTGCGGCCGCCGACGGTCACCGACCCCTGCGTCGGCGCGTCCAGGCCCAGGATCAGCCGCATGGTGGTGGTCTTCCCGGCGCCGTTCGGGCCGAGGAACCCGGTGACCATGCCAGGCCGGACGGAGAAAGAAAGGTCGTTGACGGCCATGGTGGAGCCGTAGCGCTTGACCAGGCCGAGGGCTTCGATCATCGCTCCTCCCGGCGCGCCGGCCCGGTTCGCGACGTCAGCCCAGCGACTCGTCGGATCGGCCTCGGCATCGACACGGCCGTGGGGTGGCCGGCGCTGTCCGTAGATCGGCTCATCTCCCGGGGGGCCTCGTCTGGGTCGCCGGGATGCTCCTGCGCCTGCGCGTGACCCCGGCAGTGGCACCGATCACGACGAGGACTGCGCCGGTGATCCCGGTCGCAAGGTGGTGCGTGACGCCGGCTCCGATAGCTATGAGGGCCACCCCGGCGAGCACGATGATGGGCGGCCCGTATTTGAAGCGGAGGAAGAAGAACATGAACACGGCAGGGTCCTTTTGGATCGTTTGGATCGGTGCCCCAAGCGTGCGGCAGCCGACCCGTGAATGCATCGGCGCAGGGTTAGAACTTCGATCACCCCACGAGCTCTGACGACGGTTAGAGCCGCCTCCACCCGTGGTTAGAGGACCGACACCCACCCTGGGGCAGATGCGGCGCCGGCCTGGTCGCCGTAACGTTGGTCAGGTGAGCATGGAACCGGCGATCACCCGGACCCTGGCTAGCCTGCGCCATAGCGGCGCCCAGCATGACGTCTTCCAGCGGGGGCTCCTCCTCCGCTTCCCGGCCCTGCTCGCGCTCTTCGCCTTCGTCGCCTACCTGGCCCATCCCGGTCCGGGTGTCACCGGCCGCGGCCTGGTCGTGTCGGTCGCCGTCGGCGGCTACATCGTCGGAGTGGTGGCTTTGGTCACCCTCATGGGCGGGCTGAGTACCCCGAACACGATCGGGCGCCTCGGCGGCACCCGTCTTGCGCTCACGGCCGCCGCGCTGGTGCTCGCCAGTTCGATTGCGCTGCTGTGCGCGCAGCCGCAAGGACCGGGTGCCGCTGGCGCCTTCGTGGGCGTTCTCCTTTTGACCCGCCTGTGGCCGGGGCGGATCGCCGTGTTCGCCGCGATGTGCGTGTTCGTCGTCTTGGAGGTGATCGTCGGGCTCCGTGGCCAGGGCCTCGGTAACCTCACCGTCCTCGCCGCGCTGGGTGGGTCCTACGGCCTGGCTGTCCTGGCCGTCCGCCTCCGTAAAGCCAATGACCAGGCCAGGACGCTCCTCGTCGAACTGGAACAGAGCCGGGCGGCCGAAGCCCGCGCCGCGGGCCTCGCAGAGCGTCAGCGCCTCGCCCGCGAAATGCACGACGTGCTCGCCCACTCGCTGTCCGGTCTCCTGCTCCAGCTCGAAGGCGCCCGGATGCTGGCGGCCGACAACCCCGCCGATCCTCGCATCCCCAAGGCGATCGACCGCGCCCACCACCTGGGAAGGACAGGTCTTGCCGAGGCCCGCCGGGCCATCGGGATGCTCCGCGGCGACGACCTGCCCGGACCCGATCGCCTGGAGGAGCTGGCCGCCCAGTTCCAGGACGACAGTGCCATCCCCTGCCAGCTCGACGTGTCCGGCGACGCCCGCCCACTCGGCTCAGAGGCCCGCCTCGCCATCTACCGCGTGGCACAAGAAGCCCTGACCAACATCACCAGGCACGCCCACCCTAACCGCGTCGACGTCCGCCTCCGCTACGAGCCGTCCGCGACGAAACTCACCATCGAGGACTTCGCCCGCGAAGCGAGCACCGGCGAGCAGACCCGCTCGGGCGACGCCGGCGGCTACGGGCTCACGGGGATGCGCGAGCGCGCCGAGCTGCTCGGCGGCACGCTCACCGCGCAGAAGACCTGCAGCGGCTTCCGGGTCGAGCTGGAACTACCGGCATGAGCACACCGATCCGGGTGCTCATCGCTGATGACCAGAAGGTGGTCAGAGAAGGACTGGCCATGGTGCTCAGCCTCCTCCGCGACGTCGAGGTGGTCGGCACCGCCTCCGACGGCGACGAGGCGGTCGCCTTGGCCGGCGATCTGCACCCCGACGTCGTCCTCATGGACCTCCGGATGCCCCGCTGCGACGGCGTCGAAGCCACCCGCATCCTGCGTGAACGCCAACCCGGAACCAAGGTCGTGGTCCTCACCACCTACGCCGACGACAGGTCCGTGCTCGACGCGGTGCGAGCCGGCGCCCGGGGCTACCTCACCAAAGACGCCGGAGGGACAGAAATCCGCCAGGCCCTCCAGCAAGTCATCGACGATCAAGCCGTCATCGACCCGGCAGTGCAACGTCACCTCGTCGAAGCCATCGCCAGCGCTCCGGCGGAAGACCCCCCGCCACCATCGCGACTTCCCGACGGGCTCACGCCCCGTGAGGCCGAAGTACTTCGCCTCATCGCCACCGGGCTCTCCAACTCCGAGATCGCCGAACACCTGGTCATCAGCGAGGGCACGGTCAAGAGCCACATCAACCGGCTGCTCACGAAGATCCATGCGCGAGACCGAGGGCAAGCCGTCGCCTACGCCTACCAACACGGGCTGGGGCCGTAAACATGAAAGACCCATCGGTCTCCCGTTTCGTTGCTTGAACCGGCGGTTCTTGGCTCGGTTTCCGCAGGCTTTCATCTCGCATCAGGCGCGTTGCCGACTGTGGGATCGGTCGTAGAACGCCCACCGGCAATCCGGGTTGGCGCAGGCTTGAGCTGCTGCCATGTTCCCACGTACGGAATTGAAAGGGGGATGGGGAAACGGGCCGTTACAGCACCGCGCCCCTGACTACCAATGGCTTCCATGTTTACGTACCCGCCAGGTCGTATCGGCGACGCCGACATCGTGATCGCCGGCGGCGGCCCGGTCGGGCTGATGCTGGCCTGCGAACTCCGGCTGGGCGGCGCCGACCCGGTGGTGCTTGAGCGGCTGCCAGGAATCAGCGAGATCCCCAAGGGCAACGGCCTGGCGGGCCAGATCGTGCCAATGCTGGACTACCGCGGCCTGCTCGACCGGCTCCGCGCAGAGGCTACCTGGGCCGGGCCGGTACCGCGCTTCTCGTTCGGGCCGCTGCAACTGGACTTCTCCCGGCTCGGGACCAGCCCGCTGCACATCCTGTCGGTGCCGCAACGCCAGCTGGAGCGGGTGCTGGAGGCGCGGCTGGCCGAACTCGGCGGGATCATCCGGCGCGGACACGAACTGACCGCCCTGGCCCAGGACGACGACGCCGTCACGCTCGACGCCCGCGGTCCCGACGGCGCCTACCAGCTGCGCGCACGCTACCTCGTCGGCTGCGACGGCGCGCACAGCCTGGTACGCAAGCAGGCCGGCATCGGCTTCCCCGGCGTCACCTCCACGGAGATATCCCGCATCGGGCAGGTCCGCCTGCCGACCGCGAAGATCACCCGCGGCGGCGCGGTGAAGGTGCCCGGGCTCGGCCGCCTGAAGCTCATGGGGCAAGTCCGCACCCCGCGAGGCACCTACTCGCTCGCGCCGCTGGCCACGCTGGACAAGAACGCCCCGGCGGGCGTCTACATCGTCTACACGAGCGAGGACGACCCGGCCGTCGACCTCAGTGCGCCGGTGACCCTGGACGAACTGCGAGCCAGCGCCCGGCGGGTGCTCGGCGGAGACCTGCCGATGACCGACCCGCAGCGGCTGTCCCGGCTCGTCGGGAACAGCCGGCTGGCCGACCGCTACCTGTCCGGCCGCGTCCTGCTGGCCGGCGACGCCGCGCACGTCTTCGGGTTGTCGCTGAACGCCGGCCTGCTTGATGCGGTCAACCTGGGCTGGAAGCTCGCCGCGCAGGCCCAGGGCCGGGCGCCGGGCGGCCTACTGGAGACCTACCACGCCGAGCGGCACCTCGCCGGGCAGCACGGCATCCGGTTCACCCGCGCCCAGAGCGCCCTGACCGCCATCAGCGAGGGCGGGAAGGACGGCCGCGGCGAGGTGAGCCAGGAAGGCGCCGAAGCGCTGCGCGAACTGTTCGGCGACGTACTGCAGCAGCCCGAGCCGCTACGGCACATCCGCGAACTGCTCCGCCAGCCCGGGCAAGTGCGCCGCATCGGCGAGCTGATCGAGGGCTCCGACGTCCGCTACCCGGTACCCACCGGCAGCGAACCGCGACACCCGCTGCTCGGAAAGCTCGCGCTAGACCTCCAGCTGGAAACCCCCCACGGCCGCACCCGGGTCGCCGAGCTCATGCATCCGGCCCGGGGCGTCCTGCTCGACCTCACCACCGACTCCGCGGTCGCCGGGCCAGCCTCAGACTGGCCCGGCCAGCTCACCGTCATCACCGCACGCTGCCTGACCAAGCCCGCACCCGCTGCGGCGCTGCTGATCAGGCCCGACGGCCACGTCGCCTGGGCCACCGACCCCGGCACACCCGACCCAGCCGCAGGACTGAGCCAGGCTCTGCGTACCTGTTTCAGCCCCCCGGCATGACGGCACCGCGCCCTACACGTGGACAAGCGCAGCGCCCGTCGACCCAGCGCGCCATCCGCGCCGAGGCCGAGAGCATGCCCATACACTGGCTCGACAAGCCTCAGCGACAGCGACTATAAGAGCGGGCGAGCTGCTCGGCCTGGGGTACCGGGTAGGGAGGGGACGATCCGCCGGATCCTGGCCGCCGCCGGCCTCAGGCCTGCGCCGCGGCGGGCGTCGCCGACCTGGCGCCAGTTCCTGGCGGCCCAGGCGTCTGGCATCTTGGCATGCGACTTCCTGCACGTCGAGACAGTGCTGCTCCGGCGTCTGTACGTTCGTGATGGAGATCGAGACCAGGGCAGTGCACATCCTGGGCGTGACCGCTTATCCGACCGGGGCCTGGACGGCCCAGCAGGCGCGCAACCTGATGATGGACCTCGGCGAACGGGCCCGGCAGTTCAAATTCCTGATCCGCGACAGGGACAGCAAGTTCACCACCGCATTCGATGGCGTCTTCGCCGGGAACGGCACGCGGGTGATCAAGACGCCGGTCCGGTCCCCGCGGGCGAAACCTCGGGCTGCATACTGCACCTCTTCGGAGCGATTTACGGGTAAGTGGCGTTCATGCAGGTCGGACGGTGTCATGCC
>Ga0335072_10007484_pt1 | contig 15887 bp, 14 predicted proteins | sample Lox_Sample_21_FD_206725 | JGI IMG/M metagenome (GOLD analysis project Ga0335072, IMG submission 206725) | Soil microbial communities from Loxahatchee National Wildlife Refuge, Florida, United States - Lox_Sample_2.1 | ecosystem: Environmental > Terrestrial > Soil > Wetlands | place: USA... | reverse complement strand
GCGGGTCGTCCCAGCGACCCGCCGGCGCGACGGCGCTTCGCACCACTGCCTGTGCCGCACGCGCCGCATCACTCTGACCGGCCAGACCATCCGGTGCGGTGAACTGGGTCACAGCAGCCTGGGAACCATCCCGATGGCAGTGGCCTTGGCGGTCCCGGGACCGCTCGCCACGGCGTATCGCCGATTTGCCGCCATCGCCGACCGCGGTTGCATACGCTAACGTTTCGCCCGTCATCGCCAGGATTCCCGCCATGCCCCACCCGACCCGCTTGCTGCTGTGGACCGACGGCCCCGGTCCCTACATCGAGGCCATCGCCGCCGCCGGACTCGCCGAACGCGTCGCGATCGACGTGCTGCCGCGCAAGGACACGCCCACCCAGGCGCAACGCGCCGGCACCGAGGCCATGCTCGCCTGGGGCGCCCCGGCGGGGCTGCTGCCGCACATGGCGAAGCTGCGCTGGGCCCAGGCGCTGACCGCGGGGGTGGAGACCTGGCTCGCACTGCCGGACCTGCCGCCACTGCTCACCCTGACCTGCGCTCGCGGCACCCATCGCGATTCGATGCCCGAGAACATCCTTGGCGCCCTGTTCCATCTCACCAAGCCATACGCTGCGGTACAGCAGGACCAGGCGCAGCACCGGTGGACGCGGCGCATGGCGCTGCCGCTGAACGGGGCGACGCTGGGCATTCTGGGCCTGGGCGAGATCGGGCAGGAGGTCGCCCGGCTGGCAACCGCGTTGCGCATGCGGGTGATCGGCACCAAGCGCCGTCCGGCGCCACTGCCTAACGTCGACGAAGTGGTTTCGCCCGACCGCACCGACGATGTGCTGGCGCAATCCGACTACGTGCTGCTGCTGCTGCCGGCGACGGCCGAGACCGAGAATTTCATCAACGCAGCGCGTTTGGCGAAGATGAAGCGATCCGCGTATTTGCTGAACTTTGGCCGCGGCCACCTGATCGCGGACGTGGACCTGATCGCGGCCGTGCAGGAGAAACGGATTGCGGGGGCGGTGCTGGACGTGTTCCGGCAGGAGCCGCTGCCGGCGGACCATCCGTTCTGGGGTACCGACGGCATCCTGGTGCTGCCGCATATCGGCGGCGGACATCCCACGCGCGACAAGATCGTCGCGCGTTTGTTCGTCGACAATCTGCAGCAGTTTCTGGACGGGCAGCCGCTGAAGCAGGTGGTGGATCGCGCCGTCGGTTATTAGCTAGCCGGGGCGTTGCGGTTCGATCTCGGCCGCCGCGACGCGCATCGCGTCACGCAGCATGGCGTCGAACGTCGGATTCGCACCGCCGCGCCGACGCTCGGGCAGTTGCAGCGCCGGCACCACCATGTCGCACACCCAGCGGCCGAACAACGCCGTGGCCGCATTGCCGCTCTGCACGATCGCCGAGCGCAGGTCCCGGCCCACCGTCTCGGCAAGGTGCTTCACTTCGTCCAGCGTGGTCCGGTCCATTTCGTCCTGGCGCTCGTCGATCCAGAACTGCAGCCGCATCTGAAAGTCGGCCTCGCCGTGCACCGGCAGTTCCGAGCGTATCAGGCTGCCCACCTGCTGCCGCCGAAGCTGCGCGGTGAGATCGAGCCGGGATGCATTGCCGCCGCGTCCCAGGACCAGCCGCAGCTCGCGCTCCCGCTGCTCCCAGTGAGCGTATTCGGCCAGAGCGTCCTGCATGTTCGCGGGCAAGGGGTAGGCCCGCGCGATCGCCTGCATGGCGCGGGTGCGCGCCGCTCCGTCCGGCTGGCCCGCCGAATAGCCGTATACACTCCTGGTCCAGCGGTCATGCGGCGGCGCGTGGAACGTCGCGCCACGGCCGACGGCGCTGCGCAGCAACGCCTCCCACTTGCATGGCTGTAACGCTGCCTGAACCGAGCCGTAGCGTGCAATGACATCGGCGCGGGATTCGGCCTGGTCGTGCGATCGCGCGGGCCGCGCAGCGCGGTGCGCATTGCCCGGCACCGCGTGGTCAGCAGCCCGGTCCGCCGCCCGGTCCGCCGCGTTGGCGGCGGGTTCGCGGCGCTGCACCCGATCCATGAAGTCCGCCATGGCCGACGGCTTGGCGCCGAGCGTCGCCAGCACCTGCAGGATGTTGGCCATGCTCTGGCCGTGCTTTTCCAGCAGCTCCTGTGCCTTGGCAAAGGCAGTGTCACGCTCCCCCTGGTTCGGCGAGTCGAACAGGGCAACGATTTTCACCAGCAGAGCAGTGGTCTTCGGGTCCATGGGCCTCGATCAGGAAAATCACGCGAAACTATCGGGAGGATACGGGCACCCCGAGCGATCCCTTCAGTATATCGCGGTTTCGGTCGTCGATGCCATAAACTCGTGACCGGACGTGGGGGGATTGGCGCGACGGTTCGCACCCGGGCGAGCCGAGGTGCGCCTGGCCGCGGCCGGCATGCAACACGGTTCACCTCCCAACCACCGTCCTGGCGGCAACGGTTTACCTCCCATCAACAGTTCCCCGCGATGATGGCGTCCTCATCGCCGCAGGTTGCCATGGCCGACGCCGTTCTTCCGAACCGCCCGCTTCCGCGTGACCGCCTGGCGGCGTTTGCCTTCGCCGCCGCCGACTTGCTCGTCGAGGCCGATCCCGACTCCCGCATCACCTGGGCAGCCGGCGCGTTCCCCGCCCGGTTCGGCGAGCCGGCGGAACGCTTCGTCGGCAGGAAACTGTCCGCGCTGATCGTGCCGGCCGACCACGACGCCCTGGCCCGCACCCTGGTCAGTGCCTCGCTCAGCGGGCACGCCGCGCCGGTCACCCTGCGGCTGAACGATGCCGCCGCGACGCCGTGCGCGCTCGCCGCGCTGCACCTGCCCGGCTCGCGGCGGCGGCTGTATGTGACGCTGGGCCCGATCCCCATCGCGCCGCCCACCGCCGGTCCCGGCCCGCAGCCCGCGGCAATGTTTGCGCTGGAGGTCGAGGCGCGGTTGTCGTCTCCCCAGCCTGGCGGGCTGGGCCTGCTTGACATCCAGGGGCTTCCCTCCGCCAACGGCGCCGCCAATGAGGGGCGGCGCACCGCCGTGCACGACGCCATCGAGCAGGCATTGGCCAGTGCCGCCGATCCCGACACGGTGGTCGGCGAGGTCGGTGACGGCCGCTATGGCGTTTTGAGCCACGCGCAAATGGACATCGCCATGCTGGCCGCAACCCTGCAGGCATTGGTGCGGTCCAGGCCGGATGGCGCCGCCGTGTCGGTCGACGGCCAGGCGATCGGGCTTGCGGCCCCCGATCTGACGCAGGCGCAGGCGCTGCGGGCGGTTCGCTTTGCCCTGACCAAATTCGCCGCGAGCGGCACCGCCGCACTCACCGAGAGCGGGTTCGGCCGCGGGCTGGCCGGCTTCGTGCAGCAGGCGCGGGACCACGCAGCCGTCCTGCGCGCGGCGATCGCCGGGCGCCGGTTCGATCTCTTGTTCCAGCCCGTCGTCACCCTGCGCAGCCGCAAGGTGCATCACTACGAAGCCCTGCTCCGGCCCGATCCCGACTCATGTCCGCTCTGGGAAACGCCGCAGGAATTCGTGCTCTGCGCCGAAGCGCTGGGCTTCGTCGAGGAACTCGACCTCGCCGTGCTGGAGCAGGTCCTGCGCGTGCTGGACCGGGCCGAGGGCTGTGCCATCGCGACCAACATCTCCGGCGTGTCGGTGCAGAGCGAGCCGGCGCGGCGGCGGCTGCGCAAATTGCTCCCCAGCGGGTCCTACCGGCGGCTGTTGATCGAACTGACCGAGACGGTCGAGATCAAGGACGTTGCCGCCGCGGTCGAGACGCTCGACCAGCTTCGGGCGCAGGGCATCGGCGTGTGCCTGGACGATTTCGGCGCCGGCGCGGCGGCCTTCCGCTACATCCGCGACCTGCCGTTCGACTACCTTAAGATCGACGGCGCCTTCGTGCAGGGGGCGGCGCGGGACAAGCGCGGGCAGGATCTGTTGCGCTCGATGCTGGAACTGGCGCGTTCGGTCGGCGCGCAGACCATCGCCGAGGCGATCGAGACGCCGGCGCTCGCGCGGCTGATGGAGGAAGCGGGCTGCAATCTCGGCCAGGGTTGGTTGTTCGGCAAGCCTGCTCCGCTGCCCGACACGTCGTAGCGCGTCGCCAATACCGGCGGTGGCTGACACCGCCGGCGCGCAGGACTAAGGCAGCGTCGGCAAACAAGTGCGTCAGCACGCCGACAAAGCTGCCGATCACAACAAAGGCTTAGGGCTTGTTCGACCGTGCGACCGATTCGATTGTCTTCGAACAAGCCCTTGGGCAGCGTCGGCAAACAAGTGCGTCAGCACGCCGACAAAGCTGCCGATCAAAACAAAGGCTTAGGGCTTGTTCGACCGCGCAACCGATTCGATTGTTTTCGAACAAGCCCTAACGCCCGGAAACCGGTCGCGCGGCGCAGCCTGGGGCCCGTTATCCCTCGGGCAGGCCAGCCCTGCGCAATCCGTCCACGTAGAGCGTGAGTTCTTCCTCCCGCACCAGGGGCGAACGTGCGATCGCGTCCCTGACGGAGAATCGCGGTTCCAATTCGAGCAATCGCCGGCGCAGCGGTGCCGCTTCCTCCTCGCGCCCGAGATGGCCCAGCGCCGACAGCATCCCCTTGTAGGCGGAGGAAAACCCGGGGTTCAACGCGATCGCCCGGCGGCCGATTGCCATGGCCTGGGCGAATTCGCCGCGCAGCAGATGCGGCATGATCCGGGCGGTGTCGAAGAAAAACGCGTGCGGGTCGTGTGGCGCCAGGCGCTGCGCCTGGTTGATGCGGCGGATCGCCTCGGCGTGGTCTCCCAAATAGCTGTGTGTCAGGCCGGAGAAGCACCACGCCAGCGCCAGGTTCGGATTGAGTGCAATGGCGCGGTCGTGCAGCGCCGCCGCTTCGCCGGGGCGCTTGTTCAGGAAGCCGCGGACATGGCCGGCCAACGTCACCGCGCGGGCGTCGCGCGCGTCGAGTCCGACCGCGCGTTCGGCCAGTTCGGCGGCACGCTGGACCGCCGCGGCCGAATCGGGTGCCCAGCCCTGGCCGACCAGGAACAGATGCCAGTAGGCCAGCCAGGCATGCACCGCGGCATTGCCGGGATCGAGCGACAACGCGGTTTCCAGCTGGTCGCCCGCCTTGCGGAAGCGGGTACTTTCCAGCCGGTAGATGGAGGGAATCGCGCCGAGCATGAGTTCGATGGCATCGGGATCGCTGCGCCGGCGGGCACGGACACGTTCGCCTTCCCAGAGCAACAGCGCGGTATCGATCTGGGCCGCGGTCTCCGACGCGATCGCGTCCTGCAAGGCGAAAACGTCGCTCACGTCGCAATCGAAGCGCCGCGCCCAGACCACCGTCCGGGCGGCCCGCACATCGCTGAGCTGAACGATCACGCGGATGCGTCCGCCGCTGCGCTGAAGCGTGCCGTCGAGCACGAAGTCGAGGTCAGGATTCAATTGGCCGGATTGCGTCGCGGCGTCCGCGCCACGCGGAACCAGATGCGCCATGCACGTGATCCAGCGGAACTGCGCCAGGGCGGTCGTGATCTCCTCCACCAGCGCGACGGCGAGTTCGCCACGGCAGGGTTCGATCGGGCGCAGCGGAAAAACGCCGAGCCGCACCATGCCGTCCGCATCGTGCCTGCGGCCGGGCGGCGCGGCACGCGCTTCGGACCATCCGGCGGAAAGCAGCTGCGGTGCGCTGGCGCCTGGAGCAAGAAGCGGCGGCGCGCTTGCACCTGGGGCAAGCATCAGCGGCCCGCCTGCGCGCGGAATACGCGCGGCCAACTGCTCGATCCCGGCCGAAGGCGTGCGCTCGCCCAGGCGGAACAGCGCGGTGCAGCAGCGTTCATAGGCAGCCATCGCTGCCGCGTGATCGCCCAGCGCCAGATAAGCGCCGATCAAGGCCTGCCAGGCACCTTCGTGAGTGTCGTCGATGCGTATCACCTGGGTGGCGATCCGCACCGTGGCCGCAGGATCGGTCTGCGCGGCCAGCAGGGCTTCGCCGACGCCGCAGCCTGCCCGCCTCAGGCGGGCGCTCTGCTGATCGATCCACTGGTCGAAGACGGCGTCGATCCCACGAAGATCCTCCAGCAAGGGATGAGCAAATATTTCCAGCACCTCGGCGCCGGGAAAGACGGCGCGCGTGAGCGTGTCGGCGTCGGTCCAGCTTCCCGGATTGATCAGCGCCACATTATGGCGGTCGGCGCGGAGAAAGCCTGGTCCCGCGGCGTGCAGCGACTGTTGCAGCTCGTGCACCGCCTGGCGCAGCGACATGCGGGCTTGCTGTTTTTCCCGCCCGCTCCAGAGCAGGGAAGCGATCAGGGACCGCGGCGCCATGCCATGCGGGGAGAGAGCCAGGATCGCCAGTAACGCCCTTGTCTTGCGCCCGCGCGGCAGCACGGAGCGGCCGGCGGCGTCCTCGGCCCGCATATGGCCGAACAGGGTCACCTTGAGGGTGGCTGGCATGTCCCGGCTGTCGGGGCGGGCGAGATTGGATCCGATAGAGGACAAGGCAGTCTCTCTACCTACTCGGTTAGTAACGGCATCATATACAACCAGTACGAGAAAGCGGGGCGATGCATTTACGCCAGATGGGGCAGATTCGCAACCAATGGATGTAATACTATGATTGGATTCACACGTGCCGCGAATCGACGGTCCCCGGATGGCGGTACCCGGTCTCGCAGCGTTGGCGCGGCGTTGCGCCGTGAGACGGCGCGCGCGCCGGCAACGACCTGAACGCTGGGGCCGCTTTCGAAAGTCCCGCGGTACTGCGTTCATGACGGCGGGCGGGCCCGGGGCCCGGCGACCCATCCGAGCGTCCGGAAGCGTTGCCGGCAACACGCGGGAGGCCGGCCGGGCTTGCTTCACGCCGTCGCCCGCCGCAATGACACGGGGCAGGAAACGCGAACAGGAGCTCCCATGCCGAAAATCCTCATCATCCATGGCGCCGGCATGAACATGCGGGGCAAGGTCCAGACCGAGATATTCGGCCCGATGACCCTGCCCCAATACGACGAGCGCATCCGCGGCTACGCCGCCGAGCTTGGCGTCGAGATCGAGATCTTCCATTCGAATATCGAAGGCGAGGTCATCAACAAGCTGTACGACGCCAATGATCGCGGCTGCGATGCCGCGTTGTTCAATCCCGCCGGGTTCTCGCGCGGCTATCCGGCCCTGGTCGCCGCGATCAACCAGGTGAAGTTCCCGACGATCGAGCTGCACATTTCCAACCCGGTGCGCCGCGGACCGGTTTCGGATACCGCGACGGTCAGCCAGGGCATGATCACCGGCTTCGGCATCGCCGGCTATTACCTGGCGTTGCGCGGACTGCGCGACATGCTGGCAAAGTAATCGGCGCGCGTCGCGCGCCCTGCGCCCTCGCCGCGTCTCGGCGAACCGGACGCGGCGGGCAGCGCTGATGCCATCGATGCGTTACCGCGGCGGTTCGTGCTGCCGCCGCGTCCGCTGGGCGCGCGGGGCCCGGCGGGTTGCGTTCACTTTTTCGGTTCGAATGCCATCGCGACGCCGTTCATGCAGTAGCGCTCGCCGGTCGGGCGGGGACCGTCGGGGAACACGTGACCCAGATGGCTGCCGCATTTGCTGCAATGCACCTCGGTACGGGTCATGAACAGGCTGCGGTCCTCGGTGGTGCCGACCGCGCCCTCGAGCGGCGCATAGAAGCTCGGCCAGCCCGTGCCGCTTTCGTATTTCGTGTCCGACGGAAACAGCTCCTGCCCGCAGCCGGCGCAGACGAACACGCCCGGGCGCTTTTCCATGTTCAGCGGGCTGGTGCCGGCGCGCTCGGTGCCGTGCTTGCGCAGCACCGCGAACGCGGCGGGAGACAGCTTCTGGCGCCACTCTTCCTCGCTGTGCTGCACCGGATAGGTCGTGTCGTCCTCGGCGTGACCGCCGCCGAACAGCCGTTTCATGGCCTGGACCTCCTGTTGGTTCGTTGTTTGGAATGTAGTCAGGAATTCGCGGAAAGCCACAGGCGGCGCATGGCGCTGACGCTGCCGCTCTTGCTCCCGGCGGCGGCAGGCGCCTTGATAGAGGCGGGAAGCGAGGCGGGGATCCGGACATGAGCATGCGTTTTGCCGGCCGCACGGCGATCGTGACGGGCGGGGTTTCCGGCATCGGCGCCGGCATCGCGGAGCGTCTGGCCGCCGAAGGCGCGCGGCTCAGCCTGTGGGATCGCGACGCGGACGCATTGGCCGCCGCCGAGGCGCCGCACAAGGTGACGCTCGATGTCACCGATGCGGACGCCGTGCAGCGCGCGGCCGCCGCCGCCGCCGAGGCGCTGGGCAAGATCGACATCCTGGTCGCGTCAGCCGGCATCACCGGTCCGGTCCACAGCACGTGGGACTATCCGGTCGCGGACTGGGACCGCGTGATCGATGTGAACCTGAAGGGCGTGTTCTATTGCTGCCGCGCGGTGGTGCCGTTCATGCGGCGCAACTTCTATGGCCGCATCGTCAACATCGCCTCGATCGCGGGGAAAGAGGGCAATCCCAATGCCTCGGCGTATTCCGCCTCGAAGGCCGGCGTGATCGGGCTGACCAAGGCGCTGGGCAAGGAACTCGCCGACACCGAGATCCGCGTCAACTGCGTGACGCCCGCGGCGGTGAAGACGCCGCTGTTTGCCCAGGTGACGCAGCAGCAGATCGACTGGATGCTGTCGAAGATTCCGGTTGGCCGGTTCGGCGGCATCGACGAGGTGGCAGCACTGGTGTGCTGGCTGGCGAGCGAGGAATGCAGCTTCTCCACCGGCGGGGTGTTCGACATCTCCGGCGGCCGGGCAACGTATTGAGCAGGGAATGAACGATGGATGCTGAGACGCTTGCCTTCACCCCGGCGGTCACGGCCGCGGAGCTGATCCGCACCAGGCAGCTTTCGCCGGTCGAGTATGTGCAGGCGCTGCTGCAACGGATCGAACGGCTGGAACCACAGGTGAATGCGTTCGTGCATCTGGCGGCCGGCCCGGCGATGGCGGCGGCGAAGCAGGCCGAAACCATGTTGATGCGCGGCGACCGCATCGGCCGGCTGCACGGCGTGCCGGTGACGATCAAGGACCTGGCGCAGACCAAATCCATGCCGACGCAGCACGGCAGCAGGATTTTCGCCGGCCATCAGCCGACGGAAGACTCGCCCTTCATTCCGCGTCTGGAAGCGGAGGGCGCGATCATCCTGGGCAAGACCGCGACTTCCGAATTTGGCTGGACCGGCGTGTCGCACAGCCCGCTGACCGGCATCACGCATAACCCGTGGAAACATGGCTATAACGCGGGTGCATCGTCGGCCGGTGCGGGCGCGGCGGCGGCCGCCGGATTCGGGCCGCTGCACCAGGGCAGCGACGGCGCCGGCTCGATCCGCATGCCGTCGCATTTCTGCGGCGTGTTCGGATTGAAGCCGAGCTTCGGGCGCGTGCCGTACTATCCGGTGTCGGTCGGCGACCTGACGTCGCATAACGGGCCGATGGCGCGCACGGTCGCCGATGCGGCGTTGATGCTGGAGATCATGGCCGGGCCGTATGAACTCGATTACACCTCGCTGGAGGCATGGCCCGCGCATTATTCGCGGCGGCTGCACGAGGGCATCAAGGGCAAGCGCATCGCCTACAGCCCCGATCTTGGGCATGCGCGCGTCGATCCGGATGTGGCAGCATTGGTGCAGGCGGCGGTGCAGCGCTTCACCGAACTGGGCGCATATGTCGAGGAAGTGCCGACGCCATGGGCCGCGCCGGGGCCGGAACTGATCCGCTTCTTCTGGGCCGCGCATCTGACGCGTCTGCAGCCGCATCTGGCGAAATGGGAACAGGCGATGGATCCCGGGCTGGTCGCATGTATGAAGGCGGCGCAGGACTACAAGGTCTCGGAATATCAAATGATGCGCGAGCGAAAGATGGCCTATGTCGCCGCGATCCATCGCTGGTTCCAGGACTGGGATTTCCTGCTGACGCCGGCGGTATCCGTCGCCGCTTTCCCCGCCGAGCTGCTGATGCCCTCGTACTGGCCGCAGCATGACTGGGACTGGGTAAGCTGGGCGGAATTTTCCTATCCGTTCAACATGTCCTGGAATCCCGCCGCCAGCGTGCCGTGCGGTTTCACGCCGGAAGGCCTGCCGGTCGGATTGCAGATCGTCGGCCGCAGGTTCGACGATCTTGGCGTGCTGCAAGCCTCGGCGGCGTTCGAGCAAGTGCAGCCCTGGGCAGACAAGCGGCCGGAAATCGGTGCCTCGCACTGACACGGCATAGCGCGCGACCGGCGCCGCCCCGCATGTCCGAAGCCTTCGACGCCTTCCTGCTCGGCTTCCCCGCACTGTTCTCGATCGTGAACCCGATCAGCGGTGCGTTCATCTTTCGCGAGCTCACACAGCGCCGCCCCGGCGACAGTAACCGCGTGGCGCGGCTGGTGGCGCTGTATTCGCTGGTCGTGATGACAGTGGCGCTGTGGGCCGGCTCCTACGTGCTTGCGTTCTTCGGCATCAGCCTGGGAGCGTTGCGTGTCGCCGGCGGCATCGTCGTGGCGCTGAACGGCTGGCATTTGTTGAACGCCCCCGAACACCACGAGGCGGAAAAGCACGACCAGGCCGCGGCCGCACGCGACGCGGAAGACGTGGCGCTGTTCCCGCTGACGATTCCCATTACCACGGGCCCCGGAACGATTGCGGTGGCCGTCGCGCTTGGCTCCAGCCGTCCTGAAGGGACACTGGATCTTGTCTGGTTCTTCCTCGGCATGACGCTCGCCACGGTGGTGCTGGCGGGGCTGATCTGGATCGCGTACGGTTCCTCCGATCGCATCTCACACCTGATGGGGCCGCGCGGCAGCCGCACCGTCACCCGGATATCGGCCTTCCTGCTGCTCTGCATCGGCGTGCAGATCCTGATCATCGGGGTGCAGAACGTGCTCGGCCCGATGCTGGCGGCGCACTGAACCACTCCGGTCGGCGTGCAACGAAGGAGGGAAACCATGGCGTTTTCGATGTTCGATGCCTGCGTGCCGGTGTGCGCGCAGATGATGACCGGCCTGGCCGGCGTGATCGACAAGGCGGCGGAGCAAGCCAAGGCCAGGAAGTTCGACGAGGCCGTGCTGCTGGCCGACCGGCTGTATCCCGACATGTTCACGCTGGCCCGCCAGATCCGCCAGGCCACCGACTTCGCGCGCAATGCGCCGGCGCGCCTCGCCGACGTGAAGCCGCCCGAGTTCCCCACCGCCGACGACACCAGCTTCGCCGATGCGAAGGCTCGCGTCGAGAAGTCGCTGGCATTCATCAGGGACTTTGCGCCGCAGCAGATCGAGGGCACGGAAGCCCGCGACATCAAATGGATGGCGGGCCAGCGCGAGATGTCCTTCAAGGGCAAGGCCTACCTGCTGCACTTCTGCCTGCCTAATCTGTTCTTTCACACCACGACGGCGTACAACATCCTGCGCCACCGTGGCATCGAGGTCGGCAAGCGGGACTTTCTCGGTTCGTACTGAACGGCCAGACGCCGCTCCCTCTCGTGCCATGCGCGGGAGGGAGCTGCCGCCCGCGCATTGCCGCGATTGCCCGTGCCGGTCATTGTCCGCCGCGATCGTCGCCCGACCGAGTCTCCAGCGCATCCAACCTGTCCCAGATGCGTGCGATGTGGGTGTCGCGGTCGTAAAGCTGGTACAGCGTGCCGGCCAGCCGCACCGGATCGCCGGAGTAATACTTCTCATACAATTGCTGCCGCCCCGAGAACGACGACACCGCGGCGTCGAACGCCAGGCGGAACAGCTTGATGCGTGCGCGCGAGTCCGCATTGGCCGCCTGGAAATAGGTAGCGACGTCCGGCCACGCAGCACTTTCGGTCTCGGCATAGGACGGCACCGCCACCAGCCCGCCCGCACCCAGCGTCTGGATGATCTCGCAGGACCGGCGGAACATGGTCGCGTACATCATTCGCACCGTCCAAAGCGGCATCGCCGCCGGGGTGATCACGCCCTGCGCGTTCGGCGCCGCGTCGGCTTCCGAGGCACGCAGGCAGGCGCGGTTGAATTCGGTGAACTGGATCAGCTCGGCCAGCATGTTCTGCACGTGCAAATGCTGGTCGATATTGGTGGCCTTGGCGATGGCGAAGCCGAGTCCCATCATGAACTCGGCCTTCGCCAGGTTCTTGGTGGTGAACTGGTGCATCACCTGCGGCATCACGCCGGTGGCGTTATAGAGGCTGTTGCACAGCTCCGGATCGCGATGGATGAACACGCGCTCCCACGGCACGTGCACGTTGTCGAACACCACCATCGCGTCGGTCTCGTCCATGCGCGCGGAGAGTGGAAAATCCATCGGCGAGGCCGCCTGCTGGTGGATCACCGGCGGGCGGCAGATGAAGCGCATTCCCGGCGTGGCGACAGGAATGCAGAAGCCGAATGCGTAGGGTTCGCCTTCCTTGTTGTTGGTGACGAAGGTGGACGGCATCACCATGATGTCGTTGGAGAACGCGCACAGCGTGGACACCATGCGCGCGCCGTGGATGACGATGCCGGCATCGGTCTCCTGCACGATGCGCGCGGCCAGGTCCTTGTCCTGCTTTTCCACCGGACGCGAGCGATCCACCTGCGGATTGAGGAAGGTGTGGGTCATCGTCACGTCGGTCTCGCGCGCGAATTCGTAATAGGCGCGGATGTTATCGGCGAAGTGGCGCTCGCGATGGCCGAACGCGTCGCTGGCGGCGGCGTAGCCGGCGGTCATGACATTCATATAGTCCGGGCTGCGGCCGAACATGCCGCAGGTGGCGTCGGCCCACTGCTTCACCATGCCGCGGCGGCGCACCAGGTCGTCGATGTGGGTGGGTTGGATGAACGATAGCCCGACCGGGTCGCCGCTGGTCGGGGACGCGTAGGTCATCGTGACGTGCAGCGCCGGATCGTGCTGCAAATCGTACAGCTCGGCGACGGTCCGCGCCGCGGCGGCAAAGCGAGGATCGCGCGTCACATCGGCAACAGGCTCGCCCTCGATCCAGATCTGGCGGTCGTCACGGAGCGATTCGAGAAAGGCGGCGCCGGTGCGGATGGGCATGTGGTGAAACTCCCGCTGTAGCGCGCGTCGCGTGCGCTGCTCCCGTGTGTCATTGCAGTATCATAATCAGTGGCAACGACGCGAAACGCACAATGCGGGCAACGGGGGCAGCCGTGCCCGCGCTCGCCCGCTATGCCGCTGGCACCAGCGCCAGCAGTCCAAGCCCCGTGGTCGCTGGCACCGCGTAATTGCGATGCACGCGCTGCACCGGGCCGCCCAGCGCGCCGCGCATCGCCAGCCAGATGATCATCTCCACGCCTTCGGTGCCGCCGCGCTCCATCCAATCCTGATGCGGCAGGGCGGCCAGGGTTTCCGGCTCGCTCTCGAGCAGGTCCATGAAGCGGTTGTCCCATTCGGGATTGAAGAATCCATAACGCTCGCCATGCAACTGGTGCGACAGGCCGCCTGTGCCCAGCACCAGCACGCGCTTGTCGTGCGGATAAGCCTCGATCGCGCGCCGCACCGCTGCGCCCAGCCGGAACAAGCGCCGCGCGGTCGGCAGTGGATGCTGAATCACGTTGATGGCGATCGGCACAACCGGCGTCGTCATCGCCGCATCGCCCAGCACCGGCAGGATGGAGAGAATGCCATGATCCACCGCCATGTCCTGGCAGATGGTCGGATCGAACTCGTCCTCCACCAGCGACCGAGCGAGATGCCAGGCAAACTCCGGATCGCCGCGCAGGTCTGGCAGGTTGCGCTTGCCCCAGCCTTCGTCCGCCTGACGATGCACTTCGCCGACGCCCAGCGCGATCGTCGGATAGGCGTCGAAGAAGAAGCGGTTCATGTGATCGTTGTAGAAGATCACCAGCAGATCGGGCCGCAATGCTTCAAGCCAGCGCTTCGCCGGTTCGAATCCGGAGAACACCGGTGCCCAGCGCTCGTCACGCTGCATGCCCTTGTCCCACATCGCACCGATCGAGGGTGCGTGTGCGCTGCCAATCCCGCCGATCACCTGTGCCATGGTCAGGCCCTTTCCGCGATGCCGCTGGTGTGGCGGCCGACTTCCTGCAACGTGCAGCCCAGCGCACCGGCGATCTTGATAATAAGATAGATGCTGCCGCCATGCGCCAGCATCCCGCGCCAGTCGCGCCGCAGCACCAGGTCGACTTCGTCGTCATCGAGCACCATGCCGCGCATGTATTCCGCCTCATCGGCGACGAAGCGCTGCCGGTTGCCGGCGTCGGTCAGCGACATCGCCATGCGGTTCAGCCGATAGCCCCGGCGCGATTGTTCGCCGGTGAACACGATCGTGCCGGGGATTTGCATCGGTGGCGTCCTATTTCAAATGCCGGTCCCACATGGCGAAGATCTTCGACCACGTGCTCTCCGCTGCCTCGGTGTCGTAGACCGCGCGCTCCGGGAAGCAGAAGCCGTGATGCGTGCCGGGGAACACTTCCACCGTCGCATTCAGATCGGTCTTTTGCAACGCCGCCTTCAGGTCGCCGGGGATATGCGCCGGCACGGATTGGTCGGTCTCGGCGAATGCGTAGTACAATTCGCCCTTGATCTGCGGCAGCAGCTTGTGCGGCGAATCGTCCTTGTCGGTGATGATGCCGACGCCATACAGCGACGCCGCGGCGGCCATGCGATGCGGGAACTTCGCCGATACGGTGGTGATGTACTGACCGCTCATGCAATGCCCGACGCAGCCCAGCGGCCCGGGCCGCGCTTTGTCCTGGGCATCGAACCACGCGATCATCGCCGCCGTATCATCAACCACCAGCGCGTTGTTGATACTGTTCATTGACGCACGGATCACCGCCGACATCGCATCGTCGCGTCGTGGAATGTCGAACCGCACGGTACCCAGCCGGTAATACATGTCGGGCAGGATGCAGTAATAGCCGTGCCGCGCGATGCGGCGCGCCATGTTGCGCAGCTCCTCGCGGATGCCCGGCGCGTCCATGTAGAAAATGACCGGCGGGAACGGCCCCGCGCCATCAGGGCAGGCGACGAAACTCGGCATCCTGCCGTGCTTCGTGGTGACGACGGATTCCTGCTCGAACATGCTGGCCCTCCCCGGGGTGCTTGCGGGATGCATTGGACGGGGCGCATCTTCGCGCGATGCGATGATGATTGGCAACGGGGGAGAGCGGGGCATGTCCGACAGGGGCGGAATTGATGCGGTGCTGCGGGCGGCCGTGAGCAGTGGTGATGTGCCGGGCGTGGTTGCCATGGCCGCCGACGACAGCGGCGTGATCTATCAGGGCGCGTTCGGCCGCCGTAGCCTGGCAAGTGACGCGCCGATGACGCTGGACACGGTGTTCCGCATCGCCTCGATGACCAAGGCGATCACCGGCACCGCCGCGATGCAGATGCTGGAGCAGGGGAAACTGTCGCTGGACCAGCCGGCGGGCGAGATCGTGCCGGAACTGGCCGCGCCGCAGGTGCTGGAGGGTTTCGATGCCGCCGGCAAGCCGCTGCTGCGGCCGGCACGGGAGAAGATCACGCTGCGGAATCTGCTGACGCACACATCGGGTTTCGTCTACGACACGTGGAACGCCAACATGTCGCGCTATGCCCGCGATACCGGCATGCCGGCGGCGCGTACCGGCAAGCTGGCCGCGCTGCATGCGCCTCTGGGCTTCGAGCCGGGCGAGCGCTGGGAGTACGGCATCGGCATCGACTGGGCCGGGCGCATGGTGGAAGCGGTGAACGGCGGCGCGAATTTGGAAGCGTATATGCAGCAGGAGATTTTCCGCCCGCTTGGCATGCGCGACAGCAGCTTCGATCCGCGGCCCGATTGGGCGTCGCGCACGGTGACGGTGCATGCGCGGCAGGCCGATGGTTCGCTGGTGCCGACCGAGGCTCCGCCACCGCCCGCGGTGCGTGAATTCTATCCCGGTGGCGGCGGGCTGTTCTCCACCGCGCCGGATTATCTCACGTTCCTG
>Ga0335072_10007482_pt1 | contig 15889 bp, 15 predicted proteins | sample Lox_Sample_21_FD_206725 | JGI IMG/M metagenome (GOLD analysis project Ga0335072, IMG submission 206725) | Soil microbial communities from Loxahatchee National Wildlife Refuge, Florida, United States - Lox_Sample_2.1 | ecosystem: Environmental > Terrestrial > Soil > Wetlands | place: USA... | reverse complement strand
AACGTGTGTGGTGGGTGTGCGCTTGGGGTTAGGTGCGACGTTATCCGGCTTCGTCTCTGCCTTGAGTTTCATCCATGTAGGAGGGGTTATGCCGAAATCTCTTTTATGTTCCATGATAGGAAAAGGGTATCACCGTAGCCCGGAGCAGAAAACAGGTTTTCATGAATGAAAGTCCTTCGATAAAGTGACGTCATCGACAAAACTTCATGCCGTTAAAATCCAAAATCCAAATGAAATTACTGCTTAATCGCAGTAGCAGCGATGCGGTGGACTAAGCGGGTCGATGAAAATCAGCGCGACAAAAGAGACGCTGAGTACCACCGTCATCATCGCCACGACCAGCGACGAAATCAGTTTTGGGAAAAGTTTTTGCGGGACCGCCTCGTGGCGAATGGCTTTCCAAAGATCTGCTGCATATGCGGAAAAAACCATGGCGAAGGCTACAACTGAACTATGCAAGTGCTTGATTTTCAATATAATTTAAACCGTGGAGTGCTGATTCGATTCCAACTGGGAGCGCTCCCGGTTTACCTCTGAAATCGGGCTACGCGAGGGGATTATCCGCCTTGCTTGAATTTTAAAGACATCGTAAACTGGGATGGTGGAGGGCCAGATTGATTGGCGGTTGGGCGCGGCGTTTTTTCTCTCTCTATCCGTTGCGTCGGCGTCTTCCCTTGATTCCGGATGGTCGTTTCACGTTTGGCAGTCGGATGACGGCCTGCCCAACAATAGCATTACCAGTTTGGCTCAAACACCCGACGGCTATTTATGGGTGGCCAATCCAACCCGGTTGGCGCGGTTTGATGGAGTCGATTTCGAAGAGTTCGCCAACAATAGTTTCGCACCCCCTTATGCCAGGAAAATCAGCACTTTGCTGCGAAGCCATGATGGCGGTTTATGGATGGCCATGGATCACGGGCCGGTGATGTATCTCAAATCAGGTATAGTTCAAGTTTTTAATCATGGCTTGCCGGATCTGGATGCCCAGGTCTTCGCGGAAGATAACGAAGGGGCGATCTGGGTCGATTACCACGGGATTCACGAAATCGTATGCCGGATTAAAGATGGGAAAGTGACACGGTTTGCCATGCCCGATGGATCGCCCAGGTGGTTTGATTGCCCGCCGGTCAGTGATAACCAGGGGCGGATTTGGTTTGCTCAAAATGGCGGTATCGGCATGTTTCGCCAGGGACTCTTTCAACCTCTTGTTAAGATTGAGGGATCGGATCGTATTCTCCAATTGGCTCGGGCGTCTTCCGGCGGGGTTTGGGCTCTCGTCGGCCTTCAACTTTTCAAATGCGATGATACGGGCCACTTGCGGAAATTTGGTTCCCTTCCGGTTAGTCGTCCTGACATAGAGCCGGCTGTTTTGCTGGAAGACAGTACCGGGGCCGTTTGGATTGGAACGGCCAATAGTGGGCTGTTTCGTTACAATGGCACTGGCTTTGAGACTATCCCCACCTCTTATAGCAGAATTTCAACTCTGCTGGAGGATCAGGAAGGTAATATTTGGGCCGGTACGGGCGGAGGAGGGCTGGATTGTCTTCAACCACGAATGGCGGAACTGGAGAGTACAGAAACGGGTTTGCCTTCCGAGCCGGTGCAATCCATTTGCGAGGATAGCCAAGGTGTATTATGGGCTACCACCAGCCGCGGTCAGCTCATCAACCGTGTGGGGAATAAATGGAACATGGTTTCCGTCGCGTCGCAATGGCCCGGGGGAAGGGCGAGTTGCGTCACTGTGGACGGCACCGGCGCTGTTTGGATCGGAACGCGGACGAATTGCCTGTACCGCTTGCAAAATGGCGTGTTCCAGTCATGGGTAACGCAAGACGGTCTGGTGAGCCATGTTATTCATGCCTTGTTGGCTGGTACCAATGGAGATATGTGGATCGGTGGAAGTTCCCCGGATAGCCTGCAATGCCTGCGCCAGAGACATCTCATCACCTTGAAAATTCCGGCAAATGTGAGTTTTATCCGGGCCATGGCGGAGGATGCCTCGGGAAATATTTGGATTGGCACTTCGAAGGGAATCTTGCTTCGTGTGCAAGATAATCAAGTGATCGATGAGACGGCCAGAGTTTTGGGAACTCCCCGGTCCATCCGTTGTTTTTACGCCACGCCCGATGGAAGTCTATGGATCGGTCATGCGGGAGGGGGGGTAGGCCGGCTTAAAAACGGGAAATATGCCGAAATTACGTCCCGCCAGGGATTATTTGACGATTATATTTCGCAAATCGTAGATGATGGCCGCGGCTGGCTCTGGTTCGGCTCCGACCACGGCATTTTCAAGGTGCGTCAGCAAGAACTGGATGACTTGGCGGAAGGCCGGATCAATCGCGTGCAATCAATCCATTATGGCCGAAGCGAAGATTTGCCGAGTTTACAGGCCGTTTTTGGCGTTTCTCCGGATACGATGCGCAGCCGCGATGGCCGCCTTTGGTTTCCGACAAGCTCCGCCTTGGTCGCAGTTGACCCGACCAAATTGCATGAGGATATGCTGCCACCTGCCGTCATCTTGAAACAGATTATCGTGGACGACCAAGTCGTGGCAGCTTATCCGCCCACGGTTCAAAGTGCCGGCAAACAGCAGGTGTTACAACTGGCGCCTGGCTACCATCAAGTGGAGTTTGCGTTTACTGCGCCCAGTTTCAGCGCTCCGGAAAATGTTCATTTTCAATACAGGCTGAAAGGATTTGATGACGAATGGAAAGATGCTGGGGTGCAGCGAAACGTCAGTTACTCCCGCTTGGATCCCGGTAAATATCAGTTCCAGGTTAAGGCATGCAACAGCGACGATGTCTGGAACGACAAGGGCGTTAAAGTTTCGGTCACGGTCAAGCCCTTTATCTGGCAAACTTTGGTTTTTCGTCTGGCCGCGCTGACTTTGGTGATGGCCCTGGTGGTCATCTTGGTGCGTTACATTTCGTTTCGCCGCCTGCGATTCAAGCTCCAGGCCCTCGAGCAGCAGGCTGCTCTTGACAAAGAGCGGGCGCGGATTGCCCGTGATATCCATGATGATCTCGGAGGCAACCTGACCCAGATCAAACTGCTGCTGGAATTGATCCTTCAGGACCACACTCAATCCGATAAGATAAAAGGACGGGCGCAACAGGGCATTGTTAAAGCCCGGGAGGCCATTGAATCGTTGGATGAGACGGTTTGGACGGTTAATCCACGCAACGATACGCTTCAGGATATGATCGATTATATCGGCCAGTTTGCGGTCGAATTTTTGCGCCCGGTGGGCATCAGATGCCGGGTCGACTTGCCGCCGCATCCCCCGGATTGCATCGTCTCCGCCCAAGTCCGCCATAACCTTTTTTTAGCAGTCAAAGAGGCTCTCAATAATGTTGTGCGCCATGCGCACGCCGGAGAGGTCTGGTTGCGCATCGTCTTAAAAAAACGGGTGATTGAGGTGGTCATTGAAGATAATGGCCATGGTATTGCGAATGGAACTCCCAGGGCTGGCTCTGATGGTTTGCGCAACATGCATCAGCGCATGGAAGAAGTCGGTGGCCAATTTCAGATGGAAAGCATGAAAGATTCCGGAACACGGATCTCATTCATCTTTCCCTATGCGCCGAAAGAATAAATCGTTTTTAATATTATTTATGCTTTCGGAACAACAAAGGGCTTGGTAAAAATGGCGACATGCCGGTTGGTTCTCCCATTACAGTTTCCATCGTGGATGATCACCGCGATACCCGGGAAAACCTTCTTGCGCTGTTAAGCAAGGATAGCCGGCTGCATTGCCTTAAAGGTTATGCCACGGGAGAGGAGGCTGTTCGTGATATTCCGTCCGAGCGCCCCGATGTGGTCTTGGTCGACATCAACCTTCCAGGCATGAGTGGTATCGAATGCGTGGCGAAACTCAAGACGCAGATTCCGGCCCTCCAGATGTTGATGCTGACGACCTACGAAGAACGCGATCTGATCTTCAATTCCCTTCGGGCGGGCGCCAGCGGCTATCTGCTTAAGAAAGTGCTCGCGGCGGAATTGATTCAGGCCATTGAAGACGTCCATGCGGGTGGCGCGCCCATGTCAATGCAGATTGCGCGCAAAGTGGTCGACCATTTCCACCGAATTCGCCAGCCGGCTTCCGAAATGGAAAAGCTCAGCAAAAGAGAGCAGGAAGTCCTTGCCTTGCTCGCCGAGGGCTTTCTCTACAAAGAAATCAGCGATCGACTTGGCATCAGCATGAGCACAGTGCGAACGCATTTGCAGCGCATTTACGAAAAGCTGCACGTCCAATCCCGCACAGAAGCGACCGCAAAATTTTTCAAACGGGACTAAGAATCCATCCGAAAAGCTAGATTTGGATTAAGCTCCAAAAAATCTCCCCGGACAGCTGCATCACTGTATGCAGTCGCCCGGGGATTGCTGCTTGCTAACGATAACCCCTGACTAAAACCTTACCAGTTGGCGGGATCCGCCTCGGATTGGGAATCGGCTACACGGTAGTGATCGCCGTAGGTAATTCGCTCGGAGGGCCCCTGTGGCGAAGACCGTTGATACCAGCCGGAAACATAGCAACCCGTGGACCAGCGAATCTCGCTGCCGGGCGCCTGGAAGTTGCCGTTCCGGGTGAGTTTCTGCGTGCCGTTGATCCAGACTGTGAAGACCCCCGTGGAACCATGGGTGTAGATGCGGGTAACAACACGCGTCCAGGCGCCATGAGGCATCGATTGGACATGAGGTTCTCCGCCATTCGTGCCGCTCCAATCGAAGTCCGAACCGTCAATGCGCATCAGGATCCAAGGCCCCGTGCCGGCCCACTGCTGGAAGTTGACCTGATCGTCCGCGTTTTCCCAATTGGAGGCAACATAAACGGCTTCACCGTAATAGCGGTCCTGGTTATTCTCTTCGATGTCGCCGATGTCGACTTCAGAATGATACCGTCCCGAATAATTCTTTTCGAAGGTCTGGGTAAATTCGATCGAGGTTGAGTCTTTGTAAAGAGGGCTTGTCACATCACCGATCGTTCCTTTGGCTTCGGGGTCTTGAGGATAATTGGGCCACGTTTTATTGTCGCCTTCGTTTTGGAAGTAAACGGTGGCGTGGCTCGGTAAAACCATGCCCGCGAGCAGCAGGGCAGAGAGGAGACATTGGTAGGATTTCATATTCAGTAGTTTGGCTTTTCGTTGATCGTATTTTTGGTTGCTTACACCTGGATCTGGTTGATTTTCTTATAGGTTTATGATCGCATTTACATCTCTTTGGGCAGCAAAACTTCCTGCCAAAGTTTTTGCTTTATGACAGGAATTGTTGGCAAATACTATCGGATGTTTATCCGATACGCATTTGTAACTTTATAAGTACTTATTTATAAGTTACTTATATCAAAACATCTCATTCGAATATCGGAAAGATACTCCTTCACTTGTCAAACTAAACAGATATTTCTACTATTTCAGCTTATGCGATTTTCGTTTATTTTAATAGGAATGATGTTCTTTTCTGCCGTTGATGGCATCTCCAAAGCCGATGTTCCGGTAACACAAATGCGACGGCTGTATGACTTCACGCCGGTATCGGCATCCAACCCCATTTTGGTCACCATCAAAACCTATGGGATCGGAATTCCGATAAGTGAAGCTCGCGCCTATTTCAGTTCGGAATTTCCGGAAAATCCCATTCAAAAAATGTCACCGGCGGAAAAGCGTCGGCATCTCGATGAACTTATAGACGATCATCTTTTTCTCTGGGAGGGCTACCAGGAAAAAGCAAACCAAACCCCGGGGCTTATCCGGTTGCTGAGAAACACCCAGGCGCTCCTCATGCAGGAAACGCTGACCCAAATGGAGGTCGGTTCAAAGGCAAAAAACCAGGATGATTATCAGAGGCTTTCCAAGCAACTGCTCGATCAAACCTTCGACAAGGCGGAGGTCATCGTTTCCAATGAAGCCTACGATCAACTCAAGGCGACGGTAAAGCGTCTCAATCTGGCGCTGGCGCCTGCAATTTCGCCCGGAGCCAAGCCCAAGCTCGACAGCTTGGCGCCCGAGGTGCAGGACCGGTCGCTGGCCAAATGCAAACTAGGGATGATCACAATTGGGGATTTTTTGACAGCCTATCTGCGCATTCCTCCCAGTCAACGGCCCGACATCCAAACGCAGAACGGGACGGTCGATATGCTCAAACGAATGCTCGAAGATGATTTGCTGATAGAAGAAGCCCGCGAGCGGGGCCTGGATAAAGCGCCGATTGTGATGGAAAAACTGCAGCTCAACCTCAACATCCAAACCCGTCTTTATGCCTTGGACCAGATAACCAAAAAGACCGTCAACGACATGAAAAGCCCCGGGCACGAGGCGCAGCTCAAGCAATGGTACAAGGACCATGTGGCGGACCTCTATACCTACAAGGACGACAAGGGACAAATCCAGGTCGAGACCTATGATTCTATCCGCGACAGAATCGAGAACGACTACTTTGATGCCATGAACGAACAGAACCGCGCCAAACTGATTCAATCCCTGCGCCAAGGCCAAACGGTAGATATCAATGAAAAATTATATGAAAGCCTTTGAGTGGCTGAAAATCTGCATGGAAAAGCTTGTTAACCCTATATCCGGCTTTTGGAAAGAGCCCTCAAATTCTTGGATAAAACCGGCGGGAGCCGTGATTTTCCTTGCGCTTTTTTTTGTGGGGGGGGCATGCGCTTTATTTCGTGACGGAGATGCGCCTTCTGGGGACGGAAGGGTAGGCCGGGCTTTCTCCCAAGACGATCAAAAGGAAAAACATGCCGGGGCGCCAGAACCCGGTGAGCTGTCCGTTTCCGATCCAACCCGGGAAAAATTTTTGGCATTATTGCGTGAGAAAATCGCCGCCTCAGGATCGACGGAAGATTTGTTGGCTGTGCTCAAAACTCTTTCCCAGACCAATCCGGCCTTGGCGCTCGATCTCGCGCAGGACGTCGCTCGCAACGGCGGAGAGAAATTCGATTTGGTCAGCGGCGTTGTGCAACAATGGGCGGAAGTCGATCCGCAAGGCGTGTGGAACTGGGCGAAGCAGGAATCGTTTGGGACGAATATTCCGGCCACAAATGTATTGATGAACGATGCGCTCCAACAGATGGCCAAGAACGACCCACAGTTGCTGATCTCGGACGTCGCCGCCGCCATGCAATCTGGAGGGTGGTCATCCGCTTTGCAGAACGAATATGCCCTCTCTTCCATGGAACGGGATGCCATGCAGGCTTTGCTCCAAAGCGGCCATCCCGACGTGGCTCGTCAAGCCCTCGAACAGTGGTCGGTGGGCCAGGGTGCCGTTCAGATGGATGATAAACCTTTTACCGTGGTTGGTTCCTACCTCGCCAGAAATTCTGTGACGGATGCATCCACTTGGTCGCAGGCGTTGCCCGAATCGAAGGGCAAAGACGCCGCAGTGGCGGCAGTGGCCGGAGTTTGGGCCAGAAGCGATCCCCAAGCGGCGCTGAACTGGGCTCAAAAATTGGATGGACCAGCCCGCACAGATGCCTTGGAAAAAGCCTTCGGGCAATGGGTGGACCAGGATACCGCCTCGGCGGCGCAATGGCTCAGTCAATACATCGGTTCTCAGCCTAATCCCGATTCTGCTGCCACGGACGAAATGATTACCAACATGCTTGCCAATGCCTCCTTGTCCCATACCGATCCCAAAGTCGCCTTGGAATGGGTTGCCGCAATTTCGGACGCCGCCCAGCAGACGCAGAGCATGGAACAGGTCATCAGAGATTGGGGAAGCGATGATCCGGCGGCGGCCAGCCGGTTTGTATCGGAAAGCACAGCCTTGGCGCCCGAACAAAAACAAAAACTGCTTCAAGTTATCCAACCGAATTCACCTTGACGATGGTTTTTGTCTAAAAGATTACAAACTAATCCGATTTAGCTGAGAAGGTGCAATTTAAAGGACTTCTAAACCGTAGAGTGGCGGTTCGATTTCAACTGGGGCGCTCTCGGTTTACAGAGGAATCAGATTGAATTCCTGGTTGGTGTCGTTATCTGTTGCCCCATTGATCAAATTGCTTTCCCCGGGAGATGCGGCCGGAGGGATCGTCCAGCGCCACACCCCTACGCAAATTATAGAAAGTGTATGAGCCATCGCTATTGGAAACGGACTTCCACTCTTTTTATTTTCGCTTTTAAATGCGCCTCATTTGGCAGGAAATAGAGGCATTTTCTATCGCGTTTATGATCAAAGATGACTTGTTTGCCGGCAAAAACATTCGCGTGGGCGTTATCGGGGTAGGCGCGATGGGAGCGATCTATGCGCGGTTGTTGCAGGAGGGCAAGATTCCCGGGGCGCAACTTGCCGCCGTCGGAGCGACGCGCCAGGCCAGCCTTGAGCCGTGGAAGAGCCTCGCCACCTTTACCGATCCCGGTGCGCTGATTCATTCAGGCGCCGCCGACGCGGTGGTGATAGCCACGCCTCACTATTCCCACGCGCCGCTGAGCATCGCCGCGTTGAAGGCCGGGTTGCACGTTCTGGTGGAGAAGCCGCTGACAGTGAAAAAATCGGAGGCGGAGCAAATCGTCGCGGCGCATCGCCAAACGGACTGTGTTTTCGCAATCATGTTCAACCAGCGCACCGATCCGCTTTATTGCCGGTTGCGCGAATGGACCCGTGCCGGATTGTTGGGGGCCGTCCGCCGTATCCAATGGACCATTACCGATTGGTTCCGGCCCGAAATTTACTACCAATCGGGAAATTGGCGCGGAACTTGGGCGGGTGAGGGTGGCGGCGTTCTCATGAATCAGGCGCCGCACCAGCTCGATCTCTGGCAATGGCTCTTCGGCATGCCCGCGCGGGTGCGCGCCGTGGGCCAAACGGGCCGGTACCATGCCATCGAGGTGGAGGACGATGTGACCGCTATTTTTGAATACGCCGATGGAACGGTGGGCGTGTTTGTCACCACTACCGGGGAGACGCCGGGAGTCAACCGCCTGGAAATCGCCGCCGAAAATGGTCTGGTGATTTCAGAAAACCGCACGCTTCGTTTTTTGAAAAATCAGACGCCCGCGAGCGAATTTAGCCGCATTTCTACCCAGAAATTCGGCAAACCGGCGGTTGAAGAAAAAGTTGAGACGTTTCCCGATACAGGTTCGCAACATGCCGGTATTTTGGGAAATTTTGTGGAAGCCATCCGCGAGGGGAAACCGCTTATCGCGCCCGGCGAAGAAGGGCTTCATTCTCTCGAACTCGCTAATGCCATGACGGTTTCGCTGTTGCAAGACAAGCCGGTTGATCTTCCGATGGATGCGGCTGAATTTACCCGGCTGCTCGATGGACTCGCCGGGAAAAGCAAGAGCTAGTATTTTTGATAAGAGTACTAATCTTAAGCGCTCCCGCGTCTCCCTTTCAGACAACCTTTACTCGGAAAAGGGCTTGTTGCGCAGCTTGATCCAGTCTGCTTCGGCGATCATTTCGCGGGCATCCGGAGACCGAAGATTGGTTGAATCGGGCGCCTGCCAGGTAACCGGGACGAATTTTGGTTCCATGGCGGCGAAACGCTCGCCACTGCGGCGGCTGCTAAAGTAGAGATCGATGACCAACGCGGCGCGCTCCGCACGGGTACGCCCCATTTCGCGGGCCGCCCGGCGGGAGATCACGGCGGAGCCGGTGTCCACCGCGAGGTATTTGCCTAGTCCGGGAATGGTGACCACACTGCCGTAAGGAATAATTCTCGGGTCGACCGCGCAATAGCCGGTATGAAGGCGAACGCCGGTCGAGCTGATGCCGTGCCGGGTATAGTAATCGCCTTCACTCGCCCAATAAGCTGTTATGCGGGCGAGCCGGCCTTCCGGCTGCTCGGGGGAGTTGTAATCGGCCATGGGAGTAATATGGTTCAGCAATTTTAAGGAGAACCTGGCGACAGATGGCATCGCGTTGCTGGAAGAATCGCTGGTTGCCGCCCCCGTCTCATTTCCGGCATAGGACTGAGCCGGAGTTTGATCAAGGAATGGCGTCGGTGTTCGCGTACCCGCCTGGAGCGGTAGTTCTGGGCAAGAAATCAAAAAGACCAGCGCCAATAAATACCGGATCATCCTTTTTTGTTCGTCCGGATGAAGGCAAAACATATGGAGCTTTTTGGTCAAGCAGCTCGGGCATTCACAGCCTCGCCGGAAGAAGAATCAAATATCAGAAAATGAAGACTTTTGCTTATTTGATGATAATTCCCATTTCGGAGAGCCGGTGCGCGAATCTTAACCAAGGAAGAGGCAGGCTTTGCGTCTGAGCCGGCTCGGACGGCTCAGACGGACTGGCAGGAAAATTTTCCTCCGTCTCATCTTGAGATGCGGGATGATTCGGATCAACCGCCGCCATGATTGCCATCAGCAAGGAAATGAGTTCCTCCCGTTTAAAGTGGCGCCTGGCCTCGTCGAGGAACGAATTGAGAATGGTTCTTTGGGCATCTGCGGAAATAGCCTCGCTCAGGGTCAACGCGGCTTTTTCTTTGTCACTAAAGAAGGGCGATTGACGCCAAACTTTCAATTGATCGAGCAGCTCCTCGTTCTCCCCTCTGGCCTTCAGTCTGAGCCAGGATTTGACCACCCCGAACCGGTAGCGATGAATTTGCGCGATGCGTAATCTCACCAAATCGAACAAGCCGGGATCGATACTTACATCGAGCTTGGGCCCTTTCCGTTGAATAACGTTTTTTTTGATTAGAGGCTGGGGTAATATAATAGGCTGGGTTAGCTGCGCCATATATGAGTATGGAAGGGTAGATTGTGCGGTTGACCTCCTCTTGCAATACACATGCCAAATTTCTTCAACAGGCGCCTCCCCGCCCAAGAACGCAAATTTGTTCAGGCAGGTTTATGCAATTAAAGTTATAATTGCTACACAAATGCCGTTTGTGACAACACGGCGTGTCAGTTTTAGGACTCCCTTCGGCATGGCCTCTATAGAAAGATTACACCGGGGAACGGAATCTATAAGAGTGCCGTGTTGTTGCCTGAATAATGTTATGTCACGGTTCACCCCTCTGGCTGGCATTTGATAGCTCCCGAAGCGTAATGATCCAGCGAAGCGAGTCGCCCTGTTTTAAGGCGAGATCAGCCGATTCGAGTTTTAGGATCAACGGAATCGGTTCACGCGCTCCCTTGCCGGCGGAAGAATTGCCGGTCGCTTGTAAGGATTCGGTAAGGGGAAAGCTTGCGCCCGAAACCGCGACTTCCACCGAGCCGTCGGGCGAATCAAATCGATCCACCCGGCTTTCATTCTCAAACCGGGTGATGATATCGGTTCCCGTGCTGGGGAACATGACGGAAAAGTGATGAATCATGACGGGCCGTGATGCGGTTATGGTTTCGCGGCGAACCAGAGCATTCCCCTCCAATTTCCAATCGACTTCCGTAGTCAAATTCGGATCGAAAGGTTTCGCTGCCTCGCCCACGAGCTTTTCCGCTTCCGTTTCTCGCGATGAGGTATCAACCGAAACCCATCGCTTCCAGACCGTCCGCAGACTCTGGCCATCTGTTCCGGGATCGATTTCGTCCGCACAATCACCCGCGACGATCGTCCGCCCGTCCGCCAATTCCAAATAAGGCACGAGGGCCGGAACCATCTGTTCTACGGGCGCGGCAAAACCGGGCAATCCGTGCGGAGCGGGCAGGTAATCGGCGATCCCCGGCAGCGTTCCCGTCGTGAAAGGAAGCGCGAACCGGAGCTGACCCTTTCGCACCAACCAGACGCCGGCGGGACGATCGCCATGGCGGAACCACTCGAAACGCGCCTCCTCCGGCAACGCAGGGCTGGCTGGAAAAGCCGTGACGTTTTCCGCTTTTAAAGCCGCCGTGAGCAATCGGAGAGATTCCGCCGCTTTGGCCAGATAGGAGGTTGTCTGCTGCCATTGGCGTTCGGGACCCATGTAACCGTAGTTGCCGTGCCCGAAAGCGAACATATTCAGCAAATGCCGGTCGGATAGATAATCGAAGCGAAGCCGCCGCCACGCGGCATAGTAGACGCTGGCCAATTCCGGCAGAGGCGCGGGACGAAATTCCGGATGCTGCGCCAGAAATCCGACAATATCGAGTGTATCAATATAGCTTACCAAGCCGATGGTGCGTCCCCATGGATAGCTGTAACCATCCGGCCCTGCCAGACTCCACCAGGTTTGCATCTCCGCCTTGAGGGCCGGGGCAACCGCCGTTTCAATATCTTTCCGGCCGATGTTTTGGGCCGATTCATAAACGAACCGCGCATATTCCTGCGAGTAGCGGTCATAGCGTCCAGTGGGGAGGTGGTCGTCGGTATAGAGAGCGCCATGGAGAAATTGGTCCGCGGCGCGTGTGACCATGTCATCAACGGAGGCACGGTCGGTGACAATTCCCATCTGGTAATCCATGGTGGCGATGCGCGCCGCCACCCCAAAATAGTTTTCCGGAAGATTGATCACGTGATGGGCCTTGCGGTCATAAAAACGTCCCGGATCGAGCAGGGACCGCCATTGAGCCTGTTCCGCGGGACTAAGGCTTTGCCATAGAGGATTGGTTTCCAATCGAGTTCCGAATTCGCGCAAGGTCAGCGCCGCTCCCAATTGCGCGAAAGTCTTTCCCCCCCGCCGGGCTTCGATGAGCCCCATTTTCCCAAGAAACGGCGGCACGTCATGCCCGGCAATGTTGCGCCGGTTGGAAAGCGCGGTGTATTCCGCGATGGCGCGCATGAACGAACCCCAGGTGAAATCGCCCGTCGTTGGCACGCCCAGCACCACAGGTTGCGGCGGATCGATGCTTTGGACGGCGGCAAGGTGCGCCGTGATTTCCTGGTCTAAAAATGAACCGGTTTCGCTGGCAAATTGTTCCGTTGAAATGGTGTCCGGGCGGCTCGGTGGTGAGGCCAGGGAGCAGGTTGAAAAAAGTAAAACGCAAAGAACAACATACCAGCCACAGCAATGGACTTTTCGGACAGCCTCTATGCATTCCACGCTACGGATTATGGCATAAGATCCTACCCTGGCTCGATCAATTTAAAATCCCCTCTCTGCTGGTAAAGCGCGAGGCCCGGCCTTAAACCGGCTTGACCGCAAAGTCAGGCGCCCGCAATTTTCTCGTTAACCGGAGCGCACCGCAGAGCGCGAGGCTGGCGAGCACTCCCAAATAGATCGATCCAGGTTCCGGAGTTGACAACAAAGTTGGGTTGTAGGAACCAGCTAATAAATCATTCCCGCATTGTTCCGTGACATCCACGTTGAAGCTGGAGAGGTCCAAAGAAGCAAGATCGATTGAAAACACATAATTGTCGGCATTGGGGTCTCCAACCGACGTGGTAAAGAGCATCTCGTTCAGTAAGCCATTCACTTGGGCGTTGGTCTCGTCATAAATAGTTGCCGTACCCGATCCGAGCAGGGTAATGGACCCGTTGGCCAAGTCGGCCGACACATTCAGCGCGTAGGGGCCTGAGTTTTGATTGACTTGGAATTCCACCGTCTCCAGCTGCGCTTGAGGAGAGAGCGCATAGAGCGAATAATTTACCCTCGATGATGTTACGCTGTTCAAGTGAACCGCATAGACGTAGCCCGGATTGAGATAACTTTGGGAGGTCACCGGGTAATCGACCGGATTAGAAGAAGGCAAGGTGGGTTGATTCGCCGTGCCTGAGATATGGTTCGATACCGGCGAGAAAAAGAGATCGCCCAGACCATAGCTAATCCCCGTGTTGCTATCCACGACGCCGCTGGGATTAAAGCCGCCCACATAAGTCAGGGTGTTGCTTTGAGGATTGTAGCCAAACGCTTCCAGGTCCCAAATTTTGTCCGCCACATCTCCGGCATTCACATAGCCGAGAGCATCAACGCCAGGTCGTGGGTCGAGGTTGGTATTGGATGCATCGATCTCGGCGTAGCCTTGGGGATCGCCATTGTTAACGGTGATATCGGTGAGTTGCGCTTGGCTCTGTGAAATACCAGATGCAGCCATTACTACGGTGACGACGACAAACGGTAGATTTAGTTTCATGATCTATCCTCCTGATTAAATCGGAACGGCTATGGTTTTGGGGTTTTGAACTAAGCCGCATAGTGAGGTGTTACCGAGAGGATTTACAAGTTACGTTTTGGTGCGGGAATTGTGACAAAATGGTTACTCAAATGGGCGCAAAGGATTGAGATAGTTATTATGCTCAAATTTTTTGCCTCCTCTCCCCAAAATGGGACGAGGCCGTAGGGGCAAAAAGACCCCGGCCCCACAGATCGCAGTCAATTCGCTTGCGCCGTTGTCCTGTTCCCTTATCACCAATTTTTGATTGATCCAGGCCTTTGATGGTGTGGGTGACGAGATTGTGATCGACATTGAGCTGGAACCAGCCGCCGCCCATATTTTTGGCCAATTCCTGCCCGGTTATAACCGTTCCAGACCGAGCCGCCCTCTCTTTGCTTTGCCAAATGAACATAATCGCCGCAGGGCATATTGAGGGGATTGAGCATCGCCAGTGTGATCCTGCATGATGCATTAACTGTTATCGCTGGCGGGGCACATCAGCATGGCCTGATAAGAAAGAACCCATTTTAGATATAATCACTTGATAACTCCTCTGCATGCAAAAATGGGAAAAGCCAACGGAATTTCCGTTAAAATTCAGTCAGAAAGTCAGCATCTTCGTATGTAACTTCCCCGATGAACTCAAAAACCTGCCCAGAAACATTCGCGCCAAGATGTATCTCACCCATTATGGAGACAGTTTCTCAGATATCGATCCCGCTTTGGAGGGCTTTGCGGGATATGCTCAGGCCTTCACTCCTTACACATGGAAGGTTACGTGGTATAATATATAATTATTCTTTCATAAACTACCCATATGTAGAGGCATAGCCGAAAATTTTTACGTTTTTTATAGATAAATGATCTTGGCTCCAATATAGCTCTATATTTTTTTGATTTTCAAATCATTTGACTCTTCATGAGTTGGGTGGGATATTCCCGCCATGCCTCAGGAGGGACCAGAGGAGTCGATTTCGGAATCGGCGGGCCGGCAGGCTTTTTCAAAAAGCCGTTTGGAAGAAGCAGAAAAAATACGCTTAGATTATATCGCACACCAAAAACGGAAGCTAGCACCGAAGCCGAACGATCAAGATGAATGCCGTACAGGAAAATCGCTTCGAGTTGTTCGTTCATAAACTGTCGGACGATCAATTGGAAAAACTGCTGGCCACCGTTACAAACGAACTCCGGAAAAGAGACGCCGCGGCTCTCAAACAGGAATTTGTTTCCAAAAGCCAAAAGCTGCGCCTCAAGGGAATGCAGCCCCAAAAATAACGTAGGGCTTGTTCCCGCAGGTTAAGTGGAGATCAAGGTTAAAGCTATTGCGACTGACGCTTCGCTTTTTGTTCTCCGTCAAAGACACGCTTGGCCAGCTTGGCATAGGCGCCATCGCCGGAAATCATCGACCAGCGATAGAATACGCGATAGGCGCTGCCATAATTGAGCCCCTTTAATGTGCCGTTCCTCCCTGTTTCCTGGCCGAGGCCGGTCCGGGTATTTCCCGCCGGGTTGAGAGTGCCATCGGGCAAGACGCGCGTCGCCAGCCAGGCGACGCCTTTTTGCAACATGGGAAGGAGTTGGTGCCTCTGCTCTGGATTGGCGACGATGGCATAATACCGTCCCGCGAAAGTCAGGCCGACGGCATGATAGCTGCAATCATAGCCACCTTTTTCGGGATTATGTCCGTCCGGGGCTTGAATTTTTATTCCATCTTGCACATAGCTCCACGATTTTTCGATCAAGCTTTGATCTCCGCAAAGCACGCCGGTTTCCCCAAGGGCGCATCCATCCAGATAACGCCGGTGCGTGTAGGGAGTATCGTCTAGCCGCCCGGCCTTTTCCACGTCGGGGCGGCACATCCAGCGCGCTTCCTGCAACAGGCGCGGTTTCATCGAATCGATCACGGAGCGATACCGCCGCGCGTA
>Ga0335072_10007481_pt1 | contig 15890 bp, 15 predicted proteins | sample Lox_Sample_21_FD_206725 | JGI IMG/M metagenome (GOLD analysis project Ga0335072, IMG submission 206725) | Soil microbial communities from Loxahatchee National Wildlife Refuge, Florida, United States - Lox_Sample_2.1 | ecosystem: Environmental > Terrestrial > Soil > Wetlands | place: USA... | reverse complement strand
GTCTTGATGCCGCGGTGGCACAGCGCGGTGACCATCTCCAGGCCCAGCGGGGACGCCTCGACCACGACGGCGGTCTTGACCCCGTCCAGGACCTTGTCCCACTCCATGGCCCTGCGGATGTTCTTGACGTAGTACAGGTGGCCCAGGTCGGTGCCGGGCACGCCGGGATCGGCGTAGTTGAAGCCGGTGGCCACGATCAGCTTGTCGTAGCCGACCTCGCCCTCACCCTCGACCGACACGGCCTTCCGGGCGGGGTCGAACCCGGTGACCCGGGTCTCGTAGTGGATGTCGATGCCATTGCTGGTGTAGGCGTCCTTGGTGGCCAGGAAAAGCCGCTCGAAGTCCGGAATCTCCTTGCCGTGGACGTAGGGAATGCCGCACGGACTGTACCCGACGTCCTCGAACTCGGTGTAGACGCGGACGTCGGCCGCCTGGTCGACAGCCTTGGCCGCACCGGCCGCACCGATGCCTGCGGCGCCGCCGCCGATCACCACGATCCGCTGGGCCATGTTCACTCTTCCCAGAGCAGGGACGGGACGTTTAGTATCCGGTATGAGTCGTACACTATACTGGCCGGGGCTATGCTGAACGTCAAGACATCATCACTGTTCTCCCGGGCGGACGTCGCATGAACCAGGTGCCGCGCACTGAGGGTCCACCCTGCCTTGACGTGCAGCCCAAGACCCGGGCCGACGGCGCGGCCGGGGACCTGGAGCGCATCGTCGGCTCCATCGGGCTGAAGGTGTTCAGCCTGCGCAAGCGGATGGGACTGTCCCTGCAGCAACTGGGCGAACGCTCGGACGTGTCCGCGGCCGCGATCCACAAGATCGAGCAGGGCGGCATGGTGCCGACCATCACCACGCTGCTCAAGATCGCGGGCGCGCTCGGCCGGCCGGTCTCGTACTTCGTGGAGGAGGACGTCGGCCGCGACGACGTGGCCGTGCTCACCCCGCCGGACGAGGACCGGCCGGTGTACACCTCGCACAAGGGCATCGCCCTGAACAGCATCTCCGGGCCGTACGGCCGGTTCCTGCTGGCCGGGGCGCGGGCCACCGTGGCGCCCGGGGCGACCAGCGGGCGCAAGCCCATGCAGCACCCCGGCGAGGAACTCGTGCACGTCACCGATGGCCTGCTCGAGTTCACCGTGACCGGGCAGCTGTACCAGGTGGGCGCGGGCAGCACGCTGCACTTCCGCGGCGACCAGCCGCATACCTGGCGCAACCCGGGCACCACCGAGGTGCACGCGGTCTGGATGGCGCTGCGTCCGCAGTAGCACAGCCGTGATCGCCGACATCCTGCCGCCCGCGGCGGTGGCCGCCGAATCTCTCGGACCGGATCCGCCGGCCGGGCCGGGGCTCTTCCCCGCCGAGGAGGCGCTGGTGCGGACGGCCGGGCCGGGGCGCCGGGCCGAGTTCACCGCCGGCCGGGCCTGCGCCCGGGCCGCCCTGGCCGGGCTCGGCCTGGCCGGGCTCGGCCTGGCCGGGCTCGACCTGGCCGCGGCGCCGGTCCTGGCGGGCCGGGCGGGCGAGCCCCGCTGGCCGGCCGGGGTGACCGGCAGCATCACCCACTGCGCCGGCTACCGCGCCTGTGCCGTGGCGCGGATCGCGGACGTGGCCGCCATCGGCATCGACGCCGAGCCGGACGCCGGGCTCCCGGCCGGGCTGATCGAGTCGGTGGCCGGCCCCGCGGAGCGGGCCTGGCTGGCCCGGCAGGCGGCGCCGGCTCCCGCGGTGTGCTGGGACCGGCTGCTGTTCAGCGCCAAGGAGGCGGCGGGCAAGCTGTGGTATCCGCTGACCGGGCACTGGCCGGGACTGGCTGAGCTCAGCGTCTTCCCCGGGCCGGACGGCACGTTCGAGGCGCGGGTGGCCGGAACCCGGCTGGCGGGCCGGTGGCTGGCCCGCGGCGGGCTGATCGTGACCGCGGTCACCTTGGGGGTCGCGGCCCGGTGATCAGCGCAGCGGGAACGACTGGCCGCGCTCGGCTTCCGGCCGCGATCCGAAGATGCGCCGGTCGGACTCGGCGATCGGCACGTCGTTGATGCTGGCTTCGCGGCGCATCATGTAGCCGTCCGCGTCGAATTCCCACAGCTCGTTGCCGTAGCTGCGGAACCACTGGCCGGACGCGTCGTGGCACTCGTACTGGAAGCGCACCGCGATCCGGTTGCCGCCGAACGACCACAGGTCCTTGCGCAGGGCGTAGTCGAGTTCGCGGGCCCACTTCCGGCGCAGGAACCCGATGATCTCGGCCCGGCCGGTGAGGAACTCGCCCCGGTTGCGCCAGACCGAGTCCTCGCTGTACGCGCCCGCGACCCGCTCCGGGTCCCCGGTGTTCCACGCGTCCTCGGCCGCCTGGACCTTCTGCCGGGCGGTTGCTTCGGTGAAGGGCGGCAGCGGGGGCCGAGGGGCCATCGGGATCACCTCTCCTGTCCAGGGTCGGGAACGACAGTACCGGAGGCGAGAATGGAGCGCTGAAACCCGGGAAAGAGCGTGTTACGCGTAACATGGATCTCGGAAGAAGGTCATGACGGAGTCGCGGAAGTGCGAGCAATGCGGCGCCTTGTTCACGCCGCGGCGTGAGCATGCCCGGTTCTGCTCGGCCCGCTGCCGGGTGGCCTGGAACCGCCAGCACGTCGGCGACCCCCCGGCCGGGGCGGGCGCGCTGGGCTGGACCATCACCGCCATGCGGGACACCGTGGACCGGCTGCTGCGGGCCAGGACCTCGGACCAGCCGCACGGCTTCGCCGCCATCAGCGAGGCCGTCTGGTGGGTGACCATGGTGGACGCCACCTTGGTGCGCTACCACCCGGACGTCTACGACGCCGCCCTGGCCAGCCACGGCCTGGCCGAGCGCGAGGTCATCGAGGGAACGTTCGGTGGCCTGCGGTTCGTGCGGAACTGGATGGGCTATCACCTGGATCACTCTGAGTTCATCGAGCCGCCATGCGGTCCCGGCGGCGGCCCGATCGCGGCCTGGACCTGGCGGTCGCTGCCCGAACCGGTGCTGGCCGAACTCCCGGCGCGCGGGCAGGAATGGGAGATGACCCGGTACCGGGAGTACCAGGCCCGGCTGGCGGCCAAGCCGATCGGGGAGACCTTCGGCCGGGCGGCGGCGTTCCTGCGGCTGGCCTCGGACGGCAGCCTCAGCCACTAGCGGGGCGGCCGGGCCGCCTCCGGGCTCAGCCAGACCGAGATGTGGGCGGGCTCCAGGGTGCGGTCCACCGCCCCGGCCAGGTCAGCCTGGATCGAGTCCAGGTCCACCGCGTCCTGCAGCCGGGCCGCGAACGCGGCCACGGTCCGGTCGGCGTCGTACCGGGCCCGGTTGAACCGGTGGTCGACCAGCCGCTGGACCCGGCGGCGCACCGGGTTGAACAGCGCGGCGACGGCCAGCGTGGCGGCGGCGACCCCCACCGGCGAGGTGACCTGGAGCACCTGGGTGGCCAGCAGGACCAGCCCCGCGTACAGGCCGATCAGCAGCCCGGTGACCAGCGTGTAGGACAGCGTGCGGCTGATCAGGCGGTCGATGTCGTACAGGTGGTACTTCAAGATGGCCAGGCAGATGCTGAGCGGCAGGCTGAAGATCCCGATCCCCAGCATGACGCTGTCGAGCACTGTGACCAGCGGACCGGAGAACTGGGCGAATGCGAACGTCCCGCCCAGGCCGGCCAGGGTGGCGACCCCGCCGGCCATGAGCCACTTGAGCTGGGCCCGGCGCTCGCCGGCGGCCGACCGCCAGCTGAGCACCTGGCGCGCCACGAACGAGGCCCAGAACCCGGGCACGGTGATCAGCAGGATGACGAACGGCAGGCCCAGGGCCCCGGTCGGGCCTGGGTTGTTGACGAGCTGTCCCCGGTCGGTCACCACGATCGGGGTCCGGCTCACCTGCGACGCTCCGGCAACCACCAGGAGGGCGATGATCAGCGCGCAGACGGCCAGGTAGGCGTGCAGGACACGCCGCCAGCGCGGTGGCAGCTGGCCATCTGGGAAGAGCAGGATGACCAGCGGCAGCACCAGGAAGATCAAGATCCACAGCTCCGAGGCGATCACCACCGCCGGCGGGCCGAGCGGCAGCCTGCCGCCGTGGACGTGATAGTCCCAGACCGAGTAGTCCGAGGCATCCCCGTAGAAGGCGAACACCGCGCTGAATCCGAGCAACAGCCAGGCGATGCGGTTGGCGGGCTGGCGCCGGGCGATGACCAGTCCGAGAAAAGCGACGGGCAGCGAGACGAAGGACAGGCCCGCGCCCGTGTGCCCGGCGATGGCGAGCGCTATGGCCACGCCGAACAGCACCAGCACCAGCGGGGACAGAGCGATGAGACCCGGCGGCCAGGGCTGCCGGAAGTGGCCGGCCACCGGCGGCCGCGTCCTCCCCATGACGCGCACCCTACGCCGCGATCGTCCCGGGAACGTTACGGCAGGCGGAAGGGATGGCATAGACGGCGCCGGGCGGGGTAGCGGGCCGCCCGGAGGTAGTCATGAGACGCGTATTCCCGGTTATAGCGGTTGTGGCGCTCGCGGCAGGAGCGGCGAGCGCGGCGACGGCGGTCCCGGCCGCTGCCGCGGCGGGACCGTACAGCTGTGCTCCCAACGGGCCGGCGGGCAGCCAGACGATCTACGGGACGTTCGGTGACGCGGGGGTGATCGGCTGGGCGGGTAACACGCAGGCGGTGGTGGCCTGCCTGGGCGGCAGCTTCTTCGTCGACACCAGCGGGCCGGACGGCGGGCCGGGCAGCGACAGCACGGCCGCGGTGACCGGCACCACGTACGGCTACGGCGTCTACGACGACAGCCCGACCACCTGGACCAACGCCGACGGCTACCTGCCCGCGCTGGTCACCACGTTCCACCGGGACGGGGCCATGATCTCGATCACCAACTTCGGCGACGAGGTGAGCATCGGCGGTCACGAGTTCGTCATCATCTACAGCCGGGTCCGGGTGGCCAACCCCACGGGCGGCACGATCAGCATCGACCCGCAGGCCTCGGCCGGGCTGATCCCGCTGAACTCGGCCCCGGACGCGGTACCGCCGCACAGCGCGGTGAACCACGACTACGCGGTCCCGTCGGACAAGCTGGGCGGCAGCTACGCCTATCCGCCGGCCAGCGCCATCGCGGCCGCGGGCGGCTTCGATGCGCACTTCGCGCACATGGCGGCGTACTGGAACGGCCAGCTGGCCCAGATCGCGCAGATCACCGCGCTGCCCGACCCGAGCCTGATCGACGCGTACCGGACCGGCTTCATCTACACCCAGATCATCCGCAGCGGGGATGAGCTGAAGACCGGCGCCAACGGGTACGACAAGGAGTTCAGCCACGACGTCATCGGCATCCTGGCCAACCTGTTCACCCAGGGCTACACCACTGGCGCGCGCGCGCTGCTGGACCGGGCCCGGTACGTGATCGGCACCCAGACCCAGTACGACGACGGGGTGTGGACCTACCCCTGGATCTGGGCCATCTACCTGCTCAAGACCGGCGACCTGGGCTTCGTGAAGGCCAACTTCGACACCGAGGGACCCGGCGGATCGACCGAGCCGAGCATCGAGGACACCGCGCACCTGATCGCCGCCGACCGCACCGGGCCCGGCGGGATCATGGAGGAGACCAACGACATCGACGCCAACGGCTACTGGACGATCGACAACTACGAGGCGCTGACCGGCCTGTGGGCCTACCACTGGCTGGCCCAGCAGGTCGGCGACACCAGCCAGGCGGCCTGGGCCGCGTCGCAGTACGGCAGCCTGCTGGCCGCGACGAACAAGACCCTGGACGCCACGATCTCCGCCTATCACCTGAACTACCTGCCGTGCTCGATGACCGAGCCGAACACCGACAACCGGTGCGCCAACGCCGAGGACGCCAACTGGGCGGCGCCGTTCCTGTTCGGCCGCTGGGCCTGGGACGGCTACCTGTTCGGGGCGCCGCTGAGCGGACCCGGGCTCACCATGATCGACGCCACGTACACCTACGGGTTCGCCCGGCTGGCCGGGAAGCTGCCGGCCGATACGTTCGGCGGGTACCCGACGCAGTACTGGAGCACGGCCTACAACGCCGGGTACGGCGAATGGGGCCTGGCCGGCCACGACTACCGGGACCAGGGGATCTTGAGCTACGAGTTCATGGTCGCGGACGGGCAGAGCGGGCCGTACTCGTGGTGGGAGAGCCAGCAGTTCCCCGACCCGGGCTCGCCATGGGCCGGCGTGCACCCGGAGAGCGGGAACGGGGCGTCCCCGCACGCGTGGGGCATGGCCAACGCCAACATGACGCTGCTGGACTCGCTGGCCGCCCAGCGAGCCGACGGCGCCCTGGTGGTCGGGCGCGGCGTCCCGGATAGCTGGGTGCGCGGCGGTCAGGTGATCAGCGTGGCCAACTTCCCCACCACGGGCGGGCGGCACTCCGGGCTGACCATCCGCACCAGCGGGACCTCGGTGACGCTGACGCTCAGCGGCGACCAGCCGACCGGTCCGGTGCTGTTCCAGCTGCCCGCGTTCGTCAACAACATCGCGCACGCCAGCGCGGGCCGCCTCGACGAGGCGACCGGCACCGTGACGCTGCCGGCCACGGTCCGGTCGGTGACGGTCCAGCTGAGGCAGGGCGAGTAGGACGATGGTCCCTTTACGGGGTCAGGGACGGCCAAGTAGCGTCGGAAGCTCACACGGAAACGTCCGGAAGGCGTTGGACATGACCGCACGGGAAACGGCGTGGCAGGCGGCGGAGTCGGCGGCGGGAGGGCTGGGGCCCGAGGCGGACGTGCTGGCCTCGGTGGACTCGGCGGGCCTGGGCCAGGCCACGCTGACCGTGCTGGCGCGGGCGGCCCGGCGGCCGACCGCGATGGCGGCCGCGTCGCTGCGCTTCTGGACCAGTGCCACGATGGCCGGGCCGGTGGCCACGGCCCGCTGGCTGGGGCTGGACGTGGCGCCGCCGGTCGCGGTACCCGAGGGCGACAAGCGGTTCGCGGACCGGACGTGGAGTGACAACCCGGCGTTCTTCGCCGTCCGGCAGGGTTATCTGGCCGCCGGCCAGCTGGCGAACGACGTGCTGGCGGCCGGAGCCGGGGACCCGGTCGACGACGCCAAGGCCGCGCTGGCCACGGGCTTCCTGCTCGACGCGCTCGCGCCCACCAACTTCCTGCTCACCAACCCGGCCGCGCTCAAGCGGGCGCTGGAAACCGGCGGGGCCAGCGTGGTGGCCGGGGCCGGGAACATGATCGACGACCTGGTCAACAACGGCGGGCGGCCCCGCCAGGTGGACACTCGGCCGTTCCGGGTCGGGGAGAACCTGGCCGCTACCCCGGGGCAGGTCGTGTTCAGGAACGACCTGATGGAGCTGATCCAGTACGCGCCGCAGACCGAGCAGGTCCGCGCGGTCCCGGTGCTGGCCAGCCCGCCGTGGATCAACAAGTACTACGTGATGGACCTGGCCCCGGGCCGCAGCTTCCTGGAGTGGGCGGTGCAGCACGGGCGCACCGTGTTCGCCATCTCCTACCGCAACCCGGACCCGTCCATGGGCGGAACCACCCTGGACGACTACCTCATCCACGGCCCGCGCGAGGCGATGGACGTCATCGGCGAGATCACCGGCTCGCCCAAGATCGACATCATCGGGCTGTGCCTGGGCGGCGCGCTGACCGCGATGCTGGCCGCCTACCTGGCCGAGAAGGGCGACGACCGGATCGGCACGATCACGCTGCTCAACACCCTGCTGGACTACAGCGAGCCGGGTGTCCTGGGCGCCTTCACCGACGAGAAGACGGTGGCCCGGCTGGAGAAGCAGATGGCGGCCAAGGGGGTGCTGGAGGGCAGCCAGATGGCGGGCACCTTCGACATCCTGCGGGCCAACGACCTCATCTTCAACTACGTGGTCTCGAACTGGCTGATGGGCCAGGACCCGCCGGCCTTCGACATCCTGGCCTGGAACGGCGACAGCACCCGCATGCCGGCCGCGATGCACTCGTTCTACCTGCGGTCCCTGTACATGCGCAACGAGCTGGCCCGGGGCGAGATGGAGCTGGCCGGCCAACAGCTGTTGCTGCGGAGAGTCACCAACGACACCTACGTGGTGGGCGCGATCAACGATCACATCGTGCCCTGGCACGGCTCGTTCAAGACCACCGCGCTGATGGGCGGCCACGTCCGCTACGTGCTGTCCAGCGGCGGCCACATCGCCGGCATCGTCAACCCGCCCGGGCCCAAGGCCTGGTTCGAGGCGACCGACCACACCCACGCCGACCCCGAGAAGTGGCGCGCCTCGGCCCGCAAGCACGGCGGCTCGTGGTGGGAGGACTGGACCAAGTGGTCCGATTCCCGGGCCGGCGAATACATAGAGCCGCCCGCGATGGGCAGCCGCCGGTATCCGGCCCTGGGTGACGCCCCAGGGGACTACGTAAAGGGCTGAGGAATCACCATGGCTGACATGAACGGGCAGGTGGCGCTCGTCACCGGCGGGATCCGGGGCATCGGGCTGGCCATCTGCGAGCGGCTGATGAACCGCGGGGTCAAGGTCGCGGCCGGCTACTCGGCCAACACCGAGGCGGCCCGGCAGTTCGCGGACAAGTACGCCGAGGCCGGCGTCAGCGTGCACCAGGGCAACATCGGCTCCAACGAGGACTGCGTCCGCGTCATCGCCGAGGTCCTGGACCGGTACGGCCAGCTGGACATCCTGGTCAACAACGCCGGCATCACGCTGGACAAGACGATGCGGAAGATGACCCCGGAGGAATGGGACCACGTCATCCACGTCAACCTGTCCGGCGCGTTCTACCTGTCCCGGGCCATCCTGCAGCACATGCTGGACCGCGGCTACGGCCGGATCGTCAACATCTCCTCGGTGATCGGCTCGGCCGGCGGGTTCGGGCAGGCGAACTACGCGGCGGCCAAGTCGGGGATGTTCGGGCTGACCATGAGCCTGGCCCTGGAGACCGCCAGCAAGGGCATCACGGTCAACTCCGTCACGCCGGGCTTCATCGCCACCGACATGACCGCCGCGGTGCCGGCCGGCGCGATGGAGAAGATCATCGCCCGGATCCCGGTGGGCCGGCTCGGCGAGCCGAACGAGGTGGCGCGGGTGGTGGAATTCCTGGCCGACCCGGAGTCGGGATACATCACCGGGCAGGTCTACCCGGTCAACGGCGGCCTGTACATGTAGCGGGCGCTGGAACCACGCTCCGTTCGGCATAAAAAGGGTTTTGAGCCCGCCCCGGACGGGCCGGGGCCTGCGGCCGGGTCCGGAGCGGGCGATCGTGATTACGGGTTGACGACCAGGCTGAACGTGCCGCCGAAGGCCCTGATCCCGTTGCCGTTGCCGACCGGGACGGCGCCGCCGTTCGAGGTCGGCGCGAGGGCCTCATTGCTGAACAGGTACAGCGGACGGCCGTTCCAGGTCATCTGGCTGAGGCCGCTGGGCAGGCCGGTGACGCCGATGCCAGCGCCCGGGACGCCGCTGTAGCCCGGTGTTCCGTTGGTGTAGGCCGGCGGCCAGGCGCGAGCGCAGGCCGTGATCTCGGCGCAGGTCACCCCGTAGGAGCCCCCGTCGCCGCTGAAGGTATAGAGCGGGAAGTTGACCCACCCGATGCCGGTCATCATCGGCTCGGCCAGCACCGTCTTACCGCCGATCCGGGCCGTGGTGAGGGTACCGGTCCACGGCACCGGCTGGCCGGCCGCCGACATGAGCCACCAGATGCCGTGCCAGGGCGGCAGGCCCGGTTCGAACCAGCCCTGGCCGGTGACCGCGCCGGGCTGCTGGTCGAACAGGTACAGCGGATACCCGGCGTAGGTGACCTGCCAGCCGACCCCCTTGCGGTAGACCCGGCCGAGCAGGGACTGGCGCACGCCGGGCCCGGCGACCGGCCTGCCGGTGGTGGTGATGGCGGGCCATTCCGCGTTCTTGTCGTTGGACGGCCCGGTGCAGGTGATCGGACCGATCGGCGTGGACGTCGCGCCGGTCGTGCAGCCGTAGCTGGTGCCGTGGTCGGAGCTGATGAAATACAGCGTGTAGTTCTTGAACGGACCCGAGCCGACGGCCAGCGACCGGCCGAAGGCCGTGTTGGCCAGGATGATCTCGGTGCCGCGCGGGGCGGTGTGGTGCGTCGCGGTCGACGCGGTTGACGTTGCTGACGCCAGGGCAGGCGTCGCGGTCAGCGCCAGGGTGGCGGCTGGCACGGCGAGCAGCGCCAGCGATCTCCGGATGGACATGGGTTCTCCTTTTCCCTCCCGTTCGCGTCCCGCGCGCCGCTGTGGCGGCTATGCGGCTCAGGCCCGCGCGAGGACGCCACTGAGTACCCGCTCGAAACCCGGGTACCTGCCTTGCATGGCCGAATGGCCCCCCAAGCAAGGCGGTGTGCGGCGGTGACCGACGGTTTGCGGACCGTTGTCAGCACGCGAATCATCATTGATCACCACCGCGACTCAAGATTCCGCGCACTTCGTTACGAATGCGACCGGAACGAGACAACGGTAGGCGCGGACCGTTCCGAAATCGTTACGGGTCACCGCGGATCCGGTGGCGGCGCGCTGGCCAGCATGATCGCCCGTGGACCGCCGGGGGGCGGGCGCGCTGGCTGGTACGACCGCCGAAAACGGGCCTTAGAATCGCATTACCTGACACAACGGCAGGAATGGCTCTAACCGCCACATGGAGTGGGGAACAGGGTGGTTGCGCCACTGACGAACGACGCACCGCGCGCGATCGGGCCCTACTGGCTGCTTGGGCAGCTCGGCCAGGACGGGGCGTTCTTGGCCCGTGCGCAGAACGGGGAGCGCGTCGCGGTCACGGTCATCCCGGCCCGGCTGGCCGCGGATCCCGGGTTCCGGGCCGAGGTCGCCGCGGCCCGGGCGGTGGGCGGCGCGGTCGTGGTGCCGGTGGCCGACGCGGACCTGGACGCTCCGGTGCCGTGGCTGGCCACGCCGTACGTCGCCGCGCCGTCGCTGGCCGATACGGTCCGCGACCGCGGGCCGGTGCCTCCGCGTACCGTGCTCACGCTGGCCACCGGGCTGGCGGCCGGCCTGCGGGCCCTGCACGCCGCGGGGCTGGTGCACGGGGACCTCGACCCGTCGAACGTGCTGCTGGCCCAGGACGGGCCGCGGCTGGCCGGCTTCGGGCCGTGGCGGGCCGCGTTGCCCGGCGCGGAACCGGGCTCGCCGGGGTTCATGTCGCCGGAGCACGCCCTGGGTCATGACGTCGGGCCGGCGGGTGACATCTTCAGCCTGGGTGCGGTGCTGGTGTTCGCGGCTCGGGGGCACGGGCCGTTCGGTTCGGGGTCGAGCGCTCTGCTCATGTACCGGCTGGTCAACAGCCCGGCCGAGCTCGATGGGCTGCCGGACCAGCTGCGCGGGCCGGTGGGCAGCTGCCTGGCCAAGGAGCCGGGCTCCCGGCCCAGCGCGGGTGGCCTGCTGACCGAGCTCAGTGCCATCCAGCCAGAGGCGCTGTCGGCGCGTTCCGGGCCGCGATCGCGAGCCCCGGTGGTGACGGGGTCCTCGGTGGCGGCCGCGTCCTCGGAGGCGGCCGCGTCCTCGGTGGCGGCCGCGGGCGCGAACGGGGCTTCGGCCGCGAGCGGGGCTTCGGGCGGAGGTGGCGCGGGGCTGGGAACGGTGCGGGGCGGCGGCCGGACTTCGCGGGGCCGCTGGTCCTGGAGGGGGGCCCCGGCCTGGGTGGCCGGCGGGCTCCTGGCCGGGGCCGTCGCCGGTATCTTCTTCGTGAACCACGCTGACTCACTGTCGGCCGCCGGGAACGTCCAGCCCCCGGCCGGGACGGCGCAAGCGGCACCGAATCCGACGTCGCAGGACCCGGTGAGCTCGAGTTCGTCGCCATCGGTGCCTTCGGGCTCGTGGCCCGGACAGCATCCGGGATCGCGTTCGGGGAACCTCAGCGTCACCCCGGCGGTGCAGCACGGCACGTCCGCCTCCGCGTTCCTCAGCCAGTCGGCACCGGCGTCCGTGCCCCCGAGCGTGCTGGCGTCGACCCCGGCCTCCAAGTCGCCGGCCCCGAGCAAGTCGCCGGCCCCGAGCAAGTCGGCGGCAGCGTCGCCGTCCGCCTCGGCGTCAGCGTCGCCTTCGCCTTCTACGTCGCCTTCGCCGTCGTCCTCCGCGCCGTCTTCATCTCCGCCGCCGTCCTCTGCGCCGCCGTCCTCTGCACCGCCATCGTCGGCTTCGTCTGCGCCGTCGTCGCCCTCCTCATCACCGTCCCAGACCACGTCGGCGGCGTCTTCGCCGTCCGTGAGCCCTAGCACGTCGATGAGTTCAGGCTGAGGCCTCCGGCGGGTCATCCCCCGCGATAGCCGATCACCACGCGCGGCGACGCCGTCGGCGGGAAGCGTCGATCGCGACCACGGCCGCGGCGATCACCGCTTCGACGAGCCAGGAGTCTAGCCGGATCCGGGCCGGGATGCGTCGGCCGCTGACGGGCGTATGGCCGCCGTATCGGCAAGCTGAGGAGCGGATTCACGGGCGTGTCGGATCGCTTTGGAGGATGTCTTTCGATATCATTTTTGACAGTAAGGGTCATTCTTCAGAACGGGACGTGGTTCATGAGCGGAGCACCGGTTCCCCGGGATCGCGGGCAGGGCGGGGACCTGCCCGGCGTGCCGGGGGTCCGGATGACCGCCCGCGGTTGTGGTCGCCGGGGTGGCGGCTGGTGCCGCAGAGCCCGGACTGGCCGGAGTGGATGGACGATGATGCGCGCGCCCGGGATGAGGATCCCGGTGACCTGGGTTCCTGCGGGGACCCGGACCACGCTCCGCCGTCCGGCCTGACAGCCACAGGATCGGCATGTTGGTTCTTCGTGCCTGTTAGTTCATGAGCGTGCCTGAGTGACTGATTCGCTGATGGGCGCTGCGTGCGGCAGGAGCGCGGGCGTAGCTATTTACCGGGCGTCAGGCCTCACGGCCGGCGCGTGTCCGCGGCAGGAAGATCCAGGTCCTTGTCCATCACCCATTGTGCGTGGACCCCGTCTAGGCCGCTGACGCGGTCGGCCAGGGTGAAGTCGATCCTGGGCGTCTGCACCCACAGCTGGGGGATGTCCTGCCACTGGGTCTCCAGGAGCGCGTAGCCGGCGAAGAGCGGGGCGGCCTCGTCGCGGCGCGCGGGCGGGGCGAACTGGAGCAGCAGACGTCCCTGGTAGCCGCACCGTTCGTAGAAGCCCACCGCCCTGTCGATGCTGCCGAGCGTGAGCTGTCGCACGCCCAGGCTGCGGGCTCCTGATTCCAGCGCCGACAGCAGCCCGCGTCCTAGGCCCCTGCCGCGCACGGCGGCAGCGACCGCGAGGTGATCGACCGTCCCGAGCCCGCCGCCGTCCACATGCCCGAGTGCGACGCCGGCGATCTCCTCTGCCTGCGTGGCGGCCAGCATCATCGGCGACTGGCTGGGCAGCCGGTCGCGGAAGAAGCCGGGGCCGCGCCATCCGGCCTGCAAGGACGGGAAAATCCGCAGGAGGAACCGGCAGGCCAGGTCTAGCTCCTGCGGGGTCCGGATCGGCCCGATCGTGAACTCGCCCACGACTGGCAATGCTATGAGCACCACGACTCGCGGCTGATTGGCGGTGATGGCCTTCCGCCGTGATGACCGGGGTGTCTGACGCCACGACCGGGACGGAAACGCAAGGCCATCCATGCCACTGTCGCATGCCCGCGTAACGATGGTGACCAGCGCCGATGACGAGCTGCCCGGCTTGGTGGCGGTGCTGGGACGGGTCCCGGACCCGCGCCGGAGGCGGGGCCGCCGGTACACGCTGGTGTTCCTGCTGGCCGTCGCGGTGGCGTGCGTGCTGGCCGGGGCGAAGAACTTCCGGGAGATCGGCGATCAGGCGAGTGACCTGCCGCAGGAGGTGCTGGCCCGGCTCGGCGGCCGGCCGCACCCGCTGCTGCGGACGATCACCGCGCCGGGCGAGAAGCGGATCCGCACCCTGCTCCAGGAGATCAACGCGGCGAGGCTGGATGAGCTGACCGGGGGCTGGCTGCGCGGCCTGGCAGATGCCGGGCAGCTGGAGAACCTGCTGCGCGCGATCGCGATCGACGGGAAATGGCTGCGCGGCATCGGTGACGGGCAGCAGGTCAAGCTGTTCGCCGCGATGCTGCACGAGGAGAAGATGATCATCGCCCAGCACGTCCTGACTGGTAAGGCTCGTCGTATCTGCCCTGGTGGGTGCTGGCCGGAGGTCACAACCGGGTGCAGGTAAAAGCGAGCTATGCACGGCCGGGCAAGACTCATACCCAGGTCACTTTCCGTAACAAGCTCTACGTCAGCCCGCGTCTTCTGGCGGAAGAGTTCACACTGCTGACTGAGCAGATGGACATCGTTGAGGTCCTTCGCTAAGCGTCTAGCTCTCGACCCTGTCGGCGGCAGAAGCGCGCATTCTCCGTGCAAGATTGCGCTGCATAGATATTCAGGCCAGGCGGCGGGATGTTGAGCCGAACGCGGGTCTGTCGGGCCGCCGACGCCGCGAGGGTTCCTTTGACAACCGCGCGCTGACCCGCCTGATCTGGACGACATCCTGCTCGTTGGCCTGGGCGGAGATACCGTGTTCGAGCGGGTGTTCTGCGCGTTGCCAGCCGGCCTGTGCGCAGTTATCTGGTGGGGTACTGTGCTATCTCGTTCGCTAGCATCGGCCGCGTCGCGGTCGGTTCGCCTAGCTCGCCGCTGTTGTCTCGGCACCGCTGATCTTCGCCGGCGCCCGGCAGGTCAACCGGCGGACGATGATCCTCACGCTGGGCGGCCTGGTGGCCCTGTCTAATGCCGTCGCCTCGGCCGCGCCGGACTTCGGCGTCGTCCTGCTCGGCCGCGTCCTGCTCGGCGTCGCCATCGCCGGCTTCTGGACCGTGGTCACCCCGGTCGGGCCCAAGCTGGTCGGCACCCGCGCGGGCACCCGCGCGATCTCCTTCATCGTGGCCGGCGTCTCGGCCGGGACGGTCATCGGGCTGCCCGCCGGGCAGGCGCTGGGCAGCCTGCTGGGCTGGCGGCTGACCTTCGCGACCGCCGCGGGCACTGCGCTGCTTATCGTGGCCGCGCAGACGGTGCTCCTGCCCGGCATCACCGCGGACGGGCACACCCGCCTGCGCGACCTCGGCGGAGTCTTCCGCATCCCGTCCGCCCGGGCCGGGCTGATCGCCACCGCCATCGTCTTCACCGGCCAGTTCGCCGCCTCCACCTACATCACCCCGCTGCTCACCGAGCACGCCCGGATGAGCGCACCCATGGTTACCGCCTTGTTCTTCGGCTACGGCACCGCCGGCATCATCGGCACCCTGATCGGCGGCCGGCTCGTCGCCCGCAGCCGGGTCGGCACCTTCGCCGGCGCTGCCCTGGCGGTCGGCGCCGCCCTGATCGCGCTGCCTGAACTGAGCGCGATTCACCTGGCCGCGGGCATCGTCATCGTCGCCTGGGGCCTGCTCTGGGGACTCATCCCGCTGGCCGCCCAGGTCTGGATGCTCTGGACGGTCCCCGAGGCCCAGGAAGCGGCCTCCGCCGCGAACGTCTCCAACATGCAGATATCAATCGCGGCCGGATCAGCCCTCGGCGGCCTGCTCATCGACTCTGCCGGCCTGGTCACCGTGTACACCGCCGCCGGCTCGATCGCCCTGGTGTCCGCAGTCTTCGCGCTGATCGCGGGACGCGAGGGCCGCGCCCGCCGCCCGCGCAACACGCGCGTCCCCTCACCGGCCAGCACCAACGGCCGAGCCAAGACGGCCACGGCCCGCGGCCGCAGGTAACCAGCAGGCGCAGTCCCGCGGCCACCCGGACCACCGGGCTGCTCAGGACAGGGAGAAAACATGAACACAGCTCTCAGCACCAGCCAGGCCAGGATCGTCGTCGGCGTCGACGGATCACCCCAGTCCCGGCAAGCACCGCAGTGGAGTGCCCGCCTCGGCCAGATGCTCGGAGCCCGGCAGATGCAAATGTATAGACG
>Ga0335072_10007480_pt1 | contig 15891 bp, 15 predicted proteins | sample Lox_Sample_21_FD_206725 | JGI IMG/M metagenome (GOLD analysis project Ga0335072, IMG submission 206725) | Soil microbial communities from Loxahatchee National Wildlife Refuge, Florida, United States - Lox_Sample_2.1 | ecosystem: Environmental > Terrestrial > Soil > Wetlands | place: USA... | reverse complement strand
CGTATCGCACAACGTGTTGATGAGCCGTGGCACGCCGCCGGCGAAACGGAAGATCTCGCCGAATGTATCCTCCTCGAAGATCTGGCGGTCGCCCGCGCCGGCGACCTCCAGGCGGTGCTGAATGTAACCCCGGGTCTCCGGCTCCGACAGTGCCGTCAGATGAAACCGCAGGCGCACGCGCTGGGTGAGCTGCACCAGCTCCGGCGCATCGAGCTTCGCGTTGAGCTCCGGCTGGCCGGCGAGGATGATGCGCAGCACCTTCTCCTTGGTGGTCTCCACGCCGGAGAGCAGCCGGATCTCCTCCAGCACCCGCAGCGACAGGTTCTGCGCCTCGTCGACGATGAGCAGCACCTTGCGTCCGGCGGCATACTGCTCGATCAGGAAGTTGTTGAGAGTCGCGATGATCTCGCCCTTCTTCATCTTGAAGGGTGAGAAGCCGAACTGCACCAGGATCCCCTGCAGGAAGTCGACCGCCGTGACCTGTGTCTGGTTGATCTGCGCCACCACGACGTCCGACTGGATCTCCTTGAGGAAGGACTCGATCAGGGTGGTCTTGCCGGCGCCGATCTCCCCGGTGATCACCACGAAGCCGTCGGTGAACCAGATGGTCGACTCCATGTACGCCTTGGCGCGGGCGTGCTGCTTGGAGAGATAAAGAAACTGCGGGTCCGGACTGAGTCTGAACGGCAGCTCTTTGAGGTTGAACGGGTCGAGGTACATGGTTGTCCGCTGTTGCCGACAGGGCGGTGCGCCACTGGCGTTCGACCCGCTCCGGCCGGGCTCGTTCCGCCTTCTATCTTACGGGATGCGCAATCCGGGAGCCAGCTTGGCAAGCAACCGGCGTGCCCGCCGATCGCGGCCTGCGGCGGTGGGCTCGACGACGGTGCAATGCCCCACTTTCCGTCCCGGCCTGGGCTGTTTGCCATAATTGTGGAGGTGCAGGCCGTCGCCGGCGAGCAGCTGCGCGCGCGGCGGCATGTCGCCGATCAGATTCACCATGGCGCTGAATCCCAGCGGCCGCGTCGCGCCGAGCGGCAGGCCGAGGATGGCGCGCAGATGATTCTCGAACTGACTGGTGACGCAGCCCTCGATGGTCCAGTGTCCGGAGTTATGTACGCGCGGCGCCAGCTCGTTGGCGATGAGCCGCCCGCGGCGGACGAAGAACTCGATGGTCAGCACACCAACATAACGGAAGTGAGTCAGACAGAGCTGCAGGTAGCGCGCGGCGAGTCGCTGCCAGCGCGGCGGGCCATACGGCGCGCGCGTGAGGCGCAGGATTCCGTGCGAGTGCACGTTGCCGTTCAGGGGATAGATGGCGGTCGCGCCGCTGGCGCTGCGGGCGCCGATGATCGACACCTCGCAATCGAACGGGACCCATTCCTCGTATATGAGCGGCACCTTGCCGAGCTCTTCCCAGCCGCGGTGCGCGTCCGCGGCCGTGCTCACCCTGATCTGTCCCTTGCCGTCGTATCCCAGGCGCCGCGTCTTGAGGACTCCGGGAACCCCGATGTCGCGCAGCGCCCGCTCGAGCTGCGATGGCGATCCGACCGCCCGCCAGCGGGTCGTCGGGATCCCGAGCCGCTCGAACAGCCGCTTCTCGGCCACACGATCCTGTCCGGTGGCGAGCGCGGGGATCGGGGGGCAGATGCGCGCGCCGTGGGCCGACGCAGCGTGCGCACGCAGAGCTTCGACGGAGATGTTCTCCCAGTCGAATGTCAGGACCTCGCACTCGCGCGCCAGCCGGCCGAGCAGCTGTGGATCGGTGAAGGCTCCGTGCAGCACGGGCGCGACGCGGCCCGCGGGCGCATCCCGGGCGGGATCGAGAAACAGGAAATCGAGGCCGAGCGGATAGCCGGCCAAGGCGAGCATCCGGCCGAGCTGGCCGGCCCCCACGATGCCTACGGTCATGAGCGCGGCGCGGCGCGCGGATCGGGGTTGGCGAGCACCGCGGCGGTCTGTCGCTCGCGAAAGGCCTCGAGAGCCTCGCCGACGGCCGCATGCTTGTTGGCGAGGATGGCCGCGGCGCAGAGCGCGGCGTTGGTCGCGCCCGCGGCGCCGATCGCGAACGTCGCCACGGGCACGCCGGCCGGCATCTGCACGATGGAGAGCAGGGAGTCGAGTCCGGCAAGCGTCTTCGACTGCACCGGCACGCCGAGAACGGGGAGGCTCGTCTTGGCGGCGGTCATGCCGGGCAGATGCGCGGCGCCGCCGGCGCCGGCGATGATGACCTCGAGGCCGCGCGCGCGCGCGCTGGCGGCGTATTCGAAGAGCAGGTCGGGGGTGCGGTGCGCCGAGACCACCTTCACCTCATGCGGGATGCCGAGCTTCTCCAGCGTCTCGGCGGCGCTGCGCAGGGTCTCCCAATCGGAAGAGGACCCCATGATGATGCCGACCAGCGCTGTCATCTCGGCATATTAGTGGATTGGCTCGAAGGCGCCTACGGCGCTTGGAGCGGCCCGCCGACGCCACTACCCGAGGAGCGCCCGCAGCGCGCGGAAGAGCTCCCGGCCGGCGGGTCCGACGGTCCCGGGGTGCCCCCCGGCGGCGCGTCGCTCCGCCGCGCTGCGCTCGCGGTGGACGGCGGCGATGCGCCGGCTCCATTCGGACCGGTCCAGGCCGGGCCGCAGGCTCGCGAGCTCATCGAGCGCGGCTTCGCCCTCGGCGATCAGGCGCTCCCGCCAGCCTTCGGCACGCTTGAAGAGCTGCGTCTCGAGCGCGTCCCGCTCGCTGCGGGCCGCCAGCGCCGCCCGGATGGGCTCGAGGTCGATCTCCCGCATCAGCTTGCCGATGTACTGGCGCTGGCGCACGCCGGCGGTTCTGCTCTTGATGTGGCGAGCCTCGCGGATGGCCTCGGTCAGCGTCTCCGGCAGGCCGAGCGCGTCGAGCTCGGGATCGCGCATACGGATGAGGGCCTCGCCCAGGTCCTGCGCGGCATGCGCGGCACGCTTGCGCTCACTCTTGCTGGGCCGCCCGGGCTCATCGTCCCGCGCGAGCTCTTCCGGGAGGTCTTCTGGGGTGCGGGGGGTCACGGGTGCGAACGGCTCGGCTCTTGCGGCTGCTAGAATCAAATTCTGCCCCATTTTCCCGAATCGAGCGGAACGCGTATGCCACAGGCGATCGAGGCGACGGATTCTTCCCCTTTGCTCCAGGACGTCGCCGGCTTTGCGCTGGAGGAGGCCCGCCGCCAGGGAGCCTCCGAGTACGAGATCGATGCCAGCCTGAGCCAGGGGCTGGGTGCGACCGTCCGCCTGGGGGAGGTCGAGACGATCGAATACCAGCGTGACCGGGGTCTCGCGGTGACCGTCTATTTCGGCAAGCGCAAGGGCTCGGCCAGCACCGCCGATCTCGGGCGCGATGCGGTCCGGGCCACGGTCGAGAAAGCCTGCGCCATCGCCCGCTACACGGCCGAGGATCCCTATGCCGGCCTGGTCGAGCCCGAATATCTGGCGCGCGACATCCCGAATCTCGACCTCGATCATCCCTGGGGTCTCGCCGCCGAGGATGCCATTGCCATCGCGCGCCGCTGCGAGCAGGCGGGGCGGGCCGTCGATCCGCGCATCGCCAATTCCGAGGGCGCCTCGGTCAGCAGCCAGCGGCACACCGGTGTCTACGGCAACTCGCTCGGATTCCTCGCCGGCTTCTCCGGCACCAGCCACTCCGTGAGCTGCTCGCTCATCGCGCAGGAAGGCGAGCAGATGCAGCGCGACTACTGGTTTACCACGGCGCGCGATCCCAAGGACCTCGAAGAGGCGGAGTCGGTGGGAGACACCGCCGGCAGGCGCGCGCTGGCGAGACTCGGCTCGCGCAAGCTCAGCACGCGCAAGGCGCCGGTCCTCTACTCGCCCGACATGGCCCGCGGCCTCTACCGGCACTTCATCGGCGCGATCCGCGGACCGAGCCAGTACCGGAAAGCCTCCTTCCTGTTGAATGCGGCCGGCGAGGAGGTATTCCCCGCCTTCGTGCAGATGCACGAGCGGCCTCATATACGCAAGGGGCTCGCGAGCGCCCCCTTCGACGACGAGGGCGCCGCCACCCACGATCGCGAGCTGGTGGCGGACGGAGTCCTCCAGGGCTACGTGCTGGGCAGCTACTCCGCGCGGCGCCTGGGGCTGAAGACCACGGGCAACGCGGGCGGCATTCACAACCTGATCGTGGAAGCTGCGGGAAATGCGCCGGACTACGAGGCGCTGCTGCGCCGCATGGGCTCGGGTCTGCTGGTGACGGAGCTGATGGGGCAGGGCGTCAACGGCGTCACCGGCGATTACTCACGCGGCGCGAGCGGCTTCTGGATCGAGAGCGGCACTGTGGCCTATCCCGTTCACGAGGTCACGATCGCAGGGAACCTGCGCGATATCTATCGCAACATCGTCGCGCTCGGGAGCGATGTCGATTCGCGAGGTTCTATCCACTGTGGGTCAGCGCTGATCGGTGAGATGACTGTCGCCGGGGAGTGACGTATCGCCACTCGGGGAAGGTCATTCTCTGGGGAGTTGGGAATTATAGCTGTCACTTGACAAATATAATTGTCGCACGTAAATTATATATGCTCAAAGGCTGGGCTCGAGCTTTGCCGTGCGCACTCCCCTCGGACATCAAAGTCACGCTCGCTTCCCCTTATCGGCGCTCCTGGGCGACAGCGGCCACGTTCGCGTTCTGCGCGCCCTTCTTTCATACGATGGACCTTTGAGTACCGTCCAAATCGCTCGCGAAACAGGCCTTTCGCGTCAGGCCGTCCGTCTCGTGCTCGGCCATCTTTTGACCCAAGGCGCGGTTCAGGCGATGGGCACAGCGCGAAGCCGACTTTTTTCGGCCGCCACAGGCGCTCCGTTCGTCGCTGCGCTCAAGCCCTTATTTGCCGCGGAGCGCACGCGCTGGGAGTCTCTGCAAAGTGCTTTGCGTGATGCGCTGCTGGCAGCCGCTGAGGTGCGCTCTGCGTGGCTCTACGGAAGCGTTTCCCGAAGGGAGGACACACCGGACAGTGATCTCGATATCGCCTTGGTGTTAGCCGAGGGGAGCCCGGAGGGCCGGATTCGAGACGAGCTCGATGCGCTCGCGGCGCGTTACGGCGTGGACATATCGCTGATCGTCCTTACTTCGGCAGATATCGCACGACGTCCCACGCGCGATCCGTGGTGGGCAGGGCTCGAGCGAGATGCGCAAGTGCTCAAAGGACTGTCGCCGGCACAGGAGCGGGATCGCGCAAAGAACAGCGCCGGAGTCTTGCGTGACACGTAAGGGACCCACGAAGTCGGTCGATGCGCAGTTCTGGCTCGGTCGCCGCGATGAGGCAAGGGCCTTCCGCCTCGCGGCGAACCAGGCGATGGAGCTTGCTGAGCCTGGCACCAGCGCGAATCCCATAGTCAGCCAGATAGTGCTTGCGGCGATCGCGTACGTTGACAGTCTTACCGCGAAGCGCGCCCAAACAGTCAATCAGCAGGATCACACCGGAGCTGCGCGCCTTCTGCGCGACGTGCTGAGGAATAAGCTGCCGGATGCAGAGGAGCGGGCCCTTCGCCGCATCCTTCGAGTGAAGGACGAGGCGCAATATGGCGCCCGATCAATCCCTCTGGGTCAGGCCAGGATGCTGCTTACCGATCTCGATGGCTTCAGCCGGCTTGTCGAGGAGCTTCTTCGCGAGTGACCACTCGACCACGCGGTGCTCCTGTACGCCGAGTCGCGAGCTGCCGAGGCGCATGATGTCCCCCGCGCGCAGGTATTGCGGCTCGGGCTTCTGCATGGAGCCGACTCCGGCCGGGGTACCTGTGGCGATGAGGTCCCCCGGCTCCAGCGTGATGAAGCGGCTGATATAGGCGACCAACGCCGCGACACCGAAGACCATGCGCCCGGTGTGGCTGTCCTGATAGCGATGTCCGTTGACGTCCAGCCAGAGGTCGATGCGCTGCGGCTCGTGGAGCTCGTCGGCAGTCACGAGCCATGGGCCCACAGGCGCGAAGGTATCGCAACCCTTGCCTTTGTCCCAGGTGCCGCCGCGATCGTTCTGGTATTCGCGCTCCGAGATGTCGTTGACGAGCGCGTATCCGGCGACATGGGCGAGCGCGTCCGCCTCCTCGACATATCGAGCCGTCCTTCCGATGAAGACTCCGAGCTCGACCTCCCAGTCGGTCTGGGTGGAGTCTCGGGGCAGCATGATCTCGTCGTAGGGTCCGGTGAGCGAGCTCACCGCCTTGCTGAAGAGCACCGGCTCCGCCGGGAGCGGCCGGACCGCCGCCTGCGCGAAATCCGTGTAATTGAGTCCTACGGCCAGGATCTTGCGAACGCCGGCCACGGGAATGCCGAGCCGCGGATGCTCGCGGACCGGCGGGAAACGCCTGCTGTCGAGCGCCGCGATGCGCGCGAGCGATGCGCGACCGAGCCACTCGCCGCTCCAGTCGGCAACCTCGCTGGAGCAATCGCGCAGCACGCCGTCCCCGTCGAGCAGGCCGGGACGCTCGTGACCCTCGGGCCCAAACCGCACCAGCCTCAAGGCCCGCCCCGCCAGCGTGCGAGCAGAAGGTCGATGAAATCCCGCACCGGCATGCCGGGTGCGCCACCCAGCGCCGCCGCCGCCGCGTTCACGAACGACAACACACCGTCGGCGTGGATGGAGCGCGCGTCGCCGATGGCGGCGCTGGCGGCCGACGCCGTGCCGGCCGGGATGCCGCGCTCATCGAGCAGCGGCAGCCGCGCCACGCCCGCCCGGTCCATCCCGACACCGGCATCGCTGAAGAAGACTGCGCGCACCGCGGGTGCGATGAGCCCGTCCGGCTTGCCGTCGAGCAACGCCGCGTGCGAGCCTGTCACGGCGATACTACCTGCGTCACCAGCCTCCAACATGGGCGCGGCGTCGACACAGATGACGCGTGGCTCGCCCGGCTCTTCGCGAACCAGCCAACGACGGCCGCCGCTCACCGGCGGCATCTCCGCTTCGATGACCGGGGCTCTCTTGAGACGCTCCGCGCAGGCGCGCACCGTTTGCCCGGTCGCGCATCCGAGCCGGGCGGCCCAGCGATTGACGAAGCTGACGCTGCCGTACTGCAGCATGTGCGCACCGTCGCCGATGTGACAGGACATGACATCGGCGGTTGCCGCGGCGAGGCCGACATGATCGAGGTAGTCGAGACCGCGAATGCCGGCGCGTCCCTTGCCGACGCCGGCATCATTGAGGATCACGCCGCGTATGCCGTGCTTGCCGGCATGGTAGGCGTTGTATTCGCCACCGTAGGAGCCTGACACGAGGACGTGGCCCCGGCACTCAGCCGGGGCGGTGGCGCTGCTCGCGGCGGTGTAGATGAGTGCGCCGGCGCTCATTGGTGTCAGCGGGTCTGCCCGGCCTGCGCCGCCGCCTGCCGACGGGCGAGAATCACCGGCAGTCCGCACGCGAGCGCCACGACCGCCATCGCCGGGAAGGAGCGCAGCACTCCCAGCCCCTGCTCGAAGGCGCCGGCGACCAGCGGGTTGATGGCCGCGCCGAAGAACATGAAGGCGAACAGCAGCCCGGCGGCGCGGCCGTGGTAGACGGGCGGCGAGATCTCGACCCCGTGATCGAACACGTAGGTGTTGTAGATTCCGGTGCCGAGCCCGGCGAGGGCCGCGGCGGCGCACTGCGCGGCGAGTCCCGGCACGATACCCATCAGCGCGATGCCGATGACGCCGCAAGTCAGTCCCGACATGAAGGTCGGCGCCTTGCCGAAGCGTCGCTTCAGCCGCGCATAACCCGACGCGCTCACCGCGGCGAGCACGAAATTGGCCGCCAGCACCAGCGAGACCTGCCGCGGCGAGCCGATGCCCCGCTGCGTCAGCACGAATGGCAGCTGTGCCATCGGAATGACCGTGAGTATTCCCATGAGCGTCGTCAGCGCGCACACCGGGGCGATGGTGGCGAGGAAGCCCGACGGGCGCTCTTGTGCCGCCTCCGGCGAGGGCTCTGCCGCCGTGCCCGGTGCCGTGCGGATACCGGCGAGCGCGCACCCGAGCAGCAACACCGCGAACACTCCGTAAAGGACGAACGCACCCCGCCAGCCGGTCACCGCCACCAGCGCGCCCACGATGAATACCGCGAGCACGTTCACGACCTGCGAGGCGGCCTGCTGCAGGCCGATGACGCGCGAGCGCGCCTCCCCCGTGAAGGTGGCGGCCGTCAGGGCGAGCGCCGAGGTGCTGAAGAAGACACCGGCGATGCCGAGAGCGAACCTGCTGATGCCCAGCGCAGCGGCGCCCGAGAGATACAGCCCCGCTGTCCCGAGCACCCCGTAGAGCACCAGCGAGAGCAGCGTGAAGGCGCGGATGCCGGTGCGCTCGAGCAGGCGGCCGCTGACGAAACCGCCGGCGATCATCCCGAAGCCGGATACCGAGACGATGAGCTGCGCGGTACGCTCGCCGCCGACCCGCGCCGCCAGCTCAGGCAGGATCGGCGGCATCGCCGCGAGGGTGAGCCCGACTGCGGCGTTCGGCGCCACCATCACCGCATAGGCGCAGCGGGAACGCCAGTCCGCGCGCCGCGCGGCGGGATCCGCCTGTGTCGCCGGGGCGGTGCTCACTGCCACTTCAGGCCGAGCCGCACACCGAAGGTGCGCGGCGGCAGCACCCAGTACACCCCTCCGATCGATCCGGCGCCGACGTAGGCGCCCGGCCCGATCTCGGCGGTGTTCTCCAGGTTGCGGCCCCAGAGGGCGACGAACCACTTGTCGCTGGCGGAATGGTAGGTCAGGTTCGCGTCGGTCATCGAGCCGGCCGCCTGATGAGTGGTCGGGGCATGGTTGAAGGTACCCCACCAGCCGCTCTCCCAGTGCGTATCGGCGTTGAGCTCGATGTCGGCCCCGTTCGCGACCAGCCAGGTGTGCTGGTAGCCGACGTTCGCAATCTCATCGGGGGACTCGATGAGCTGCAGGCCGCCGTAGTTCACCGGCGGCTGCCCGACGATGAAGTTGATCGCCCGCGCATGGTTGTAGTTGAGCCCCACGGTCAGCGAGTCGTGGCGGGTGAGGAGAAATCTGACGTCGAGCTCATCGCCGTAGATTTCCGTCCGGTCCGCATTGTAGAACGCGTTGCCGTAATGCGCCGGGTTGTCGTCGAAGGGGGCGATGAGCAGGTTCTTGTAATCGTAGAAATAGACCTCGTTGTTGATCTCCAGCCGATCGTCGAGCAGCCGGAACTTGGTGCCGGTCGAATAGGACACCAGGGTGGAGGGCTGCACCAGGGGAGCGGGACCGACATTTTGCTTGCCGAGCAATCCCGAGGTGTTGTAGTACTGGTACGCGCCGTTGGTGTAGCCGGTCTGCACGGTCGCCCACCACAGTCCGTGCGCGCCGATGTCCGCCTCCAGGCCCGCTTTCCAGTCGAGCCGGGGCCAGGTGTGCGCGAAGGTGAAATAGACGCCCTCGCCGCCGCCGGCGGCGCAGTTGCAGCCGCTGCCGTCCTTGTTGTTTTCCGAGTAGCGCAGGCCGCCCGTGGCGCGCAGCCAGTCGGTGAGCGAATAGGTGAGCTGTCCGTAGGCCGCGTAGGTCCGATCCTCGTTCGTTACCTGCGGGTTGCCATCGGCCTGCTCCACGTTCTCGATGAGCGTGTTGTTGACGCTGAAGTATTGATATTCCTTCTCCTGCGACCAGTAGAGGCCTCCCACCCAGCTGAAGGGCTTGACCGACACGCTGGTGAAGCGCAGCTCGTTGCTGTACTGGTGAGTGCCGATCACCTGCCAGTTGGGGAAGGGGCTGAAGTACTGCAATGTCGTGCCGCCGTCGACCAGCGCGCCCGGAATGTCCGAGATCGTCACGTCGGGCAGGTGCCAGTCGAGCTGGCCGCCGACGAGGTTCGTCTTGAAGTCCTGGAACGGCTGGCCGATGTAGTTGGGATCGCACGTCGGGCTGACGCCGAGCGGCGCGCCTGCTCCGGAGGGCGCGCAGCTATCGTCCTTCCATGGATTGCCGGGATCTGCGAACCGGCCGTCGGCGGTCAGGGTGACAGTGTTCGACGGTTCCCCGCCCGTATGGTTGTAGCTATACCAAAGGTATCCGTTGAATGCGTCACTTGGAGCGTAGACCATCGAGACGCGTGTGCCAATCTCGTCCTCCGCCTGCGCGCCGCTGGTCTCATAGCCGTCGTGCTGGACATCGTCGAAGGCCGCACGCACGTAGAGATCGTTGCTGAGCGGAATGTTTTCCATCATGGATACGTGCTTCGAGTCGTAGTTGCCGATCTCGAGCAGGGCGTTGCCTTCCTGGTCGTTGACCGGCCGGTTGTCGACCACGCCCACCACGCCGCCGGCCGCGGAGGTGCCGTAGAGAGTGCTCTGCGGGCCCGGCAGGACCTGGATCTCGCTCACGTCGAACAGATTGTTGCCGGTGATCTCGCGCGGAAGATTGATGCCGTTCTCGGTCATGGCCACCAGCGGGTCGATCGAGGCGCGGTCCTGCTCGGCGCCGATGCCACGGATGTAAAGATGCGTGGTGCCGCTGATCTGGCCGAACTTGACCGAGGGATAGTCGACCGTGGCCTCGCTGATGTCCTGCACCCCGCGGTCGACGAGCTGCTCGCCGGTGATCACCGAAACCGTCGCCGGAGCCTTCTCCAGGTTCTGCGTGCGCTTCTCCGCCGTGACGACGATCTCCTTCAGCTGTGTCGTGCTGGCCGTGGACGCGCCGCTGTCGTCGGCGTGAGCGGGCGGACATGCCGCGCCGAGGCAGGCCAGCGCCACGGCGGCGCCGACGAGAGATGAGCTCTGCATTATCGTGACTCCCCTCGACTGAAATTCGGGCTGTTGGCTCAGCGGCGCTCGAGGACATAGAGGCCGCCGTTGTAGTCGGTGACGTGAATGAGGCCCTGCGCGGTCACGTACAGGTCGGCGCAGTGCGTGACCTGCTTGATGCCGGGGCGGGGGTCGACCAGCCTTGCCGGCGGCGGCGGCACGAAGTGCGCGACCTCGCGCGGCCGGAAAGCGTTGGCGATGTCGTAGATGCGCACCCCGCCGCTCTGGAAGGTGGCGAACAGCGTGTCGTCGCTCACCGCGGCGTCGGGGCGGTTCTCCCACAGGTTGTGCGGGCCGAAAGTGCCCCCCTGGGCGATGTAGTCGCGCTCTTCGGGCAGCGGCATGGTCGCGATCGGGACGGGATTCGACGGCTGGCGGATGTCCATCAGCCAGATGTATTTCTGCGGCTCCTGGCTGATGTCGGCCATTGCCTCGTCGGCGACGGCCAGAAGCGAGCGGCGCGGGAAGGGCAGGGCGGTATGAGTAGCGCCGCCGAACGGCGGCCGGAGGTTGCGCCGGCCGATCTCGCGTGGCGCGCCCGGGTCGGAGACATCGACGATGATCACTCCGGCATCGCGCCACGCGCAGTAGGCGGTGCCGTGCGCGATCACCGCGTGATGCAGCGCCGTGCGGCCGTCCGCCTGCGGGCGCTCGCCGCCCTTCTCCCACATTCCGGGCAGCCACCAGCGGCCGACCTCGCGCGGCCGTGTGGGGTCCTGCACGTCGATGCACATCAGGATGTGATCGGAATAGCCGTCGAGGAGGGCCGACGCGTAGGCGTAGCGCTCGCCCACCCACCACAGCCGATGCAGGCCGAGCCCGTCGACCGGCATGAAGCCGATCTGTCTCGGGACCGCGGGGTCGGAGATGTCGTAGACGCGCAGGCCGCCGGAGCTGTCCTCGTCACGCCAGCGCGAGCGCGGCTGGTGGGCGATGAAGTTGAATTCCTCGGCGAGCAGCAGCAGATCGCCGCAGCTCTGAAAGTGCAGCGACCAGGAGCGCGGATGCACGCCGATGAAGCTCACCGGCCGCGGCGCGCGCGGGTCGCGCACATCGACCACTGTCGCGCCGCCGCCGGTGAAGGGATGGCCGACGAAGGCGAACCCTTTGTTGACCATGACCTGCACGCCGTCGGGCCGGCCTCCGAGGTCGGAGTGGCCGAGCCACTTCAGGCCGTGTGCGCTCGCGGGCACCAGGTTCTGCATCAGGATTCCCCCCGCGCGTCCCCTGCGCCAGAATCAAGTCTCAAGGAATGAGACTACAGTTCAACTAGTAGGACTAGCCTACTTCGGCCCGGGCCGCGCGTCAATCGGAGGAAGAGTCGGACGCCGTGCTGCCCGGACGGATGACGTTGTGCAGCGGCAGGCCCGCCTGCAGCCGCTTCAGGTTGCCGGCGATGAATGTCAGGCGGCGCTCGATCATCTCGCGCGTCCAAGCGCAGCTGTGCGCCGTGCAGTGAACGTTCGGCAGGGTCTCGAACGGCCGCCGCGCGGGCGGCCTGTCCGGCGCCTCGGGTGTCGGATACTGATACCAGACATCGAGCGTGGCGCCGCCGATGGTCCGCGCCGCGAGCGCATCGTGCAGCGCCTCCTCGTCCACGACCGCGGCCCGGCCGACGTTGATGAGGATGGCGGTCGGCTTCATGGCGGCGAGCTCGGCACGGCCGATGAGGCCGCGGGTCTCATCGGTCAGGGGGCAGGCGATGACCACGAAGTCGGCGTCGCGCAGCATAGCGTGCAGGCCCGCGATCGTGTCGGCGCGCTCCGCGCCGGCGGCGTGGCCGCTGCGGGAGACCGCGTGCACACGCATCCCGAAGGCCTGCGCCCGCTGCGCCACCAGCCGGCCGATGTGACCATAGCCGATGAGCCCGAGGGTCTTGCCGTGGATCTCGCCGTGTTGGCGTCGTGTCGCGTAGGCGTTGGCGAAGCCCGCGCTCGTGAACCCGCGGATCATGTCGGGATATCCCGTCGCATGGCTCAGGATCGCCGCCAGCACGTACTCCGCCACCGGGATCTCGTGCTCGTAGACATTGCAGACGGTGCAGGCGGGGCCGAGCAAAGCGAAGTCGACCGCATCGGCGCCGGCTCCGGGCAGGTGCAGCAGCCGCGGCTCGAAGCGCTCCGCCTCTTCGCGGCCGAAGCGCAGCGATACCAGGGCATCGACCGGCTGGGCCCGCGGCGCCGGCGTGAGGAAGCGGTGCGGAAAGTCGAGCAGCGCCGCGAGTTGGGATTGCTGCCCGTGCGGCGGCCAGAGCAGGCCGATCGTGAGCGGCGCGGCTAACTGTTCCACTCCGCCACCTCCTGTATCAGGTTGGCGAGGCGCTTCTCTTCCTCCGGGTCGAGGTCGATGAGCGGCGGCCGCACGGGGCCCGCGCCGCGGCCGGTGACCCGCAGCCCCGCCTTGACGATACTGACCGCGTAACCATGCTTGCGATCCCGCAGTTTCACCAGCGGATCGTAGAAGCGGCTCAGCATCTCCTCCAGCAGGGTGCGCCGCTGCGCATCGAGCGCCGCGAAAAAGCGCTGCGCCAGCGCCGGCAGGAAGGTGAACACCGCGGAGCTGTAGGAGTGCACACCCAGCTCGCGGTAACGCGGGGCGAAGACCTCGGCCGTCGGCGCGCCGTTGACGATGACGAGGCGCTCGCCGGCCCGGCGAGTGAGGCGCTCGGCGGCCGCGAGATTGCCGGTGCCGTCCTTGAGGCCTATCAGGTTCGGACAGGTCTCGGCGAGCTGCAGCAGGGTATCGGGCGCGATGACCGCGTTATCCCGGCTGTAGGGAATCACGGCGATCGACACACTCGCGCACACGGCGCGTATGTGCCGCAGCAGGCCTTCCTGCTCGCTGCGTACGAGATAGGGCGGCAGCAGCAACACCGCATCCGCGCCGGCGCGCTCCACCACGCGAGCCATCTCGCACGCCATGGCGGTGCCGTAAGCGGCGCCGCCGACCACGGGCAGGCCGCCGCCGCAGGCGACAGTCGCGCGGATCACCGACTCGTGCTCGGCGAGCGTCAGGGAGAAGATCTCGCCCGCGCCGCCCGCGGCGACGAGCGCGATGGGCTGGTGCATGGCCAGGAAGGCGACGTGGCGCTCGTAGCACGGCAGATCGAGCTTGCCATCGGCCTCGAACGGCGTCGCCGGAAAGGCCATGATGCCCTTGCTGAACCGCCGTTGCAGTGACTCCGGCCCGGTCATCGCCTTTATTCTCATTCACTGGGACATATGTCCCAGCAAATGAGCTTAGCGGTGCGCGACGGCCGCCGTCAAGCGGGATGCTGCCGCTCCACGTGTCCCAGCCTCTCCGAGATCGAGCGCGCGGCGGCGGCGACCTCGGCACCGATGCGATCGAACTTGGCGAGCACGCGATCGGCCGGACCCGACACGCTGATGGCGGCCACGGGCACGCCGCGATGATCGATCACCGCCGCGGCGCAACAGGCGAGCGTCTGCTCGAATTCACGCCTGTCGTCCGCGAAGCCGCGCTTGCGCACGCCGGCGAGTCCGCGCTCCAGGGCCGCGCGGTCGATGATGGTCTCGGGCGTGAAGCGCTTGAGCTCCAGGCGCTCGATGAGCGCATGACACTCGGTCGGTTTCAGGGCGGCGAGATAGGCCTTGCCGAGCGCGCTGGCATGCATGGGGCGGCGTGATCCGAGACGCGAGCTGATGGTGACCGATTGCGGTCCCTGCTCGCGAAAGACGAGCACCATGCTGTCGGTGTCGAAGACCGCGAGATTCACCGCTTCGCGCGTGCCTTCCAGCAGGCTCTGCAGAATGCCGGGTGCGATGCGCATCAGATCGGTGGACTGCAGCGCCGCCACGCCGAGTTGCGCCGTCTCGCGCCCGAGGCGCCAGCGCGCCGTCGCCGCATCGACCTCGAGAAACCCGAGCTCGCGCAGCCGCTCGGCGATGCGGTAGGTGGTGCTGCGGCTCAGACCCAGGGACTCCGCGACATCGGGCATCGCGGCCTCGGGAGCCGTCTTGAAATATCTCAGGATCGCCAGGCCGCGCTCCAGCGTGCCGACGCCGGCGTCGCCGGCCTCGGAGCTGCGCGCCGCCTTCTTCTTGGTTGCCGTCATGCGCGGAAGGATAAACCGGGAAGGGCGGCTGGGGGACTAGGATTACTCCGCGCCTGCGGCGCTGCGCCCTTCGGGGCCGGTCCTACCGGACCGTTATCCCAGTCCCTGCGCCAAAAGACGAGGCCCGCCGGTTGGCGGGCCTCTTTCTTATTGGCTGGGGGACTAGGATTCGAACCTAGGTAAACGGAGTCAGAGTCCGTTGTCCTACCACTAGACGATCCCCCAAAACGCCCGAACCGCCCGCGGCTGCAGGATCCGGCTAGCGCTTCGAGTACTGTCCGCTGCGGCGGGCCTTGCGGCGGCCGACCTTCTTGCGCTCGACCTCGCGGGCGTCGCGGGTGACGAAGCCGGCGTCACGCAGCTGCTTGCGCAGCGTGTCGTCGTACTCGAGGAGCGCGCGAGTGAGTCCCAGGCGGATCGCGCCGGCCTGGCCGGTGATGCCGCCGCCATCCACGGTCACGCTGATGTCGAAACGGTCGCCGAGCTGCAGCGCCTCGAGGGGCTGGCGCACGATCATGCGGCCGGTCTCACGCCCGAAGAACTCATCGAGCGGACGGTCGTTGACGGTGATGTGCCCGGTGCCGGGGCGAAGATAGACGCGGGCGGTCGCGGTCTTGCGCCGGCCGGTGCCGTAGTTCTGTTGCTGGGTTGCCATCAGTGCGATTACCTCAGATCTCGAGCGGCCGCGGCTGCTGGGCCTGGTGCGGATGCTCGCCGCCGGCGAATACGTGCAGCTTCTTGAACATCCGCCGCCCGAGAGGGTTCTTCGGCAGCATGCCCTTGACGGCGAACTCGATCGCCCGCTCAGGATGCTCGTCGAGGAGCTTCTCCAGGGCGATCGACTTGATGCCGCCGATGTAGCCGGTATGGTGATAGTAGATCTTGTCGCTCAGCTTGCGGCCGGTGACCCGGATCTTGCCGGCATTGAGCACCACGATATGATCGCCCATGTCGACGTGAGGGCTGTAGTCGGCCTTATGCTTGCCCTTGAGCCGATGCGCGATCTGCGAGGCGAAGCGGCCGAGCGTCTTGTCGGTCGCATCGACCACGAACCAGTCGCCGCGGACGCTGCCGG
>Ga0335072_10007479_pt1 | contig 15895 bp, 15 predicted proteins | sample Lox_Sample_21_FD_206725 | JGI IMG/M metagenome (GOLD analysis project Ga0335072, IMG submission 206725) | Soil microbial communities from Loxahatchee National Wildlife Refuge, Florida, United States - Lox_Sample_2.1 | ecosystem: Environmental > Terrestrial > Soil > Wetlands | place: USA... | reverse complement strand
ATAGTGGCGTCCGCGATAAAGAGGAAGAGGGCTACGAGACTGAGCTGGCCCACCAGCATCCAGGGATTGGGCACCCCCTCGGCAATCTGGACCCTTTCACCCAGGAACGAGACGGGCTGGAGACGGATGATCTCGCGGTAGTTGAGATTCTGTCCTACCAGAAAGTTAATAACGAGTGCCAGTGTGCGCAGGCCGCAGACCATCCACGCAAGCCATGGCCGCCCGGCCCTCAAGTAGAACCGCACGAACCCGACGAGGGACACGACCAGCAGCCACACCGCTATATGCGCCCACTTCAGAACGGTTGCGAACTCTGCCGGCGTTGCCGCTCGCATCATACGCAATTCACAAAATGCGAAAGCCGCCGTCCCCGTCGCGAACAAAGAGAAGAAAAGATTGGCCAAGGCATTGCGGTCCCTGAACCACACCATGAAGTTGATTGCCGCCAGCGTAAGGCACGCTGCGGCGCTCATGGACCACAGGATCGTAATTAGGCTCATTTGTCTTGTAAGGGTGAGAATACTCTTCGATTCAGGCGCGCGACAACGACGTCACCACATACTGTTCCCCGCACAAGGAGTGCGTGTCCCGTCATTGTCCAGCGGGACTGAGATACAGAATCACCGCGATGGGCGGCGGCTTATCCTACTAAAGTTGCACCTGAGGCCGAACGCGCCTACCTTCCCCAAAGGGAAGTAGACGGCGTTCTCCTGCCCTGCCTATAGTTCTCATCGAATCCCGGTGAATAGCGATATCACGACCACCGTCAAGGTTTCTGGCGACGAACGAGCGCATTTGTCGAGCATGCGTCCGATCACAGTCACCCTGGTCGTCCTGGCGTGCGTGTTTGGCGGAGCGCTGTTCGGCATCTTCATCCATTCGCTGCTGCCAAGAGAATACCTCGACCCGGATTCCAGGGAAGCTGTCCGGCTCGGCATGGCATTGGTCGCGACCACGGTCGCGGTGGTGCTCGGACTGCTAATCTCTTCGGGCAAGGGCTTCTACGACACGCAGAGCGCCGAAGTGACGCAGCTCGCAGCGGATATCGTGTTGCTGGATAGGCTCCTGAAGCAGTACGGACCGGAGACCAAAGAGATACGTGACCTTCTGCGCAGCGCCGTAGCTTACGTGGTGGATGTCACGTGGGGGCAAGACAGCTCGGACGAGACCCGTTTCACACTCTCCGAATCAAGTGAAGTCTTCCTTACCAGGATTTCGGGGCTCTCTCCCCAGAACGAGAGTCAACGATTCCTGCAATCGGAGGCATTAAGTGTGGGGATTCGACTTGGCCAGACGCGATCATTGATGATTGCACAAAAGGCCTCGGCTGTTCCTACGCTATTGCTGTCAGTGCTGGTGTTCTGGCTCACCTTGCTTTTCATGAGCTTTGGACTATGCGCTCGTCCCAACGTCGTTGTGCTGGTTAGCCTATTAGCTTCAGCCCTGGCGGTATCCGGTGCGATCTTCTTAATCCTCGAGGTGTACCAGCCTTACCGGGGATGGATTCACGTGTCCAGCGCTCCCTTACGAACGGCCTTGTCGCAACTCGGCCAGTAGTCTCCAAACAATTCAACTATCGTCCGGAATTGCGTGGCTCTCAACAACGAGAGCTTGCTGAAGCTTGCTACGCCAAGGCTGACACGCACGGATTCGCTATGCGATTGAGCATCTTCTTCGCGACCGCAATACTTGCGTACCTTCCCTAAAGGGCAGTAGACGGCGGTCTTTCCGCATTCCTATAGTTCACATTGAACCCCGATGTGGCGAAAGAAGTTTGCGGCAGAGCCAATTTCTCGCGCTTCGGCTAACGCGCACGCATTCAACAGGAGAAATCTGTGGCAAACATTTTGGACGGAATCAAGGTCGTCGAGGTCGCCAGCTTCGTGGCGGGTCCGGCGGCCGCAACCCAGCTCTCTGACTTCGGCGCAGAGGTCATAAAGATCGAACCTCCCGAAGGTGACATGTGGCGCATGGCAAACAGGGTGCCACCTTTCCCATTGAGCAAAATCCCCTACAAGCACCTGCTTGCGAACCGTAACAAGAAGTCGGTCGCGCTCAACCTGAAGAGTCCGAAAGCCCAACAAGTCCTGTACAAACTGGTGGAAGAAGCAGACGTATTCCTCACCAACTCAATGCCCCACGTCTGGGCGCATTTGGGGATCAGCTACGAGCAAATCAGCAAGGTCAACCCCAGGATCGTCTATGCGATCATCACGGGCTTTGGCGAGAACGGACCCGACGCTGATTCGCCGGGATTCGATTGCACGTCCTGGTGGGCGAGATCCGGGCTGATGAATACAATTCCGCCAAAGGCGGCGAGCCGGTGAATCTTCCGGCGGCCATGGCAGGCCACAACACAGCGACTGCAATTTTTGCCGCGGTGATGAGTTTGGAGAACAAATGACTGATCGTAATCACGCATGGAGCCGTAGTGCAGCTCTAGTTATGGGAATTTTCCTCGCTTGCCTGGGGGTCTCAGCTCAAGATGTCGCCGGTCAGACGCCATTCGGACTGCCGTCACCTCAATCGGCTACAGCGCTGGCGGGCGCACCCTACAAATTCGATTTGGGAGTCAAGGCGGATGCCATTGAAAAGGTAAGTCTGCCCAATCAAGGGATCGCGCGCGCAACGACTGCCTTGAAACCAGGCCCCGATGGAGCGTTCCGACTCACGCTGGATGAAGCGCAACAGGCGGCAGCAGAGGCGAGCAATCCACTGGTGCGGCTGGGAGAACTCCAAGTCGAGGCCGCGAGGCAGCACCGCCTGGGCGTGGAAGCAGAATATTTTCCGAACCTGAGCAGCTCATATCTGGGTCTTCACTTCAATAAGCATCCGGGCGAGGTGCTCACGTTGGAGGGTCCCCTGCTGGCGGGGAAACAGGTGGCGGTGAACATAGTCAACAAGGATGAGAACACGGTTAATCTCCTCGCAGTTCAACCGCTCACGCCGCTCTTTGCAATTCACCAACTCGTGAAAATCGCGCGCGCCGACGAGAACATCGCCCGGGCGAAAGCAGGAATGCCGGTGGCGGAAACTGCGATGAAAGTCGAAAAGAATTTCTTCGGGTTGCTCGTCGCCCAACGGGAACTTACCAGCGCCCAAGCAGACGCTAGGAAGATCCAAGCCAAGTGGCTGACGGCGAGCAGTTCAGGGGTGACCAGTGTCTCGACGGAACAAGAGCAGGAGATGATGAGCGCCGAAAAGGCGATCATTAGTCCGGCCAGCAAGGTGAAGGAATTGACCGCCTCACTCGATGAAATGCTCGGCCTGCCGGAAGGAACCAGCCTAGAACTTGTTCCCCCCGATCCTCTCGTCGAGGACGTATCGCTCACACAATTGACCGAGAAATCGCTGGCATCGAATACCGAGGTCATCGAGGCGGAACAAACCGCGCTGAAGGCTCATGCCGCTGCCACAATATCGAAGATGGAGTATGCTCCCACCGTCGCGGCGCTGGGTGGTTACACAAACCAAACCTCAATCAACGTGGTTTTTCCACGGGCTACAGCCTATATCGGCGCCATGGCCTCTTGGACCATATTTGATTTCGGTAAGCGCGAGCATGGAGTACAAGAAAGCAAAGCCAATGCCGAAGCCGCGGATCTGGGCGTTCAATTGACCAAGGCCAAAGTAGCTGCGGCAGTAAAGAGCAGCTCTTTGGAACTGGAACGTTCGCGCCAACTCTATCAATTGGCGCGCCGGATGGTATCGGCGTCTCAATTCGTTGAGGCAAACTACAAGTCCGACGACGCAGAAGTAGTATCGGCACGCGCAAAAATGGAAGCAGACATGTTTCGTGCCGAGCTCGAATATCGCCAGGCGTACGCTAAGGTAAAGGCTGAGATGGGAGGGCAATAAGCCAGGGCTTTGGCTCGTCTGCATTGAATCCCGGACCTGCGATCTTGCCCGAAGTCAAGAAGGTTAGGGCGTCGCGGAACCCTGGTACAGCTAGAGGTCAACAAGGCGATCACTCGATGGAAAACGACCATAGCCAACCGATCGAAACCCTGAAGATCGCCGCCTACGTTGTCCTCGTGGCTTATGGCATTCGCATGGCCTCACACGTCTGCTCGTTGTGTTTCTTACGCTACTGTTTCTGGTGGAACTGCTGGATCCTGAACGGGGCGCGGGTCTTGTTGCCAGGAGACGGACAACTTCGGCCGAGATATTCAGCACTTTGTCGCTACATCAGCGGAAACTGGCGCCGTCATTGCCGTCGTGAATCTGCTTTTCCTTACAGCGCTTGGCGTTAATTTTGCTTTGGTCTGGTGCGTTCTGTACTTTTTCCTTCACTTTATTCCAAACGTTGGATTCATCATCGCACTGATACCGCCGACTTTGCTGGCGCTCCTCATGTTGGGTTGGAAGCGGGCACTTCTCGTGCTCGTCGGCCTGGTTCTGACTGAGATGTTGGGCGGGAACATTCTGCAACCAATACTTATGAAGAAGGACCTCGATGTATCCCTAACTATGGTCACGCTCTCGATGTTGGGCTGGGGTTTTCTCCTCGGTCCAGCGGGAGTTGTTCTTTCAGTGCCGCTGACTTTGGCACTCAAGAGGTTCATGACGGTCTACGGCCCGCGCATGGGAGATCAGATCGACATCAGCGATATCGCTCCCGCCGACACGAAGTGTGCGTGAGGCGGTACGCAGCAGGGTCAATCCGTTTCACTGGATGTAAAAGGGGCTGCTGATGCCGGAGTAGATGCGTCCGCCACCCAGGGCGGGGGGCTTGACCTGCTCTGGCACGACGAACGAAATGTCTAGCAGATATGGGCCCGGCGATGTGATCGATGCCGGGACGAGCCATTCATAGCGTCCGGTGTTCGGCACATCTTTGACGTCCAACACCATAGCCTCGCGCCAATCGTACTTCGAGGTATCACGCACCGATATGTTGACGTTGTGGGGCGGAATGCCGGACTTCGTGTGCCAGCGCAGCGTGTAATGCCGATTGGGATGGAGAGCAGATTGGGCTGCGGGGAAGATGACCGTGAAATCACCGTTCGGCCAGTCGTTTCGGATGGTCGTTATGAACAGATCGAAAACGTGGCGTATCACCGGATCCTTATCGCAGGTGTACACCGCGGTGTAGATGCTAAAGCACCTACATTCTGCTTCTGGGGCTACATACTCATCACATGCCGTTGCTCCCCGGCCCCCGAGCGTAATTGCGCCTCCATCCTGGCCCTCAATTGTGACTCCGATCTCGTCCGGACCCTCCCCAGCCGCTTCTTGCGCTGCGCTCCGCCAAAGTATCGGCTCCACTTTCCATCCGGTGGGATAGCGAAAGGCCTGGGTATCACCACCGCCGTACCGCAACCAGTTTGCCGTCACCCGGCGATCGGCTGCGGTGGGCGCCTTGCCCTCGCGCGCCTGAGCTCCGACGCGACGGTCAACTCCGCCCACAACAAAAAAGACGGCCGCCAGTATCGCCGCCACATGGTTGTTCTTTCGCATTGGACTCACTGTTTACGCGCTATACGGCACAGCGTAGCTGATTTCAGGCAGAAAGTCTTTGATAGCCGCTGTAATCAGGCCATCACGCTCAAAATCCCTCACCATGGTCTGCCAGCGAACAAGCGTTCGGGGCAGCGAACACGCGTTCGAAAACGTCTCCCCAAAAACCGCGCCGCGCGTGGATTGTCTTTTGGAGCAACTGCCGAAAACGCATACAAACGCTGGAAAAAAGGGATTGCGTGGCCTGTGCCGCAGTCCCAGAATTCCGGCAGTTGTTTGGCTGTTTGGCAAGCGGCAACCAACCGCAGGAGAACGGGAAGTGCGGCAGACGCGACGAAACCGAAGCGGCAACAAACTGCAGGAGAGCGGCACCTCCCACCTACCTTGTGCCGCTGGCCACGGCGACCGCTCGAATCCCATAAACGGCGAAACCGCAGTTGCAACGCGCATCCTGTTCCGCTGGCCCTCGGGCCGGAACGATAGCGATGCCTGTGCTGCGCGCTCCCACCCCAGTGCGCCAACAGGGGGCGCACCTGGGACCCCGGGCTCGCTGCGCGTGTTCTGGCGAACTGTCAAGCTAAGGCTTTCACCAGTCGCTCTCGTCGGCGACTGCGGGCTGCGGCCAAATCCGGCAGGCTGTACCTTCCCAAATCGCGTAGCAGGTGCCGATAATCCTGCGAACTCTAGCCTGAGGAACGGCTAGTCGGGACAACTCGAATCCCGGCACTCTCGGAGCGCGGCAATCGCCACGATACGGCGCAGTTCAAGAGTTCCGCCCATGGCGGCATCGCCTGCAAGGTCGCGGCGCAGTCAAAGAAGCGGCGCGCTAACGGTCATACCGACGAGAAGTAAGTGAGAAGAGCGCAAGCGACAAAACCTTCCCGATACTGCCTGATGAGAAACGGGACGAAACCGGACCATATGAAAGTGTGGGCACGGTTGCAGTTAAGCCGCAACCAGCGGCAGGAGAATTCCGCGATGACAAATAGTAGAGGTTCGCGGCTCAGAACGATATCGTAAGCATCCCAGGAATGACCGCTCGTTTTGGGTCACATTGAGGAGTTGCGGAGCGCAATCAGCACGATCAGCATGACCGAACCTGAAGCGGTGTCCCGGTATTTTCCCCGGTACTGCCTACCGCCGCTAAGCCCGGCGACTGCAACTATCAGAAAAGAATGGCTCCTCAGGTAGGACTCGAACCTACAACCCTCCGGTTAACAGCCGGATGCTCTGCCATTGAGCTACTGAGGAGTGTGGACGGTGCGCTAGGGCACCTGAACGACATTTTATCGGCAGATGCGCATCACGTCAAAGTGCAAGCCGCATTGAGAGCGATCGCGCCGGACGTCATGCGCATCTGAGAGCCCTCGTCCTATTTGGCGATGAAAATTGCAACTGAGCGCGCCCGAACCAGGTAGCTGTCCTGGGAGAGCAACGGAAATTCCTGTCCGTCATCGGCAATGTCCAGCGGCGAGGGTTGCGCGGTATCGACCACGCGGAACCATTCACGCTCGCCAATCTGCGGTAATTCAAAGTGCAAATCACCGGAATAGGCATTGGCGATGAAATGCAGGTCGTCACGAGCTTCACCATCGGCCGGAGCAACCGGCGCCGAACCTCCTCCGAGTGCGAACCTGGGGGGCAGTTGCGTGAGCTGCATCGCTACCGTGCGCGATTCATAACCCCAGTCGGGCTGGTTGCGCTTTATACCATGCCACGTGACATGGAAACCGCCTTCGCCGTGCAGTTGGAATGTGCTTCGGCGCAGGAGCGGACAGCGTTTGCGAAGGGCGATCATCAGGCGGAAAAAACGTAACAATCCGGCGTTAGCGTCAGCCATTCGCCAGTCCACCCAGCTGATGTCATTGTCCTGACAATAGGCATTGTTGTTGCCCTGCTGGGTCCGTCCAATTTCGTCGCCGGCGAGAAGCATCGGCACTCCATGCGAGACCAGCAGGATGGCGGCGAAGTTTTTCTGTTGCCTCAAGCGGAGCTCGTTAATCGCCTTGTCATCGCTCGGGCCTTCGACGCCGCAATTCCAGCTGAAGTTCGCGTCGTTGCCATCGGTGTTGTTGTCGCCGTTGGCGAGGTTGTGCTTCTCGTTGTACGACACGAGGTCTCGCAGGGTGAAGCCATCGTGGCACGTGACGAAGTTGATGCTGTGATACGGCTCGCGCGCGCTGGTCTCGTAAAGGTCGGGGCTGCCCAGCAGCCGGGTGGCGAGGGCCGAGGTCATACCGGCATCACCTCGGACGAACTTACGGACATCGTCACGAAAGATGCCATTCCACTCCGCCCATCGCCCCCAGGATGGGAACGAGCCTACCTGGTAAAGTCCCGCGGCGTCCCAGGCTTCGGCGATAAGCTTGGTATTGGCGAGCACGGGATCGTAGGCGAGACTCTCCAGCAGCGGCGGATTCTTCAGCACCGAGCCGTCCTGGCCGCGCCCGAGGATCGATGCGAGATCAAAACGAAAGCCATCGACGTGCATTTCCATCACCCAATAGTGCAGGCAATCGACGATGAAGTCGCGAACCACGGGATTATTGCAGTTGACCGTGTTGCCGCAGCCGGTGTAGTTCAAATACGCGCTTGTCTTTGGATCGAGCATGTAGTAGGTCGGGTTATCGATGCCGCGGAATGACCATGTCGGCCCGTGCTCGTCGCCTTCGGCGGTGTGATTAAAAACAATATCGAGGATTACTTCGATGCCCGCCTCGTGCATGGCGCGCACCAGGCGTTTGAATTCGTGAATCTGCTCGCCTTCCGCTGGGTTGGAAGAATAAGCGGCGTTCGGAGCAAAAAAAGCCGTGGGTTGATACCCCCAAAGATTTCGCAAGGGTTCGTGTGTGAAAGGGTTCACGCGGTCGGTATCGGATTCTTCGAATTCGTTGGCGGGCAACAATTCAATGGCAGTAATCCCGAGCTGCTTTAGATAGGGAATTTTCTCGATGAGTCCCTGGAACGTTCCCGGATGCGGCACTCCGGACGAGGCGTGTTGGGTAAAGCTGCGAACGTGCAGTTCGTAAATGATGCTATCCACCAAGGGAAGGTTGAGGGGCTGATCTTGACCCCAATCGAAGTGATTGTCCACCACCAGGCTGTTGCGGTAGGGACGCATCCCCGGTTTAAACTCTCCCCAGGGCGCCCCATTGGAAAGCGCCCGCGCATACGGGTCGAGGAGAACCCGGTCGGGATCGAAGCGATAGATGTTCGGATCGGGATTGGGCCGCATGTCGAAGCGGTAGCCGTACTGCACGCCGGCATCGAGGCCCTCGACGAAGACGTGCCAAACCTGTCCGGTCCTATTCGAAAGCGGGTCCAGCGCAAATTCGACATAGGGATCCTGGGCGCCAGGATTGAAGAGCGCCAGCGTACACGCGGTCGCGTGCCGGGAGAATACGGAGAAGTTCACCCCGCGGCGTCGCACCGTGACCCCAAGGGGAAGCGGCGCCCCGCGACTCAAGGTGATTCCGGGAGCGGTTGAGGCAGTGGCTTTTTTCGGAGCGTTTCTTGCAAAGCTCTTGTTCGGCATAGCGTGCGCGACTATTGTGCGCCATTGCATGCGATCGCCATAGAGAAAATATTCTTACGCAGCGGAAATGTGCATGTCGTGTCAACCTGGTCGCAGAGCACCCATCGGATAAGGTCTGGGAGGAAGTGACAGCAGCAGCTTAGTGAACAGCAGCGCGCTACAACGGCTTCTTGCAGTCGCGTATCTTGATAGAATCCTTGGGTAATCTGCTGAGCGCTATCAGCGATGCGCGGACACTTGTCCTATTTCCTCGTGCAGGAGTCGAAATTATGCATAAGCTAGCAATTGCACTGCTTTGCCTCACCAGCTTTGTCGCGGCACAAACAACCGGCAGCACCACATCGACTCAACACGCCACTAGCGAAAAGGCGGCGCAGAACGGCGCCGAACCGACTGCAGTCATTGAAACCACTGCCGGAAACATCAACTGCACGCTGTTTCCCAACAAAGCTCCAATCGGCGTGGCCAATTTCATCGGGCTTGCGACGGGAACCAAGGAATGGAAAGATCCCAAGACCGGCAAGATGATGAAGGGCGTGCCGCTGTACAACGGAACCATCTTCCATCGCGTGATACCGAACTTCATGATTCAGGGCGGAGATCCTCTCGGAACGGGAACCGGTGATCCTGGTTACCAGTTCAAGAACGAGGTGAGTTCCGACCTTACCTTTGATCGTCCCGGACGCCTGGCTTACGCTAACGCCGGACCGGACACGAACGGTTCGCAGTTCTTCATTACCGAAGTTCCGGTTCAATATCTCGACGGCAAGTACACGATTTTCGGTCAGTGTCAGGACATCGATGTGGTGAAGAAGATCGCTGGTCTCGCGCGTGACCCTCGCAACGATCGGCCGTACGACCCGCCGAAGATCACCCGCATCAAAATCACCGAGGCCGGGCACTCGGCAGGTATGGCTCACAAATCAATGGGCGCAAACTCCGGGTCGAAAAGCAGCTCGAACTGAGCGCAGCACGCGACCAGGCGTCGGAGTGGATGTCGGAGTGTCGAACTCTGAGGTGCGCTTGCGTTGTCTTCGTCGATACAGCTTCGTCATTTACTCCCATTTTCATCATTCTGCAATACGGTTGCGGCATACTGAGGTCAAATTGACCGCCGACGAAACAATTTGAAGGGTATAGACGTAACCAAAAGTAAGAGATTTCCTTGGAATTAAATTATGCTGAGAGTTGAAATCCAGAATGCAGAGCCGGTTGCCAACCTGCTCTGCTACGGGCGAGTTGTTTTGGGCGTAGAAGCGGAAACCTTACGCTGCATGGTCAATTCGCGGCTCGAGCAGCAACTTGTGCTTCACATGGCTGACGTTTCGGCCATCGATGCTGCCGGCCTTGGGCTGTTGGTAGAGTTGCATCATGGGGCGCGGCGACGAAATGCAAGTCTGACGATTGCCGATCCATCGAAACGAGTCGAGAAGCTGCTGGCATTGACGAGGCTGGATTGCGTTCTTCAGGTACGCAACTCCGGTCACCTCGAAGCCTCGCAGTGCGGCCAAGACGAATGGCGAACCATGACGGCTTGAGGACCTCGTGTTGCAAGAAGCCCAACGACACATCAATAACCGCATGTTGTTCCGGGAGTTTGTGTTGAAGGGCGACTTGGATTCCGTCGCTCCTGCGCGCGATGCGATGGTCGAGTTCGTCCGCAGTTATTGCGCTGATGAACAGCAGGAGATCGACATCCTGCTTGCGCTGCAGGAAGCTTTGGCCAACGCAACATTGCATGGATGCGGCAACGATTCCAGCAAGCTCGTGCATTGCACGGTCGAAATCACGCCTTCGGCGATGAGCTTCGACATCCGCGATCCTGGATCAGGTTTTCCGACAGAGAGTGCGACCGATGAAGCTGAAGACGGAACCAATCTCACAGAACACGGTCGTGGAATCTATCTGATGCGAAGCCTGATGGACCAGGTCAGCTATCGCAAGCGCGGTTCCGAAGTCGTGATGAAAAAAATGCGCACGCCCGCGCGCTAAGTTTCAATCACCATAGGGTTACTTCTTGCTCGCCGAGCCCAGCTCACGCGCGACGCTGTCGAGCACGCCGTTAATGAAGTGTACCGACTCCGGCGTGGAGTAGCGGCGCGCGATCTCCAGCGCCTCGTTGATCACCACCGGCTTGGGCGTCTTGGGAAACCCCAGGAACTCCGCCACGCCGGTCCGCAGCAGGTTGCGATCCACCGCAGCCATGCGGTCCATGCGCCAGTGCTCGGCATTGCGCTCGATCAGCTGATCGATCTCCTCGCGCCGCTCGCAGGCGATGCGAAACAGATCGTCGGAGAAGCCGCGAATCTTCGCATCGAGATCTTTGCGCTCGTTCCAGAACGTCTGCCGAACGTGCTCGCGTTCCTGCCTTCCCATATCGAGCTGAAACAGCATCTGCAATGTCAGTTCGCGTGACTTTCGCCGGGTACCGGTCTTGGTCATCGCGAGCCTTTCGTTGCGCTGCTCCGGCTCGCTACCGCATCATGCAGTGAAGTCATCTCCACCGCAGCCAGGCCGGCCTCAAATCCCTTGTTGCCGGCCTTCAGGCCCGCGCGGTCAATCGCCTGCTCCAGCGTATTGCAGGTCAATACGGCAAACGCGTGGGGCACGCCGCTGTCCTGTGCCGCCTGACCGACGCCGCGCGTTACCTCGTTGGCGATCACTTCGTAATGCAAGGTGTCGCCGCGGAGCAGGCAACCGATGCAGACAATCGCGTCATAGTGCCTCGTCTCCGCCAGCTGCCGGGCAGCAGCAGGTATCTCGAATGCGCCCGGGACATGCGCAACCGTGATGTTCTCCGAGCTTGCACCGCATTGCCGCAGTGCCTGCAACGCGCCTTCCAGCAGCCGCTCGGTGATAAACGAGTTGAAGCGGCTCACGACGAGAGCAAATTTTTTGTTCCTTGCGTCGAGACTAGCTTCGATCTCCGATGGCTTTCCCGGCTTCTTGGCATAGCTCAGGAAGCCAATTCGCAGTCCATTGAGCTCCACTTCGAACAGTCGCGCTCCGTAAGGCGTGTCACCAATCTGTTTCTGAATCGTGGCACCCAACTTCTGCGCGACTTGCCACGCCGCATCGGCGTCAGAGACTTCAACCATGACGTCGACGCTCGGAGCATCCGGCGCCGCAATGAACTCGATTCCGCCCGAAGCAGCAAGCATTTCCATCCCGTGATTGCCGCCCTCGTGCCATTCCTTGCCCGGCGCAAAGCCGAGCGCGCGGAGCAACTTCAGCGCCGGCTCGAGATCGTCGAGCGAGCGACCCAACACGCGGGGAAATATTATCGATCGAACCATAGACTTCGATTGTAACGGCGAGCTCGGCTTGCGGGCATCCGGAAGCGACTCTGTCCACGTTCCAGACCGGTTCCGATCGGCCGCGTTCCCCGTGGCGCAGATTGGCGAACGAAGGTAACCGAGGGATTCCGGGATCGGGAAGACCGTTAACCCGGCCAATGGGTTAGCGCCCAGAATTGAAGACCAAGCGCTTGCGCCGCAGCAGGGAAGCGATTCCCGCAACTCCCGAACCGAACAGAACCAGGCTGCCGGGCTCGGGCGTGGGCTGTGGTGAGCCCAGGCTCGACAGATCCGTTCCGCTCAAACCATTCGTCACGTCGCTCACGTAGGGTTCGAAGTAGCCGCTGCTGCCATGTCCCGAACTCGCCTGTTGCGACGGCCCGGATACGACGTCCAACGTGAGGTTGGTGGAGTTGTATTCCAGCACGAAGTGCTCCGAGCCGTTAATCGGCAAACCCACCACCATCGAGAACGTCCCCGAACTGCTCGCGAAATTCATGATGTCGAACATATTGCCCACTTGCGGGATGTAGCCGTTGAGCAGATCAATCATAGCCAGCCCGTTCAGCGAGGCGCGGCCGCTGACGTTGAGCTGGTCGTACGAGGTGAGCGATGCGATATCGAAGGTCAGACTGCCATTCGCGCCCTGGGTGTAATTGCCGCGGATCCCGAGCTCCCCGACCGTCATCGGCATGTCGCCGATATTGAACTCGGCGTTGTTGATGGTGTTGGCCTCGATGGTGCCGTCGCCGTAGACCGAGCCGCCGGCGAAATTGGCGACCCCATTTCCGCCGACATGGAGAAGCCCATCTACCGTGGTCTGGCCCGAGGTCTGCGTTAGTGTTCGGGAGCTGAAGAGGGTTCCACCGGAATCGATCAGAACGATTCCACTGTTCAGGAACCCCGGGGATGCATTGGCTCCTGCGTGGGCGGCGACGACGTTCAAGGTTGCGCCATTCGCGATGGAAAGCGAGCCGGCGTTATTGACAGATCCGAACTGGCCTGCGTCTCCCACGCCGCCGAGCAAAAAGGCGCCTCCGGCAAGATTGTTCAGCGTGTTGGCCTGCACGGTGTTGCCACCAGTGCCCTGGACGCCCGTCCTGAACACCCCGGAATTCGTTATGCTTGCCCCGACCAACCTGCTCAGCGTGTCGACTTCGATTATGCCGCTCGAGGTGTTAGTAATGCTGCCGGCTGCAGTCACCGACGCACCGACGCCTTCCGAGCCCGTCACATTCAATAGCCCCGAAGTTTCGAGAAAGCCGCCGACCGCCAGGCTCGCGGGCGGCTGGTTTTGCCCCAGCGAAACGACCAGCAGGTTACCGTCACTCGAAACATTCCCCTGGACTGTATCTGCTCCAAACCGGATGACTCCGCCGGCCGGGTTGTTCAGACTGCCGAACTCAGCTGTGCCATACCTCAAGTCGATAGTTCCGCGGTTGCTAAGCTCTCCGGTAACAATTATGGTGTTGCCACTCGTAGAGCCATCAATGATGCCCGTTGCCTCATTGATCAGGTTCCCAGTCACATTGAGGACGCTTGCGTCGACAACACCCTGATTCGTCAGCGTTCCCGCGCTGACGCTGAACAAGGTCAGCGTGCCAGTCTGGTTGATGGTCAAAGCTCCGGCGATAGTGAGCGAGTTGTTGCCCGCGCCGGTTAGCGTCGAAGTACCGCTCGTCCCGCCCAGCGTGAGCGAATTGATGCTGGCGCTCACGTCCAGTGTGACGTTGTCATTGCCAGTGTTGATCAAGACGTCGCTGCCGCTGCCGGGTTCGCCCGTGCTCCAGTCCGCGCCGTTGCTCCAGTTTCCCGTGCCCCCCAGCCAGTTATCCGGCGAACTCGGATTGAAGCTGGAATAGAAATTCGCAGGGCTGGCCATCCAGTATTGGAAGGCTGTGACGTCGCTTCGTTGATCCTGCGAATCATCTTTCGGCTTAGTTGTGCTGGAGGCGAAGGTTGCGAACGCGAGAAGGACCGCAATGCAGGCGGCAGAAGTACGAACTGGACGCATATCGCCACTCACTTGCCCTTGAACTGCGCGGGGCGCTTCTCCAGAAAGGCTTTGGTGCCTTCGTTCTTGTCTTCGGTGGCGCAGCAGACGCCGAACAGCGTGGCCTCCAGAAATAGACCTTCGGCGAGCGGCAGATCCAGTCCGTGATTCACGGCTTCCATCGCATACTGAATGGCCAGCGGCGCATTGGCGACGATCTTCGCCGCGATCGCCTCCGCGCGTGGAATCAATTCCGCGGAGGGAACAACCTCATTCACCAGTCCGATGCGGTGCGCCTCCTGCGCCGAGATCATCTCGCCGGTCAGCACCAGTTGCATGGCGATGCCTCGGCCGACGAGGCGCGGCAGGCGCTGCGTTCCGCCGTAGCCCGGCATCAGACCGAGCTTCACCTCGGGCTGGCCGAGCTTTGCGTTATCGCTGGCAAGACGCATGGTGCAGGCCATCGCGAGTTCGCATCCGCCGCCCAGGGCGAAGCCGTTGATGCAGGCGATGACGGGCTTGCCGAGATTCTCGATGGCGTCGATGGTGGCTTGTCCCTGGTGCGTGTACTCCTTGGCCGAGACAGGCGTATGCTGCGACAGCTCGCCGATGTCGGCGCCGGCAACGAAAGCTTTCTCGCCGGAGCCGGTGAGGATCGCGACCCGTACTTCGGCGTCTTCTTTGATGGCTGCGAAGGCTTGCCGCAGCTCCTGCATGGTTGCCATGTTGAGGGCGTTGAGCACCTTGGGACGGTCGATGGTGAGGTAGGCAATCTGGCTTTTCTTTTCGAAGCGGATGTTCTGAAAATCGCTCATCAAACATTCTCTCAATCTATTTTTGCCGCCGGCCGAGTCGGCTTGGATTCATGAAGGAAGGCCGTTATACGGGGTCTAAAGACCAGTTCTACCTGAACCTGGCCCAGATCATGTTAGCCCAGCGAGTAGCAACCGACAAACGCGAGCTGCGGGAGGCGGCGTTTCGGGTTCCAGGAATCGTCGCTGTCAACTTCCTGCCGTGCTTTTTCGTCTAAGTAGATATGGGATCGAGCTCTCGGAAACGAAGTTTGATGCGTACAGCAGCCGTCCTTATTCTTGTGGCCGCCGGTTCGACGGCAGTACTCGCGAGGGAGACTCCGCAGGATCTGGTGAAAGACATGGTTCACAACGAGCTGACCGCTAATCAACACCAGAACTACTGGATGTATCAGGACAGCAACACGCAATCCGGCAAAACCACAGTCAGCAGAGTCGTGGAAACGCCCGAATGCTGGTTCCAGTGGGTCGTGTCAGTGAATGGGCAGCCGCCCACGGCGGCGCAGGAAAGCAAGCAGCAGTCGAAGATCAATGCCCTGGTGAACAGCGAATCGGCGCGCCGAAAAAGTCGCGAGGCGGTTGTTCAGGATGGAAAGAAAGCCGAAAACCTGGTCAGAATGCTGCCCAACATCTTCCTGTACACCGAGGATGGCGAACAGAACGGGGACATCCGGCTGAAGTTCCGCCCCAATCCTCAATTTGATCCGCCGAACGATGCAGCGAAGGTCTTCCATCACATGCAAGGAACGCTGCTCATCAACCAGCAGGAGAAGCGGCTGGCCGGGATCAGCGGGACGCT
>Ga0335072_10007478_pt1 | contig 15896 bp, 16 predicted proteins | sample Lox_Sample_21_FD_206725 | JGI IMG/M metagenome (GOLD analysis project Ga0335072, IMG submission 206725) | Soil microbial communities from Loxahatchee National Wildlife Refuge, Florida, United States - Lox_Sample_2.1 | ecosystem: Environmental > Terrestrial > Soil > Wetlands | place: USA... | reverse complement strand
CAAGCTCCTCGGCGCGTACACCGTCGCCATTCTGGCTTCTGACTCCTGACTCCTGACTCCTGACTTCCATATCCCGCAGGGATATCAAGGCGAAGCCTTGGCTAGTTGGGAGCGGACCGCGCGGCAGGTGCTCGATATTTACGAAGAGGCGGCCATGGGACGGACCAACCCTTACCGAGGATGCGCGAAAGCCGGCGGCGCCACGCCACTTCGCCCGATTTAGCGGAACGTCACGTCCGATCCCTCCCGCGCCACGGAATGCCTGGCTAACGCGGCCTCCTTCCGCGGAAAATCGCTCCGGAAATGGGCGCCGCGGCTTTCTTTCCTTGCCAGTGCGGACCGCGCAATCAGCAGCGCCACTTCGCTCATGTTGGCAACTTCCGCCGATTGCCTCAATGTCTCGGCCGGGGGGCGCGCTGCCTCTTCCAGCAGACGGCATGCAGTCTGCAGCCCCGCTGCGTCGCGAATGATGCCGCAGTGCTCCCACGCGAGCGCGCGGATTTCGCCGGCGGTCAGAGCCGACCCGTGGAATGGTGGAGCGGCGCCGGGTGCCGGCCAATCGCCCGCGGTCCATTCCAACATCGCGCGCCCGGCGCGCGCGCCGAAGACCACTCCTTCGAGCAAGGAATTGCTGGCCAGGCGATTGGCCCCGTGCACCCCGGTAGAAGCGGCTTCGCCCGCGGCGTACAGGCGGGGAAGACTGGTGCGGCCCTCCAGATCGGTTGTTATGCCGCCCATGGCGTAGTGCGCGGCGGGCGCTACCGGAGCGGGCTGCCGTTCGAGATCGATACCGTACCGTAAACAGGTCTGGTAAATGCGCGGAAAGCGGCCGGGAACGAATCCGGGCTCGCGGTGGGAGAGATCGAGCACGACGGAGCCGGCGCCGGTCCGCGCCATTTCCGCCACAATGGCGCGCGCCACCACGTCGCGCGGGGCGAGTTCGGCAAGTGGATGGTAGCGCTCCATGAAGCGCTCGCCGCGGGCATTCAGAAGTCGCGCACCTTCGCCGCGGAGCGCCTCGGAGACCAGAAATCGCGGCGCACCCTCCACGTGGAGCGCCGTGGGGTGGAACTGCACGAACTCCAGGTCGCCGATCTCGGCGCCCGCGCGGTACGCCATCGCGACACCGTCCCCGGTGGCGACGTCGGGGTTGGTGGTGTTCAGGAACACGCTGCCCAAGCCGCCGGTCGCGATGAGGACCGCGCGCGCGCGAACGGTTTCGATCGCCTGCGAGCGGCCATCCCAGAGGAGCGCGCCCGAAACGCCGTCGTCCAAGAGCAGGCCGACAGTGGCGGCATAGCTTCTAAAAACCATGTTGGGAAGAGAGGCGGCCTTACGGTATAGCGTCTGTGCAATCTCCCGGCCGGTGGAATCGCCATGGGCGTGCAGAATGCGGTTGCGGCTGTGCGCTCCTTCGCGTGTCAGGGCCAGCGCGCCGCCTTCGCGGTCGAACGCGGCGCCCCACTCGATGAGTTGCTGGATGGCCGCCGGACCGCCTTCCACCAGCGCGTGAACGGCTTCCGGATCGCAAAGCCCGTCTCCGGCGGCCAGCGTGTCCTGCTCGTGCAGTTCCACTTCGTCGTCATCGCCCAATGCCACGGCGATACCGCCCTGCGCATATTCCGACGACGATTCGCGCAGGCTGTCCTTGGCGACCACCAGCACCTGGCCGGCGGAAGCCAGCTCGATGGCGGCCCGCATGCCGGCAACGCCCGCGCCGATCACCAAAAAATCCGGATTCATCGACTACTGCGATGATAACCCGACGGTGGAAAGCGGGAGCGCGGGCCGCGCCGCAAAACCAAGGAAGGCAAGACCGCGGTGGATCTGGCCGGCCATCAGGCGCCGGCCGTCTGACCGACCACCTACTCGCCGCCGGCGGTTTCGGACGGCAAGTAATAATCTTCCACGGTGGCGGAGGCGGAAGAGTCTTCCTCCTCGGGCGCCGCTTCGGAGCTGGCGTCGAAGGTGTCGGCCGGCTCATCTTGCTCGCCCGCCTGTCCTTCCTCGCGGTGCCGGTGCCGTTTGCGTACGATCGCATCATACGGATGGCGGTCGCCGTAAGCTTCGGACGAAGGAATGGAGCCTACGCGGAAATCATCCATGGCAGATCTCCTTTTGCCGAATTGTGGCGGAAATTGGCGCCAAAAACAAGCCCTTACGCCGGCCCCGGGTTTTGACACCAGCGGGTCCACGGACGTGTGTCCCCCTAACAAAGGCTCGGGCAGCTACTTCTTAATGTCGTTGAACGTAATCGTCGATTCACCCGAATATTTGTGGTAGTTGCGGAAGTCGATCACGTTGTGGCTGCAAAAATCCGAGCCGCGCTGGCAACTCAGAGTTTCCGCGTGTACCGGCAGGAGATATTGTTTGCTGTCGCCTAAGCGCGTGTACTGATAATCGACGGCGGATTCCACATCGTCGGTCGGAAAGTCCTCCGGGAACCCCACGGCCTGCATCTCGATACGGAGTACGCGGGCGGTCGCCGGGTCGATCCAGATGGAACCCTTATAGGCCGGCATGTAGGTCTGGCTTGCCATCACGATCCGCCAGTTGGAATTCTCCCGCCTCACGCTGTAATCGTAAACCTTGGCCATCACGCCGCCCTGCCGTTCCTCGCGGCGGTAATGGAACTGCGCAGCGGTCGCCGGAGCAAACAACTCGATCAGGATCGTCCCGAACTCGCCGGTGGACCATGAACCACCCACCTGGTCGATGCTCTTTTTGGTTGGCTTTCCGTTCACCGCGATATCGCGGTAGTCTTCCTTGCCCTTGTCATAGACCAGCGCCGCGCTAAGCACATCGATGGCCTGCCAATTGGCCGGACGGGTCTCACTCTGGTAGCGCGCCATCATCTCCTGGCACACGTAATTCGGCAGCTCTTCGGTGAAATCGAGCGCGGCTTCCACGGCTTTGGCGATGAGCGGATCTCCCACGGGACGCCGCACTACGGGAGCTTCGTCGCCGCGAAGAATGCTGGGAGTTCCAGTGGTATTCGCGGCGCCGAGGTTATCCGGCGGCGCCGCGGCAGGCGTGTAATTGGGAGGAGGCGTAGGAGTTGTAGGATTGTCGGCGGCATGCTCGCGTTCGGCGTCGGCAGCCCTACCGCGGGTGAGTACGGGCGGCCCGGGGTCGTCGGGATCGGGCGGAGGTGGCGTCGCGGCGGCCGACTGGGGTGCCGGTGCGGCAGCAGGAGGCGACGCATCCTTCTTGGCGTCGTCTTTCTTGGAATCATCCTTCCAGGCGTCCGGTACGTTCTCGCCCCGCTTGTCGCCGCCGGCGGTCTCGGTATCGGCGGACTTCACGCTGCGCTCCCAATAGACGTTGACCGCGGTGAAATAGCCTTCCGCATCCTCCGGACCCTCTATGGACAACTGGTCGCCCAAATCGAACTTCGGCGATTTGATTTCGTCCCCATTGCGGAAAAACTTGGTCTTGCTGTTTCTCCGGAACTGCATGACCCTGTGGTCCTCCAGTTCCACGGTGATGGTCTTTTCGTCCATCTGTTTCAAATTGCCGCGGAAGCTGGGCATGGGGCCATTGTTGGTGGACTTGCTGGAACCCTTGGAAGGCACGGGGATACCACCAGTACGACAGGGATATCCCGGCGGACACGCCCCCGGTGGGTAGCCGCCCGGTGGATAACCGCCGCCCGGATAACCGCCTGGCGGGTAGCCACCCGGGTAGGGATACTGCCCGAAGGCGATCGAGCAGGCAAACACAAGCCAACCGGCAAGCCTGACGCCGTTTCTTCGCCCGGCGCGGCCGACACCGCGGGAGTAGTCCAGAGACAACATCACAGGATTCAGATGCGTACAGCGGTTGGGAGGTTACTTCTTTTAGCAACCCCGCACTCCCGATACGCTACTGCCAGTTGCCAGTAGTGGCGGCCTGTACCCGCGTGGTATCCTGGCCTTCGTCTAACTCAGTGAACGGAGATGCTTTGAGTTCACGCCGTCTGCTGGTCGTCGACGCCGAAAATAGCGCGCATGAACTCCTTCGCCACATTCTGGAACGTGAAGACCGGTCCATTCACGAGGCGTTTGGAAGATCCGATGCCGAAGAGTGCCTGCGGACTTTTCCGTTTGACGTAGTCCTTGCCGGGCAGGGAAGCAATGGATCGGACGGTCTGCGAATCGCCCGCCGCGTCCGCGCCGTGCAGCCCGACGCGCGCGTGATCCTGACCGGGGATTCCACTGCGGAACACGTGATCGGGGCTCTGCGGGCGCGGGTGTTTGCATACTGCCATCGTCCCCCCGCACCCGGTCCGCTGAACGAACTGGTGACTCAGGCGCTGGACGCGGTTTCCTGGCAGAACGACATCCTGGTAGTTTCCGCCACTCCGCAATGGATCACACTGGACGTTCGCTGCAAGATCGACGCCGGAGATCGCACCACCCAGTTCGTGCGCGAATTGGAGTCGGACCTGCCGCCGCACCATCGCGACGACGTGGTAGCGGCATTTCGCGAATTGCTGTTCAACGCCATCGAGCATGGCGGGAAGTACAACCCCAGAAAGCGAGTTCGCGTCTGGGTAATCCGCACACCCAAGGCACTCATTGTCCAAATCCGGGATCCAGGCAAAGGTTTTCAGTTGAATTCCGTGCCCCACGCCGCAATTTCGAATCCCGAGGATTCTCCCATTCGCCACGTGGAAATCCGCGTGGAGGCTGGCCGGCGGCCCGGCGGGTTTGGAATCCTCATGAGCCGCAACCTGGTGGACGAACTCGTCTATAACGAGCGGGGCAATGGCGTGCTCTTCGTCAAGTACCTGTAAATTCTTTGCCCGCGTTGCCACGCGTTAAAATGTTGGGGTGCTCCACCGTTTCATTCTTCACAACGACCGCATTCATGAGGCTTCCGAACGGGTATTAGCGCCGGGGCAAATCGGCCTTCTCTCCGGATGGGGAGTGTTCACCACCCTCAAGGTGGCGGATGGCGTACCGTTCGCGTTCGAGCGGCATTGGGCGCGGATCTCTCGAGACGCGGCCACGATGAACGTGCCGCTGCCACCGAATTCCGAGGCGCTCCGCCGGAAACTGCTGGAGTTGGTGGAGGCGAACCAGGCGCTGAATTCGACTCTGCGGCTGGTGATTGTGCGTAATGGCGGCGGCATGTGGGCCGGACCATCCACCGGATGCGAGAGCGATGTCATCGCGCTCACGGCGGATTCCAAGGACTGGGGCGAAGGAGTGAAGTTGGGAATCGTGGCGCACGCCCGTCACGCGGCCTGCGAATTTGCCCACACCAAGATTCTTTCCTGGGCCATGAACCTGACGTGGGTGGAAAGAGCGCACGAGAACGGCCTGGATGAGGTAATCCTGCTGAACGAACACGGAGACGTGGCGGAATGCACCTCAGCCAATATCTTCGCGGCTTTCGGCGGGCAGGTGTGGACGCCGCCGGTGGCCTCGGGCTGTCTGCCGGGGATTACGCGCGAGATCCTGCTGGGCGAAATTCGCGTGCCCGGGATTCAGGTGGCCGAGAAGAAGTTGACAGCCGCCGACTTGCAAAATGCCGACGAGGTCTTCATTACTTCCACGACGCGCAATCTGCTGCCGGTACGGGAGATTGCAGGGAAACCTGTGGGACGGACCGATCACGCGTTCCATGCGATCTCGAAAGCCTTTGGCGACTACGTGGACCGCTATGTCGCGGCGCGGAAAGCTGCCGCCGTATAAGCTCTGAGTCAACCCATAGTCGTGGGGCGCACCTTTGATCGGGCCGGCAAGCCGCCATAGGGTGTCCTGCGCAGGTCCAGGCGACTGGTGGCCGCGATTGGCTATCGCACAGGAGTTATTTGGTGGACAAAAAAGGAAATGGTTCCAAGTGACCCGATTCCCAGCTTTGCTCTCCACCGGCATGCTCGGCACAAAGCAACGCATTGAGAAGTTCCGGGTGCTTCGCCGTTCCGCTCCCCCAAAGCTGATTTCTCCGCCCCAGGATCAATGCCTTCCGGCTCACCGCGGTTCCGCTTCTCAACGGAGCCGGCCCCTCGTATCGGCCTTTCCCTCGCCTGCAACGGCTGCCCCCTTTCAGAAGCCTCCATTCCAGGGTCAACGGTCCCGGCCTGATCCTTCGGGACCTACCGGCTGGTTTCCTCGCCCGGTCCACCTCAAGCTCCCCTGCCTTCGCTGGTTCGCCCCAGTCGTAGGCAGCTTCTTCGCTTCAGGCCCGTTGCGTCTCGGCCAAACCGGCCCGCTCGGCTGCTTTCACCGCCTCCACTCCCCTCCGGGACTATTACCTCCCTCGGGATCGAAGCGTTCAACAGTTTCCGCCGCCTCGCGGCTCACCTTCCGAACCCGCCCGATTTCCTCTCGCTCCCCGCCGCCGGTTCTATTTCTAGGGTTGGCTGCGGATCAACGTTCCTGGTTCGCTACGTTTCCGGAGGCTCGCTGTTCCTCAAACCTCTTGGAACCTCCTTCACTATCCCCCCAAGTCCCTTTCCCGTCAACCGAATTCCGGTATGCAAAAATACGATTTCCACAACATTTATTTCATTTATTTCTAGTTGGTTACAGACCTCAACCGGTGCATTGGCTGTGGATAAAACGTGCGCTATCTACTCTGTTTTGGCATACTGAACGCGTGCGTCGATTGGTGGTCCGCCCTGGAGCAATTGGGGACCTGATCGTCTCCTTACCGGCAATCCAATCTCTCCGAACCAGCCATTTCGAGGTCTGGGCGCCAGCGCACAATCTGCCCCTGATTCGCTTCGCCGACGGTGTGCGTTCTATCTCCTCCACCGGCCTGGATCTGTTGGCCGTTACCGACCCTCCGCCCGGCCTTCTCGAAGAGCTGCGAACCTTCGATTCCATCGTGTCCTGGTACGGCTCGAACCGTCCGGATTTTCGCCGCCTCGTGCATGCGCTCGGGCTGCCATTCCAGTTCTTGCCCGCCCTGCCGCCCGAAAACGTCGCCATGCATGCCACGGACTTTTATCTCCACCAGGTGCGCGATCTCTCTGCGCACCCAGGCGACGCCACTCCGCGCATTTCGTGCGACGTTCCGCGCGGAAATTTCGCCGTGATTCACCCATTTTCGGGCAGCCCGCGTAAGAACTGGCCGATCGGTAACTTTCGCCGCCTGGCGCGCGGACTGGAGCGCAACATGAGGGTACATTGGTGCGCCGGACCGGACGATCCGCCGCTGGATGGCGCGGTCCGCCTCGACAATCTGTACGAATTGGCCTGCTGGTTGGCCGGCGCGCGACTCTACGTGGGTAACGACTGCGGCATCACCCATCTCGCGGCAGCTGTCGGCACCCCTGTTTTGGCGCTGTTCGGTCCGACTGACCCGGCCATCTGGGCGCCGCGCGGACCCCACGTCCGTGTAGCGTGCTGGAACGTCCAATAAGCCGGCCTGCCGCGCTACAATAGGGGCGCACCCCTCCCATGGCAGCCAGGCTTAATCCGGCCCCCTCACGCCCGCCCGAAATCGTAGATTTGCGCCGCTTGAACGCGCGCGACCTGGAGCCTCTTCTCCAGGAAGAAACCGCGGCGTGGTGGGAAACGCTGGAGTGGGATTTTGAAAAATCCGCGGATCTGGTGCGCCGCTTCGTCGACCTTCGCGCGCTCAATGGCTACGCGCTTGTGGACGACGGCATGGCGGTCGGTTACGTGTACTACGTGCTGGAAGACGCCAAGGGTCTGCTGGGCGATCTTTACGTCATGCGCGAGCACCGCACCATTGAGCGCGAAAATGTGCTCCTCTCGGCCGCCCTGGACGCCATCATTGCCCACACGCAGGTCACCCGCGTCGAATCGCAGCTCATGATGCTGGATTTCTCGATTGCCCGCTCCATTCCAGGATCGGACACCCTCCGCACGTTCGATCGCAACTTCATGTGGATCGATCTGCGGCGCGCCGAACTGGCCGAAGTCCACCCCCGCCGCGCCGTTACGATCGATCGCTGGACCGACCTCCTTCAGGAAGCCACCGCGCACCTCATCGCCGCCGCCTATCGCGGCCATGTAGACAGCAGCATCAACGACCAATACCGCACCACCCCCGGCGCGCGGCGATTCCTCCACAACATCGTCCAATATCCCGGCTGCGGCAGCTTCTTCCGCCCGGCATCCTTTGCCGCGTTTGAGCCCGCGCGGGGGGCTCTGTGCGGCATTTCGCTGGCGAGCCTGGTCTCGCAGGAATGCGGGCACATCACGCAGATCTGCGTTTCGCCGGAAGTGAAAGGCTCCGGCGTCGGCTATGCTCTGTTGCGCCAATCGCTCGCCGCGCTGCGCGATGTGGGATGCCGGGCTGCCACCCTCACGGTGACGGCGGCCAACGAGGGCGCCGTCGATCTCTACAAACGCGTGGGCTTCGAGACGATACGGCGCTTCTCGGCGTACGTTTGGGAAGGATTTCGCGGGTAAGCCGGCAGGATCATTTCCACCACCAGCCCACCGTCCGGCGCGTTGCTCGCATGGATGGAGCCGCTGTGCAGCGTTACCGCCCGATCGGCGATGGCCAACCCCAAACCAGCGCCTTCGGAACTCTGTCCAGGTGCGCGCCAGAACGGACGAAAGAGTTCGGCCCGCAGATCGTCCGGGACGCCCTGGCCGCGGTCGCGCACCCTCAGAACGGCGCTGGAATCGAGATTTTCCAGGGATATCTCCACCGAAGTCCCTTCGGCTGTGTAGCGGACCGCGTTCCGCACCACGTTCTCGATGGCGCTGCGCAAAGACTCTTCAAACCCTTCCAGGGTGCAGGCATCCGCTCCCGTCACCACCACGCGCCGCCCGCTTGCCCGCGCCTCGAAATCGGCATCGCTGGCGACCTCCTGTACCAGATTCGCCATGTCGAACCGCGCCGGCGTCTCGCGTTCCGGCCCGCAGTCGATGCGGCTGAGGGTGAGCAACTGGCCGATCAGCGCATCCAGCCGGCGCGCTTCCGCCGCGATGCGGTCGAGGTTCTCGCCAGCCTCTTCCGCGGGACCTCGCCTCGCCAGGCTGAGCGCCACCATCAGCCGGGCCAGCGGTGAACGAAGCTCGTGCGAGACATCGCCCAGCAGGCGGCGCTGTCCTTTCACCAGCGCATCGATTCGCTCCGCCATGCGGTCGAAATTGCGCGCCAGCCCGGCGATCTCATCCTGGCGCTGCTTCAACCGCGGATCCACCCGCGTTTCCAGGCGGCCCTCGGCGATTTGGGCCGCGGCCGCACCCAGGCGGTCGAGCGGCTTGGTGAGATAACTGCTGATCAGGTAGCAGAAGACCGCACCGGCGACCAAGAAGATCGAGAGGTCGTGCAGAACCAGGCGCGAAAGCGCCCGCGGTCCCAGCCCGGTGTGCGCGAAGACCACGCTAAAGAACAGCCCCACGCCGACGAGCGTGAGTCCGAACCATAACGTGATGGTCACGAACAGCCTTCTCACGGCGCCCCCTGGCCCGCGGGCCGCGCGAACAGGTAGCCTGCTCCACGGACCCCCTTGATGCGCTCGCCCCCATCCGGCAGCGGGCCCAGTTTCCGACGAAGATTGCAGACGTGCGTGTCGATGCTGCGGTCGAACGGCGAAAAGTCGCGCCCGAGAACCTTGCGGACCAAGTCCTCGCGGCTGACCGTGCTGCCTGCCACCCGCAGCAAGACGGCCAGGAGATCGAATTCCACCGTCGTGAGATCGAGTGGCATTCCGCCTCGGCGCACGCAGCGGCTGCCTCCGTCCAGGTCGATATCCCCGGCACGCAGCACTTCCGTGGAAGCATGCGGCGGCGACCGGCGTAGAATGGCGCGAATCCGCTCCGCCAGTTCCACCGGGTCGAACGGCTTGGGCAAGTAGTCGTCAGCGCCCATCTGCAGACCGCGCACGCGATCGCGGGTATCGCCGCGCGCCGTCAGCATCAACACGGGGACGCGGGAGTGCTGGCGGATGCGGCGCAGCACCTCAAAGCCGCCGGTTTCCGGCATCATCACGTCCAGTATTACGAGCGAATACTCGCCGGAGAGCGCCAGTTCCACTCCCGGACTCGCGCCCGCCGCCCAAGCTATGGCGAAACCCTCCCGGGAGAGATAGCGCGTGACGAGCCGGCAGAGTTCGGCATCGTCATCGATCACCAGGAGACGTTCCATGACACGGCGAATTCTATTTTAGAACCAGACCGTCTGGCGCGCCGTCAAGATACGTCAAGGGGATTGACTCTCTTTGACGCGGCTTGACACTTCTCGACCGTGGGCTGGCGCGAAAACCCGCATAGTGAGCACATGACCACAATGCGGCAGATCACGCCTCTCCTCGTTTTTCTCGCGGTTCCATGCTACTGCCAGGCTCCGGCAGCGCCGGCTTTCGAAGTGGCATCTATCACGCCCTGCAAGCCCGGTACTCCCGAACCCCCCGGCGAGCGCAACGGCATGGTCCGGTTTACCTTCCCGGGCGGCCGATTCGAAGCTCGGGCGACATCCGTCAGCTTCCTGATCGAATGGGCGTACGATATTCTGCCATCGCAGCATTCCGGCGGCCCGGCGTGGATGGACAATGACCGGTACGATATCGTCGCCAAGGCGCCCGGCAATGCGCCGGACGATGAAATCAAGCTGATGGCGAGGGCTCTGCTGGCAGAACGGTTCCACCTGAAAGTTGACCACGATATCCGGGAAGCGCCGGTTCTGATTCTCACCGCCGGGAAGAATGCCCCCAAACTCTTTCCGCCCAAAGAAGACGAGAAGCATTCGCTGAAAATCATTCCCGTGATGAACGGCGACCGCAAAGTGATCTCGTACCGCGTGGTCGCCACCCGCTTTTCTTTCGCGCAATTAAACCAGACGTTCGCCCGCCAATTGGAGCGCGTCATCGTCAACCAGACCGGCCTCGAAGGCGATTTCGATTTCGAACTGCAATTGTCGCCCGACGAGACCACGCCGAACCCCCTGGATCCGGCCCTGCTGATATCGGCCATGCGCGATCAACTCGGCCTGACGCTGAAATCGCAGAAGGGGCCGGTGGATTTCCTGGTGATCGATAGCGCGGAGAAAGTGGCGGCGGGTAATTAAAGGCAAATGGCCGCGACCTTGTCGACGCCCGATTCAGGCAGCGACGGAAAGTGGCCACGAGTTCGCTGAAATTTACTTCACACCCGACATCAACCGCACCGTCGGTCGAATCAGCAATGCCAACCCCGCCGCCGCCGCGATGCTAAAGCCTGCGACCGCCGTGAATAGCGTGGGCGTAGACAGCTTCGCCGCCACCGACACCGCATTCCCCGCCAGCCAGTTGCCGATGGCGATGGAGACGAACCAGATCCCCATCATGAACCCCGCGGCGCGATCCGGCGCCAGCTTGCTGGTGGCGCTCAGGCCGATGGGACTCAAGCATAACTCGCCGAACGTTTGTAACAGATACGTTGCGGTCAGCCACCCCATCCCCGCCTGCACTCCCGACGCGATGCGCGAGGCGGGCGGCACCAGGATCAGGAATGCCAGACCCGCGAAAAGCAGTCCGAGAGAGAATTTGGCCGGGCTCGACGGCTCTTTCTTGCGCTTGGCCAGCGCCAGCCAAATCCACGCGAACACTGGCGAAAGAAGCACCACGAAAACCGGCTGCACCGACTGGAACCAGCTCGCCGGAAACTCGTTGAACGGCGCCGGGAATGGCAAAGCCCGATTGGTGTCGCGCTCAGCGAACAACGTCAGGGTGGATCCGGCTTGCTCGTATGACGCCCAAAACAATGCCGACGCCACGAACAGCACCAGAACCGCCGCCGACCGTTTGCGCTCCTCGTGGCTCCACCCCTTGCCCCCCAACAACCACGCAAACACCACGATGCTGATCGCCAGTTCGATCCATCCGAGCGCGTCGCCCACCTCCGTGGCCGTGATAGGGACCACGCCCGCGCTGCTCAGGATCGTCAACAGCGCGACCGCTCCCACGATGCCGCCCACCGCGAGGAGCGCGTTGTTGCGCTGTTTCCGGTCGCGCCTGGCATCGCCCGTGCTCGCCGGGTGCAGGCCGGCCGAGCCCAGGTGCTTATAGCCGAGCACATACTGAATCAATCCGGCCAGCATGCCAAGACCAGCCACGCCGAACCCCCAGCGCCAACTGATCTTTTCGCCCACCCAACCGCAGAAAAGCGGTGACAGCAGCGCGCCGGTGTTGATGCCCATGTAAAAAACCGAGAAACCGGAATCGCGCCGCATGTCGGTTTTCGAATAGAGTTGGCCGACGATCGTGCTCACGTTTCCCTTGAGCAACCCCGTTCCCGCCATCAGAAACACCAGGCCCGCATAGAAGAACATTTCGCTGGGCATCATGAGGCAGAACTCGCCCACCGAGATGAAGATGCCTCCCAGCAGTACGGCCCGCCGCTGCCCGGTAACGCGGTCGGCGATCCATCCGCCGCCCAGACAGAGCATGTACACCATCGAGACGTACAGCCCATATACCGACCCCGCCTTGGTATCGCCGAACCCCAACCCCCCATGCGCCACCTTATCGACCATGTAGAGCATGAGGATGGCGCGCATGCCGTAGTAGCTAAAGCGCTCCCACATCTCCGTGAAGAAGAGCGTGGCAAGCCCCCGCGGATGGCCAAAGAAGCTCCGATCGGCCTGAATGGCTTCGAGGGACTGGCGGTCTTCGCTATTGGGCATAAAGAGTTCAGTATAATCTCCGAATGCTTCGCTGGTGCCTGTTCCTCTTCTGCACGCCACTGCTCTTCGCGCAGACCGACGAGATCCGCGCGATGATGCGGCATTCGCAAGACAACTGGAATCGCGGCGACCTGGCTGGGTTTGCCGCGGATTACGAAGACTCGCCCGACACCACCTTCGTCGGCAAGACGGTGACGCGCGGGGGCACCGCCGCCATTCTCGATCGCTACCGGGCGCACTACCCGAATCGCGAGGCCATGGGCACCCTGACGTTTTCCGAACTCTCTATCCGCGTTCTGACGCCCGAATTCGTTCTTTGCACCGGCAAATATTCCCTGTCGCGCACAGCGGCCGGGGGAGGCGACGCCAGCGGGCGATTCACCCTGGTCATCCACAAATCATCCAAGGGGTGGAAAATCATCCACGACCACACCAGTTGAGGCGCCGGCACCCCATAATAGAAGAGCAATGGACGCGTTCCCCATCGCTGGCGGGGCCGTTTCGGCCGCCGCGGCATTTCTCGCCTGGGCGGTGCGCGGCCGGTCCGCCGCGGTGTTTGGGAAGTCGTTTTGGCGGGGCCGTTCGGGCCGCCCCGCCCTCGCGCTGACGTTCGACGATGGCCCCAGCGAAAGCACGCCCGAGATCCTGGAGATTCTTGCGCAGCATCGCGTCCGTGCCACCTTTTTCCAGGTAGGCGCGAATGTCGACCGGCTGCCGGAGATCGCGCGTCTGGTGGCCGCGGCCGGTCATACCATCGGCAACCACAGCTATGCGCACCCTCTGTTTTGTTTCCGTTCCCCGGCATTTATCGAGGCCGATTTGCGGCGCGCCCAGCAGGCCATTCATGCCCGCACCGGTGTCGTTTCCCGGTGGTTTCGCGCGCCGTACGGGGTGCGCTGGTTCGGCATGGGCGCCGCACAGCGGCAGCTCTCGCTCACCGGTGTTATGTGGAGCGCGATTGGACGCGATTGGAGGTTAAATTCCGCACAGGTATTTGACCGCCTTGCGAAACGTGCTTCGAATGGCGGTATTCTGTGTCTACATGACGGCCGCGAATTGAAGGCGCGGCCGGATATCACGGCAACGGTGGAAGCGGTGCGGCGCATGGTTCCCGCGCTGCTCGAACGGGGTTACGAGTTGCAGACCATAGACGAACTGCTATGTCCGAAGAGCTGATCCACAGAGTCATCAAGGTGATTTCCGCCACCAAACGGATCCCCATCGAATCCATCACCATCGACAGCGATTTCGCCGCGCTCGCCATCGATTCCATGGACGCCGTGGAGATCCTCTTCGCGCTCGAAAACGAATTCGACATCAACATTCCCGATGACGAGGTTCGCGAAGTGCGCGGCATTCGCCAGATGTGCAATGGCGTGGAGCGGCTGGTGCTGGCGAAAACCGCAGCAGCTCCCGCGAAAGCCGCCGAGTAGCCGATGCGGCGCGTCGCCATCACCGGGCTGGGCTCGATCTGCGCGCTGGGTCGAAATGTGCCGGAGTTCGCGCGCGCCCTTGCGGGCGGCCGTTCCGGCATCGCGCCCATCGAGTCGGCCGATGTCTCGCAGCTGCGCTTCGCCAACGGCGCTGAAGTGAAAGGCTACAGCCATGCGCCTTACTTCGACGACCGCCGGGCCGATTTTATCGACCGCTTTGCGCAATTCGCCGTGATCGCCGCGCGCGAAGCCGCCGCCGATGCAGCCATCGCGTGGACGCCCGAACTGCGCGAGTCCGCGGCCATCGTCACGGGATCGTGCGTGGGCGGGCAAAGCACCGAAGATATCGGATTCCGCGATGTCTACAAGCTGGGACAAAATCGCGTCCATCCCCTGACCATTCCGAAGACGATGGCCAATGCCGGTGCCAGCCACATCTCGATGGAATTCGGCATCACCGGCCCGAGCTTCACGCTATCGACGGCGTGCTCCTCGGCCGCGCATGCGATCGGGCACGCATTTTGGATGGTGCGCGCGGGCGCGACCGATCTAGCCATCACGGGCGGTAGCGAAGCGCCGTTCAGTTTCGGAATTCTCAAAGCCTGGGAAGCCATGCGCGTGGTCTCACCGGACACCTGCCGCCCATTTTCCAGGGACCGGCGCGGAATGGTTCTGGGCGAGGGCGCCGCGATGCTCGTGCTTGAGCCGCTGGACGCGGCGCGCGCCCGTGGAGCGAAGATCCATGCCGAAATCGTGGGATTCGGCATGTCAGCCGATGCCGGCCACATCACTCAACCTTCGGCCGGGGGCGCGGCCCGCGCCATGCGCGCGGCTCTGCGCGATGGCGGGCTGGCGGCGGAGGCCATCGGATATATCAACGCACACGGCACCGGCACGCCGGCCAACGATTCCACCGAAACGGGCGCTATCCGGGGTGTTTTCGGCGATCATGCCGGCCGTTTGGCGGTCAGTTCCACCAAATCGATGCACGGCCACGCCCTCGGAGCGTCGGCCGCGCTGGAGTGTCTGGCCACTGTCCTGGCGTTGCGCGATGGGATGCTGCCGCCCACCGCCAATTATCGCGAGCCCGATCCCGAATGCGATCTCGACGTTATTCCGAATGCGGCGCGTGCCGCCCGGGTGGAGTTCGCGCTCTCGAACTCCTTTGCCTTCGGAGGCCTGAACGCGGTGCTGGCGCTGCGCGCGGTATAAGATGCTAGTCTTGCGTCGTGAATTCAATTCTCGGAGTACTCGCTATCCTGGTCTACCTCTCCGTGATCCTTGCGATCGTTTGGAGCGTGATTTCGGCGCTACACCGAATTGCCATAGGCGTGGAAGACATCGCTCAATCGCTTCGAAGCATGCAGCCGCGTGAGGGACAGCGCGATCGGGGCGTCGTATAATCGACGCCGCCGGTATTGAGCCGCGACACGCCTTTCGGTGCGAGTGACTAATCCCCCGGCACGCGCTGGGGCTTCGGCAAAGACCACCAGCCCGTAGCGTCGAGAAACGCGCGAACCTGCGTCCAACGCGTTTTTATCACCGAGATCGCCAGCATCAGCAGAATCACGGCAATCGCCGATACGAAAGTCTGCGCTTCGTTCAAGTGGCCTTTTAGGAAGAACAGCTCGCGCCCATATACCAGCTCGATGTGCACCCAGTAAACCAGCAGCGACGTGGTGCCGAACTGCCGCACCCAGCTCCAACCCGCGCCGGCGGCATAACGCGTCCAGACGAACGCCACCGAGAGAATCGCCAGTACCACGCCCTGCTTGGTTAGGATTTGCAGCGGGCTGTTCAGCCAGTATTCCGACTTCGCGTAAATTTTGTACGGCAGCCGGTCGATGTAGTGGCAAACCAGTATCAGCGCCATTCCGAGCATGG
>Ga0335072_10007477_pt1 | contig 15896 bp, 18 predicted proteins | sample Lox_Sample_21_FD_206725 | JGI IMG/M metagenome (GOLD analysis project Ga0335072, IMG submission 206725) | Soil microbial communities from Loxahatchee National Wildlife Refuge, Florida, United States - Lox_Sample_2.1 | ecosystem: Environmental > Terrestrial > Soil > Wetlands | place: USA... | reverse complement strand
ATCGGAGGGAGCAGCAGCCTTCAGGCTGCTGAAGGAAGCGAAAAGATAGAAGCGGCTTCAGCCGCGGGCCTTCCTAATCAGTCCTTTTATCCTCGGGCCGAGTTCCCACGCGCACGCTTTAGCGCCTGCTGCTGTCACGGAATAACCAGCTTGCCGTTAATTTCCCCCTTCTGGCGCATACTGTTCTTATGCGCTGGTTCCCGCTCCACAATTTTGCCCCCTCCCGGAATCGCGAAACAGACCTAAAAGTTACCAGAAAATTAACACCCCCCACCCCCTCCCCCCTGCCAGCCGCTGTGCCACTGTGCCACTGTGCAAGCCGAGCCATATAAATCAATGCGTTACGGAATGCAACCACCAAAGAGCTGCGACACTCATGCCCATTTTTGGTGTAGAAAATCGCCCCTTCGAGCCCAGAAAGGCCGTTTTTCAGGCTTTTTCCGCGCTGCAAAGCTTAATTGTTTTTCAGGCCGATGTTATATGCGAGTTAACAGCCAAAAGCTGGCAGCTTAGGCACTGCTCTTCTGTCAATTCCCCTCAGCGGGAAAAAGCTCCGGCTCAGCTTCGCGCGGCGCGGAAGGCCGGCGGCCCGAAGCGCCAATCAGGCTCAGCACCTCAAGCGACTGGATCGCCTTGTGCGGCACAAAGATGCGCTGGGTGTTGGAGCGGGTGTCGGGCGGAGTGAGCATGAGTCCGGCGCTATCCACCAGCGAGATGTCATTCGCGGCCAGGCCTTCGAGCTCGTCGCCGTCGGCCAGGGTCAGTCGCATCCACAGTCCAGGATTGCGCGGGCGGATGGCGAAGCGCTTGCGCAGCAGGCGCTCGGGATTGGCTGGATCGGCGGCCGAGGCGGGAAAGTCGCGCACGTAGCAAACCCACTTCACCTGCTCCCAGCTCATCCTGATGACTTTGCCGGTCAGGTCGAGAATCTCCAGCTCCTCGCCGTTGCGGCCCAGCTCGGGGCCTGCATAGCCCGCGCACCAGTCGCGGCTGAACTTGCGGACAATGACGGGTTTGCGCGCGCTGGCCATCTAACAGGAATGAGGCTCGACAGGTAGGCTCGATGTGAATTGTCGCACGTCTGATGTGGAGGGATGAGCCAAATCGGTCTGCGCCAAACGCGAAGAGCAGTCTTACGAGGTTGGCGCCGTCTCAGGCTGAGGCGCCGGCGGCGGAATCAGCGGCAGCTCTTCCACGAGCTGCAGGCCCGACGAAGCGAGCAGGTTCGCGACCACCGCAGGCGTCAATCGCGTCGCGTCGAATTCCACTCGCACGGTCTGCGCGCTGCGATCGAGCGTGAGCCCGCGGATTCCGTAAACGTCACGCGCGCGCGCCAGGGCGAGCGCCACCTGCTCAGTGGGCGGAGACGCATAGCGAAACAGGATATCAACATTCGTCATGGAGAAAGGATAGCAGTTTGCGCAGTGTGTGCGATGCGAGCTACTCGTTCTCCATCAAGAGTTTTTTCTTCAACGAGGGCAAAGGCGGAGCAGTATCATTCCGGTCGAGGAGAAAGGTCATGCCTTTTGTAAATACAGACAAGCTTCGCGCCATCGAGCGGCTCCCGGGCTGGCACGGGCGTTACGTTCATTCCGCGAATATGACCTTCGCACACTACGAGTTTAAAAGGGATGCCACAATTCACGCGCATTCGCACCCTGAAGAGGAGGTGTATGAAGTCATCGACGGGGAATTGGAACTCACCATCGACGGTGTAACCGAAACGGCGCGGCCTGGCATTGTCGGAATCGTTCCCAGCGGTTCGCCGCATTCGGTGCGCGCCCTCACCGATGGCCGGGTGATAATCGTCGACCATCCGGCCAGGCCTGAATTCCATTCGCCCGATGCGGAGTAACCGCAGCCGCAAACAGTTGCGTCAGACGCTGCGGCGCGGAACGGCGAGCCATAGGTTCGGCGAGCGAATAAGAAGTTCAACCCTGCCCGATTGCGAGAGCGTAAAACGTAACGTGACCGGTTGAGAAGCGGGTACAGTTCGCGGACCTGCCGGCCGATAGCCAAATTCGAGCACCATTGCGGCTCCCGAAAAGCGCAGATGCAGAATGGGATGCGGCAGTGCGCTCAGAAGTCCGGCGCAGCATGAATGCGTATGCGTCGAAGTAATTGCCGTGCGAGTGGAAGTCGCAGCGCTGCCGTTGGCGAGCAGCGCTAATGCGAGAAGACAGAGACCGAGTGGCGATTTCATGGGCTCACCTCGAATTGCCGTGGCCGGTTAGTAGTCGCTGCGCGTAACGGTAATTGGACCGCCCTCGCTCTGGTTGACGAATTGCGCCTTGCCGTCCTGAGTGAGCGTAAGTGCGAATGTAACGGGAGAGTCATTCAGCGTGCGCGGCGGATGGGCGCGCCGATGGCTGACCTGAAAGGTGAGCGTCTTGCCGTCGAACCTCGGATTGAAGATGGGTTCAGGCAGGCCGGGAGTCGCGGTATAGGGATGGTTCGCGTCTTCCCGCTTTTGAAGGTAGAAGAGAATGGCGCCGGACAGTCCGCCATTCTCATCGGTGACGACGAGGGTGAAAGCGGGCAAACCGTTCATCTGCGCGCGCCACACGCCGGCGATTGGCTCATTGGCGGTCGGCTTGTCGCCGGCCGGTTGGGCTGCGGCGATCTGACCAAGCAAGATCGCCGCGCACAGGAAGGTAAAGATGCGGAGTTTCATGAACCGGTCTCCTTTTGGTTCCTTGCCTTTCACATCACTGCTTGTTGGCGAGCGCGATTGCAGCCAGGTTGCCGCCCAGTCCCATGGTTTCCACCGCCGATGAAGGCACAATGACCATGGAGCCGCGCTCCTTGATGGCTTCGTAGAGCATGTTCATCGCCCGCAGATGCAGTGCGACGGGATCGTTCTTGTACGTGGTTGCGGCCGAGGCGAACTTTTCGGCAATCTCGGTTTCGGCGGTGCCGAGAATAACGCGGGCGCGGCGCTCGCGTTCGGCCTGGGCCTCGCGCGACATGGCGTCCTGCAGGGCGGGTGGAATCTGTACATCGCGGATTTCGACAGATTGCACTGTGATACCCCAAGAGGTGGTCTTTTCGTCGAGAATCTTCTGTAGCTCCTGGCCCAGCATCTCGCGCTCGGCGAGGGCCTGGTGCAGATCGTGACGGCCGATCGATTCGCGGAGCGCGGTCTGCGCGCTCATAGTGATGGCGTCGTTGTAGTTCTCCACTTCGAGAATGGCCTTCTCCGCGTTCCAGACCATCCAGAAGACGATCGCGTCCACGTTCACGGGAACGGTGTCGCGCGTGAGCGTGGTTTCAGCCGATACGTTGGCAACACGCACGCGCTGGTCGACAATCTGGCTTAGAGTTTCGATCACGGGAACGATCATGAAGACTCCGGGTCCCAGCAGGCCAATATAGCGTCCGAAGCGAAGCTTGATGGCCTTTTCCCACTGCCGGACGACTTTGATGGCAAAGAGCAGGTAGAGACCGGCGAGCGCGCCTGCTATAGCGTAGGCGGGACGCTCGGTAACGGCCGTGGCGATGCCCCCGGCGGCAATGCAAACGACGAACGCGGTGACGGCCACAGGGTTGGGTTGTGGTGCGACTTTCGGTATCATGCTTTCTCCTTCGAGGCCGGCCCATCAGGCCAGTTCCTCAGGTACTCCAAAAGCTGTTCGATGGTGAATCCGGCGGCGCCGGCCCGGGCCACTGCGTCGGCCACAATCTGGCCGATCTGGCGCTGGCGTTCGGCGTCGGAACGGGGTAGTTTCTGTTGGCTGATGAAAGTGCCGGTACCCTGGTGAGTTTCAAGCTGCCCGCACAGTTCAAGTTCCTTGTAGGCGCGGACGACGGTATTGGGATTGATGGCGAGATCGACGGCGAGCTGGCGCACGGTGGGGAGCTGGTCGCCGGTGGCCAGCGCGCCTGAGGCGATGGCACCGCGAACCTGGTCGATGATCTGTCGGTAGACCGGGACGCCGGAATGCAGGTCGAGATGAAAGCGGAATGCGGGTTTGACTGGGGTGGTCATCGCTGAAGTCAATGTACTATAAAACTAGTACACCGTAACGCGAATCATGTCAAGAGTGATTTTCAAGAAATTTGCAGTTGGATCGGCGATTGGCTTTATAGGCCAGCGATGAAGGAGCGGATTTCGGGATCGGACCAGTCGGTGGCGCCCACAAATTTGCGGCGAATAATACCGTGACGGTCAATAAGATAGGTTTCAGGCCACATATCGGTCCCGAAGAGTTTGGGGGCCGTCTGGTCGGGGTCGCGGACAGTGGTCAGGTCGACGTGTCGCCGGACGATGAACTGCTTGTAGGAGTCCGCATCTTCATCGATGCTGACGGCGAGGATGGCAAGGTTGGGGTCGTCGTGATGGAGTTGAAGCAGCGAAGGGAGCTCCTCGATACACGGGCCGCACTGACTCCACCAGAAGTTGAGAAGGACGACTTTGCCACGGTAGCTGGCGAGGTGAATGGAGGTCGAGCCGTCGGAGACGGTGAAGTCCGGCGCCGGGACATTGAGCATCTTGGGGTGTGCGCCGCGGTTGCAGCCGGTTGTAAGGCCCAGAGAGACAAGCAGCATGGCGCTGGAGAATAGAAGAAACCGCACCTTTTTATAATACGAGCGGGCAGGAAGTTTCGGAAGCCGCAGGACCAGGAATTGGCGAAAGATGATGGCGAAACGCGAGGCCGGTGAAGGCGTGAGCGAATACAAGCCGGTGCTGGGTCTGAGTGACGATGGTGAGACGGCCCCGCGCACCGATTGGCGGGAGTGGGCTGCGCGGACGATTCCGGGGACGGTATACGCGCAGCCGGAACCGGAAGAGCTGATTGAGCTGACGGTGATTGTGCCGGCGCGCAACGAGCAGGACTGCCTGGGCGAGTGCCTGCAGTCGCTGGTGAGCCAATCGGAGGATATCTTCGAGCTGGGCAAGGAGTGGGAGCTGATCGTGGTAGACGATCACTCCACCGACCGCACGGCTGAGATTGCGCGCGGTTTCGCCGGGGTCGCGGTGATTCAGGCCGGCAAGCTGGAGCCGGGCTGGACGGGCAAGGCGAACGCGGTCTGGACGGCGGCTCGGGTGGCTCGGGGCCGTTGGCTGTTGTTCACTGACGCAGATACGGTGCACGAACCCGGCGATCTGCGGCGCGCAATCCACGAGGCTGAGCGTCACAAGGCGGGGGTATTGAGCTACTCGCCGCGGCAGATTGTGAAGGGCTTTGCGCAGCGGTCGCTGATGCCGCTGGTATTTTGCGAACTGGCGCTGGCCTATCCGCCAGTCAAAGTCTCTGACCCTGTGGAGCGGATCGCGGGGGCGAACGGGCAGTTCCTATTCATTGAACGGGAGGCGTATCGAAAGCTGGGCGGGCACGCCAGCGTGGCCGGTAAAGTGCTGGAGGACGTGGAGCTCGCATTCCTCGCCAAGCGGCGCAAGATCGGATTGCGGTTCCGTTACGCCGAGGACGCGCTGGCCGCGAGGATGTATCGAACGACTGGCGCCATGATTGAGGGCTGGACCAAGAACCTGGTTCTGCTGTTCGACAATGCGCTGATGCTGGCGTTTTGGAGGGCGCTGGATTTCTTGCTCCTCTTTGGGCTGCCGGTGCTTACCATCGAGCTTTGGAACTCGCATCTGGCCGTGAAATCGGTTGGATGGCTGACTGCCGGCTGGGCTCTGGCGTTGCTCTGGGTGCGATCGGTGGTACGCTTCTACGCGCGCGTGGCAAAGTCGAATTTCCCATTTGCAGATTGCCTGATGACGCCTCTGGGATTACCGCTCTTTGTAGCTTTGCTGTACCGAAGCTGGTTCCAGCACCGGGTTCTGAAGCGGGTGAGCTGGAAGGGTAGGGAGTACAAAAGCTAGGGAATAGAGAGTAGGGAATAGGGAACAGGCGCCAGGGACTAGGGACTAGGGACTGGGGAATAGGAAAATATGCGATTGGCTCGGGCGATGGCAAAGGCTCTTCTGATCTTCATCGTTCTTTGTGAGGCGGGTGTCGCCTGGCAATTGTGGAGATACGGGCCTCCGACGGAGATGGTAGTCACCTCGGACAAGGTAAAAGAGACCGGTGAGCTTTCATTTAAGATGGTTCGCGTTCCGCCCAGCGCCAGCGACTGGACGATACTCGCGGCGGTGATTGCGTTGCAGGTTACCCTCATAGGATTCCTTTGGTGGTCTCGGCGAAAGATCGCTCTAGGAAATCGGGAGTAGGAATAGGGCTTGGGACTGAAAATGGGGAGATTGAGTGAACCGGGGGCGCGGGGGTGGGCATCTCTAGTGGTGAGGGTTTGATGATTTTTCTGACGCGGCGGGCTACGTTTTCGGCTTCGCACTTCTACTGGAACGAAGCCTGGACCGCCGAGAGGAACCAAGCCGTGTTTGGCCGCTGCGCGAATCGCAATGGGCACGGGCACAACTACACCCTCGAAGTAACGGTGGCCGGCGAGCCCGACCCGGTGACCGGATTTGTCGTGGATCTGAAGTGGCTGAAAGACGTGATGGAGCGAGAGGTGCTTTCGGAATTCGACCACCGGCACCTGAACCTTGAGGTTAAGGAATTCGGGCCGGGGAAGCTGATTCCGACCACGGAGAACATTGCAATTGTGGCGTGGAAGAGGCTGGAGCCTGCGATTAAGAAAGCGGCGGGTGCGCAGTTAAGCAGGGTACGAGTGTACGAAACGCCCGATATCTTTGCCGAATACAGGGGTGGCGAGTGATTGACCCTGCGAGCAGAGCTACAACGGCGTATTTCGGACGGCGATACACGATGAGTGCGAGCCATCGGTTGCACGTCGATGCGCTGACCGCCCAAGAGAACCGCGCAGCGTACGGCAAGTGCAACAATCCGCATGGGCACGGACACAACTATGTGGTTGAAGTGATGGTCGGCGGGCCCGTGGATGCAGATACCGGGATGGTGATGAACCTGGCGGACCTGGACCGGGTGGTGAATGAGCGGGTGGTGGATCGTTTCGATCATCGTAATCTGAACCTGGATCCGGCGTTTGAGCGTAAGGTGCCAACGACAGAGAATTTTTCCCGGATTGTGTTTGAGATATTGCGAGACGCGCTCCCCGAGGGAAGTCTCGAGCATGTGCGGATTGAAGAGACTGAAAACAATTTTTTCGAATGCTACGGCGCCTGAAGAGTGAGTGTGGAAAGCGCGAGCACGAGAGAGGACAAGCAGGGATGGCGCAGCCAATTGTGGTGAGCAAAGCAGTGAGACGGGCGGCACTGAGTGACGAAGGACTGAGCGGATTCAGCACGCAGGAGATTTACCGCGAGATCCTCGGCCGTCTGGGCGAGGATCCGAATCGCGACGGTCTGTTGGCCACGCCCGCGCGCATCGAAAAGTCTATGGCCTTTTTGACCAAGGGATACGACGAAGACCCGGCGCGGATTTTACGGGGCGCGATGTTCGATGTGGACTACGACGAGATGGTGATTGTGAAGGATGTGGAGATGTTCTCGTTGTGCGAGCACCACATGCTGCCCTTCATCGGCAAGGTTCACGTGGCCTATATTCCCAAAGGCAAAGTGATCGGGCTGAGCAAGATTCCGCGGCTGGTTGAGGTATTTGCGCGGCGGCTGCAGGTGCAGGAGCGGCTTACGCGGCAGATTGCGGATGCAATTCAGGACGCGATCAAGCCGCAGGGAGTAGGCGTGGTGATCGAAGCGCGGCACTTGTGCATGATGATGCGCGGCGTTGAAAAGCAGCACTCCTCAACAGTGACCAGCGCAATGGTTGGCTGCTTCAGGCAGAAGGAGACGCGCTCAGAGTTCCTGTCGCTGGTCAGGCAGCCCTCGGGGAGGCTGTAACGCGAGCTGCCGGCTCGCTTCGAGCTTTACCGCACCCTGCGAGCCGCAGTAATGGAATTCTTCGCCGCCTTCAGCCAGTGTTCCCGCATGGCATTTGAAACTGTCCTGGCCTGGCGCAGCTTCTTCCGCGCTGACTTTCTGATCTCCCCGAGCAGGGCATCATCTTCCGGCTCGTTCAGCGCTTCGCGGGCCACTTGGTCAAGCTGCTGCCAATCGTGCCATTCGCCAATCTGATCCTTGACCGCACTCAACGCATCGACAAACGCCTTGTCCGACTCCGGCAGCGCCTGCAGAACGTAGCGGAGTTCCTTGACCTTGAGCCGGAAGGTATGGATATTGCGCACCGAAAGCAATGGCCAGGCGGCGAGTTCCGCGGTGAGCTCGGCCACTGCGGCATGGAGGGGATCGGCGCCCTTGCGGGCAGAAGCCGACGAGCCCGTGGCGCCGTTCAACGTAGAAGGGGTAGATTTGACCAGGCGGGAGTATTTTCTGAGGCTTCTGCGGGCCATTTTGCTTTCGCGGTCGACGGTCTTGAGCAGCTTGAGCGCGTTTTTGGCGCGTTCGCTGGTGAGAAAGTTGAGCAGACGGCTGAGCGATGGGCCGTTGGATCGGTCGCGCAAGCTGAGAGCATTGCTCATCAGCACGTCCATATCGCGCACGCCGCCGGCCGCTCGTCGAAGCTGTTTAACTGGCTTGATGAGACGTCTGGCCTTGCTTCCGCCGGCGGGCGCCAGCGCCGAGGCGATCGACTCTATGCGCCGCGCCTGAATGCGCAGCTTATGCACCTCCTCGGGAGGAGGGTTCTTTTCGAGGTGCTTGAGCGATTCGCGCAACTTGCGAATAGGCTCGCGCAGTTGTTCAGGGGAATCAGACATCGTACCTATTTAGTTTTGAAGCATTTGCCCCGCGATTGCAATAGCCCGCTTGAACTTTACTGGATATGGCCGGCGGGGCGCGGCCGTATGCCGATGCCGTAGAGTTGAAGATGTGAACGGGCTGCTTGTGGTGGATAAGCCGTGTGGCATCACGAGCCACGATGTGGTGAACCGGTTGAGGAGAATCACCGGTGAACGCTCGATTGGGCATCTGGGGACCCTGGATCCGATGGCAACCGGGGTGTTGCCGCTGCTGATGGGCAATTACACGCGACTCGCGCAGTTCTTTTCGGCTGCTGAGAAGAGCTACACCGGCGTGATTCGTTTCGGCTTTGCCACTGATACTTACGATGCGGATGGGGAACCGGCCGGACCCGACGCGTGGCCCGAGTTCGACGCCATTGTGACGCTGGAAGCCGTGCGAGGGGAGGCAGCGCGATTCCTTGGCGAGAAGATGCAGATGCCGCCACCGTTTTCAGCCAAAAAGATTGCTGGCAAACCGGCCTACAAACTGGCGCGCCAGGGCCAGCGGCCGGAACTGAAACCCGCCAAGGTCCGTATTGACTGTTTTGAAGTAATGGCGATGGACGGCGCCGAGGCCAGCTTCACAATGACCATTAGTTCGGGCGGTTACGTGCGGTCGGTTGCGCATGAGATCGGCCAATCGCTCGGCTGTGGTGCGCACCTGGCGGCTTTGCGGCGTGTGCGGGCGGGGGTTTTCACGATTGAGCAGTCGCATACGATTGAAGAGCTGCAGCTGCTCGAGGGGCAGGTGGAGAACCTTGAGCGCCTGTGCGTGCATCCGCGCAGCTTGCTCGCCGAGATGCCGGCCGTGACCGCTGACGCGCAGACGTTGGGCAAGCTGCGCAACGGTGCCCAGGCCAACCTGGCAGATTTCTCCGCAGCTTCGCTAGTGAAGCTGTTCGCCAGCCAGACCGAACTGGTTGGGATTGCGAAACGGGTTGCGGGAACGCTGTTTCAACCGGTGGTGGTGTTCAGCAGTCAGTGATCAGAACAGTTTGCCAAAAGCTCGTGTGGCGCTTGGATTTGTGAAGCGGCACGACTGGAAAACTTACCGGCGATCGGGTCGCGTGCCGATGCGACGCCTCCCGGAGGGAGGCAAAGATGTTAGCCCATGGACAAGTTCGCGTGAGCGAACGCAGTCCTGGGAAGGCAGCATTCAATAGACGCGAGCCCCGTAGCGGCGGCACGATATTGCTGGCGTTGGAGGCTTTATTCTCCCTGTGGATTTGGAGGGACAACTGAAAACTGGCAACCGGCCACCGATCACTTCACCAGCAGCGGCTTGAGCACCGGCAGCAGCGTTTTCGCCAGGATTTGCGAGCCCTTCGCAGTCGGGTGGATGCCGTCGGGCTGGATGGTGCCGGGAACGTTGATCAGGTCCTTATAGATCATGGGCACAAAGGCAACGTGGTGACGGCTGGCCATGGTGCGATAGACCTGCTGGAACGACTTGATGTAGTCGGGGCCGTAGTTAGGTGGAAGTGTAATGCCGGCAAGCAGCACGCGAATGTGGGCTGCCTGAAGCGATGTGAGGATCTGGTCGAGATTGTGGCTGGTCTGGTCGAGTGGGAGGCCGCGCAGCCCGTCGTTGCCGCCGAACTCAACGATGACGACCTTGGGGTGGAGGGCGAGGATCGAGGGAAGGTCATCGACAGCGTCTTTGGTGGTTGCGCCGCTGGTTCCGCGGTTGAGAACGGTGTAGTGGTAGCCCTCGGCGTTCAGCATCTGGCGCAAGGCGTCGGGGTAGGATTGGCCGTCCTCGAGGCCGAGGCCGGCTGTGATGCTGTCGCCGTAGCAGACGAGAACGCGATCGGCGCCGCGGGCCAGGGACGCGGCGAGAAGAACGAAGACAAGCGAAACTAGAAGAGAGCGTCGAACGTCCACGAAATAAGTGTAGAAGATCGCGTGTTTCGTGGATCGTGCTTCCTGATCGGGGCACCCGACCAACCGCTCACGAATCACGACTCACAAACCACGCTTCACGAAACGCAAGGGGGCAACCGGGTGATTGAACTTCGCGATGCGAAGAAGTGGATTCAGAATGGCGCTCGACGCGTCGACATTTTGAAGGGAATCTCGCTGACAATTCCCGCCGGGCAGTTTGTGGCCATTGTGGGCGCAAGCGGCAGCGGCAAAAGCACGCTGCTGGGGCTCATGGCCGGGCTCGATACTCCCAGTGCCGGCGAGATCCGTCTCGACGGCATCCCGATTCACAACCTGGTGGAATCTGAACTTGCGGCCGTTCGAGGCCGCAAAATAGGCTTCGTCTTTCAGTCGTATCAGCTTATTCCCACGCTGACTGCGCTCGAGAATGTTCTGTTGCCGTACGAGCTGAACGTGGAGGGGAACGGGCTGGGCAAGGCGCGGCAACTGCTGGCTGAAGTGGGCCTGCAGGAGCGGGTGGATCACTACCCGGTGCAGCTCTCGGGCGGCGAACAGCAGCGCGTGGCGCTGGCGCGGGCATTTGTGGCCGATCCTCCCATTGTGATGGCTGACGAACCGACGGGGAATCTCGACTCGACGAATGGGCGGATGGTGCTCGACCTGCTGCTCGATCGCAACCGGCGCGCGGGTACGACGCTGGTGCTGGTAACGCACGACGCCGATGTGGCGCATGAAGCCGACCGCAGAATCGTTCTAAAGGACGGGCTGGTAGTTGAGGACACACTACCCGGCGCCTCCGAGGCTCTCGTCCAAAGCGAGGGAAAAAATGGCTAGCCGGATGTTGACCTGGAAACGCGCGGCGTCGATCGGCTGGCGCGATCTGAAATCGGCGCCGGCTAAGTTCGCCTTTGTGGTGGTAAGCGTTGCCGTGGGCGTGGCGGCGCTGGTGGGCGTGCGAGGGCTGAGCGACAGCTTTCGGTCGACGCTGATGGGGCAGGCGCGATCGCTGATGGCCGGCGACCTGAGCGCGCGCATCTTTCACGAGCCAACGCGCGAGGAACTCGACAAGGTCGCGGCCGTAGTAAAACAGAGCGGAAATTCGATCCGCACAACGTGGGTAACTGAGACCGTTTCAATGGCGTGGATGGAGCAGGCGCATGCCCCGCTGTTGGTGTCACTCAAGGCCGTCGACCCGGGCGAGTATCCGTACTACGGCACGGCAGAACTGGAGCCGGCGATGACTTTGGGCCAGGCGCTTGCCGGAGACTCGGCGGTGGTTGCCGACGAGTTTCTGATCCGAATGAATGCACAGGTAGGCGACTCGCTCCGGCTCGGCCAAAAGACACTCAGGATCACTGCCGTGTTGCGGCAGGAGCCGGATCGGATCTCGAGCGGAGCCGGGCTTGGTCCGCGCGTGATGATTTCGGAGGCATCGCTGAAAGAGTCGGGCCTGATTGCGCCCGGCAGCAGGGCAAGCGAACGTCTGCTCGTGAAGCTTCCAGATGTGTTGCCAAAGGGAGTGAGCGCAACAAATGAAACTGCGCAGGTGCGCAGCCAGCTTGAGGCAGCGCTTCCCGACGCACAGGTGATTGATTTTCGCGAGGGCAATCCTGCGCTGAGCCGCGGGCTCGACAACGCCACGGCGATCCTGAGCCTCATTTGCCTGGTGGCCATGGTGCTGGGCGCGATTGGCGTGGCCATGGCCATGCACGCTCACCTTGAGCAGCGCATGGATACTTTGGCCATCTTGAAAGCAATTGGGGCCGATTCTACCGATCTGTTGCGCATCTTTGTATTGCAAACGCTGGGCCTGGGGCTGGCCGGCGCGTTGATCGGAGTGTTGGCGGGAGTGGGAGTAATGGTGGCGCTGCCTTCGGCCTTTGGCAATCTGCTGCCGGTGCACACTGTACTCAGGTTCCCGCTCAAGTCGGGGTTGGCCGGGATGGGCACGGGCGTGCTGACCACGCTGCTGTTCTGCTTGCCGCCGCTGCTGGATGTGCGTGGAGTGCGGCCGGTGCTGGTGTTGCGCCGTATGGTGGAGCAGGGAACCGGCGGATTCAAGGGATTCATGGAACGCTGGCTGCGGCGCTGGCCCCAGTTGCTGCTTGCGGTTCTGCTGGTTGTGCCGCTTGTAGGCATCGCGTGGGCCTTGTCTGATTCGGCCGTAGTGGGCGTAAGCTTCGGCGTCGCTTTTTCGGCCGCGCTGGTGGTGCTGCTCGTGCTGGCCGCGGTCACGCTCCTTGGTTTGAGGTTGTTTCTTACGCTTACGCGGCTGCGGCTGCCGGGATCGCTGCGGCATGGGCTGGCGAACCTCTACCGGCCCGGCAACCAGTCGGCCCCGGTACTGGCGGCGCTGGGTACTGGCGTCATGCTGATCCTGGCTGTGTATCTGATTCAGGCCGACGTCCTGCGCGATCTGCGCTTGACCGCTTCGCCGAAACTGCCCAATGTCTTCCTCATCGATATACGTGACGCCGAAGTTGCGGGCGTGAAGAACTTTTTTGCGCATCAGCAAGGCGTCACACAGCAACTGGATTTGATTCCTGTGGTGACAGGCCGTTTCGTCACCATTGACGGTAAGCCACTGGAGCAGTTCAAAGGACGTCATTTCCCGGTTCGCATGCTCGAAAATGCTGACCTATCCTGGGCCGATACAGTTCCCGAAGGCTACAAAGTGACCCAGGGAGCGTGGTGGAAGAACGCGAACGATGCAGAGATCGCCGTTGACGAAGGTGTAGCAAGCAGGCTGCAAATCCATGTGGGCACACCGATGGAACTTGATACCGGCGGCATCGATCGCACGCTTAAGGTAGGAGCAGTCTATAAGTCTGACGGGCAGCATCTGAGTTCGCGTGTCGTCTTCGTTGTGCCTTCGGGCATGATCAAGGATCAGCCGGCGACCTGGTACGGCGGTGTGCATATCGATCCCCGGCAGGTGGGCACCATGGAACGCGCATTTTTTGCCGCGTATCCGACGATTACGGTCATCAACTTAGCCGATGTGATGGATCGGATTGAAAGCGTGGTCGACCAGATCACGTTCGTCGTGAGGCTGCTCGCCGGGTTCTCGATTCTGGCCGGTCTCATGATTTTGGCTTCGAGTATCGCCAGCACCCGCTTCAGGCGCATGCGCGAAGCGGTTGTCCTCAAGACGCTGGGAGCCACGCGAATGCGCATTGTGCGCACCTTCAGCGTGGAATTCAGCGTACTTGGATTATTGGCTGGGGCTGTTGGCGTAGTCTTCGCCAACGTGCTTACTCGCGTGCTGCTGCATAAGCTCGAAGTGAGTTTCCACTTGGAATGGGGAGCAACAGTGGTAGCGCTCTTGGGCACGGCAGTGCTGGCTACGGCAACCGGCTGGATTGCGAGCTACAGGATCCTGGGACTCAGGCCTTTGGAAGTGCTACGCGAAGAATGAACAAGCAGGGAAGCAAGGTCCAGCGGCGCCGGCCTTCACACCGGGGCTGCGGCGAGCTTAGTCTTGACTCAAGGAGTTGTGGATCGGCGGTGGCGAGGCCCTTCCAGTTTGACCCGGGCTTGGAATCTTTTTATGATGAACAAGCTGGGTCTTGTGCCGTCTAACCGGCAGATAAGCCCGAACAGGCTGCTGGCGGGGCCTTCGCTCTGCTGTTGCTGCCCCCTCGTTCAATGGCAGGACAGCTGACTCTGGATCAGCATATCGGGGTTCGAATCCCTGGGGGGCAGCCAAAACCTCTTCCAAAAGGGTTTAGCGAAGTCTAGATTAGTCCACCATTCCTTTCATAACATACTGAATCCACAAGAAATCATCGCCAAGCGTGGTCCATAGTGGCAATGTCAAAGCCATCCGTTTCTTGGGGGTACTTCTGGGGATGTTGAGGTGGAACCCTCAAAGCGGTGGGGGTATCGTATTCATGCTTGAGGTAGAGATTCCCAAGCCGGACCGCGGATCACTGCGTGCGGAACATCACGGCCTGCTTTGCCGGAAGGTCCACGGTCAGTTGTGTTCCGTTGGTTTGCGCTGTGCCCGATCCCAGCTCATGACGGAAGATCGTGCAGCCTTCGAGCGCCGTATGCTGCACAGAAAAAGACAGTGACCGGGGCCGATCCGCATCGTTGACGGCGATCAGATAGCGTTCGCCATGGCCGGCTCGGCAGCCCTGGTGCAGGTCGGCGGAGCGAACGAAGACGAGCGCCGTCGGGTCGATCCATAGATCCTGCTGACGGCCGCTCTCCATTTGCGAAGTATGGATACCGGCGCCGTCGCGGGCGGAGTTTGAAGAACCTTCCGCATTGAGATCGTTAGCCGGCATGTGGCCGGAAAAAGTCGCCTGCGCGACGTGGTAAGGTGTGCGGACCGGTGACCGCAGGGTTAGCAAGGCGCACAGGATCAGACAGACGACGGCGAGCCCGGCGGCAAGCCAAGGCCAAAACGTTCTTGAGTGACCAAACGGAACCGCAGGCGATTCCATAAGAGGTGTGGTTATGACCTCGCGGTCGATGGTCCTTACTGGCGCAATAAAACGGTAGCCCCGCCTCGCCAAAGTTTCCACGAACCGGGGATTCTCCGCCGAATCACCCAGGGCATCGCGAAGCTTGTTTACGGCGATGCCAAGGCAGTGATCGAAGTTTACGATCGTGTTGGCGTCCCAAAGCTCCAATTGAAGCGTCTCCCGGGAAACCACCTCTCCGGGATGCTCGGCCAGAATGGATAGAAGTCTGAAGGGCTGGCTTTGCAGCCGGATACGGATACCGGAGCGGCGCAGCTCTCCCGCGTTCAGGTCAGCTTCAAATGTCCCGAATTGAATTCGCTTCGCGCTGTGGTTTGTTTCCGCCGCTGCTATAGCCGATGCCATATCCGTTGAAAAACTCCGCATAAAAGTTCAAGCAGATTTCCCGCCAAGCGGGGGAGCCAATCGATTTCGCGGCTCCGTCTCCAGGTGCAACCGCCGTACAAGCAGCTCAATACGCGCCAGTTATCTGGAGAAAATCATTTGATGCCGAATAGAAGAACCGTGAATCGACGCCCGCAATCTTAGATTCGTTGTTTCGCGCTAGGTTGCGGGGAATCGCGTTGAGTGCATGCCTCATTTACTTCACGTCATTGCTTGGCAGCTCACGACTCTCGTTCGTGTCAACGCTCGGCAACCCAAAATTCAAGGCAATTCTTCGGAGGAAAACATGATTGAGACGAAAGTATGTCGCATGGAAGGCAGGCGCAGAACGATATGCGCACTGTTAGTGACGCTTACGATTCTGTCGTTTGTCTTTGTCGGGTCGAGGCTCTTCGCGCAGACCGATACGGGCAGCATCGCCGGGACGGTTACTGATTCCACAGGCGCGGTCAT
>Ga0335072_10007476_pt1 | contig 15897 bp, 12 predicted proteins | sample Lox_Sample_21_FD_206725 | JGI IMG/M metagenome (GOLD analysis project Ga0335072, IMG submission 206725) | Soil microbial communities from Loxahatchee National Wildlife Refuge, Florida, United States - Lox_Sample_2.1 | ecosystem: Environmental > Terrestrial > Soil > Wetlands | place: USA... | reverse complement strand
CCACCGCGTGCCTGCCTGGAAGCGTTCATCAGCCTGGTCGGTCAACCACGCCTGCAATGCCTCACCGGCCGCCCGCGGCAACTCCAGGGTGCGCCGCGACTTCTCTGTCTTCGTGTCGCCATGCCCTCGCACCGAGCGCCACACCGACACGTGAGGCGGGGTCGGCGGCCGGGCTTCGGGATTGCCGTTCAGTTCCACATGGTCCCAGCGCAGAGCCCGAATCTCCTCGGTCCGGAGCCCTGTGGTCAGGCTCAGCACGATGTAGGCGTGCATCAGGGAGGACGGACGCCGTCGGTCCTTGAGCCCGGGCGGCAACTCTAGCGAGAGGGGGTCCTGCGCTGAAGCGCGCAAGAGTGCCGCAGCCTGCTCCAGGGTCAGGCTCTTGCTGGGTCGTCCGGCCTGGCCCTGGGGTGTGTCGACCAGCGTGGCGACATTGCGTCCGACGAGATCACGAGACTCCGCGTGCCGGATTGTCCGGGTCAGCGCATTGTGTCCCATCGTCACGGCGGCACTGGAGTATGTGGTTGCCATGGTGCACAAGGCCTGATTTACCTCGGCGGCTGTCAGCTCCCGCAGTCTCCTGCCGCCGATCGTCGTCAGGATCGGGCTGAGCACGTTCTCGTTTTTCTTGACCGTCTTGGCGGTCCGCCCGGTGAGGCCTTCGCGCAGCCAGTCTTCCGCGGCCTGGCGCACCGTATAGGCGGCGGAGCCGGCCTTTGGGATGATCCCCTTGTCCAGGTCGGCGTGCAGCGCCTTGAGCTTCTCCTGGACCTCGGTCTTGGTGCGGCCCTTAACTCGCCGTCTGTCGCGTTTGCCCTCTGCGGTGAACCCCAGGGTCACCTCGCCGCGCCAGCTGCCAGGGCAATGCCGATGGCGTTCGCTATCGCTGCACGGGCCGCGGTGATCGAATGAGATGCCGCCGTCACCGCGCGACCGCCGGTTGGTCATACAGGACAGTGTACCCGCTGGGGGGACCAGCGGGGGGACAACTGCCAGGGAGGCGGGGATACATGCAGGCACTTCTATGGACGGTTTTACCAGCTAGATGGCTTGCATGCCTTAGGCTACCTCTAGATCAATGTCGCCTACGTCTCCATGGTAAGGAGAAGGTCTACGGTTCGATTCCGTAAGGGGGCTCCACGAAGTCGCAGGTCAGAGCCTGATTCTCAGGTAGGTGGCAGGGTGCCCAAGATCGTCCGACCGTGAGTTGACCGTCGTGCTGGGCGTGGAAAGTTGGCACTCAGCCTTAAGGACTGACTCTCGATGGCACACCGGTCCGGCTGGCGGGCACGCTTGTTGAACAAGCGAGGGAGCCCGCCCGCGGCGAGCGCTGAAAGCCGTGGTTGCCTGAGTGGTTCCAAACGGGCACTGGTAGCTGACCTGCGGGTATGGCAACCGTGACGGCCTTGGGCTGGCAAGATCGCGGGCTTGTGACGGTACGAATGCTGTATCTGATATTCGCCTTGCTGGCCGGGTGGATCGCGCTGCTGGCGCGTTCGGCCGCATAGAAGGACGCCGATCTGCTGGTGTTGCGCTAGGAGGTCGTGGCGCTGCCACGGCAGAACCCGGGACCGAGGCTGGAGTTGGCCGACCGGGCGGTGCTCGCTGTCCTGGCGCGGCTGCTCCCGAGGCCGCTGCGGATGAGCCGCCTGGCTACGCCGGACACGCTGCTGCGCTGGCACCGGCGTCTGGTCCGCTGGCGGTGGACCTATCCCCGCCGCGGAGGGCGGCCGCCGGTCGATGTCAGGGTCGCGGTGCTGAGCGAGCAGATAGCGCGGGGCTGGGGGTAAAAGCGATCCAAGGCGAACTGCCCGGCCTGGGGTACCGGGCCGGGGCATCCACGGTGCACCGGGTGCTGAAGCAGCTGCGGATACCCGCCCCCCACCACAGCGCCACCGCACGACCTGGCGGCACTTGCGCACGCAGGCCGCCACGATGCGGGCGTGCGATTTCTTCCACGCCGACTGCGCCGTTACCCAGCGGCGCGTTTACGTGTTCTTCGTGACCGCGGCGACCACCCGCCATGCCCATGTCCTGGGCGTGACCGCGTACCCGGACGGGGCATGGACGGTGCAGCAGACCCGCAACCTGCTGATGGACCTGGGAGAGCGGGCCCGCCCGGTTCCGGTTCCTGGTCCGCGACCGGATCGGGCAGTTCACCAGCGCCTTGACGCACTGCTGTCCGCCGCGGGGATCGAGGTGGTGAAGATCCCGCCGCGAAGTCCGAGGGCGAATGCTTATGCCGAGCGATGGGTCGCACGGCCCGGGCTGAGGGCACCGACCGGACGTTGGTCGCGGGGCTGCGGCACCTGCAGGCGGTCCTCGAGGAGTACGTCGCGCACTATGACCAGCATCGCCCGCACCGAGCCAGGAACCTGCGACCACCGGATCGCGCCGACATCGTCACGGCCCCGGTCACCGACCTGGCGGCGGCGCGGATACGACGTCACAAGGTCCTCGGCGGGCTGATCCACGACTACGAACAGGCCGCATGACGGTCACCAGCCCAGCCATGACGGTGCAGTTCAGAGAGCATGACAAGGTTATGGAACCATAGAGGACGCCGAATGGCGCGGGTGCCGTCAGGTATTGCGTCGCGCAGCGTCATACGATGGAATTACCCAGGCCAGCAACATTGGCCCTGGCGGCAATCGGAGTGGCGCGGTCATATTCAGGGGAGTGCGCAACATGAGGCGTCCAGCCCGCAGTATTGCCAGACTGTGCGCCTGACCATCGGAGAGGTCCAGACGGGGCTTCTGCTGACCTCCACCGCAGTGTCGGCCGATACCGCGGCGGCGCTGCTTTCTGTTCTGCCGGGTAGTTCGGTTCGAACGCTTGAGCGTCCCGTGCGCTACGCGTGGTCGCCTGAGGTCCTCACGGGCGTCGACTGCCTCGCATCGGTCACCGGACAGGGTGAGGTGCGCCTCGTGGGAACGCCGGCTACCCGCCTGTCGCTGACCGACGGCCACATCGTCCAGGCCGGGACCCACGCGACCCTCCGGCACGAGTCCACCGGCCGCCGTCGACCCTGGGGGCACTACCTGGCTCAGCCCGGAGTGCTCGAGGTCCTCGGAACCGTGCCCTCGGAGAAGCTGGTGACGGGGTTCCTCAACGGTCCTGCGAACGTGCGGGTCATCGATCTGGGTGCGGTGAACGTGCGCGCGCTGGCCGCGATCCAGCGGAGCACGCAACTAGACCACAACCCGCCGTTCCACAGCCGCCGCACCAGGCTGCGCTGGTCCGCTGAATTCACGCCAGACCGGCAGGAGATGGTCTTCACCCTGGGTGCCGACGGGTTGCGCACCGTGCGGTTGCGCACTGAGGAACCTGACCCGCGGGCGCTGGCGGACTTCTGCGCCGATCTGGCTCTTCACGACTGGCTGCTCTCGACCCTCGTCGGACTCGTTGACCGGGCCGTGGCCAGTAAACGGCCGGCCGCCGCGCTGGTCGGCATGCTCCGGCCAGGCATCGATCATCTCGTTCACGCCTGGATGCCGGCCGCCCACACAAAAAGGACCCTGACCGGGATATGGCAGGACTTCGACGTCAGGTCGGGGTTCTCCTTGCAATGGCAGAAAACCGTCCAACGGATACGGGACCAGCTGTCCCTAGGCATCATAGACGCGCTGCAGCCGCTCACTGAGTCAAAAAGGAGGAGGTCGTCGGCATGACCCCCGGCGGAACCCGGCAGAACCTCGCCCTGGGCCTCATCTCGAAGATCGGGATCCCCCTGCTCCTCGGGCTGATCACGATCGCGTCGTCGAACGCCAGTGGAATGTCGGGTCGGAACGCTCTTGAGCTCGCCGTGGTGGTCACCTTGGGGACCATGCTCGCGCTGTTCATCGTCGACTTCGAGGTCCGCGTCTCGGGGCTGCAGGATCAGGTGGCGGCGGGCTTTCAGGAAATCCACACCTCAAGCGAGCTTTTAACCCTGGTGGAACGGTCGGTCCTGGATACCGCGCTGCTCTCGGAGCTCATGGAAGCAGTCGGCAAGACGGACGCCAGCGTCAGCCCGATGCTGCAGCGCCTCGCTCGGCGAGAGATCGAAAGAGCGACCTGGTTCGTCCGGCAGCTACCTACCGGAGGAGAGATCGCATACGACGGCGAAGACCGGGAGTGGCTACTCGGGCTCACCGAACAGGCCCAGCGCTCGATCGATGCGATCTCGCTCTCGACCGCCGACGCGGACATGCGGGGCTTCGACGGCGGGTTGTGGACCAGCGACCTGGGCACTCGCTACCTGGAACTCCAGCGCGAAGCCATCGAGCGGCAGGTCACCATCCGCCGCATCTTCGTTTTCGAGAACGAGGACCTGGCCCGCGACGAGACATTCTTGAAGATCACCCAGGCACAGCGTGAGGTCGGCGTCGACGTACGGATGCTCGATCATCAGCTCATCCCGGAACGGCTGCAGGCGATGATCTTCGACTTCATCATCTTCGACGGGGCCGTGAGTTATGAGACGACGCCGGCGACCACCTTCACGTCCGGAGCAGTCAGGCCGGCCATCGTACGGACCCGGCTCGCGCCGATGCCGACCCGGGTTCGCGCCCTGGAGAACCAGTTCGAGAAGTTGTGGGCGGCCGCTAACCCCGAGCGCGAGATCCGGACCTGAGCACGCCGCCGGCTCAGGCCGGGTCGGTCTCTCCCGGTGCCACGAACACGTAGCGAATCCGGTCCACTAGTTCATCGGGCAGCAGCATCCCGTCCCGCGCGGCCCTGGCGTTGGCCTCGGCCAGCACTGCGGTCTCGGGCTGGAACTGGCCCAAAATGGTGCGGACGGCCAGCCCGACAGGTAGGAAGCGCGGCGACAGCGCCGAAAGCGTCGTGTAGGCGGCGAAGGGGGCCGCGTCGCGGTTGAGCCGGGTGATCGGCGGCATCTCTTCCCAGTTGTCCGGCCATGGGCCGGTCCAGTCCCGCGGCACCAGGACGGGCCGTCCCTGGTCGCGGAGGAGCCCCAGCCGCAGCAGTTGCCAGACGGCGGCGAGCATCGGGCAGGACCAGGTGCGTTGGCCCTGGTGCTCGTCCCACAGTTCGACGTCGACAAAGATCGAGTGCCGTCGGCGCGCGCTCTCCAGCGGCGGTTGCCAGGGGTTGCGCTTGGCCATGGCCTCGCCGCGGGAGGTGTTCGGGGACCGCTGCCCGTTGGTTAGCCAGCCGGTCTTGGTGAGCGGCGGCCGCGCGCCGGTGGTTCCGGGCACCGGCTCGATGACAAGACGTCCTAAAACGAGATTCGCCGGGCCGAGGCCCGCCTCACCCGCGCAGGACGATTCCGGGGCGAGGTAGTCGATCCGCAGACCTTCGCTCTCGGCCGCGGACAGGACCATTGGGATCACTTCGGCCGGTGTGGAGAACCGGCTGAAGTAGTCCTCGATCAGGAAGCAGGTACTGATCCGGGCGTGTGGCTTGCCGCAGCCGATCGCTCGCGGGGTGTGTGCTGCCTTGGCCCACGGCGCCACGGTCGCGAACGTCTCCCTCATCCCGGCCTCGCCGGCGGCCAGGTCCTCCATGTAAAGGTGGCCGAGTTCGATCGAGACGTGGGAGAGCGGCAGCGAGTCCACCTTGAGGTCGGCGCTGCTTTCCACGAACTCGGTCTGGACCTTTGTCACAGCCGTTCCCACGCTTGTTCGTCGACGATGCTCTTGGCGATGGCATCGAACGCCTCGATTGTGGGCTGGTTCGCCACATGCCGGGCCCATACGTCGCTGTCTGTGATCAGTTGTTCGCGCCACTGCAGGACCGGGTCCAGCGGCACCTCACCCAGTACGGCGGACCGTCCCACATCCAGTTCGGAGGCCAGCCGCTGCAGTTCCCGGTTGGCCTCGCGCAGCCAGGCCAGTTGCGGTGGCCGCAGACCCGCGAGATCTGGTGCGTTGGGATCCACTAGTGCGGTCCGGACGAACCGGATGTTCTCGTTGAACTTCTCGCGTTCCTGGCCGTTCGACTCGCCGATGTCGAGCAGGCCGCGTTCGCCGAAGACGAGGCCGACGGCGGCCATGACATGCTGACGGGTCCAGCGGTGGAAGACGAGCCACCGGGAGACGACACCCGACAACTGCCGCGTCGAGGTGGCGGCGATCACGATTTCCGCGGCGTAGGACCGGCCGGCGCTGAGGTCCACCAGCACGACTTCGAACTCGCTGTGCAGCCGGAGGAACAGATCGATACAGCGCTCGACCGTGTCGTCGTCGAAGGAGAACTCCCCTCCTCCGGCGTCACCGGGCACCAGCGCCAGTCGGCCGGTGCCGGGCGGCCGCTGCCGGAGACTGACCCGGTCGGAATGCTGCCAGACGTCCCACACCTCCTCCGCATGCGATCGGCCCTGGAGGTAGGAGTGAGTACCGTTGCCCGTGGTCGTGCCGCGAGAAAGCGCGCTGATGCCGAAGATCGCCCCCGATGTCGGCGAGGCGAAGTCGAAGTCGACGTAGCAGACGTCGCCGCCTTGCAGCGCGCGCCGGTAGGCCACGTTGCTGCCGGTGACCGAGCGGCCGGTCCCGCCTTTGTCCGAGGTCGCGAACAGCAGCATCCTTACGTCATCCTTACCGTGTCCTGGCGAGCCGCATCGAGCGTGTCGAGTTCGCGAAGCACGTCACCGGCCAGGACGCTCGCGGTGGCGGGCCGGTCGCGCAGCAGTTCCCGGGCCCGGCGCAGCTTCGCGCCCACTACCTGGAAGCTCTCTCGTATCTGCTGCCCGGTGTCGTTGGTGCCACGCAGCCGTTCCTGGTCGAAGAGATGCTCGGCTTCGGCCAGCAACTGCTGGGCATGATCGGTGAGCTCGGAGGTTACCGGGGCCTGGGTCACCTTAGCCGCGGCGACCAGCACCTCGATGACCCGTTCTGTGTGGTACCAGGAGGGCACGCCGTAGGCGGGGAACGAGGTGTCGGTGAAGACCTGCGTCGGCTCGTCCCAGAGCCCGCGCGCTGCCGACGAGTTCATCCGCCGGCGCTCGATGTGGCTCCACATCAGATCGGCCAGGTCGAGGAGACGGACTCGCACCGCCGTGTCGTCGAGCAGTTCGGCCACACGCAGCAGTCGCTTCAGTACCAGCAGGGTGTAGCTGGATACGATCCACCGCAGCTCGGGACCCTCGGCGACCTTCTCGCTGCCGATCAGCCGCAGTTCCATGCCCGGGATATGCAACGCGATCGCGGGGTCGTTCAACATCGGCCTGCGGGTGACCCGTCCGCGGTTCGCCAGCTCCTCCAGCAGGCGCCCGATTCGCTCGATGTCGCCGTTGGCAAACTTCTCGCCTTCGATGACGATCGAGGTGAGCAGCGCCGAGTAGTAGTCCGATTCTCGGCCGTCGTTCGTGCGCCAGGGCAGGTCTTCGAGCGGCCACCGGCCGGTGCCGAAGGTGGCTACCTTGGCCCAGAATTGCCGGGTCAGGTCGAAACGTAGCTGCAGGGCCCGGGCCAGCCGTTGCTGCTCCTCGTCCAGCAGGCCGAGGATGCGGGTCCGCTCGCTGAACAGGTCCTGGATGCCGTCGAGGGCGACCACCGTGAAATAGAGATACGGGCGTGCCTCAGCCACGCCGACCGGCTGCTTGCCGATGTTAGTGGCATAGGGGATCTCCGGCGCACCGTCGACGACGCCCCAGGACCATCCGCACTCGAACAGGCGGCCGCGGTTGTCCAGTTCCTCGGCCACCTGGCCGGACCCGATCGTCAGTTCCTGCTGTAGGCCGGCCCGGATCTCGGTCAGATCCTGCAGGAGCGTGCTGACGAGAATCTCGTTGGCCACGCCGGTCTGGTTGATCATCGTGCACATCGTCTGGCCGGGCAGGTCGCTCGGGTCGAAGGTGTTGACCGTGAAGCTACGCAGCAAGCCCACCATGGCCGCGGTCAGTCGTTGCGAGGCGAGCTTCTCAGCCTCGTTGATCCGCTGCAGCATCTTCTGGCTTTGCAGGCTCTGACGGTAGACCCGCAGGAAGCCCAGTGTGGCCAGGCACAGGGTGACGGACATCGAGAAGGAGTCCACCACGTGCAACTTCCGTTGCTCGGCCTTTATCTTCCCGGCATCTGCCTCGTCGACCTGGAAGTAAGAGCTTCCCGAGAAATCGGGGGTTCCGTCGACCAGGTAGGTGGTCAGGTATTCGTGGACGAAGTCGACTAGCCTCCTCGGGATATCTATTTCATTGCCGAGAGAGTGCAGATAATCCCGAACATCATCCGCGGTCTGATCGACGCTTTCCACTTTTAGCGGTGCGACGGCGGTGGCCGGGTACAGGATGGTCAGTAGCTGCTCCGCATCGCTGATGGAGTTGGGCCCGCTGCGTCCGCCCCAGTTCCATTTGCCGTCACGGTAAGAGTAATCAAGGGTCGCTCGCCAGATCTCAAGTATCTGCCGCCGTGTCTGGATCTCCATGGTCGCCGGCCTTCGTCAATGCTCGCCGGTAATGCCGGTAGCCACGATCATTCCCTCGTAATTTTCCTGCACGAGCTGAAGGGTTTCGAGTTCTTTTACGCTCAGCTTGCTTACGCGGAGCCGGGTGAAATGTTTCCTTATGTCGCCCGCGGTAACCGGCAGCGCCGGGTAGGTCACCTCATCGGTCTCGCCGAGCGGGTACCCTTCTGAGCCTTTCATGAAGGCAGCAGCAAACGGCGAATGCGGTTCGAGCGCGCCGACGAAGGACACGATCGCCTTCTCGAACTCTTCGTGATCCCTGGTGATCGACTCGGCAACAAAGAACATGGTGCCTAGCTGCCACTGCTTCGAAGGTAGGTCGAAGACGCTGTGCTCTTCTACCGCCGGCTGCGGCCCCGTGCCGGTACAGGCCACCTTGAGTTGCTTGCGCGGCTCACTGACCTCGTTATAGCCCTCGAGTGCCTGCAGTTCTCGCCAGAAGGGCTGCCACATCCATGGGACGTCGTCGTCCATGACCTCACTGCGCAGCCAGCGGACGTTGCTCTCGGAATAGTCAGTGAGCAGGATCTGCTCGGCCCAGGGCAGCATCAGCAGAGCCGGATAAAGATTTGTTCCCGAACCGACGTCGATCGCTCGCTGAACGCGATCGTGGCTGCGGAATGTCTCACTGAAGAAAGAGCCGACCAGTCGGATAACTTCTTTGTCCGGGGCCAGCATTGCTTTGTAGTTGCGATGCCAATAGTCCTGGGACGGGAAGCCTTCCCAACTGACATCGGCATTGTATGTGGGTACAGCTGTCTCATCCATAGACCGCAACACTACAGCTCTTGAATGGTCTGACTCAGCAGTATCCAAATACTCGTGAGGTAACCCCAGACCGCTGCTCGGCGTCAGTTGTCTCATTTCTGCCTCGGTCCGCGAGTGACGCAAACTACTCGGGAGGACGGTTTCCAACCTACCACCGGAAACGGCACTCGGACAGCCCGGGCCGGGCCGCGCCGACACGTCGGCGATAGCGCCGCCGCGGGCCGACCCCGCCATATCGGTGTCAGTCCGGGCGTCCGGCACCGTCATCGGCCACGTATCCCGTTACTAAGAGCATGGCGTCGTAACCGGGTCGTAGCGGGCGAACGGAGTTGTCGGTTCGCAGGAGACCGGTGCGGGTGACGGGGAGGCGGCCGAGAAGCTCATTCAGCGACCTGGGGGTGACCCTGACCGCCGGGAACCTGACGCCGCTCACCTCGTAGCCGGCCGAACCTTCCATGAAGGCCATCATGAACGGTGCCCCGGGTGTGAGCGCGCCGAGGAACGAGCGAACCGCCCACTCGAACTCCGCTTCCTCGGAAGACATGCCGTCAGCCACGAAAAACATGCTGCCCAGGTCCCACTCGTGCCGGGGTAGGTCGAAGACGCTGAGGAGGCGGATCTCGTGACAGCTGGCCAGTTGGCGCCGGGGCTGCTCGACGCTGCCGTAGCCCGGCAAATTGGCCACGAGATCCCAAAATGGCTGCCATGCCCATTCGCCGGGCCCGTCGGGCAGGTTCTCGGCGAGCCAGCTGATATTGGCCGGAGCGTAATCAGTGAGAACGACGTGCTCAATCCAGGGCAACATAAGCAATGCTGGATAAAGATTGGTTCCCGTGCCGACGTCCACGGCACGCGAGATTCTCGGTTTCCCGGTTCGGGCGCGGATCAGAAAATCACTAGCGTAGCGTATTATTTCGGCGTCCTCTGGTAAAATTGAGGCGTAGTTGTCCTGCCAATGTCCGTCGGCATCGAAGTCCGACCAGGGCACCTCGTCGTTCCGGGCATGCTGACGGTCCGCCATGAAATTACTATACCAGGGCAAAACTCTACAGATATGCCCGAAGTGTTGCTGCCCAAGCTATCCGTGGCTAATAATGACTCATCGGGGGTGAGGCAGGTGATGTCCTTGCCGGACGGCCAGCGAGGGATTCCGGCTCAGAAAGTTCCGCCTTTGCGCACTAGTTCGCCGCGACAACAACCGCAGACGCATCGGCCCTGGTCGCAGGCCCAGGTCCGGGTAGCCGACTCGTGGCCGACCAAGCGCGGCCAGCCGGTCAGCGTCGCCTTGTCGCCGCCGGCGGACCTTCTGGCGCTGTCCGTCGGGCAGCGGCTCAGCGTTTCGGCGATCTCAGATCGCCGTTCCTGCGGTGCGCCGCTGTATCAGCTGGCCTGCGCGCTTGCCCCAGGGCTGGCGTGGTCGCCGGCCGGCGACAAGCTAGCCTTTCGCGACGCCGATGGCCGGTGCCGGGTGCTCGACTTGTCGGGCGAGGTCTCCGCCGCCGACGGAGAGGTCCAGACGCAGTTGCTCGGGGTGACGAGCGCGATGGCGTTCTCCCCCGAGGGCGAACGGCTGGCCACGCTCGCGCCGTCGTTACCGGGCCGGATGACGCTGACCCTTTGCGGTCTGCGCGGGGAGGCATTCTGGGAGTCCACGCTGACGCGGCCGCGGACGTCCCGTTACCGCTCCGAGGGAGTCAATCTGGCCTGGTCGCACGACGGGAAATTCGTGGCCTGCACCACCGGGACATCATCGACAGCGTCCACGGTCTGGCTGATCGACGCCTCTGACGGCCGTACCGTCGGGCAGTTCCATAATCATTCGGACACCGTGACCGGGCTGGCCTGGGTCGACGACGACTGGGTGCTGTCGGCGTCCGAGGACGCGACGCTGCAGTTGTGGCGCCCGGACGGCTCGGCGCCCGCGACCGTGGTCGAGACCATCCCCTCGGCCGGGATGATCTTCGTGCGGGAGCAGGGCATCGCGCTGATCTGGTCGGGCGACGGCGAACTGTTCGCCTGGTCGCTGGGGGATACGTCGACCCAGCTGTGGTACCGGAACCCGCCATCGCACAGTGTGGCGGCTCACTTCAACAGGCTGGCGGTCAGCGCCGTGAACGGCCTGCTGGCGCTGGTCGACGCGGGAGCGACGGAACTGATGCTGGTCAGCGAATGGGACCAGACGGCGAGCGGCCCGGCCGCCACCACGACCTATACCAACGCGAAGGTGCTGCTGCTCGGCGATTCCGGTGTCGGCAAGTCGGCCCTGGCCATGGTGCTCGCGGGCGAGGAGTTCCACGCCACCGAGTCCACGCACGGACGCCGGATCTGGCGGCTGCCCTCGACCGAGGAGCCGGATACTTCCGGCGCTGACCGGGAGGTGCTGCTGTGGGACCCGGCCGGCCAGCCCGGCTACCGGATCGTGCACCAGCTCCATCTGGGCGGGGCGGCGGTCGCCCTCATCCTGTTCGACTCCCGGAGCGAGACCACGCCGCTGGCCGGGGTGTACCACTGGGCGCGGGCGATCCGGCACGCCCATCCCCACGCCAGCGGCGGATTGATCACCTTCCTGGTAGCGGCCCGGACCGACCGCGGCGGCATCACGGTCTCGCGTGAGCGGATCCAGCAGGTGATGAAGGATTTCGCGCTCGACAAGTACTTCGAGACCAGCGCGAAGGAGGGAACGAACACCGATATGCTCCGTTCCCGGGTTCTGGCGGCGATCGACTGGGAGCGGATACCCAAGATCGCCTCGACCACACTGTTCGCTGAAGTGAAGCAATTCATCGTGAGCCAGAAGGAGTCCGGCAACCTGCTCACGCCGCTCGATGAGCTGAGCCGGGCCTTCCAGGTCGCCGCGCCGGACAGCCTGGAACTGATCCGGGACGAACTGCTGCTGCTCGATCCCAGTGACGCCGAAGCCAAGGAGGCCTATGCGGCCGCCTTGAACGTGGTCTTCGAGGGATGCGTGGCGCGGCTGGAGTCCGCAGACCTGGTCAAGCGGCTCAGGTACTGGGACTATGTGCTGCTGCAGCCCGAACTGCTCGACGCCTACGCCAGCGCGATCGTGAACGCCGCGCGGGACGAGCCGGACGGGCTCGGCTGCATCCTGGAGTCGAAGGTCATCGAACTCGACTTCCCGATCCCGTCCACGGCCCGGGTGCTAGCTGGGCGGCAGGAGCGGCTGCTGGTCCTCGCGACCCTCGAGGAACTCATCCAGTACGAACTCGTCCTGAAAGAGCACACCGAGGACGGCGTGCAACTGGTGTTTCCCGCTGCCTACCGGCGCGACCTGCCGGCCTCGCAGGCGCCCAAGGGAAACGGTGCGGTGTTCCGGTTCGAGGGGCCGGTCGACAACGTCTACGCGACGCTGATCGTCCGGCTGACCCGCAGCGACCGGTTTACCCGAGTCGCCAGCTGGCAGTCGGCGGCCCGGTTCGCCGCCGATAAAGGCGAGTGCACGGTCTTCCTGAAGACCGACGGCGAGGGCAAGGCCGAACTCTGGATCGGTTACGACGGCGTGCCGCCTGTCCTTCAGATCCAGTTCGAACGTTTTATTCATGCCCACCTCACGCGCTGGGCTATACCTGGCACCGTTGTCCGGGAGCGTCAGTACAGCTGCCCGAACGACAACACGGCGTTTACTCCCGAGCAGGTCGAGCAGGTCCGCAGCCGCGGCCGGGTGAGGATCCTGTGTCCGGTCTGCGAGAAATACGTCTCGTTGCGCGATGATTACGAGCCGACGACCGGCGCGGACCACTCCACGGCGGCGATGGACAAATCGGCCGACGTCGGCCGGCAGAAGGCGGCCGCCTCGACCGTGCTGCGCGGCAAGGAGGAGGTCGCGGAGTTCGATGTCTTCCTGTGTCACAATTCGGGGGACAAGCCCGCCGTCCGTGACCTTGCGCAGCAGCTCAGGGAGCGCGGCCTGAGGCCATGGCTAGACGAACTCGAACTGCGGCCGGGCCTTCCGTGGCAGCGGGTGCTGGCGGAGCAGATCCAGAACATCCCGGCGGCGGTCGTGATCGTCGGCTCGCCCGTGGGCCCCTGGCAGGACCAGGAGCTGGCCGCGTTCATGCGGCAGTTCGTCCGGCGCGGTTGCCCCGTGATCCCGGTACTCTTGCCCGGTGCCGAGCGGCCGGAACTCCCGACGTTCCTGGACGGCATGACCTGGGTCGACCTGGCCGCGAGCGATCCGGACCCGCTTGACCAACTCGAGTGGGGTATCAGGGGCAGGCGTCCAGACGGGTAGGCGTTTGGTGCGTTATCGGTCCCAGGACTCGATGCGGCCGCCCAGCAGTAAAACATGGGAGGAAGCCATATACTCGCCAGCCGTAGCCAAGGCAGAAACACCGGTGGATGCTCCGTTCGCGCACCTGTCAATTGAGGTAGGCCATTTTGAGCCTAAGAGCTTTAGGCGCGGGGTCCAGCACTTCGCCAACCGCCTAAAGCGGATTACTCCCTGGCTCGCAACCGCCAGGAGCGCCTGGGGTGGTCATGAGCTGGGGGGTCTCACAAGCACGTGCTTTCTGATCGACGACTACACCGAACCGATTGGTCCCCCGTCCGAGGTCATCCCACGGCTTCTCGAAGCCGCGCGGCAATGCGATATCACTATCGACTACCTAGTACGTGAATCCGCACTCGCCGGTCCAAACAGACGATCGCCGGCCGAGTTCGTCGAAAGTCGGATGGCACAGACCTTCTTGAGTACCTGCCGCAGTCCGGACTCCTCACCATCGGCATCAAAGTGGCTCTCCGACGGCGAGCGCCCGTCGCCTCCACCGTCCATGGGTCATCCAGCTGCTTGTGACCTAACGCAAATCGCTTCACCGAACTCGATCCTGCTGGACACAAAATTGTGGACAGAGAATGCTTCAGGCAGGCAGTGGTCTTGCTCCTTCCTCGCCGCCGTATGGCAGCTCGCCCGCCTCGGCCTCCTCAACGAGATGGATCGGTCCTATCTGGCGCCTGAGAAATGGGAAGAGAGCAGCTTCATTCCACCGTGGAACAGCCTCCCGGCGGTTATCCAGCTGAATCATCACGCTGCGCCATTTCAAGCGTATCGAACTGTCTCGGTCCTGGGATCGCAATATCTCCCTGTCGAGACCGCTGTCCGGGTCATCCTCAAGCAGGTACACATTGAGGAAGGCGCCCTTGAGCTCACGGCCGCATATAGCCAGCTGGAGCATATAAATATGCCTGGCCAAGTTGTGGACAGGATCAACTACGTTTTCGTCAACATGTAACAGCTGCCAAGCGGGCGGACGCTTTGGGGGAGTTGTGAACAGATCAGAACAAATGCCCAGAGAGCGTGCCGTGCCGCCGATACTCTGGAAAATTCTCATCCCGGTGGTGTCCGGAGGCGCCGTCTACCTGGTAAGCAACCTAAGCCATCAGCCTCAGGAGTGGAGCCTGCTGCTGTCGGCGTTTGTCGGCGGCGTGACACTGGTGATCCAGTTCCTCGTTGACTTCGAGCGGATCCTGCAGGATGTCCAGAAGGGAATGGCCCAGCACATGGCGGGGCTGGACGACATTGTCGAGAAAGGCTTCGCGAAGATGAATGTTGCAACCAAGACCTATTCGACGATTGAGGCTTCACCGGTCAGTGCTCATATAGAAAGGCTTGTCAATAATGTAACCGGCTTGACCGGCGCATTGCCAGGCGTAGCGCTCCGCCTTGCACGATCGGAAATAGACCGCGTTGCCCTGTTCCTTCAAGGCCTTGGTGGGGGACTAGCAGTATACGGCGGCGAAGACCAGGACTGGCTGCTTGCGCTGGTGCGCGAGACCAAAGAGACGATTGACGCCACCAGCACGACAAACGTCGACGGGGCCGGCAATAATTTCGACGATGGCTTCTGGGCCTCTAGCCTGGGTCAACGATATCTGAAGGCGCAGCGGGAGGCAACAACAATCCGCGGGGTGACCATACGCCGCCTATTCATACTAAGCCCGTCGAAGGAGGACGACCCCGGATTTCAAGACATCTGCAAACAGCAGGCCAAGGCTGGCATCGACGTCCGGATCCTCGACCCTTCCGATATCCCACATATGCACGGAAGTTCAGTTATCGAATTCATCATATTCGACAGCGCGGTGAGCTATGAAGCGAAACCAGCATGGCGTCCCGACGAGAAGGCGGAGGCAAGAATAAATACCACAGAGCTGAACGCTCGCGAAAACGATGTCCAGGAAAGGTGCAAGCTGTTCGAGGAGCTCTGGAAATCCGGTCACCGGACCACCCGCGCCACCGCTGAGGACCGGCCGACGCGTGGTCTGCGCTGAAGCTGGACGGGAGGCACGAACGTAGAGCGTTGCCATCGGCGCGGATTCCCAGCGGGAAGCAGGATGGTCGCGCTGAGGCCGATCGACCCGATAGACGCCAGGACGATCATGAGGACTCCGTATTAAGGCTGCAGCCATCTGCAATCTGATCGGGGAGATCTCCATGTGACAGCCCAGGCGGGTGCGATGGTGGTACCAGCGGACGAGGGCGTGGTGGCTCCAGTCCAGCCAGTGCCCAGCGTGGCCCGGCGGGGCGCTCCAGGAGAGCAGTAGGGCGATCTCAGCGAGATCATGCCGAGGTCGGCTATCGGCGACTGACAGGGCCGAACAAGGGGCGGGCCTGGGCGTTGGTACGGTGCGGAGCAGGGCAACGATGGGCAAACCCGGATGTATCGGCTGAACTGCTGCGGCATTGCGAGCATGAGATGCAGAAGGATCCAG
>Ga0335072_10007475_pt1 | contig 15898 bp, 13 predicted proteins | sample Lox_Sample_21_FD_206725 | JGI IMG/M metagenome (GOLD analysis project Ga0335072, IMG submission 206725) | Soil microbial communities from Loxahatchee National Wildlife Refuge, Florida, United States - Lox_Sample_2.1 | ecosystem: Environmental > Terrestrial > Soil > Wetlands | place: USA... | reverse complement strand
GGCCAGGCGGGAGCGAACCGCCGGCTTGCGCAAATAAGCCGCGACGCTCCGGGCGCCGGTCTCGATGACTTGATGCCGACGCCGGGAGCTCATCAGGTTCGTCCCCATCGCATCGAGGTCCTGCACAGTCGGCTGAATCAACAGAACCTCGGTCCCCGACGTTCGCACCTGTTCGGCCTCCGAGTCGAGCCGGCGCGCCGATGCCTGCCGAAGCAGTCGAGCGGCGCGATCGGCGACCGACCGCCCTCGCGGGGCGTGCAGCGAGGACATCGGGTTGAGGCAGATCACCAAATCGAGTCCTAAGCCCGCGAGCGCGTCCAGGTTCGATGTCGACGCGATGCTGCCATCGACGTAGCGCCGCCCGTCGATCCTGACCGGGCGATAGAAGCCCGGGATCGCGCACGACGCCGCCACGGCTTCTGCTAGCGAAGCAGTCGGCGCGTCCTCGCGCCCGAACGCGACGCGGCGCGCCGTGTCGTGCTCGCACGCCATGATCCAGAGGTTGGGATGAGACGGCCACCCTTCGCCCGCTGCGCCACGGATCGTCCGTTCGAGCGGTTCGCTGGAGATCAGGCCTTGGGGCAGCCAGCCGGCGAGGAGCGCCGCCGGCGAATACCGATAGGGTCGGGCGAGCGACGCAAGCGCGAGGCGCCATGACCCGGGACCGATCGCGGGCACGCCGCGATGCAACCGGAATACCGCCCCGCCCGATCTGGACTCCTCGTCACCGGTCTCATCATTCACCGTAGGGATCGTCTCGCCCGCCGAGTGCGCAACCATGAACCAGGGCGGCACGCCCGCCGCCGACAGGCCCCCGACGAGCGCCCCCGCGGAAGTCCCGACCATGTGATCGGCGCTTCCCGGGTCCCACCCCGTCTCGCTCGCCAGCGCATGGAGTCCCCCGACCAGCCAGGCGCCGCCGAGCACGCCGCCGGCCCCGAGGACGAGACCTACTCTCACCGCACCGTATCGGTTAGGCCGCGCTTGCCGGGCCGGGGATAGGCAGCCTCGGGCATCCTCGGTGGCGAGGCGGGTTGCGGCCACCGGTTGACACCAAATCTCCGGGTGGTGGCGATCACGGCGCGGACGAGCGGCGCCAAGCCGTCAGGCCCGGCTCGCTGCGGGAACTCACGCGAGGACGAGTCACGCGCGGACGAGTCACGCGCGGGCGAGGATCCGCTCAACACAATCTCCTCTCGCGACTACCGAGCCTGACACGCCGCCGTTGTGCCGCATGTCACTCCGGTCACCTTGATACATGATCCGGGAGTCGCGCGGTTCGGGCGTCCCGTCGAGCAAGCATATGCGCCTGTGTCACCCGCGTCCATACCGGATTTCTACGTAACGTCGATTAGAAGATCGCAAGACGAGCGAAGGCGAATACCGCTCAATTGAATGTGCTACGGACGCTCAGGCGGCGCTTCGCGGGGACGCAGCTCGCGCTTGGGCTCGACTATCCCCTGCTCTCGGATCGGCATGCTCTCGCGTCGAGCCTCCGTGAGGCGGGCGCGCCGTTCGTTGCGTCGGCGAAGGTCGCGAAATACCGCTGATCGACCGGACGAACCCCCGCCCCGAGGTGGTGTATTTGTCATTCCGTCATCCATCCTGACATCCGCGGGAGAAGCCAGCGGGTCCGCGGGAGAAGCTAGTCGGCGTGGCAGAGCGCAGACGCAACTGGCGTATCGCGGTGTGAAGTCTTCCAACCCGGGCGGAGCGCTCGTCGCACACTGATCGCTCTTGTTCGAGCTGTCGCCGGTGGGCGGGTGCGGCGCCCGTGCCCGGGCTGGAGATGCGTGACTTCATGGCTCGGACACTACTTAGTGGGCGTATGCCACAAATCGGCTACCTTCCGAACATCGACCCGGGAACCCCCGGCATGAGATGTGGGTTTAACCGGATGCCGCGCCGCGGCAGATTCACCTAGCGCTCGCCGGTGCTCCGCGAGCGGCTGGCGCGTCTCCAAGTACGGCACGAGGTAACGCCCGATCACCTTTTCCGCCTTGGCCTTGTGCTCGTCGTCGGAGCCCAGCATCGTCGTGTGGGTTGGCTGCCCGCTCCAATCGAACTCGGTACGCACGAACACGGCTCGCTCGCCTTCGAGCAGCCGGGCGTAGAGGACGCGCGGAGCGCGAATCTGCTTGGTCGCGAGGCCCAGGCCGGCCGCGATCGTATGGGCCACGACGTCTGCCTGTTGCGCCGCCAACCCGCCCTGCTTGATTGGGAACGTGGTCGCGTCGCCGGCGGCGTAGACGTGCTCGAGGTCGGCGACGGCGCCTAATGCGTCGACCGGAATGAACCCGGACTGAGACGACGGCACGCCGGTGAACCGCCGCCCGCGGAGCTCGGGCAGAGCGACGACGCGCTCGGCACCGATTGTCCGCCCGTCGCCAAGCGCGAGTGACCCGTCACGCTGAACGCCCGCGGCGATCGCCGCGCCCACGAACTGCACGCCGCGCTCCTTGAGCAGGCCGCGCACCAAATCGGACGCCTCGGTGCCGAACGGTGCCAAGGGCTCGGTCTCCGGGCTGACCAGGGTGAGCTCGACCTCCCGCCCACGCTCGCGGGCGTGTCGCGCCGACAGGAGTGCGAGCTCGTACAGCGGCAGCGGATAGGTCGGCCCGGCGGGCAGCGCAAACGCGACGCCGCTCACCGCGCCGGCCTCGATTTCGGTGAGCAGATGCGTGATCCGCCGGATGTCGCGCTGGTCGCGGAAGGTGATGGCGCCAGGAACGCCAACCACCGAGCGCGCTCCGGTGGCCAGGATCAGCGCGTCGTAATGGAGGCGCATCCCCGACGCGGTACGTGCGAAGTGCCTTCGGGAGGCCACGGCCTCGAGCCGCGATTGGTGGAATTCCGCGCGCAGATCCCGTGCGATCGCTCGTAGGTCATAGGCTCGCCGTGCGATGGCGTCAAACGGCTCGCTCGTCGCAGCGGGGCGATAGTGGAAGACTGGGTCGGGTGAGAGCAGCGTGAGGGTGACGCGGTCGCCGGCGAGCGCGCGAAGAGCGAGGGCCGCCTCGACGGCGGCGAAACCGCCGCCGGCGATCAGGATGCGGGACCGCACACCCGATGAGGGCCTGATGGTCAATGACTCACGCCTCCCCCCACGCGAGGACCCCGGCGATGTCGGCGGTGGACAGAATGCCGATCGGTCGCTGCGATCCTGGCTCGATCACGATTAGATGGCGGATCCCGTGAGCGAGCATCAGCTCGCCGGCCTCGCGCAGAGGCAGTGACGGCTCGACGGTTACCAACGGCTGCTGGGCGATCTCGCGAGCGCTCTGCCGATCGCCGTCGCCGATGCCCGCGCGAACCAAGTCCAGGTCGGAGATCACGCTCCACACCCCGCACGGCGGCTCGTCGTCAGACATGCCGACCACCGCGACGCAGTGAACGTGATGCGTCGCCATCGTCTGGGCGACCTCGGTCAGACTCGCGTCGGGCTTGCACGCGAGGATCCCGGGGTGCATCGCATCCGATACCGCCGCGCGGCGAAGTGATGGCATCAGATAGCTGCGGCGGGATGGCATGCTGGCTGTGACGGACATCTCGGCCTCCTCCATTTCGCGTGACCCAGACGCTACGTTCGGCGCGCCCACTCGGCATCCGTGTTTGGTCGCCGACCGGGTCGGTAGGAGACCGCAGCCGGGACCTTCTGCCGACACCGTTTCGGCGCGTCGTGGCTCGGCGCGCGGTGCGTCAGAGCGACCAGAAGTGGGCGACGTGGGCAGCCACCCGCGAAGTCACCAGCCGGTCCGGCGCGATCGACTCGGCACGCGAATGGCCGTCGAGCGCGGCGATCGTGGCTGGGACGCACTCCGCCAGCACGGACGGATCGTAGCCACCTTCGAGTACCGCCCCGATCGGTGCATCGAGACTCGAGGCCATTTCGCGTACGTGGCAGGCCATCTGCGTGAATGAGTTCGCCTCGAGCAGGCAGTCCGCTAACGGGTCGTCCCGGTGCGCGTCGAACCCAGCCGAGATGAGAACCAGCTGCGGCCCGAACTGAAGCGCAACGGGGAGAATCACGTGCTCGAGAACGGAGACCCAGACCTCCTCGTCCGACCCGGTGGGTACCGGCACGTTGATCGTGTAGCCGAGACCATCGCCCGACCCGGCATCGGCGATCGCCCCCGTTCCCGGAAACAGACCGAGCTGATGAATGCTCGCGAACAGGATGTCGGACCGGTGGCGGAAGATCTCCGCAGTCCCGTTTCCGTGATGGACGTCCCAGTCGAGAATCAGGATCCGTTCAAGGCCCAGGTCGCGGATTGCCAGCTCGGCGGCGATCGCGATGTTGTTGAACACGCAGAAGCCTCCCGCACGTCCACGCTCGGCATGGTGACCCGCCGGCCGGGTGACACAAAAGGCTCGGCTGGCCTCGCCTCGGACCAGCGCACGCACCATCTCACACGCGCCCCCAGCGGAATGGAGCGCGGCCGTGTACGAAGCCTCGACCACGTAGGTGTCTGCGTCGATCTGACCGCCACCGGTGGCGCAGAGCTTCTTGATCGCGGAGACGTGCTCGGTCGCGTGAACGAGCTCGAGCTCGCGCTCGACGGCCGCCGGCGCATCGCGTATCTCACACCCCGGCCAGCCCAGGCGCTCCATCGCCGCCTCAATCGCTGCGATGCGTGCAGGGGCATCCGGGTGGCTGGGCGAGAGTTCGCCCGGCATGTGTCTCAGTGATGATGGATGGCGGATGTAGAGCACGTGGCAATTGATGAACCTCGCGCTCCGCGGTGTAGTCCGCGAAAACACGAAACATTCCTGCGGGTTTCCCGCATGCAGGCATCAGGGTCACCCCGATGGTGGGTCCGCCTCGAGGGTTGAGGATGTGCGGTCACCCGTTCCCGAGGAAAAGGAGACGCGCATGGCCGTCACCTCCCCCAAACGCAAGCAGCCCGCTCCAACCCTGACCGGATATCGCGCCGCGGTTGTCCATGAATTCCACAAGCCGCTCACCGTCGAGGAGGTGCCCGCCAAGGCGCTCGAGCCCGGTCAGATTCGCGTCAAGGTCGAGGCGTCGGGGCTCTGCCACACCGACATCCACGCCGCCAACGGCGACTGGCCGGTGAAGCCGACACCGCCGTTCGTCCCCGGTCACGAAGGCGTCGGGAAGGTGGTCGAGCTGGGCTCCGGAGTGACCGAGGTGGCCATCGGAGACCGCGTCGGGATGCCCTGGCTCGGCTACGCGTGCGGCACCTGCGACCATTGCGTGTCGGGGTGGGAGACCCTGTGTCTCGAGCAGAAGAACATGGGTTATTCCTTCGACGGCGGTTTCGGCGAATACGCCACCGCGTACGCTCGATATGTGGTCAAAGTGCCGGACGGCATCGATCCGTTCGACGCCGCGCCGCTGACCTGCGCCGGCGTGACCACCTACAAGGCGGTCAAGATGGCGGGAACGCGTTCCTCCGATCTGGTCGCCGTGTTCGGCGTCGGCGGGCTCGGTCACCTCGCGATCCAGTACGCGGCGATCGCCGGCGGCCGCGTGATTGCGGTCGACCTGATCGACGAGAAGCTCGAGCTCGCGCGCGAGCTCGGTGCCGAGTTCACGATCAACGCGACCAAGCAGGACCCGGTGACGGAGATTCAGGCCCTGGGGGGCGCCGACCAGGCGATCGCGCTTGCCGTCTCCCCTAAGGCGTTCGAGCAGGCTTACGGGACGCTGCGCCGGGGCGGCAAGCTCGTGTTCGTCGCTCTCCCGGCGGATAACCACGTCACCCTCCCGATCTTCGAGACCGTCTTGAACGGGATCACCGTGATTGGATCGATCGTCGGAACGCGGACGGACCTGCGGGAGGTGTTCGAGCTCCACGCCGCGGGCAAGACCCGGGTGATCCGCGAGGTGCGCCCGCTCGCTCGCGTCAACGAGTCGATCGCCGATGTCGAGGCAGGCCGCGTCGCGGCGAGGATCGTGTTCGCTCTCTAGCCACCGTCACACCGAAGCTGGCGCGCTCCCGATGCGGCTGACCCCTTCTGTTCGGGGTCAGCCGCACAACGTTCGTGACCCCTACGGTCGACGGCCGCGGCTTCGCCGCAGCGACTCGGCGCGTTTCACCGGACGCGTCGATGATCTGCGCGAGTTAAGGTCGAAGAGCAATGACCGCGAACCTGCAATTGCTTGACTCACTGAAAAAGGCCGACGGCCCGCTCGAGCTCAGTGCACCACCTATCAGAGTGGTGCTTGCCGACGACCATGCGCTGGTCCGCCGCAGTCTCCGTCTGCTTCTCGATTGCGAGGAAGACGTGGACGTAGTGGCCGAGGCGGAAAACGTCGGGAGCGTCGTTCGCCATGTGCATGGTCACTCGCCGCATGTTCTGGTGCTGGATCTGCAGATGCCCGGAGGTTCAAGCATCGAGACGATCCGTCAGCTGCGCCGGCGAGCGCCGGAGACCGAGATCGTGGTGCTGACGATGGAGCGCAGCCCGGCGTTCGCGCAGCGGGCGATCGACACCGGTGCGGTCGGGTTCGTCCTCAAGGACCGGGCGGACATTGAATTGCCCGAGGCGGTGCGGCGCGCGGCCCGCGGTGAGGAGTACGTGAGTCCGGAGGTCGCGGCCGGACTCGATGCGCTTCGGCGAACCGTCAACGGCGATGGCCTGAGCCCACGTGAAACCGAGGTGCTGCGGTCGATCGCACTCGGGTACACGAGCGCCGAGACCGCCCAGAAGCTGCACCTTTCACGGCGGACGGTCGAAACCCACCGCGCCAAGATCCACCGTAAGCTGGGTCTCGCGACGCGGGCCGAGCTGGTGCAGTTTGCCCTACGACGCCACCTGATCGGCGCCTGATCGCCTGTCGGCCACCGGCTTCCCGACGGGCAGGTAGGCACGCACGGTGGTGCCGTCGGCCCCCGAGTCGAGCTCGAGCTGCCCGCCCGCCAGGTACACGCGTTCTCGCATCACGCCCAGGCCGAAGCCCGATGTCGGCGAGCCGGCATCGAAGCCGGCGCCGTCGTCCTGAATCTCGACGATGAGCCCCTCGTCGCTGGGCCGCACCAACACGCGCGCCTTGGTGGCGTCGGCGTGGCGGGCGACGTTGGTGAGCGCCTCCTGAAGTAGCCGGTAGATCACGATTTCGAGCTCGGGCGCGAGGCCCTCGAGGTCCTCCATGGAGACGGAGGCGACGATCTCGAGACCATCGATCCGCCGGCGCTCGAGCAGCGTTTCGATCGCGGGGCCCAGACCTAGGTCGTCGAGCAGCGTCGGGCGCAGGTCGGTGATGATCTCGCGCAGCTTGTCGATCTCCAGCTCGATGTTCTGAATCGCCTCCGTGATCGCCGGGTCTCCGGCGACGGCCGGGTTGCGCCGCTGTGCCGAGGCGAGGAGAACGCGCAAAGCGCCGAGGGCCTGCAGGGTCTGATCGTGGAGCTCGCGGGCCCAGCGCGCGCGCTCGGCGTCCGCAGCGGTAACGGCGGCGCGCAGACGATCGGCCTCGACGCTGCGATGGATCGCCACCGCGTTGGCGGCCGAGGCGGCAAACGTGCGCAGCAGCTGCTCGTCCTCGGGGCTGAACGTCCTTCCACCCACGCCATGGTCAAACGCGGCCAGCACTCCGACGCCGGCGCCGCGGTGGACCATCGGGACGAGCAAGGCGTTGTGCGCGTCTGGCACACCGAGCTCGGTGGGCGCGATCCGCGAATGCGCAGAGAGGTCCGAGATCCGCTCCGGCCGCCGGCGTTCCAGCGCAGCTCCGCAGGTGAATGTGGCCATCGGCACGCGGCGTCCCCGGCTGTCCTCGGCGTGGCCGGCGACCGCGGCCACGACCAGATCGTCCCCCTCCTTGAGCATGATCAGCACCGCCCGCGCCTCGACCAGCGCTCGACCGCGCTTGACGATCAGCTCGAGCACCTTGTCGACCTCGACCACGCCGGCGATCGCGTCGGTGATGTCCCGCGCGGCCCGCAGGCCGAGGACGGCCCGCTCGGCCTCCTCGCGCCGGCGCTCGCTGGACTCGTACAGCCGCGCGTTCTCGATGGCTGTCGCCGCCCACTGGGCCATCACGACCGCGGCCTCCTGGTCGGCATCGTCGAAGCCCTCGCCGCCCTCCTTCTCGGTCAGATACAAGTTTCCCCAGGCCTGCCCTCGGATCACGATTGGCACGCCTAGAAACGTCTCCATGCGCGGGTGCGAGGGTGGAAATCCATAACTCTGCGGATGGACGCCGACGTCGGCCAGACGGAGCGGGCGTGGATCCTCGATGAGCGCTCCGAGCACCCCGCGCCCCCGCGGTAGGTCCCCGATCGTGCGGTGGGTCGACTCGTCGATGCCCGCCGTGATGAAGCGCTCGAGTGCGGTTCGCGGCTCATCGAGCACGCCGAGGGCGGCATACCGGGCACCGGTGATCGCGCGCGCCTCTTCAAGGATCCGGTCGAGCACGGCCTCGGTATCGAGCTCGGATACGAGGCCCCGACCCACCTCGAGCAGGCGGCGGAGCTTGTCGTCTTCAGATGGCGGGTTCATCCGGAGTTGCTAACCAACATGGCGTTTCCGCCTCCTGGAGACTAGCCCTCGCCGGCCGTCACGGTGAGAAATAGGGTCCGTAACAACTACGCGACCGTCCGTAGTTCTCCACCCGGGACTGCGGAAGGTTGACGATGGCAGCCGGTGCTCGGGCGGCCAACCTGATGGTCCATGGGAGCGATGGAATGCGAGGCGCTCGAGCCCGAGAGATGGAGTTGCGCGGGCTGCGGTCAAGTGATCGGCGTGTATGAGCCGCTGGTCCACGTGGTCGGTGCGGTCGCGTACCGGACGTCCCGCGCTGCCGATCCCGGGCTGGTCAGCCGACCAGGCCGCTCGTACCACGCCGCGTGCAGCCCCGTGGGCGATGCCGATCGCCCCGGATCGGGTAGCCGGTAGTCCGGCAACTGCCCGCTACGAGGGGCTGATCGGAACGACGTCGATGCCGCGCAGGGCCTCGACCGCTTTTCGGAAGCTCGAGTGAATGGGTCGACAGGCGTCAGCCTCCGAGCCGGTCGTTGCGCCGAGCTTGCGACGAAGGAGTGGATCAGGGCAGCACCACGCCCAGTTCCCGGACCGCTCGCGCGCTCGGAGAAGCTCCAGGAATCGCGTCGCCCCGGGACGATCGAGGTCGAAGCCGCCACAGTCGACGATCACGTTGTCACCCCCGTCGGTCTCGCCAAGCCGCCGGCCGAGAACGGCCACGGTGCGCTCAGCTTCGCCGACCGTCTCGATCGCCATGCGGTCGAGGGTGAGCAGTGTGACGTCGTCGTCCGCGCGGTAGGCGACCCGTTGCTCGAGTGCGAGCGGTAGGCACTCCGCCAGCCCTAGTGACGCATCGCGAAAGATCGCCGCGTCCATCTCGCGCAGATCGGGCGCGATCGCGGGGCGGAAGCTCATGTTCGCCAGCACATCGCGCTCGATGTCTACGCCGGGCGCGATCTCGGTCAGCTCGAGTCCGCCGGGCCCCAGCCGCAGAACGCACCGTTCGGTGATGTACAGCACCGATTGCCCGCGGGCCCGGGCGCGTCCGCCGCTGAACGTCACGTGTTCGACCTCATCGACGAACTTGACGACGCCGCTGTCTCGCCGGATGTGGAGCCGCCCATCCCCAATCGCGATCTCCGCGCCGACGGTGAACGTTCCCATGAAGGCCACGTTCCGCGCGGACTGGCTGATGTCGATGAAGCCGCCGGCGCCGGCCAGTCGTCGACCGAACCGACTCACGTTCACGTTGCCGTGCCGGTCGACCTGGGCCATTCCGAGAAACGCCTGATCGAGTCCGCCGTCATAGAAGTCGAATTGATATGGCATGTCGATGATCGCCTCGGGATTCGCGGCCGCGCCAAAGCTCAAGCCGCCCGCCGGTACGCCCCCGATCGGGCCGGCCTCGACCGTCAGCTTGATCTCCTCGAGGATCCCCTCGTGGGCGGCCACCCCGACAATCCCTTCGGGGATCCCGATCCCGACGTTCACGACCGAGCCCGGCTTGAGCAGCTTCGCCGCGCGGCGCGCGATCACCGCCCGAACGTCGAGGCGCGGAGCGGCGGCCGCCGCTCTCTCGGGGGAAGCCTCCCCGACGAAGCTCGGGTTGTAGGCCTCGGCAAACGTCTGCACGCGCACTTTCGGATCTCGCGCGAGAACCACCGCGTCGACGAAGATCCCGGGGATCCGCACCTCGCGCGGCGGAAGGCCGTGACGAGCGGTGACGCGCTCGACCTGCACGATCACGATACCTCCGGAGCTTTTCGTCGCCTGCGCGAGCGAAAGCGAGTCGAGCGTTGCCGCTTCGCGCTCCATCGTGATGTTCCCCTCGGGGTCGGCGCTCGTGCCCCGCAGGAAGGCCACGTCGATCGGGCGGCAAGGGTAGAACAGGTATTCCTGACCGTCGAGCTCGACCGTCCGAACTATCTCCGCGCTCGACACGGCGTTCAGACGACCGCCATCGAGAGACGGGTCGACGAAGGTGCCAAGCCCGACACGGGTGATCAAGCCTGGTCTGCCGGCCGCGGTCTCCCGGTACAGATGCGACATCACTCCCAGCGGCAGGCAGTAGGCCTCGATGCACCCGTCTAGCGCCAGCGCGCCGAGCGCAGGGACCAACCCCCAGTGCGCCCCGATCGCGCACCGGAGCAGGCCCGGGCGCGCGAGGCGATTCAGCCCACGCGCGTCCCCGTCACCTTGGCCCGCGGCGAATACGAGGGTGAGATCCCGCGGCCCACCGGCCCGGTCGAATCGATCGGCCAGCGCGATCAAGAGCTGCTCGGGAACCGCCATCCCGACGAAGCCTCCTATCGCCAGCGTGTCGCCGTCCGAAATCAATTGGGCCGCTTCCCCGGCGTCGAGAAGCTTCGTGTGCCGCCCTGGCGCGACACGGCCTCGGGTGTCGGTGCCCGTGAATGCGTGGCTGGACGAGGCGCTCATGCGCAGCTCATCCGACCAGCTCGCGCGCCTTGGCCAACTCGTGCTGGCGGAGTTCGAATTTCTGCAGCTTGCCGGTCGAATTCCGAGGCAGCGAGGCGAGGAACTCGATCGTGTCCGGCGCCTTGAAGTGCGCGATCCGCGACCGGACGTGTTCGATCAGCTCGCGTTCGGTCGCGGTCTGGCCCGGCCCGAGGACCACGAACGCCTTGGGACGCTCGCCCCAGCGATCGTCTGGAATGCCGATGACCGCGGCGTCGACCACCGCTGCGTGGCTGACCAGCGCCTGTTCCACCTCGACCGTCGAGATGTTCTCACCGCCGGAAATTACGATGTCCTTGGCCCGGTCCATCAACTCGACGTATCCGTCCGGATGCATCACGCCGAGGTCGCCGGAGTGAAACCAGCCACCGGTGAACGCAAGCTCAGTCGCCTGCTCATCGCGGAAATAGCCCTTCATCACATCGTTGCCGCGCATGACGATCTCGCCCATCGTCACCCCGTCGGCAGGGACGTCATTCATTTCGGTGTCGACCACGCGAATCCGCTCGGCGGTGACCATGCCAACCCCCTGTCGGGCGAGCTTCCGCGCCCGCTCTTCGGGATTGAGCTCGGGCCAGTCCGGCTGCCAGTCGCATACCGAGTAAGGCCCGTAAACCTCGGTGAGACCGTAGACGTGGATTATCCGAGCCCCGAGCGCCTCGAGCTCGGCGATCATCGTCGGGCTCGGCGCCGCGCCCGCCGTCGTCACGGTCACAAGCCGATGGAAACGATGCGCCTCGGGCGCCCGTGCGATCGACGTCATCACGGCCGGCGCGCCATTCATATGGGTCACACCCTCGTGGTCCAGCAATCGCCAGATTACGTCGGGCCGGACCGCGCGCAGACACACGTGGGTTCCACCGACCGCCGTCACCGCCCAGGTGGTGCACCAGCCGTTGCAGTGGAACATCGGCAGCGTCCACAGATACACCGACGAGGACGAGTGTCCCGAATGAATGACCTCGCCGAGGGAATTCAGGTAAGCGCCCCGGTGGCTGTACGCCACTCCCTTCGGGTCACCCGTCGTTCCCGAGGTGTAGTTGATCGAGATCGTCGCCTGCTCATCGTCGACCGTCCAGGCCAGCGGCTCGAGGCTTCCGCGGGCTCTGAACTCTTCATAGGTCCGCAGCGGGACAACGCCGTCGCCCGCAGCACCCGAGTTCGAGTCCGAGCCACCGACCACGATCACTTCGGCGACGTCGCCGAGGTCTTCGGCGTCAGGGACACTCGGCAGCAGTTCTGCGTCGACGATCAGCAGCTTCGCCCCCGAATGCCGGGTGATATAGCCGACCTCGGATGCCGATAGGCGCACATTCAGCGCCACCAACACGCCACCGGCCAGCGGCACCGCGAAGTGCGCGATCAACATCTCTGCGACATTCGGACACAGATAGGCAACCCGCTCGCCCGGCTGGATCCCAGACGCCCGCAACGCCCCGGCGATCCGGGTCGCCTCATCCGCAAACTCGCGATAGCTGATGCGCCGCTCACCGCAAACGATCGCCAACTTGTCAGGAAAGACCGCCGCGGAGCGCTCGAGAAACCTCAACGGCGTCAGCGGCTGAAAATTCGCAGTCATCCTCATACCTCCGCAAGACCGGGACCCGGTTCTCCGCGTCGCCGCGGCTTGAGATCACGCTACGTGCGGCCACGGCGCCAAGCATCCGTAATGCCTGCGTGGGGCGGCTCGGTAATACTCCGCAGGCCCCGGGGTGAGCCGGGAGGCCCGGGGCCAGTGCGCGCGTTAGACGAGCGGCTCGCGTCAGCAGCGTTGCGCGTCCGCAGTGTTGGGCGTCCGCAGTGTTGAGGGTCGCGACGCCGCGGAGCGGCCGACGGGTCTAGCCGGCGGAGCTCTCGTGGCCCGAAAAGGAGCCCGACGTCGTACCCCTTCGGGGGTCGCTCCTCCAGCCTTCGGAACGGGAGACACCACGCGCATCGGGGATGCGCGGAGGCGGTCCGGATCGCCATGCTGACCATCGGAAAGCTCCGCGCATCGGAGGACCAGCTCGAATACTACGAGCAGCAGGTGGCCGAGGGAATCGAGGACTACTTCTCGGGTCGCGGTGAGGCACCCGGGCGGTGGGTCGGGGCCGGCTGCGCCCGGATCGGTATCCCCGGTCGGGTCGACCGCGATGGGTTCATGCGCGCGATGCAGGTTGCGATCCGCGCACAGGCGAGCGGCTCAAGCCCGAGCACGGGCGCAGGAAGGTGGCGGCCTTTGACCTCACGTTCTCGGCGCCGGAGAGCGTGAGAGTCCTGTTCGCGATCGCCGACGAGGCGGTGTCGACGGATCTGCTGGAGGCGCATGAGCGAGCGGTCGCCGAGGCGTTCGCGTACATCGAGCGCGAAGCATGCTTCACGCGGCGCGGGCGCAATGGCGCCTTCCGAGTCCGCGGCGACGGGGTCGTCGACGCCGCATGTGACACCGACTATCGCGCGCCGGCGATCCGCAGCTGCACACGCACGTCGTCGTGGCGAACATGACCCGGGCCGATGGTCGGTGGACGTCGCTCGAGGCGCACGCGTTGTACGAGCACAAGTCCGCGGCACGGGCGGTCTACCGGCGGTTCTTCGGGCGGAGGTTCGGGAACGTCTGCGCTGGGTGTGGTGGCGGACCGTGGGTCGTGGGCTGTTCGAGGTCGACGGCGCGCCCCGGCGGTCTTGCGGGAGTTCTTGCGCCGGCGCGTAGAGATCGAGGAGCGCGCCCAGGAGCTCACCGGGGTAGCGGCATCGCAGCTCTCACGGGATCGGCTACAGGGGATCGCATTGGCGACGCGTAAGGCCAAGGAGTACGGCGTGGATGGCGCGCGCTGGCAGCAGGAGGCGCGGGCCCGGGCCGCGGAGCATGGCCTCGGTTCGCGGCAGCTCGACCGACTCCTAGCATCCGAGCCACGCGTCCCGAACGTGTGTGAGGCGGGCATCGTTCGGCTCGCGAGTGAACGATTGTCCGGTCCTCAGGGATTGACCGAGCAGCACAACACGTTCGCCCGCCGGCAGGCGCTCGCCGGCACCGGGAAGACCAGGCGAGAGCGCGAGGAGTACGCGCCGCCTGAGCCCGAGCGGACAACGGCAGAAGCGCTCGACGTCCTCGCGCGGGCGATGACTCGACGCGAGGCAGAGGACCTGGCCCTCCAACAGATCGAAGGCCCGGACCTCGCACCGAGGACTCGCTCCGAGCTCTCCCCCACGCCACTGAGTGAGTTACCTGAGGCCGCCGCGCGTCGCGCAGCGACGTTCATGTGCACACAGCTAACCGCACCGATCGATGGTCCGGGGCCGGCCGATCACCCGTCGCTTCGCTGGCCCACACGAGGGCAAGATCGAGGTATCACAAGCGAGCGCTGACCCGGCCGAACAGCAAGCGCCCGCCGGCGCCGCCGACGCACGTAGCATCAACAGCATGCGAACAACCCAAGACATCGCCGAGTCAATAAACAATCGGCTTCGCGAACTGAACGACGAAATCAAAACGTTGGACGCCGCCCGAATCGCGCTCGATGGGCGCGAGGACCAGCCATCCCGACGGCGCCCGGCCGGGGTGACCAAGCGGCGCAGCTTGGCCCCCCGCGGGACCAAGCCTTCCAGGCAGTCAACACCTGAGGGATCAGCACACGTCGTTCCCGAATCCCCGTCTCGGCCGAGCACTCGCGCTCGCAAGGCATCTCGTCCAAGGGCCCGTCGGGGCTCGAGCGCCATGACCGCTGACCGGCTCGAGTCGCTGCTGTCAGGCAGCGGCGGGCTGACCACCTCCGCGCTCGCCGAGCAAGCCGGCGGGAACCGCGACCACGTGCTCAGGCTGCTGCAGGACCTGGAAACCGCCGGCCGGATCCGCCGGACCGGCCAGCGCCGCGGGACACGCTGGCACCCGATCACCGACGAGGACCGCATCCGCGACCGCGCCGCCGAACTCGAGGCCACGCGCAAGCGACGCACCTGACCGCCGCAAAGTCGACGGACCGCCGCGCCGGAGCCTCCGGGCCGGACCGAGCGGACTTCGATCCCGCCGACCGAGAGCTCAGGCCTGGCCGACGCGCTCGGCCGCGTCATCACACTCGACCTGCCGATGAAGCGCCGGATCGCGCGCGAACCGTTCGGCTACGCGCACGACTTCTTCGCCGAGCAGCCTCAGTTGTTGCTCGACCGTGTCGTCTTGAACTTCTCCGGATTCTGCGAAAACGCGCGCCGCTTGTGGCACTGGGACGACGTAGGGAACGGCCCATCCCCGCAGCGAGCGCACCGAGAACTCCATCGTGTTGACGACTTGAAGTCCTTGGGTTCCGCCGGCGGCGCTGATCAGGCCGATCACCTCATCGTGGAGGTACGGCGGCTCTCGAGTCCCGAGCATGTGCAGCCAGTCGATCGCGTTCTTGAACGAGCCCGAGACCGATCCGTTGTACATCGGGCTGCTCCACAACATCCCGTCGGCCTCGTAACAAGTCTCGATCAGCCGGTGGACGACCGCTGGGGCGTCGACCTCGAGCTCGGGGCTGTACATCGGCAGCTGGAGGACGTGGAGATCGAGCAACTCGACGGTGGCGCCGGCCCGCTCCGCACCATCGAGAGCGACCTGGAGCGCCGCTCGGCTACGGGACGGCTCACGGAGCGACCCGCCCAGTCCGACGATCTTGGTATGAGTCATCGTCGTAGCCTCCTACGGATCGGCGCTGGTGGCAAGGGCTCCCGGAGCGGTCTGAGAGGTCCCGGGTCTAGCGCGAGCAGTCCTCGGCGAGGCTGAGGCAGTCTCGGAGTAGGGCGGTCAGTTGTCGCTGCTGAGTCGCTGTAAGCCGGCTTAACATGGGTGCGGCGGCCAGGGTGCCGATCAGCCGGCTGCGCACCGCGATCCCGTTGGACGTTAGGGCCAGTGCCCTGACGCGGCGGTCGGTGCCGGCGCGTGCGCGTGTGACGAGGCGACGCTGCGCGAGTCGGTCGACGAGAAACGTCACGTTCGAGGGATCGCACCCGAGCCGCT
>Ga0335072_10007472_pt1 | contig 15898 bp, 24 predicted proteins | sample Lox_Sample_21_FD_206725 | JGI IMG/M metagenome (GOLD analysis project Ga0335072, IMG submission 206725) | Soil microbial communities from Loxahatchee National Wildlife Refuge, Florida, United States - Lox_Sample_2.1 | ecosystem: Environmental > Terrestrial > Soil > Wetlands | place: USA... | reverse complement strand
CCCAGCCGGAACCGCCCTTTGCACAGCACGTCCAGACAGGCCGCCTGTTTCGCGATCAGCGCGGTCTGGCGTTGCGCCATGATCAGCACGCCGGTGGAGAACGCTAGTTTCGGGGCTACGGCAGACACATAGCTCAACAGAACGAACGGGTCATGAAAAAGGTCCTGCGACGAGTTGCGGTCAGGATCCCAACCAGGCCGGGAGGCAACGTTGGCGCCGAGCACATGGTCTGGCGCCTCCAGAAAGTCGTAGCCCGCCGCTTCCAGCGCTTGCGCATACTCTCGCACCGTGTCCGGATCGCCGCCGGTATCGTGAAATGGCACGAGCGCACCGAGTAGCATGGACGTTCCTTCCAACAAGCGATCATCCGCTTCGCGCCAATTCCGACGTGGCGCTATCGCGGCATCAACTCAGTCTTCTGCAACCGAAACCAGATCACGGCAGCCAGTAGGCCGGTACTAAAGAACCGTCCACCGACCGTCTTCAGCGCATTGTTCTCGCTCGCCATCGCGATAGTCCGCAAGGCTATCAACAGCCGGCCGGCAACGGTTTGCCGCCAGAACCATTCGTCAATCTGGCGCGCCGAGGGTGCCGGACCTTCGGCTTGGGCTGCTTCACTGTAGAGTACCCTGATATCATCACACAGCATGCGCAGAGCCAGCGCTGGGGTGGCGAGTTCGGGAATTGTCGGCAACTCGCCCGCCAGGAAACGGGTTGCAACCGCGGCCATGCCGCTGGCGCCTAAAAGCTCAATCCGACCGTCATGCGCCCGAACCGTGCCTGAGCAATCTGCCACAGGGGCTGCAGCGCGTTCAGCTCAGCCTCGAATGCCATGGCCCAGGCCTCTTGCGCCTCCAGCGAATCAGAGGCCTGCCCCAACGTGGGGGCTCGCCAACCTGGTGTATCCTTCCATCCGGGAGGGTCTTCGGTGTAGTCCTCCAGAATCACCGGCCCGTCCGTCCGTTCCAAAAGGCGCAACGCCGCCATCAGCACGCGCCGTTGAAACGCCGGATCACCCGGCTCCCCGAGCGGCCGACCGAGTTGAGAGGTCGTCCACAGCGCCCGAGGCGGCCGTGTTTTCTCGGCTTGGGCCCGAACCGAGGCAATCACCACCGTCGAGAACCCGCGTTCTTCCAGCATGTGAGCGAGCGCGCACACGGCGCGCGTGCAGACGGGTCAGACAGGGCTGAGTAAAACCGAATCGATCCGTTCTTGCCGCAATTGTCCGGCGATCTGGTCGGCAGATTCGGTCATGCCCGCGGGATCGGTCGATCCCATCACGGTGAAGTTGGTTTCGGCCATACCGCCGATCACGCCCTCAGCGACCAGCTCGCGCAGCCGATCCACCGGGTACACAACGTTGAGATCGCATTGAAATCCTGCGCGATCGAAGTTGATCGAGACATGGCTCATCAGAATGTCGGCGGCAGGCCTGGAAGCGGGCACGAAGCGACACTCGGCGCTACCGAAATGGAAAGGCTGCTCGCCACGCCGAATCAACGCAGCGCTGGAGACTATGGCCAGGCGTGGCTGCGCCAGCGGTGGGCCGACGACAAACGGGTGGGTGTCAAAGTCGGGGCAGGGCGCGGCAACGACGGCACCGCGTGTCGGCTACGGTATGTCCTCAAGTCTTGCCATCGTCTCTCTCCACCAGCGCGTTGCCTCCGAAGCCGATTGCCACTTGCCAGAGGCGACAGGGTTTTATAACGTCCGATCCAATATCACGCAAGCCGGAAAGTCGGCCGCTTGCGGAACCACTGGAGCGTCGAACATGGCAGGTCAGGTTGAATACACGCCACCCAAGGTATGGGCCTGGAACCAGGAAAACGGCGGTGCCTGGGCGAGCGTCAATCGTCCAGTCTCTGGCGCAACGCACGACAAGAAGCTGCCGATCGGCCGCCACCCGTTGCAACTGTATTCGCTTGGCACGCCGAATGGCGTGAAGGTGACGGTGATGCTCGAGGAGCTGCTGGCCCTCGGCCATGCCGGTGCGGAGTACGACGCGTGGCTTATCAAGATCGGCGAAGGCGACCAGTTCGGCAGCGGTTTTGTCAGCGTCAATCCCAACTCCAAAATTCCGGCTCTGCTGGATCGCAGCGGTTCCACCTCGATACGTGTTTTCGAGTCCGGCGCGATCTTGATGTATCTCGCCGAGAAGTTCGGAGCGTTCCTGCCGACGGAGAGGGCGGCCCGCGCCGAGTGCCTGTCATGGCTGTTTTGGCAAATGGGCAGTGCGCCGTATTTGGGCGGGGGTTTTGGCCATTTCTATGCCTACGCCCCTATGAAGATCGAATATGCGATCGACCGCTTCGCAATGGAGGTGAAGCGCCAGCTCGATGTGCTGGATAAGCGCCTCTCTGACAGCGAGTATCTTTCTGGCTCCACTTACACAATCGCCGACACGGCGGTGTTCCCCTGGTATGGCGGACTGGTAAAGGGCTGGAGCTACGACGCGGCCGAATTCCTGCAAGTGCAGGACTATAAGCATGTCCAACGATGGGCCGATACCATCCTGCAGCGTCCGGCTGTGCGGCGTGGCCGCATGGTCAATCGTGTACGTGGCGAACTCTCAAGTCAACTTCACGAGCGTCACGACGCCAGCGATTTTGAGACCAGGACGCAGGACAAGCTGACGACGGCCGCGTAAGCGGCCGCAACGCGGCATCTGCGCCCAGGTTTGGCCGATCATCCAACAACACAGGATACGGAAATGACCGGGACTCTCTCAGAGCAATTAGCTGACTATCGTACGAATTGGCGGGCTCGCGTGCCCGCCGACCGCCGGGCATCGATGGATCAGCACGTCGCGCATCTCGCGGCATCGGGTATCGCCCGCAGCGCCAAGCAAGTCGGCGATCGTGCGCCGGACATCCGCCTGCGCGATCAGCATGGTGAGACCTTCGACGTCGCAACCTTGCTGGCCAAGGGACCTGTTGTCGTCACCTTTTATCGAGGCGGTTGGTGCCCGTTCTGCAATCTGGAGCTCAGAGCCTACCAGGCCGTGTTGCCTCGCATTGCGGCGGCCGGGGCAAGCATTGTGGCGATCAGCCCGGAAAAACCCGACGACACCGTAAGCACCGCCGAGAAAAACGGGTTGGGCTTTCCTGTTCTTAGCGATGTCGGCCAATCGGTGGGAAAGGCATTCGGGGTCGTCTACGCCTTCACGGATGATGTTCGTGGCGTCTATGAAGGTTTCAAGCTGGATATCCCGACGAAGAATGGCACTCCGGACGACTGGTCGTTGCCGCTGTCAGCGACGTATGTGATCGGCGCGAACGGTGTGGTTCTGTTTGCCGATACCCGTGTCGATTACCGGGAACGGACAGATCCATTGGACGTAATACGGGTTCTGGAGCATCGCGCTGCAGCGGAATAGACGAGCCCAATCCGACAATGCCGTGCAACCGTTCCCGTTGCATGGCATTGCGGGTGCGTCCGGTAAGTGCCCACGCGCGCATCAGTCAGTCTCGGTGACCGCTACCGACCGGTTTGTCCCACGGCCGCCGACTCATCGATCGCAGTGACCGGATCGTACGCGAAATCCGACGTCATGCTCCCAACTTTTCCACCAGTTCGGGGAAGCTTGCGACGGCGATGTCGTGCCTCGGGTCTGGTTCTGGATCGGGCGGCCCTTCGGCGCCCCATTCGTCGGGGCGACGCACGAAGGCCGTTCGGTAGCCGCAAGCCTTGGCCGCGTTGAGGTCGAAGTTATGGCAGGCGACCATGCAGCATTCGCTGGGGTCGAGTTGAAGGAACTTTGCGCAGGTCTGGTAGGCTTCCGGCAGGACTTTGTATTTGCCAATCGCCTCGCAGGAGATGACGGCATCCCAGCACACGCCATTCTTCCTGGACGTGTCCATGACGATCCGAAAGCTCAGCAGTGTAAAAGAGACGCACATGAACTTCGTGCGCAGGCGCGCGAGCGCGTCGGGAAAGTCGGGCCAGCATTGCAGACTGTGGATCGTATCCCACCACAAAAGACGCCGCTCGTCCGTGGTGACCACGTCGAGCCCGTTATCGGCGAGCACCTGGTCAAGAGCCTCACGATGAGCATCGTCGAAGGTCATCGTCGCGGGCGCGTCCTGACCATGGTTGACGATCAGTTTGAGAGATCGGCGGCGGAATTCATTGGCGAGGCTCGCCCAATCACGTTCGATGCCGTGCCGGGCGCCGACGGCGGCGAGGGCCGTCCGCATGCCCGTATGCCAGTCAAGGATCGTGCCCCCGGTGTCGAAGCATAGCGCCTTGATGTTGGTTGCGTCCATGAACTCTCCACCTCCTCTGATAAGCACACGGTCCGGGAGCGCACGCTCATCTCCAGATGCACGCCGCGCGTTCCAGGCGAAGACCCGCCGGATGCTTCGGCAGCGGTCCTCGGCATCCATTGTGAATAATTTCCGCATCCCTCCTGGCGAAATTGATCGAAGGGCAGGCGTCCGTCTCCGGCGCTTCCCATTATGGTGTGACCGTACTAAAATGCCAGGCGGTGAGATCAACCATCACTGATCCCCCTTCCGGTATCAGTATGAAAGGGTGGATCGCAGGCAATGCAACGTTTGGACGTGACCCCGGTGTACGAGAAGTCTCCAGCCAGAGCTAACCGGCCATGACGCCGTTTGCCGAGATCCTTGCGCGTGCGGTGACGCGGAAAGGCGGCGAAGCGGCGCTCGAGCTTGACACTGGAGGCGATCGCCAGGGCGATGCACGCGGAACGCCGACAGCTCTGCCAGGTTTTCAAGGAACAGACGCCCGAGCCGCAGCGCACGCGGATCTTCGAGAGAACGCGCGCCGTTTATGATGATCCGCTCGGTCCTAGCGTGGAATTTCTGAGGCTCCAGGGAAAGAGCTGGGAGGATATCATCGAGTCCGCTTCCCGGCCGGGGCGTTCGCCTCTGGAGACATCGAGCTCACATGACGGTGGGGAGATTTGAGATGGTCGCGGGACCGCTGACCTTGCACTCGATTCGAACAAGGGCCGTCGAAGTTCCGATGGCCAGGCCTTTGGGCACAAGCGCCCAGACCATGAACGCCGCGCCGCTGCTTTTGATCGACATGCAAACCGAGGAAGGGATTGTCGGGCACGCTTACCTGTTCTGCTACACGCGGATGGCGCCCGGGTTGATTGCGACCGTGGTGACCGATATCGCGGATGCGCTGCATGGCGAACGCATCGCGCCGGTCGATTTCTCGAACCGCCTTCCGCAACGCTATCGGCTGCTGGGGGCACAGGGCATCGTCCGCATGGCGCTGGCGGGGTTCGACGTCGCGTGCTGGGATGCGTTGTCGCTGGCCACCGGACTGCCGCTCGCCAGCTATATCGGGTCGCAACCGCGACCAATCCCGGCCTATAACAGCAACGGCCTCGGCTTTATGCCTCCGGAACGAGCGGCCGACGAAGCCGAAGCGCTGCTTGAGCAGGGATTTCGCGCGGTGAAGCTGCGCCTCGGGCGGCCGACGGCGGAGCAGGACCTGGCGTGGTGCGAGCGGTGCGGCACAGACTGCCCGACAAGGTCGCGCTGATGGCGGATTACAATCAGGCTCTGACAGTCACGGAAGCAATCCGGCGCGGTCAGGCTCTGGATGGCGAGGGGCTATTTTGGATTGAGGAGCCGACCCGCCACGACGACTACGCCGGCTGTGCACGCATTGCGGCGGCCTTGGCGACACCGGTGCAGATCGGTGAGAACTTCGCCGGACCACCGGCCATGGCCGCGGCGCTCGCGGCCGGCGCGTGTGACTATGTGATGCCCGACCTTGAACGAATTGGCGGCGTCACCGGTTGGCAACGCGCCGCACCGATCGCGTCGGCTGTCGGGATTGAGATGTCGTCGCACATCTTCCCGGAAGTCAGCGCGCATTTGCTCGCTGCCACACCGACCTGCCATTGGCTGGAATATGTCGACTGGGCGGCGCCGATCCTGGCTGAGCCGCTGCGCATCGTCGATGGCATGGCTCAGGTGCCGAACCAGCCGGGCACGGGGGTGTCCTGGGACGAGGACGCCATCAAACGTTACACCATCGCATGAGGCACCTATGAGCGATCCGGTCCCCGCCATCACCGAAGCGGCTGCCACAGGCAAGACCGCCGCGATCTTTGACGATATCCGCCTGGTGCTGGGTGTCGATGTCGTCAACCTGATCTGGCGCCATCTGGCAACCATGGACGGCGCGCTGCCCTGGGCCTGGCAGGCGTTGCGCCCGCTCTATGCCGACGGGTCGGTGGTGGGACAGTCGACGGCGCTGCGGCGGGACCTGGCACTGCCGCCGATGCCTCCGATCCAGGCGGAGGTCTATCCGGCGCTTGGCTTGCGGCGAGAGGACATGGCCGCCATCCGCGGTGTCCTGTCGGCCTATGACCACACCAACGGGATGGCCGTGGTGGCGCTGACCGCACTGCGCGGGCAGCTGGAGGGGCGCGTGCCTGGGGGCGTCAAGCCGGCCGAGCCGACGCCGCCGGCCGCGGTGCCACGGATCGCACTGCCCAAGCTACTCGACCTGACCGCGATGCCGGCCGAGACCGCCGCGTTGGTGACCGCTTTGAACGGCTTCGGCACAAGGCGGCCCGGCGCGGTGCTGGCCAGCATGTATCGCCACCTGGCGCATTGGCCGCCCTATCTGGCGTTCGCCTGGCTGATACTGGCGCCGATGGACGGTGATGGTCGGCTCGCAGCTGCGATCGATCAGGCCCAGTTCGCGGTGCAATCCCATGCCGACGGGCTGCTGGTACGCCTGATCGATCAAGCCGACCCGCCACCACCCGCGCTAGCGGCCTGGATCAGCGCGGCGGTCGAGCCGTTCGTCGGCGACGTCATCGTCAAGATGCTGGTGATCTGCACCTTCCTGCGCCGCGTCACGGCTTGAGGGAACCGACATGAACGCATTGGACAGCATCGAAGTGTTCCGTGAGAAATGGCCCTTCACGGCCCGTTACGCGCGGGCCAATGGCCGGCGGATGCATAACGTCGATGAGGGCGCCGGCGACCCGATCTCGGCATCATCGGGATTGACTGATCGACTAACCATTCCCGCGCGACATCATAAAATCACGCACTCCACGCCTGCCTTGCCGTCGACACGAACGACAACGCGATCACCAGCCCGGACCGGGTAAAGACCAAGCGGTGTCCCAGTGAGGATGATCTGTCCAGGGAGCAGCGCCCGGTCTTTCTCGGCCAGATGCGCGCGGAGCCATCCAAGCGAAGCCTGCACGCCCCCGGGCATTGGCCATAGCGCACCGGAGGCGATCAAGCGGTCGTTGATCCAGACGCCGAGCTCGCCTCGCCGCTCGGTAAACTCTCGCGACAGGAGCCAGTCTTCGCCCGGCAGGACAACGCCGCCGTTGAGTCCATTGTTGGCAACGAGTTCAGGCAGAGTTTTCCGCCCGCCGCGGAACACGAAATGGTGCAGCTCGATCACCGGGAACACCGCGGCGATCGTGCCTTCGGCCCCGATCCGCACGGCCATTTCCCCTTCGATCGCGAGATTGGCGAATTCGTTGCCTGGCACCGTGCAGCCGTGCTGACGGACCTCACTTTCGAACAGGCATCCTCGGATCGGCCCCTCGATGCCGAACTGCTGCACAGTTCCAGGCCCTGTACAACCGACTTTGTAGCCGACAAGGCGATCGCCGGCGGAAACGCGGAGTGTCGCCACGGCATCCTGCAGCGCATAGGCGTCGGACAGGCCGAGAATGAAACCCGGATCCGCAAAGCATGTCCCGGGCTGGCGCGTTCGATAGTCGCGCCATTGGCGATCCGCCAGTGCATGGATTTCGCTTGTCATGGCGTCACACATGGCGGGCTGTGTCGGTCTCTGGCCGGGCTCGCGGCTGTCCGGCCGAACCGCAGCTTCTTATCATCGGCGGTCGCTGAGCGGCTTGTCACCCCGCGCCACGCAACTCGTCCCAGGTTGAGGACATCAGCGCCGAGCGTCGGCCCGAACCGCGGCGGCACCCTTTGCGAGGAGTGCCGCCGCGATCGCCAGGCCGATGCCGCTGAAGCCACCGGTGACGAGGACGCGTTCCCCGTCAAGCGTCATCGACTTTGCCCTCAGGCGGCGGGCGGGTAATTGGAGGGGAACAGGGCCCGCTTCGTCTCTTCGTCGCTGACCTTCTTGAACGCGAGGTCTTGCCCGACTGCCCTGGCCCGCTGCACCGCCGGCCGCCCATCGATCGCCTGGAAGAAGCGCTTCAGTTTCGGTTATGCGGCCAGCGGATCCTCTGCTCCCTTCATCACCCGCGACGCCCGGTCGAGCCAGCCCCAGGCCGACATATCCGCGATCGTGTATCCATTGCCGACGATGAACTCACGCCCCGCGAGATGGTCGTTCAGCACCTGGTAGTGGCGCTCGGCTTCACGACGATAGCGGTTGACGGCGTATCCCAGCCCCTCCGGGGCCGCGAACTGGAAATGCACGGCCTGGCCCGAAAACGGCCCAAGCCCGGAAGCGATGAACAAAAGCCAGGACAGCAACTCGGGCCGGTCTTCCGGCGCGCCGAGGAACTTGCCGGCTTTCTCAGCGAGGTAGAGCAGGATCGCCGTTGAATCGAACACCCGTGCTTCCTTGCCGCCCGGGCCCTCGGTGTCGACGATTGCCGGCACTTTGCCGTTCGGGTTGATCGCACGGAAGGCCGGCAAGTGTTGCTCGCCCTTGCTCGTGTCGACCGGCACCGTCTCAAAGGGCAGGCCGGCTTCTTCGAGGAAGAGCGCGACTTTCGCGGGGTTCGGCGTCGGATGGAAATAGAACTTGATCATGGTTTACTCCCCTTGAGTAGGACGTTGCAGAAAAGCGGAACGCACGGATGGACGTCTCGCGGCCAGGCAGACGCCCATCCCGATGACGATGATCGCAATCCATTGGGCCGGCAGTGGTACCTCGCCGAGAACCGGGATTGCGAGAAGCGAGGCTACCACTGGCAGCAGCGCGATGATTGCTGTCGCGGCGGAAGGACTGAGCAGCGCGACCGCGCGATTGAACGCCACGACCGCAAGACAGCTCATGAACAGGCCCTGATAGATCACCTGAAAAGCGAGTTCTGGCGGAGACGCGAGCTGAGAATTCATCAAGCTGTTGTTCCAGCCCCATGACGGTATACCCTTATGCTTGGTCAACACGTCGCGGCCGGCCCAAGGCACTACACTCCTGGGCGGCGTTGTGGTATATGCGTTCCAAAATGACGGATGCCATCGGCGATGGCAAGATGCCGATGGCGCTTGGAGTGGATGGCAGGATGGCGAGACCCAGGGAGTTCGACGAAGGGGCGGTGCTGGATGCCGCGATGCAGTGCTTTTGGGCACACGGGTATGAGTCGACGTCGGTTAAGGATCTGATCGAAAGGACCGGCCTTACCGCTGCAAGTCTCTACAACGCGTACGGCGACAAACGAGCGATGTTCCGGACGGCGTTGGATCACTACATCGAAAAGAGCATTGGAGCGCGACTTCATCGTAGTGAGTCCCTGGCGCCCCGCGAGGCCATACGAGCGTTCTTCGAGGACATCCTGCGCCGTTCGCTGAGTGACCGGGAGCACAAGGGATGCATGATCGTGAATTGCGCCCTCGAGGTGGCACCTCATGACAAGGAGTTTCGTGAGACGATCGTCGAGACCCTCAGGCGACTTGAGGCATTCTTCCTCAATTGCGTCGAGAGGGGCCAGGCGGATGGGACGATAACCTCCGCCGTGCCGGCCGTCGGCTTGACACAGCACCTGCTCGGGGTGCTGATGGGCGTGCGTGTCCTGGCCCGGGTCCGGCCTGAACGTCCCCTTCTCGAAGGCGTGATCAACACCGCACTTGCGTTCCTCGACGGTCCATAGAAGGGCGGCAGCTGCCGCAGTCATTGCTCTTGCTGTCTGTCTGGCGAGTTCCTTCAGTAATACAGCCGCGAGAGGCGCCGACCTCGACCGGAGCCTGCCGTCTCCTCTGCTCGATAAGGCGCCAAAGGACGCCGGCCCGGAAACCCTTATCCTTGTGCCTCTCTCGTACCAAACGCGATCGGCACGAACGCGCCGCACTGGAGACGTTCGAGCGGCTCTCGGCCGGACTTCGTTTCCTACGGTAGGACCAAGATGTTTACCAATGCCGATCTACTGACATGAGAGGAACGGTGCAATCCGGTCGCGCAGGGCGTTACACGCTGCTTGCTCAAGCCACTCATTGGATCGCGGCTCTGCTGATGCTCGCGGCCGTTGTGCTGGCCTGGATATTCATGGCAGCGCCGGCAGAGGCCGCTGGTCGTTTCATCTACATCACTTTGCACAAATCAATAGGTCAAACTATCTTCTTTCTGACTGCGTTCCGACTGGTCTGGCGACGCTTGCACCCACCGCCTGCGCCAGGTCGCAATGTTGCGGCGTGGCAGGTGATCCTCGCCCGCACGAGTCACTGGCTGCTGTACGGGATCATGATTTTCATGCCGGTGACCGGATACGTGCTTGCGACCGCAGCAGCACGCCCATCGCCTTATTTCTGGTTGTTCTATTGGCCGCAACCGGCGGTGAGTGCATCGGTCGCCCGCATCGCCCTGAAGGCCCATTTGGTAGGCCAGTACGCCGTCTACGCGACGGTCGGTCTCCACGTGATGGCCGCGGTCTGGCATGTCGCCATCCGCCGAGATGGAACGCTTGACCGAATGCTCCCGTCCCAGGACAAACTATGAGCGCAGTTTGCCAGGAGTTGATGGGCAGAGATGATGGCCGAGCGGGGCCTCTCGATGGTGCACACCACGATCATGCGTTGGATGCGCCATTAGGTTCTGGTGCAAACTGCCTGAGCGACCAAGGGTCTTGGTTGCTGGGTCTGCGGTGGTGTCGCTTTATTGGGCTGCCAGGACTGCATCCCAGACTGCAGATGCACGTCTATCCCGAAGACGCAACCGACCAAGGTTGAACTGCCCCTTGTGGATTCGTCGCAGCAGTTCGATCCCGGCTATGGTGATCGCCGCGCTCTTGAAAAGCTTGAACCCGAGCCTCGGGCCGATCCGGGACTTCACGCCGCGATGGTCCTGCTTGATCAGGTTGTGCAGGTACTTCGACGACCGCAGCTTCGTGTCAGCGTGGAATTCGCCGGTAGCCTTCATCTCGCGCACGGCGCGGTGCGACGCGGCGTAGCCGTCCAATGTGACGGTCCGCGGTCCCGATCCCTGGCTCTTTATCGCCTTGCGGAAGAAAGCTTTGGCCGCGGCAACATCACGTTTTGGACTGAGACGAAAATCGACCGCGTTCCCGGCGCGATCAACCGCCCGGTAGAGATAGACCCAATCACGCCGACCGGCAGGAACTCAACGTTCTCCGGCGCGCCCATTGCCACCGCCGCTGCCTTGCGCGCCGAGCGCCAATTGTAGAGCAGACTTTCCGATATCTGGTGTCGTCGTGCCACCAGGCGCACCTTGCCGCCTTCCGCGTCGACCTCGGCCAACAGAGCCGCCTTCTCCTGCGCGCTCCAGATGCGCCGCCGTTCCGGCGGTCCCAGGATGTCCACGTCGCCCAAAACTGCCTCCTTCTGGAGTCCAGAGAGAGGCTCCAGAGATCAACAGGATCACCGGATGCCGACCGCGCCGCCACACGTTGAAGACCGGACGCTTACAGTTCGCGCTCGCCAATCTGAAGTGAAGACGATTCCCTATCGGGTGCAGGCGGACAAGAGCACAACCAAGCCCGGTAAAGGTCGCGGGACAACGGAGTCCGCGACGCTGCAGCCGAAATCCCGGCCGGAGGTGACCCAGAAGGGCAACGCCATCATCGGCGATCTCCGCACCGACGCGCTCCACCAGTCGCTACGGGAACGCGACATTGATGACGGCACGTTGCTCGCGCTGCTGGTTCTGGCCCTCGGTGGCAAGAACGTGTCGATCCAGAGTGCGGCGGAGGGTGGCCTATCTGCGACACGTCATCGACCACATCGCCGACCATCCCGTCAATCGCGTCGCAGAGCTTCTGCCCTGGAACGTCGAATGCATCCGCCTTAGGCTCGATCAGAGGCTCGCCGCATAACACCGCCATGCCGTGGGCGGACGCTTACCCCGATTCGCACAGTTCTTGATCTTCTGTGAGAAGGCAGTTCTGCCGCAGGACTATGAGTGGCTCGGCAATAAGCCTCTTGAAAAGTTAGTCCGTTCGACGTACATTTTCCCGGAGGTGAATGATCATGGCCGCTACAAAGCAAGACCGGCGTCTGAGGGAAGAGCGGCTCGGCTTTCGCGTCGATGAGCCGACGAAGGCGTTGATCGAACGCGCTGCACAACTCGAGCGGCGCAAACTCACCGACTTCTGCATGACCGCGCTGACGGAAGCCGCGCGCCGGACAATTGTGGAGCACGAGACCATCATGCTGTCGGATCGCGACCGCGCGGTGTTTTTCGATACGCTCGTCAACCCGCCGGCCCCGAATGAACGGCTCCGGCGGGCCTTCGCGGAGCATCAGCGCCGGGTCGTGCGGTGAATGCCGAGCCGCACATCCGCCGATCTCCGGATTGCCGTCTTGAACGACGCACACGACCGGAGCGGCTTTACCTGCGGGGTCGAGAGTCTCGATCGCTATTTCAAGACCCAGGCCGGGCAGGACGTCCGCCGGAAGGCAAACGCCGTCTTCGTACTCAGCCGGGAGGCCGAGCCTGGTCGCGTGCTCGGCTACTATACTCTCTGCGCCATGGCGATCTCTCAGGGCGAGGTGCCGGAAGCGGCGCGAAAGCACGTCCCCCGCTACCCGCTGGTCAGTTGCACCCTGATCGGGCGGTTAGCGGTCGCGAAGGACCAGCAGGGCCAACGCCTCGGCTCGATCCTACTGGCCGATGCACTTCGGCGCGCGTTCGAGAGCGCCGACACGGTGGGCTCCTCCATGGTGATCGTCGACGCACTGGACGAGGCGGCAGCCGGCTTCTACGCAGCGCACGGCTTCGTCCGCCTACCGGACTCGCTGCGCCTCGTTATGCCCATGCGTCAAGCCGGCCGAGCATCTGAACGATGACTTCCTTGCTATCATCGCAGCCGTCAGGAAAGCCCCCAGGGATGCAAATTCGAGGGCGTCTGGGGCTCTGGGGAAGCAACCTCATTCGTACCGCAGACACGACTTGCAGCCACTTTAGGCGTTCGCCGGAGCCTGTTGAATTCGTCGGTTTCGGCGCTGTACCCATGCCGGAAGCAGCCGCTGGCCCGCGAAAACATGCGTCCTGCTGCTTCCCCCATGCTTCCCCGGTTTCGTCATCCAGGTCGGGGAAGCAAAAAAGCGGCCCCGAAGGGTCGTTCTAAGCAACTGAATTCCTCGAGGAAAGCTGGAGCGGGCGAAGGGGTTCGAACCCCGACCCCAACCTTGGCAAGATCGCCTGGCCGCGCTCTCGATTGCGAACGCCGTCGGCGCCCCCTCTGCTAGTCACCCGCTCGACGGGTCCCCTACCCTGGCAGCAATGACGCACTGGTTCGGACGGCCCACGCTATGCGGCTTCCTCGCCGGCCAACACCCGAAAATGCCGCGGATTCTGCAGCCGGAATCCGCCCCGTTCCTTGACCAGGTCGCCGGCGCAGGCGACACGCTGGCGTTGTTCGTGGGCTTGCACGGCCTTTGCGTAGATGCCTTCGCCGAGTTCGACGATGGCGCGCCGCAGCTGGCCGTCGACGAAGCCCTCCAAGGTGACTTCGCCACGGGCTTCCGTGGGGCCGCGCGCCAGCCGCGTCACGAAACCCTCCAGTTCCACGTCCTCGACCGGCGCGGTATCCTTGAACAGCCGCGCGGCTTCCTGGATCAGCGGCATGCTGTCGCTGCCCAGGAAGACGCGCGACGGCACGGTGTTCGTCACCGGCCGGGTGCGCGACCACGCGATGCGAATGTCCAGCCCCTCGCCGGGACTGACCGCCGATAGTCCGGCCACGGCATCGCACAGGTTCGCCGAGACGCCGCGCTGGATTGCGTGCGCGAAGCCACCCATGCCGCCGGATGCGGCCGCGTCGCGCGCCGCCTGTTCCATCGCCGCCAGCCCCTCTACCAAGGTCCGCGTAACTTGGCGCTCATAGGGTTCCGACGGCGCGAGATCGAGCGGCAGTTCACCCTCCGGCGCCAAGGCCGGGGCGACCGGCGACAGGATGGTCAGCACGTAGCTGCCGCGCTCGGTCTGGCCCATCCGCACGCGGCTGAGATACTCGGTGGCTTTGGTCGGCTTGCGGGTCGCGTAATAGGCCCGCTTGGTGAGGGCCGCGCAGGCCGCCGCCAACACCATATCCCGCGCCCGCTCCACGAAGGCGACCGCCTGTTCGAGCGGCAGCGAGCCGGACTCCGCCTCGCGGCTCGGCGCCCGGACCCGGATCAGGTCGCTGCTCGTGGTCATGAGATCCTGCAGAATCTCCGGCTCAGGGCGTTGCTCGACCTGCCGCAGGGTGCGGAGCACGTCGCCCATGCGGAGCGCGAAGTCGCCCAGGTCCCGCTGCAGCGGCAAGGTGATATCGGCCTCTTCGCGTCCCGCTTCGGCCGGCATCAGCCAAACGCTGCCCTTGCCGTTGAGATCCGCCTCCTGGCGCCACCCATGCACGCGGAGATAGGACGCCACTTCCAGCGGCCGCAGGGCGCGCAGCGCATCCGGAGCCAGCACGCTCGCACTCATGACACGCCTCCCTCGTTAATCGCCTGCATCAGCCGGGTGACGGCGGCGACGTCGAACAGATTCGCACGTGGCACCCGGACAGTCACGGTGCTTGCGTTCTCGCTCGCAGGTTGGCCGGCGAGGGAGCACCAGAACGCGCAGCGGCGGAGCACCAGCTGCTCCGGCGACACCGAGAGCCAGGCCTCGGGTTGGCGCGGCACCAGCACCAGGACCAGGAACCGGGGAATGAGCAGATTGGTCAGAATGAGTCCGTCGTAGTTCTTGCGTTGCAGCGGATAATGAATGGCCTCCAGGGTCCCCGTATCGCCGATCCAGCTCTTGACCTGGAGATCAAGCTTGGGCCGCCGCGGACGAAGCCGGCAGGACAGGGTCCAGTCTATGTCGTCCACATCCGGGGCGGGCTCGGCCGCTGCGCACCCAGCCAGGGCTGCAACGGCCAACACGAAAGCCTTGGAGAATTGCTCCTGAGCGTGGCTCATGCTCAACCCGAGGCCGAGCGCCGGCGGCGTACTGTCAGACATTGGGTTCCATGCAGTCGATCTGGGCTCCCGGCTCGCCCGTCGGGGGCGATGCGTCGGCACTCTGGCGGGTGGGAACCGCGGATTCAATCGTGGGTCGCACCAGGGTGTCGAGCGCGCGCTTGGTCTGGCGGACTACCCGATCCAGCTGCGCCATGTCGTGCTCGACATCGCTGTAATCGAAGGCGCGGCGCTCCACCGGGGTCAGCGGTGGAAGCGGCGCGGGCGGCAGCTCCGGCGGGTCGGCGATGGCGTCTGTGAGGTCGCGGCCTGGCGGCCGGCCGCGGCGCCGCCCTGGTTCGGGACGATACGGCAGCCGCACCGCGTCCGCCAGCGGTGCCATGGCCTTGAGCCCGAAGAGTCGCCGCCGCGAGCGGTGCGTGACCTCGACGGCGATCCCGCCCCCCACGAAATCGTCCAGCAGCCCGATGGAATTCTTCACGGCGATGCCCAGCGCCGCGGCGAGCGAGGTGGCCGAGATCAACGGCACCGCGGCCAGCCGGTCGACGGCCGCGGCGGCATGCGAATCGCGGCGGCGGCCGGCCACCGCAGTACGTGCACCGAACCAGGCGCGCTCGAGGTCCATCAATAGCTGCCGGCCGTCCGCGGCCTCGGCGGCCACCGCCTCCAGAAACGCCGGCGCCCAGCGCGCCCAATCGAACGGCGACTCGGCGCGGAGCGCGGCGGCGCCGGTCAACGGCACCGCCATCCGCAGCAGTTTTTCCCCCGTCCAGAACCGCACCAGGGCGGCGCGGATCGGCGGACGGGTGCCGCGCGGGTCGCCGTCGCCAACA
>Ga0335072_10007471_pt1 | contig 15900 bp, 13 predicted proteins | sample Lox_Sample_21_FD_206725 | JGI IMG/M metagenome (GOLD analysis project Ga0335072, IMG submission 206725) | Soil microbial communities from Loxahatchee National Wildlife Refuge, Florida, United States - Lox_Sample_2.1 | ecosystem: Environmental > Terrestrial > Soil > Wetlands | place: USA... | reverse complement strand
ATACCGCGAGAAATATCTGGCGGGATACTGCGAGACGAAGCAGTGCCGGACGAGCAAGGACGCCGAGTGGAGGGAGATGGTGGCAGCGACGCTCGAACGGAGCCTGTATATTTTTTCCGTCGAGACGACGGAGGTGCAGGACGAGAAATTCATCGAAGAATTCAACGCGCAGCCGAACGTGAACCACTTCAACGGCGTGACGCGGAACTGCGCGACATTCGTGGCGCACATCCTGAACGGCTATTTTCCGCACTCGGTGTCGCCGGAATATATAAACGATTTCGGAATGACCAGTCCGAAGGCCGTGGCGAGGTCGTTCACGCATTACGCGCTGAAGCATCCCGAACTGCAGTTTGCCGCCGCGCACCTTGCGCAGGCGCCAGGGACGATCAAACGGAGCAGCGAATGCAGGGACGGCACCGAGCAACTGTATCACTCAAAAAAACTGATGATCCCAATGGCGATTTTTGCGAATCACGAGCTGGCGGTGGCAGCGGCGACATATTTGCTGACGGGGCGGTTCAATCCCGAGCATGAGGCGGAGAAATATCCAACGGTTGGCGCGACAGAGGCCGCAGCGGGATTGCGGCTGGCGAAGCTGGAGGAAGACACCCCACGCGCGAAGGAACTACAACTGCGGATGCAGAACGAGCGCGAGCAAATCAATGGGACGGCGGAAGAATGGAGAGAGTATCGCGAGGAATTGTCCGGCATGGCGGATGAAGCGGTGAGTGAAGAACTGGTGGCGAGCCGCGGGGCGCTGGACAAGACGATCAAGCGGCTGAGCGAAGCGGGGAATGTGCTTGTCGATGCGGACGGCTCGCTATGGATGGAAATTGCCGGCGACGGCGGAACGGTGCGCGTGGGATTAAGCGCGAGCAACGTGCTGGCGGCGGGGTCGGGTCCGCGCACGGCGTACTTGTTGTTGCTGGACCGCGAAGAGAGCGCGCTGAAAGCTCCGGCGCACAGCCGCGAGACGATGAGGGAATTTCGCGCGAACTGGAAATTGCTGGAAGCCGCGCGGATGCGAAATGCACCGTATTTCGCGGGGAGCTTAACGCCGGGGGCAAGCGTGGGAGTTAGCAGTTTTGCCGGGAATTCCGACGGAAGCGATTAGAAGCATCCTGCCTCTTGAGATTCCCCTAAAACACCGACCGCGAGATGTCCGCCGTTCCGGCGCCGAGATTCCTCGTCGTCGCAAAGGCGCCCGATTTTCGCGCAGTATCGAGGTGTCGGCTCGAAAATTGGGCTGCTCCTCCTCGGAATGACAATTTCTGGGCCCGCCGAGGATGGGGGATCTCACAAGAGCTACGTGCAGATTTTTTCCAACGAACAATCTGAAGCGATAAATGATTCGCGGCTTGTGAGGAGTGCGAAGGCTACTTGTCTTTTTTTGCGAGCTCTTGCTGGAGCAGGCTTTCGACGAGCGGCTTCAGCAGGCCCTGCGCGAGCATTTCCTGAAGTTGCGGACCAAGCCTTTCGACGACTCTTTGGACGACCGCCTCGACATCGACAGCAGGAGCGGCCTCAGCGGCACGGGAAGTTACGTCGACAGGCTCCGTGATTTCCTTCGGTGGAACGAGGAAGGGAATTCCGGCGAGTGCTTCGCGATTGGGAGGCGGAGCCGTGGGAATGCGCTCGATGGAATCCTGAGACGCAGAGCTGAAGATTTGCGAAACGGTTTCAGCGACGGTCGTTTCCGCGGCAAATTCATGCGGAGGAGCGATCGGCTCGGGCAGAGGCTCGGACGCGACAACGGGCTCGGCTTCGGAAGTCTCGTCGGCGAAAAACGAGGACTCGACCTGCGGCGCGGAGGCTGCGACGAAGGGAGGCTCAGGCTCTGAGACGGCGGGCAGTTCGACAGCCGGATCTTGCGCGGCCGCTTCGTAGGAAACCGTAGTTTCGGCGTGCGGCGCAGGAGCGTCGTGCTCGTCGCCAGCGAAGTGGTAGGAGAAGCCGCTCCGATCGGCGTCACGGCCAAAGGCGCGAGGCTGGCTCGCTTCGGTCTTGGGCTCGACGGCGGAGGAAAGCTCGGGTTCAGAAGAGACGGGAGCGCCCTCGTAATGAATTTCAGTAGCGGGAGGCTCCTCGACGGTGACGCTCGCTGCGGGCTCGGCGTTCGCAGCGGGCGCGGGCTCGGAAATTTCGGGTTCGGCGACAGAGGCGGAGGCCGGAGACTCGACAGCGGCTACCGGTGTCGGGGCGCTTTCTTCCTTGGGCGATAGAGCGTCGAGCCACGAGCCGGATCCTGCAGCTGGTGATGGCGACATCAAATCCATCCAATGCGATGCGGCTGCGGGGGTGGATTCTGGTTCAGGCTCGTGATGGGGTTCCGGTTTGGATTCGAGCCGCGGCTCGCGCTGCGGCAACGGCTCGCGCAGAGAAAAAGGCGCGGGAACGGAGGCAATCGGAGAAGGAGTCGGCACGACAGGAGAAGGAGCAGGTTCCTCGATAGCGGCCGGCGCAGAGGCAACCGTGGGTGCGACGACAGCAGCGGCTTGCGGCGGCTCGGCGGCGGCAATTTCTTCGATGCGGCGTGAGCCGAACAGCGAAGCGAAAAATCCGCGAGATGGACGCGAATGCTCGGGTCCAAGAGCAGACGGCGGAGGAGCGGGAATCGTTGAAACCGGAGCGATGAACGGCGGCCCAGGTGGAGGCGCGACGGGCGGCAGTGGCTTCACTTCCTGTTTCGATTCCTTGACCGGCGGCTCTTCCGGCTCGAGAGGCAATTCCAGGTGCGGCTTGGGCGCGCGGGCCGGCTCGTCTTGTTGCGGCTCGGAGACGCGCACGTGGCGCGGCGGAACGTCCTTTTCCGAGGGAAACGAGATCGGCGAAAAATCCTGGTCGGTCGAGAAAGCGGGCTTGGCGGCGATTTCGTCCGGAATATCGAGATCCATGCCGCGGCGGCGCCAATCGCGCCGGGTCGTAGAGCCGTCGAACTCCTCGTCTTCTTCTTCGGCTGCGGGCTTTTTGGGAGCGGAGTTCTTCGATTCCTCTTCGGCATCATCGAGCGTGCGAACGCCCTTGCCGAATCCGTAGATTTGGGCAGCTTCTTCGGGAGAAGGCTCGGGAAAGTCGGGTAGCGGAGCAGGCGCTTTTTGCGCGGGATTTTCGAGCGCCACCGGCATGGGTTCGGGTTCGGGAACAACTTCTTTGGCCTTGGCAAGTTCGGCGGCGACGCGCGGGTTGCGTTCGAGCGCGGACATGACCATGGCGATCAAAGGATCGGGCGGAACGAACGGCTTTTTCAGGACGCCATCGGCGCCAACGCGGCGGGCTTCCTTTTCGTCCAGCGGATCGAAAGCGCCGACAAGAAGAATGACAGGGACGTGCGCATAGCGATCGTCTTTTTTCACGAACTCGCAAACTTCGTAACCATTGCGGACCGGCATAAAGACATCGGCCAGAACCAGATCAGGATTCACATCGGGAAGTTTGCGAACGGCCGTCTCGCCGTTGCCGACCGACACCACATCGATGCCGCGCTCTTCAAAAGCGAGCGCAACCATCTTCTGAATGTTGGTGTTGTCATCGGCGATAAGGATTTTAGGCACGAGTCCCCTTGGCGGAAGCGCCCGTAGAAAGACGCACCGGCCCCTTTCGCTCTGCCCATTGCAGCACTACAAGGGTAAGGCGTCAATGAACTCGGGGTACCAGAGTGCCGCAATTGTTAGCAGGGGGTAAACAGCCCGAATCACCAGGGAATGAGCTTGTGGAGGCCCTTTTTCTTCTTGCTGCTGGACTCGCTGGAGGAGCTGCTGGAATCGGAGGAGGCAGAGGCGGGATCCGGCGTCGCTGCTGAAGCCGCGGAAGGCTGCGAGGAAGGATTGGCAGGGACTGCGGAACCCTGAGCCGAGGGTGTGGCGCTACCGGCAGTCGGAGCCGTCGCGGGAGAGGGAACGGGTACGGGTGTGTCCGATCCGGTGACAGCCTGCGGGGTAATCGTTTGAATGCTGGGGTCGTTGCCGCCGGACGCATCCGAAGAGCCATTGGAAGCGGCTGGGGTATCCGCCCCGCCTGTTGAGATGATTTGCGCGCCGACGGTGGCGCCTGCAGGGCCAACCGTGCCGCCTGGCGACACGTCCACCTGAGCACCGCCGTCGGGCGCGGCGCCGTTGGAATCGCCCGCCGGGGATTGCGCGGCGATATTGAACTGCGGGCCTGGAGCATCGGGCCTGAGGACATCAGTGGCGGAAATTGCGTCGCTCGGCGGATTCAGATTGGGAAGACCCGAGTGTGCGGCTTCGCTCATATCCGGTTTGCTGTTGAAGAGATCGAGCGGCATTTTGAAGAAGTCCGTGCGTTGATGCGATTCGGCCTCCAGTTTTTGCTCGCGGGCCATGCGCGCATAGGCCTCGGGGTCGGCCGAAGGAACCGGCATATTCATTTCCTTGAGGCGCTCTTTTGCCTCGGCGGCGTGCTTCGACATGGGATAGTCGCTGACTATGCGGTCGTAACACTTGGCGGAGAGGTCGGACCAGTGATTTTTTTCGTCTTCGTTTTTGACCGCCACACGCGCGCGCTGATAAATGTCGCCGAGCATGAAGAGCGCGTCATCGCTCTTGCTGTAAAGAGGATAGCGCTCGGTTAACTCGACCAATCGGGCAGCGGCGGCGCGGTAGTCCGGCTTGGTGTAGTAATAGCGCGCAATTTCGTACTCACCCTGCGCCAAGACCTCCTGAACATCGCGCAGACGCTGCTCGGCCTGCGGAACGAGCGGGCTCTGCGGATATTTCAAGATGAAGGATTGAAAGGAGTCCTCAGATTCGAGGGCTTGCTCGTCGTCGCGGTCGGCCTTCTCCATCATCCTGTAGTGGGCCATGGCGACCTGCATCTGCGCGTAAGCGGCTTCTTCAAGAAAGGGGAAAAACGTGGAGAAGTCCTGATATTCGGCGATAGCCTGGGTGAGATTTGACGTGCCGCCTTCCTTGTAATACGAATCGGCGACCGCGAGTTTAGCCTTGGCGAGGTATTCGCTGTCCGGGTAGGTATTGATCAGGGTCTGAAGCGCCAGACGGCCCTCCGTGTAGCGTCCATGCTTGATGTCCAGCAGGGCGCGATCGTAGAGGACCTTATCGGGCTCGGCGGAAGGAAGTTGCTGGGCAGCTGCCGACTGTTGCGGCGCCTTGACGACCTTGGGCTTTATGACCTTCTGTGCGAGGCCGGGAACTGCTGCGAGAGAAAGGCCGACGATGAGAACGAAAACACGGCTTACGCTTCCGCGGATCACTTCCATCTCTCCCCTTTTTCCCCTTTGCGGCAAGAAATCCATCCGGTCAGGCTCTTTGGCTGAGCGCCCCAGTGGCCCGCTGTCGTAGCTGGCGGGCGGCGGCGGCTGGGTCCGGCGTGTGGAAGATCGAAGTCCCGGCAACGAACGTGTTGGCGCCGGCTTGAGCCAGCTCGCCGATGTTTTCCAGATCCACTCCCCCGTCCACCTCGATCCGGAAGCTGGCATTATAGCGCGCACGCCACTCCGCGAGCTGCCGAATTTTCGCAAAAGCGCCGGATATGAATTTCTGCCCGCCAAACCCCGGATTGACCGACATCACCAGAACGGTATCCACGCGATCGAGAACTTCGAATAGCATCACCACCGGCGTCGCAGGGTTGATGACGACCCCGGCCTCGGCACCATGCTCGCGAACCATAGCCAGAGCGCGATCGAGATGCACTGTCGACTCCTGGTGGACCAGAACGCGGTTGGCGCCGGCCCGGACGAACTCCCCGATATATTCCTCCGGGTTCTCGATCATCAGATGCACGTCGAGAGGCAGGCGGGTTGCCTCGCGCAGAGATTCGACGACGGGAATGCCAATCGAAATGTTGGGAACGAAATGGCCGTCCATGACATCGACGTGGAGAACATCGACGCCGCCGGATTCTACCTTGCGGATTTCCTCGCCGAGCCGCGAAAAGTCCGAGGCCAGGATCGAGGGAGCGATTTCGATGCGCGAATAGGCCATGGAAGACTACGGAATTCTAGCACGGCTCCTATTCGGTGACGGCGAGTTCCACCGACGCGCCAGGCTCGATACGCGTACCCGGCGAGGGAGTCTGTCCGACGACGACTCCATGGGCGTCTGATGTAGCGGGCTGCGTGGTCAGCTTCACGAGTTTCATTCCGCCGGCGTTGAGTTTTGCTTCCGCCTCGCCGAGCGTCAGACCGCCGAGAGCAGGCATCACGTAAGCAGGCGGGCGCGGGCCGAGAGATACGAGGAGATCGACATGCGGGCTGGCGACGTTGGTGCTGCCGGGCGCGGGGTCCTGGCGGATTATGGTGTCCGCCGGGCCGTCGGGAAGATAGAGGCTGGCGACTTCACCGAGCTGCAAACCGTTGCGGAGGAGCTCGATTTGCGCGAAGCGAAGGCTCGCGTCCTGGACTTTCGGGATCGTCACTTTTTGCGGCCCGAGGCTGAGAATGACGTGCGCGAATTCTCCAGTTTTCACACGCACGCCTGCGGGAGGAGTCTGCCTGACGACCGCGTCGACCGGTTCGGGGCTATAGACACGGTCTTCGACCATCAGGCCCAGATGACGTTTGAGCAGATCGTTGTGCGCATCGGAGACGTTCTGGCCGACTAGATCGGGCATGACGACTTCACGGCCCTGAATCGCAAAGCGCATGGCAGTGAGCGCGCTCAAAAAGGAAACAGAGGTGAGAATGAAAAGCATGAGCGCCATGCGGAACAGCCATTGCAGGCGTTCTTTGAAGGTTGGCATCGTTCGATCATCCGGCGCGGCCGATATAGAAAAAGCGTAGCACGAATCGAGGCGGGGAGGTGCGAGTTCGCTGGCGGAAAGCGGGCGCGTGTTGCCTATTTCTCAAGGACGGCGGCGAAGAAGCCGTCGCAGAGCTGTTCGCCGGGAAGCGTGCGGAAATAGCCGCGCGCATCGATGAGCGGTTCGGCGGAGATCCCGGCAGCGAGATGGGGCTGCAATTCGCGGACAACATTTTCCCGCGGGGCAAGACGGAGGCCGGGCGATTTGGCGAGCGCAGCTTCGACGACGTCGCCGTTTTCTTCTTTTTCAAGCGAGCAAGTGGAATAGACGAGGCGGCCGCCGGAAGCGAGTTGGCGAATGGCGGCTAGGAGAATTGCCAGCTGAAGTACGCGGAGCTCGCGGATATTCTCGGGAGCGAGCCGCCAGCGGATTTCGGGATGGCGGGCGAGCGTGCCTGTGCCGGAGCAGGGCGCGTCGACAAGAATTTTTTGAAACGGAGCGCTGAAGGGAAGCGGGCGCGAGGCATCGAGCTCGATGAGCGATACAGAGGCCAGGCGGACGCGGTGGAATTGGGCTTCCATGGCGCGGAGGCGGTGCACGTGACGGTCGGCGGCGACGATAAGACCTTGCGAGCCAGCTGCGCGGGCAAGAGGGGATGTCTTGCCGCCGGGGGCCGCGCAGAGGTCGAGGACTTGGTCGCCAGGACGGACGCCGAGGATCAGCGGGATGGCCTGAGAGGCTTCGTCTTGAATGGAGAACAGGCCGTCGCGAAAGGCGGCGGTGTGCGAAGGGCTGCCGCCGCGGACGGCGAATGCGTCGCGGAGGAGCGAGCCATCTTCGACGCGAAGGCCGGCTCGCGCGAGAGCTGCGAACGTTTCCGCGCGCTTTGATGCGTCGTGCAATACGCAGCTCAAGCGCGGAGGGTGATTGCCGGCTTCGAGCAAGGAGACGGTGCGCGCTTCGCCGATCTGGGCGAGCCAACGGTCGATCAACCAAGCGGGATGTGAATGCAGGATTGCGAGATGTTCGGAACGGGGCGTTTCGCGAGGGATCCACTGTTCGACGAGGGTGGTGGATTCTGCGGCGGCGCGGCGAAGAACGGCGTTGACGAGCGGCGCGGCGGAAGATTTTCGCGCGCGTTTGACGAGTTCGACCGATTCGTTGACGGCAGCGCGGGCAGGAATTTTTTCAAGAAAGCGCAACTGGTAGAGGCCGATGCGGAGAGCGACGAGGACCGGCAGATCGAGACGGGTGACAGGCTTTTTCAATTGGCGCGCGAGGAGAAAATCGAGCAGGCCACGGCGGCGCAGGACACCGAGGGAAATTTCTGTGGCAAGCGCTGCATCTTCGCGGCGGATGGTTGCGCCGAGAGCTTCGTGGAGAAGGTCGGTGGCATAGGCGCCCTCCGATTCCACGCGAAGCAAAATTTCAAAGGCGATTTTTCGGGCTGGGCTGATGGCCATCGAACCGTTCCAGGAAGCGGACGAAGGGCAGAGTCATTTCCTCTCAATTCATCATACGCCGAAGCGTTCGCCGGGCTTTATTCTGGCGCCGTTCATGAATTGGCGATCGGTGACGCGGTTGCGGCCTTCGAGCTGCACGTGCTCGACGTGAAATACGGTCCCGCTGCCGCAGATTACGAGCAAGCCGTCCTCCTGTGTCGCCAGGATCATTCCCGGGGTGCCGCCGGCAGCGACCGGATAGACCGGCTTGCCCCAGATGCGGCATTTTGCGCGGCGAAACAGGGTGAACGCACCAGGCCAGGGATCGAGGCCGCGCACGCGGGCGTAGATCATAGTGGCTGGAAGACTCCATTCGATGAGGCCGTCTTCTTTTTTCAGTGGACGCGCCAGCGTGGCCTGCGAGTTGTCTTGCGGCTTGGGGACGAGGCTGCTATCGGCGAGACCGCGGAGAGTTTCGGCCATCAGGGGAGCGCCGAGTTCGGCCAGGCGCGCGGAAAGCTGGGGCGCGGTTTCATCGGGGCCGATGGCCAGTTCGCGCTGGAGAAGAATCGGGCCGGTGTCGAGGCCGGGGTCGATGCGCATGGTGGTAACGCCGGTGCGCGTCTCGCCGTTGACGATGGCCCACTGAATCGGCGCGGCGCCGCGATATTTGGGGAGCAGGGAAGCGTGCAGATTGATCCAGCCGAGGCGCGGGATGTCGAGCAGGTGCGCGGGGATAATCTGGCCGTAGGCGATGATGACGATGACGTCGGGCGCTACACGCTGCAAGAAGTCGCGCGCGGAATCGGACTTGATGCGTTCGGGCTGATAGACAGCGATGCCGGCTTCGAGCGCGGCGTCTTTGATTTCCGGACTCGTGACTTCACCGCCGCGGCCGCGGGGACGGTCGGGCTGCGTGATGACGCCGGCAATTTCGAAATCGGGCTGGGCAACGAGATGGCGGAACGCGGGAAGCGCGAAAGCGGGAGTGCCGCAGAAAACAATGCGAAGAGGCATGGCGGCCTCTACCACTCGCCGGCTTTTTGCATCTTGCGAATCTTGCGGCGGATCATGTCGCGCTTGAGAAAGCTGAGATGGCGGATGAAGAGAACGCCGTTGAGATGGTCGATCTCATGGCAGAAGGCGCGGGCGAGCAAGCCTTCGCCGCGCATTTCGTACTCTTTGCCGTCGATGTCCTGCGCGCGGATGGTGACGTAGAGCGGGCGCGAGACGGTGCCGCGAAAGCCGGGAAGAGAAAGGCAGCCCTCCTCTTCGTGCTGTTCACTTTCGGCGTGGATGATTTCGGGATTGGCGAGGACGAGCTTCGCTTCGGGATTTTTTCCATTGCTGACGTCGATGACGGTGACGCGCAGCGAGATGCCGATCTGCGGGGCCGCCAAGCCCACGCCCTGCGCCGCGTACATCGACTCGAACATGTCGGCGACGAGAGCCTTGAACTCGTCGTCGAATTTTTCCACCGGTTTGGTGACCGTTTCAAGAACCGGGTCGCCATATTTGACAATCGGATGAATCATCGCCCGCCCGTCCTAAAAATTTTCAAGCTGCTTCTGGTAACCATCGAAATTGCGGCGCGTCTCTTCAAGCGAATCGCCGCCAAATTTCTCGAGCAAGGCTCCTGCGAGCTCGAGCGCCACCATGGTCTCGCCGACCACGCCGGCCGCGGGAACGACGCAATAGTCCGAGCGCTCGTAGGCGGCCTGCAGAGTCTGCTTCGTCACCAGATCCGCGGTCTGGAGCGCGCGACGCAGCGTGGAAATCGGCTTCAGATAGCCGCGCACGACAACGTCTTGGCCGTTCGTGATGCCGCCTTCGAGACCGCCCGCGCGATTCGACGAGCGGGTAAAGGCCTTGTGCGACGCATCATAGCCGATTTCGTCCTGCACTTCCGAGCCGTAACTGGTGGCGTTCGCGACTCCGGTGCCGAGTTCGACGGCCTTGACTGCTTGAATCGACATGACGGCGCGGGCGAGACGCGCATCGAGCTTTTCGTCCCACTGCGCGTGCGATCCGAGTCCGACGGGAACTCCGCGGGCGACAACTTCGAAAATGCCGCCGACTGAATCTCCGGCGCGGAGGACTTTGTCGACTTCCGCTTTCATGCGTTCTTCGGTGGGCCCGTCGACGCAGCGGAGAGGCGAATCGAGATTTTCGCAGACAGCTTCGATCTCTTCCCAGGTTGCTGTGCGCTCGAGACGCGCATAGCCGACGGCGATCGTGTGGCTCAGGACGCGCACGCCGAAGGATTGCAAGAGAATCTTGGCGAGCGCTCCGGCGGCGACACGCGCGGCAGTTTCACGCGCGGAGGCGCGTTCGAGAACGTAGCGCGCATCGTGAAAATTGAATTTCTGAGAGCCGACGAGATCGGCGTGGCCGGGGCGCGGGGCGGTCAAAGGACGCCGGGCGTCTTTGATATCTTCGGAGTCTTCGACGGCGAGAGCCTGCTCCCAATTTTTCCAGTCGCGATTTTCGATGCGGATGGCGACCGGCGCGCCGATGGTGTGGCCGTGGCGTACACCGGCCAGAATATCGGCCGTGTCTTTTTCGATTTTTTGGCGGCCGCCGCGCCCAAAGCCGAGCTGGCGGCGGTGCAATTCACGGTTGACGAAGGCCAGATCGACGGGCACACCCGCAGGGAAGCCGGAAATCCATGTGACCAGCGCCTGCCCGTGGGATTCTCCTGCTGTGACCCATCTCAGCATTCCTGTGAACTTCCCGTCCTGACGCGCATTCTTTGAATTCTACCGGAGGCCTAACTTGGCGTAAAGGCGCGGGTTGTTTGTGCCTCATCTGCGGCCGCGGATGATGGCTTGACGCGCCCGGCCACGGACGATACGCTTTCGGGGACTCGGCGGACGTACGGCGTCCCGCGTCGCCAACGATGCCCGAATCCCACGAAACGCCATCCCTGTGGAGTTTTTTGAGCGACGCGCTGAAGCAGCAGATTCTCGCGGTCCAGTTGTACACACGCATGACGACGCAGGCGCTGACGGGCCTGCTGACTCCCCCCGTTTATTGGACAGACATTCTGGAGCAGATGGACCTGATCGGGGTTGGCTCGCTTCCGATCGTCGTGATTACGGCGTTTTTCATCGGCGGCGTGCTGGTGCTGCAAACGGCGGCGCAATTCGAGCGGTTCGGCGAAACGGCGCTGACGGGCGACGCGGTATCGCTCGCGCTGGTGCGGGAGCTGGGCCCGGCGATCACGGCCCTGCTGGTGGCGGGACGCAACGCGTCAGGAATCGCGTCGGAACTCGGGTCCATGGTGGTGACCGAGCAAGTGGACGCGATGCGGGCGCTGGGCACGGATCCAATCCGCAAGCTGGTGACGCCGCGCGTGGTGGCAATGACGCTGATGCTGCCGCTTCTCGTGGCGGTGGCGGATTTCGTGGGCCTGGTGGGAGGTTTCATCGTCTCTTATTTCACATTACACCTGGGGCCGGTGCAATTCTGGACGCGCGCGGTGAATGCACTGGCATTCGGCGACCTGGTACAGGGCCTGGCAAAGCCGGTGGTGTTTGCGTTGATCATCTCGTCGGTCGGCTGCTTTCAGGGGCTGGGTGTGCGCGGGGGAACGCAAGGAGTGGGGCGCGCGACGACGACGGCCGTGGTGGTGTCGTCGGTGTACGTGCTGGTGGTGGATTTTTTCCTCGCGCGCCTGCTGCTTTACATTTTTCACAAATGAACCTGCAAGTGAACCCGCGCGGAGAAACCTTCTTCGAGCAGCGGATTTTGCCCTTATAATTTGCCGATGATGAGCGAAGCCGCTCTTCCTGCAACAACACCCGTATGGCGAGAGGTAGTGCCGGGCGAGCCGCTGGTGGTGTTTCACGACGTGCATATCGGATTCGACGAAGGAGAAATTCTGTGCGGAATTTCCTTTTCGATGCTGCCCGGCGAGACGAAGGTGCTGCTGGGAACGAGCGGGGCGGGCAAAACTGTGCTGATGAAGCTGGCGGCGGGGCTCTTACGGCCGGACTCGGGCGAAATTCGCGTGATGGGTCACGAAGTTCCCCTGATGCCCGAGCGCGAGCTGCTGGACTTCAGGCGGCACATCGGGTTCGTCTTTCAAGAAGGCGCGCTGTTCGATTCGATGACCGTGTCCGACAACGTCTGCTTCCGATTGCACGAAGACAATCTGCCGCTCGAAGAGCAGGAGACACGGACGCGTGAAGCGCTGCGGTTCGTGGAGCTTGAAGCGGCGTATGACAAATTTCCCGCAGAGCTTTCCGGCGGAATGCGGAGAAGGGTATCGATCGCGCGCGCACTGATCGACCATCCCGCGCTGCTTTTCTGCGATTCGCCGACCGCGGGGCTCGATCCCGTGACTTCTCAGACCATCATCAACCTGATTATGCGCGGACGCGACACGCAAGGCGTGACCACGCTGCTGGCGACGCACCGCGTGCAGGACGCCTTCGGCCTTGCCAATTACCGGTTCGACGCGGCGTCGGGGCGAGTGGTCCACTCGGGTGGGACGGGAAGGCCGCCAGCGCCGCCGACAAACATCCTGGTGATCCGCGACGGAAAAATTTATTTCGAGGGATCGGCGCAGCAAATGCTGGATACGTCTGACGAATACCTGAAGAAATTCCTGATGTCGGCGGAATAATCCGCGGGCGCAGGGAACCGGGAGGAAGAATCATGGCACAGCGGCAGCAATTGACTTGGTCGGAGCTTCGCGTGGGACTGTTTGTGCTGGCCGGGCTATTTCTCATCGCCGTGGGAATTTTCTACGTTACCGGCGCCGGATTTCTGGGCCCCAAATACAGGCTCATCACCTATCTGCCTGAGGTGGACGGCATTTCCTCCGGTGCGCCCGTGCGGTTGGACGGCGTGGATATCGGGAACGTCCAATCGCTGAGCTTGACGCCGCACCCGAGCGACCGGATGCACAGCATCACGCTAGTGCTGCGCATCGACAAGAAATTTCAGGACCAGATTCGCACCGATTCGACGGCAAGCTTGATTACCGAGGGATTGCTCGGGAACCGCTACGTGACGATCTCGCGCGGGCTGACGGGAGAGGTGATTCCGCCCGGAGGCGTCGTGCCCGGAACGGAAGAAGCGGCGATGAAGCAGGTGGTGCAGCGCGGCGCGGAACTGATGGAAAATCTCGGTGCGCTTTCCGACGATCTGCGCGGCATCGTTGCTCAAGTGCAGAAGGGCAACGGGACGCTCGGCAAATTGATGAACGATCCCTCGCTTTACAACCATTTGAACGACACGGCGACGCGCCTGGATCGACTGGCGACAAACATTCAGCAGGGGCAGGGCACGATCGGGAAGCTGGCCAGCTCTGACGAGCTGTACAACAAGGTGGACGCCACGGTAGGACACGTGGAAAACGCGATGGCGGCGGTGCAGAACCAGCAGGGAACTCTCGGCAAGCTCGTGTATGACCCCGCAATGTACGAGAGCGCGAAAGGTCTGCTCGACAAGGGAAATACTCTTGTTTCCGGCATTCAGGATGGGAAGGGAACGCTGGGAAAACTGACGACGGACGACACGCTATATTCGAATTTGCGCGACGCGTCGGCAAACGTGCGCGACGCCACCGCCAAACTCAACTCCAACGAAGGCACAGCCGGAAAATTCCTGAGCGACCCGGCGTTTTACGACAACGTGACGGGATTGACCGGAGACATGCGGCTGCTGATATCCGATTTTCGCCAGAACCCGAAAAAATTCCTGCACGTGAAGCTGGCGATTTTCTGAGGTTGCGCGTTAGGAGATCGCTGAAAGGAAATCGCGACCAGCAAGGACTTCGACCGGCTTTGTTGAGAAATTCGCGAAACGCCTACTGCAAGATGTCCGCCGTTCCGGCGCCGAGATTCCTCATCGTCGGAAAGGCGCCCGATTTTCGCGCAGTGCGGAGATGTCGGCGCGAAAATCAGGCCGCTCCTGCTCGGAATGACAATCTTGGTGGTCGCTGAAGACGCGGGATGTCATCAAAGCCGCTTCGCTTCTTTCGCGAGCTTCCAAAAGGTCGAGGGTTGCCGGGCAGTCTGGCGGCAACCCCCTCGCTTCCAATCGACAGATCGACTTACTGTTTTTTTTCGTTCGACAGAATCAGCTCGACAACTTCGGTTTCCTTCTTCCGGTGTTCGGCCGGGACGAATCCGACGGTGCGCGTGTCGCCCTTTCCGGTGATCAGCCAGGCAATCTCTTCCATCTGCTTGAGGGTCTGGCGCTTCTTCTCCGTATAGCTCGAGCATTCGCGGACGGGAAACGGGACGCGATGCTCGGGATAGGAGAACATGCAGATGGTGATCGTCTCGCTGTCACGGTAGCCGCGAGAGATGTGCGAATGCATGCAGGACTCGCATTTCGACGGGCCATGCACGGGAGTTCCTTCCTTCACATGAAAGGTCATGTCCATGAGCCCTTTCTGGAAGCGCCAAAAGCGCTTCGGTTGGCCGCGGTAAAACACGGCGGAAATGGAGACCCGAGCGAGTCCAGAAAACGAGAAAGAAACCGGAACGATTTACCCCGCCCGGTGGAGACCCAATTTGCCAATCGCTGATTCAGACGGGAAAGCTTATTTCGAGGGACTGAAGCGAATTCGGCTGCAATCCCATGACAGTGCGACGTCCGCCCGCCTTGGCAACGAGTTGTAAAGTCGTTTGGTCATGCCGAATATTCTCCAGCGCAGCCAGTGTACGAAAGATGGATTTTTAACGCAAGAGTAAATCCGCCAGCCGCGCGAAAAAAACACCGAACTGTGTCATCGCGCAGCGAACTGAGAATATCTGGCCACAGAGAGATGCCTGAGAGCCACAGAATATCGCGACCTTGCCCCGGCGATTCGAGGTTCGTTGTCCTGCCGCTTGCTAATTCCATTTCCTGTCGCTGGATACTCGATTTGGCCTGCAGGGGGATTTCAACGCGACTTGCCGGCATCATCCGGGACTCGCGTCTGGTCGGTGATCCAATTCACCTCCCAGCTCTTGCCTCCGTCGTCGGAAAAGGACTGCTCGAAGTGCGCCGTATTTGCGGTGATATTGGACCAGATATACCGGACGAAGATCATCCGGCCGTTGATCGGCTCCTGGTCGTAAAATTCGCCGCGCCCGTCTTTGAAATCGCCGACCGTGGGCACGCCTAACACGCCGTCCTTGCTGTTGGACCAGTAGAGGTACCACTGGTGGGAGTCAGGGTGGTAGAGGCGCAGCGTCAGGCCTTCGACGTGGCCCGCCGTTCCGTCGGTCTCAAACTGCTCGATCTGAGCGCGCCCATCCCAGATTTTTTTCGTCACCGAAGTGCCATCAAATTCGACCCAGGTCGTGGACCCTGTCAATGGATGGAGGAGGCGCTTGAGGTGAATCTTCCAGGTGCCCAGTTCGAAGTCGAAATCGTGCTGGTCGTCATGAGCCGCCGGTGTTTGTGGACCTCCTGCTCTCGCCGTGTCAGAACTCTGCTGTGCTTGCCCCTGCGTTGGCTGCAGCAGGAAAAACATTGCGCAAACGAAGAGACAGACCCCCGGGTATTTGAAGTTCATCACCTCCTCCTTCCGAGCGTTCCTGTGCGAAAGGGCCGAATTCAAATGGAGATTCGTCTCAATAGACGTGCTCGAGTGCCACAAAGTGAGCATGTGTTGCGCGGTGAAGGTCGGGACGCGGACGGCGAAAGAGAGAAGCGAGCCTGAGCTTCTCCCAAGGCAATTCGCCTCCTGCGCCGTTTTCCGCTACTCTGTAGCAGGCGGTGAGAAGCCCTTTCG
>Ga0335072_10007469_pt1 | contig 15902 bp, 12 predicted proteins | sample Lox_Sample_21_FD_206725 | JGI IMG/M metagenome (GOLD analysis project Ga0335072, IMG submission 206725) | Soil microbial communities from Loxahatchee National Wildlife Refuge, Florida, United States - Lox_Sample_2.1 | ecosystem: Environmental > Terrestrial > Soil > Wetlands | place: USA... | reverse complement strand
TGGCCAGATCGTCATCGGGAATGTCAACGAGAACGCGCATATAGACTTCTTTCATCCCGGCACATGATATATATGGAGTATATCATATGTTTTTTTACTCGCGGAAGGCGGGTGGCTCTGGTCTCATACCGTACATTATCAAGTTGAGGGTGCCCCCGGTCCCCAAAAGCGAGTGACCGAGTGGCGCCCTCAATCCCCCAAAAATAATTTGCGCCCGCTGTCGATTTTCCGTCTCCCCGACGACTATAGGACAAAAGAACGATGAGCTACGGTTCCTCCAGTGAACAGGAAACGAGCCATCGGAAACAAGCCAACCATCGCTCAACCCAAAGGAGATTTCACAATGCGATTCATGGTCATCGTCAAAGCAACCCCAGAGTCGGAAAAAGAAGGCGCCCTCCCCGATCCACAGCTCATGGCCGAGATGGGCAAGTTCAACGAAGAGCTCATCAAGGCTGGCGTCGTGCTCGCCATGGATGGCCTCCATCCCAGCTCCAAAGGCGCACGCGTCAAATTCTCCGGCAAGTCTCGTACCGTCATCGACGGCCCCTTCACCGAGGCCAAGGAACTCATCGCCGGCTTCTGGATCTGGCAGGTCAAGAACCTCGAAGAGGCCATCGAGTGGGTCAAGCGTTGTCCTAACCCCCACGCCGTTGACTCCGAAATCGAAATCCGCCAGGTCTTCGAGATGGAAGACTTCGCACCCATCCTGTCCGAAGAGGAGATCCAGTACAAAATAGCGAAACGGGCTGAGCTGCCAAATCAGACCGCCAACAGATAGCCGCACTTGCATCCATGGATCGACGCTGGCAGTCATCGGAAGCAACCGCCAGCAAACAAGCCACAGCAGACAAGGAGAAGCCATGCCACAGTTTTTCGTTGCTATCTATTTTCCCGAAGACTTCGACCCGTCCACCCAAACCGAAGCGGATGCCGAGGCGATCCACGCGCTTGGCCGCGAAATGGAAGCTGCCAACGTGACCAGGTTCGCCTGCGGCCTTCACCCGCCCAGCAGCTCGAAGTCGCTGCGCTACCACCCCGATGGCAAGGTGTCCATCACCGACGGGCCGTTCACCGAGACCAAGGAGTACATGGGCGGTTTTTCGGTGATTGAAGCTCCCGATCTGGACCAGGCAGTCGAGTGGGCGCGCAGAGGCGCCGTCGCCTGCCGTGCGTCGGGCGAGGTGCGGCCCATTTTTTTCGTGCCCGACCCCGAACAAGCACCCGGTGAAAGCAAATAAATAACCTGGCCACTGCGGCCTCAGGAACACACGCACTGACAAGATGAACGAGCCCGCGCAACACTCTGCTGCCGGCTCGTTCAATCCGCTGTGAGGAGAAGAACAATGAAATACATCTGTTTTGGCTACTACGACAAAGGCAAATTCGATGGCATGACTGAGAGCGAGCGAAACGCCATGTTCGATGCATGCTTTGAATATGACCACCATCTTCGCGCCAACGGAAACTGGGCCGGCGGCGAAGCTCTTCAGGGGCCCGAGACCGCCCTGACCCTCTCCTGGAAGAACGGCAAAGTGGCAACCACCGACGGCCCCTATGCCGAAACGAAAGAACACCTCGGCGGCATTCTCGTCCTTGAGGCGAGGGACATGAATCATGCCGTCGAGCTCATCGGGCGGCATCCAGCTCTGACGTATGGCAACATTTTCGAGATTCGGCCGGCCGGGGACCTGAGCGAAATCATGAAGGCAAGCGAGCAGCGCCGGAGGCAGGCCGTCGCACCCTGAAGACGATTCTGGTTTGTCACGGACGGAATCGGCAAAGCGCTGGCACGCGCCAAAAAAACCGCGGCCAGCGCTCAAGCGATTTTCCGAGAGCGCGAACTGTCAACTATTGCCAACAGGTCTTAGCGCATTTTCAGAATTCTTTCTTGAAATACGATTCGGCGGAGATGCATAAACTGAGGCTGCCATCGAACGAGTCCGGCTTCATTGGCTCGTCTACTCAGAACGAAGAGAGTCGATTGGACTCACGTTGGCCGCGCGCAGCGCCGGGATGAGGCTGGCCGCCATCGTCACCACCGCCAGCAGCACAGCGGCGCCGGCGAGCGTTACCGGATCCCACGGCTTCACCCCAAAAAGCAACGTGCTGGCTCCGCGGCCCGCCAGGAAAGCCAGCGCAACTCCCGCAGCTAGGCCGGCGGCCAGCATCAGGCAGGCACTGCGCAGCATGGCAGCGACGACACGGGCGCGGCTGGCTCCGAGCGCGATGCGAATCCCGATCTCGCCGCGGCGCTGGGCGAGGAAGTACGAGAGCACTCCATGCAGCCCGACAATCACGAGCAGAGCCGCAAGCGCTCCGAAGAAACCGGCCAGCCTTGCCATCATGCGATCGCCGACCAAACCATCGAGAATATGCTGGTGGAAGTCATCGAACTGCAATTCCATTCTGGGATATTTATTCTCCAGCATGTGCCGCACGGCCTGTTGCGCCGCTGCGGTGTCTCGCGATTCGATCATCATGGCCATTCCGAGGTGCTGCGCGGTCACCGGCAGTTGAGCGATGGGAACAAAGGCCTGGATCTGTTGTTCGTCGCGAAGATCTGAGTACTTCGTAACCGGAATAACGCCGACGATCTCGTAGGTCCGCGCAGGATATTGCGGCTCGGGGCGTACACGAACCTGAATTCCAAGCGGCGATGCCGCGCTGATATATTTCCGGATAAAAGCCTGATTGACGATCAGCACAAGCGGGCTGTCGTTGGTGTCCTGATTCGTGAAATTCCGTCCGTTGAGCAGCGGGATTCCCATGGTGGCAAAGTAGCTCGGGCTGACATAGGTAAACCTGCTCGGCCCCTCCGCCGATCCCACCTCCACCTCGTGTCCCCAGGTGGTGCCGTTCAGAGGTACGTTCGTGGTCGCGGCGGCGTTTTCGATTCCGGGAAGGGCGCGCACATCGTCGACCAGTTGCCGCTTGTAGGCCGCAAGATTTTCCGGCTTGATATCCGCCGACGAAAAACCAAAGTAGGCGACCGTGATCCCTCTCTCGCGGATTCCCGGATTGAGCGTCAACAAATTGCGATAGCTGCGTACAAACAACAGTGCGCCGACCAGGAGCACCATGGAAATAGCAATCTGGGTAATCACCAGGGCGCGCTGAACTGAAAACCTCTCCCCATCGCCGACCACTCCGCGCTCGCCCGATTTCAGAGACATGATCGGCTCTGCGCTGGAGCTGCGCAGTGCAGGAAGTATGGCGAAGATAACGCAGGTCGCGGTGGCGGCTGCCGCTGCAAAAAGGAGCACGCGCCAGTCAGCCACGATCGTCAGGTGAATCATGTTCTGGCTGGTATCGAGCGAGCTAACCAGCGCCCGGCTCAGCGGCTGAGCAAGAGCAGCTCCCAAAGCCGCGCCGCAGGCCGCCAGCAGCGCGCTTTCCAGCAGAATCTGGCGCAGCAGCCGGCCGCGCGAAGCACCCAGCGCCATGCGGAGCGCAACCTCGCGTCTTTTCACAGTGGCCCGGGCCAGCATCAGATTGGCGAGGTTCGCGCACGCAATCAGCAGCACCAGCCCGGTAATCGCCAGCAGAACCTCCAGAGAAGAATTGTATTGATCGCGCAGGTAACTCACTCCGGCGCCGGCCGGATACGCGGCCAGGCGGAAGCCTTTCCAGGTCTTAAGAGCTTCGCTGCTGTAGCCCTCGGGCGCCGTTTCCGCGAAAAGGCCAGGACTGAGCGCTTTGAAGTACTCCGATGCCTGCCTCAGATTCCAGCCAGGCTTGAGCCGTCCCATCACCGAGTAAACAAAGTTTTCGCGGCGCGGATTGGATGGCGTACAGGTGGGGTACGCCAGATCGAAGCGATCGCCGACGACCATTCCGAAGAATGACGGTGGCGTGACCCCCAGAACCTGCACCGATTTTCCTTCGGCGATGATTTTCGTATCCGGGGTGATCGGCCGGCCGCCCATTTCTGACTTCCAGAAGGAGTAACTGGCCACGACGCGAGTGATCTGGCAGCCTGTCTCGTCCTGCGGTTCGATCAGTCGGCCCTCCACGGGAGCGATTCCCAGCACATTGAAGAAATCTCCGCTGACCTCGAGCGCGTTAAAGCGATGAGATTCGCCGTGGAAACCGACCTGGAAGACATCGGTGCGCCATGCGAAGACACCGGACAAGGGATCGTGGTGCTTCTTCACATCCTGCCACATCGGCACGGTGAAGTCGGTGAACTCATTGTCCGTGACGCCAAACCCGCCATTGCCTCCGGCGATGCGCAGTTCCACTAATTCGCTGGGTTTTGCGATGGGAAGGGTGCGCAACCGGACCGCGTCGAGAAGCTCGAAGATTGCGGTGTTGGCGCCGATGCCCAGCGCAAGCGTGGCCACCACGACGAAGGAAAAACCTCGGCTCTTGGCAAAGACGCGCAGCGCACCGCGCACATCGTGCCAGAAATTCTCCAGTCCCAGCGCGGCATCCTCTGCCGATACGCGCTCCCGCATTGCCGCAGGACTCCCGAAGCGCACCCGTGCATCGCGCTCCGCCTCTTCGCGGCTCATGCCCTGGGCCATGCTGTCGTCAATGCACATGGCCATGTGTTCCCGTAGCTCCGCGTCAATCTCGCGCTCCATGCGCGTGCGCCTGCCCAGCGAAAGAATCCTTTTGAAGAGTGCCATCGCTCACCTCATGCAAAACGCAACACCGCGTCGACGCCCTTGACCACTTGCGCCCAGTTCTTCTCGCGACTGGCCAGCTGCTCCCGGCCCGCGCGAGTCAGCGCGTACCACTTCGCTTTGCGCCCATAATCCGTAATGGCCCATGTGGCGCGCACCCAGTCGTTCTGCTCCATGCGGTGCAACGCAGGGTAGAGTGAGCCTTCTTCCACGATGAGCAGTTCATCCGTCACGCGCCGGATGTGCACCACGATCCCGTAGCCATGCATGGAACCAAGCTGCGAGAGAGTCTTGAGAATCAGGAGATCGAGCGCGCCCTGCAGGTCATTCTTCGCCATAAGGTCCTACCCTAGACAGCAAGGGTAATACAGAGCGTAGCGCCAACATTCCCTAGATGTCAAGGGGAGAGCCGCCAGTTGCAACTTCAGAACCAGGCGGGCGAGTTCTCTGGCGCCTCTAGGGCCTGTTAACACTACTGGGGTGGCTGGCGCCGGGAGCCAGTTTTTCTCAGTTCGAGGAATGAGGAGTGACGCATACCGGGTGTCTGCTAGCGACGAGGGACGATGAAATGAGGAAAACTGGCCCCGGCCCGAAGGGTTGCGGCGCAAATCGTGCCATACGTCGTTCTCGCCCTCGACCTTGGAACCACCAAAGCCTTCGGGCTCGGCCTAGTCTGGCCCGATTTTCGCTCGCAACGCCAACCGCCCCAGTAGTGTTAACAGGCCCTAGTGCATATCATAGTGCAGCTTTGAGGCCAACCCGGTTCTCCGACCGTTGCACTCTGGTCCTGCTTCGAATCGGTGCAATCTCCTTCATGCGGGCCCTCAAGATTCCCCTGCTGACAGGCATTTCTTGCAGCAGCATTTCGGCTGCCTGAATTATGGGATGCTCATGGAACCACTGTTGCACCACGTGGTTGCGGAGCAAATTTGTAATCGCCAGCAACGACATTCCGAGGTGATGCGCCATCCATTCTTTGACGAGTACCGGATGCCGGCGCGAAGCGGAGTAGTCTGCTGCTTCATAGAAGCCATACGTTCCGGTCCAGTGGGCTGACTCCATCCGTCGAAGATTACGCAAAGCTTTTGGTGGATCGACTGCGAGAGTAAGAAATGTGGAGTAAGGCGAGACCACAGGACCGGCAGTTGCCTCAAACCAGAGCGCAAGCCGCGGAATGCCGTAGGCAAAATAATGGTAATCGCCCCGATCGTTCTTGTGCGATGAGCCAGACTCAGACACTCCCCATGGAATCCCATGATCGTGGCCATAGGCCTGTTGTACATGGACACACGCGTCCTGCGTGAGTGCGATCATGGTTCCGGGATAACTGCGCATCCATAGTGCGGGCATCAGGTATTCGAACATGGTTCCGGACCACGAGAGCAGGAGAAAGCGGCCGTAGGCAAAGGTGTAATCACGACCCAGTTTCAGCCAGCTTTGTTGGGGAATGTCGCCGCGCGCGATGGCCACGAAGGTGGCGATACGCGCTTCCGAGGCGATCAAGTCGTAACATGAATCGATCTGCCGGTGCGCGCCCACGTCAAAACCAATTGAGAGAATTCGGCGATACGGATCGACAAGGAAGCTGAAGTCCATCTCTTTTGTGAGACGCTCCGCCTCGCTCCCGATACTATGCAAATTCGAAGCCAGGTTTCGCAGGTTTTGTATCGCTGCTGGAAGCAGATCCAGCAGCCGCTCCAGAGCCGCAGCCATTGTTGCATCCGCTGCAAGCGCGCGATGCGCAGTGGCAATAGTGAACCGCAACTCTTCGGCGAACTGAATGGCCTCTGCGCAATTAAAATCGAATGATTCCTTATCGAGGCCGAGCTGGCGCACCGCTCGCAGCCACGTAAATTGAGGCATCAGCCAGGGAAGATAATCTTCAAGAAGACGAGCAATGGCTTTCACCCGTTGCAGTGTTTCTCGAATCCACCAATCGTAATGCGAATCAATGGTGTTTGCATGGCTCATCGCTTCGAGATCGGTTTGCGCGCCTGGCAGCCAGGCGATCCAGGCAGCCTTGTCTGCCGAGGAGCCAGGCATCGGGACCCGCGAAAGCGCGCGTGAAATATGCTTCTCAGAAAGCAGCAGCCGCATGTACGCTCGAAGACCATCGAACAGTTCCTGTGCGAGGAGAGGTTTGTTGGCCAGACCGTGTGCCCCCGAGTGCAATGTGAAAAGTGAGGCAGCAAAATTCCCGCTGTCGACCGAGGAGACGAACGGTGAAGCATCGAGTGGTTGCAGCGTTCTGGTGTCGTACCAGTTGTAGAGGTGACCGCGGTATTTCTCGAGACGTTCAATGGATTCAAGGGTTCGGCTGGTCAGAGCGGCGAACTCGGGAACTGTGATAAAGCCCAATTCGCACGCCGTCTGCCGTGAATTCAGCAACAGGCCGATGTTGGTTGGCGAAACGCGCGCGGCTTCATCGAGCCCCTCTTCCTTCACATTGTCCGGGATAAGGTAGTTGTGCTTCTCGGTGCTGAACTCGCAAAAGTAGCGCCAGATTTGCAGCGCGTGCTCGGTGAGGAACTCGCGATCGCCGGGAGAGATGCGACGCTGCTCACGCGGCGGGTGGTTCAGCCAGACTGTGATTGGGTCAGCCAATGCCCATAGCGCCAGAATCGGCAAGGCGCAAAAGATGGCCCACCGTTGTGCGGCGAACAGCCAGATAAGTGCGGCGACGCTGAGGGCGACAGCTGGCGTTGCAGACAAGTAACGATCAACCGAGGCCCGCTTGCCGGTCTGCATTTCGCTCTGGGCCGCTGTCTCCCACTCGAGCAGCCGTTCCCCGGTAATGAATCGACGGACCAGCGATCGTAGAATGGCATCAAATGCAAGCAACGTGTTGTGGGGCAGGAAGGCAAGCTGAAGGATGGCGACAATCGACGCTTGTGAAAGGCCCGCTAGCGCCTCGCTCGTTTGCCCCATATTGCCTGTTGTGAACCCGCGCCCCAGCGAGAACACGAACTGAACGGCAGCAGGGAAGAACAACATCAGCAACAGAATGATCGTCCAATAGAGAGGTCCGCCGGGTAGGCAGGTCCACCCCGTGACAAAAAGAAGGAACAAAGCGGGATCGACCAGCGAGCGCCGCAAGTTTTCGAAGATTTTCCATCGGGAGATATTCGAAATCGGATTGGCAACATTGCGGCCCGTTTCGTCTGGAACGCGAGAGAGCATCCACTGTGCGATTTGCCAGTCGCCCCGCACCCAGCGGTGCTTACGGCGGATATAGGCGCTGAAGTGAGAAGGGTAGTCATCGACGAGTTCAACATCGGTGACAAGACCGGCGCGCGCATATGCGCCCTCGATGAGGTCGTGACTGAGCAACGAATTGCGTGGAAACCTGCGATCGAGCACGGCATGAAGTGTAGCGACCTCATAAATGCCTTTCCCGGTGAAGATACCCTCGCCAAAGAGATCCTGGTAGGCGTCGGAGATGGCCCGCGCGTAAAGATCGACGCCGCACTGTCCTGAAAAAAAGGCCGCGAGCCGCGAGCCTGCCGTTGATCGGACAGCCACGCCGATGCGAGGCTGCAGAATGCCGAAGCCCTCGGTCACGATACGAAGAATCGGGTCAATGATTGCCTGATTCAACGGATGTGCAATCGCGCCGGCCAATCTGGCCGCTGCGCCGGCGGGTAGCTGGGAATCAGCGTCGAGCGTGAGAACATAACGTACGTTTTCAAGGACCCCAACCGCGCCGGCCTTGATAGGGAACGCGTCGAATTCATTCACCAGCAGCTTGTTCAGGTCGAGCAGCTTGCCCCGCTTTCGTTCCCAGCCCATCCACACGCCATGCCGCGAATTGAAAATGCGATGGCGATGCAGCAAAACGAATGCGCCATTGTCACGCGATGGATATTTTGCATTTAGTTCACCGATGAGACTGACGGCTAATCCGACGAGAGGATGAGAATCTCTGTCGCGAGGTTTGCTGGCAGAATCGGGCAGATCCGTGAGCAGCGCGAAGTGGAGATTCGGATCGCGATTCCCCAGGAAACGAACTTCGAGATCGTTGAGTAACTTGCGCACCTGCTTTTCATTTAGTAACAGAGTCGGGACGGCGACCAGCGTTGTACACTCGCGGGGAATGCCGTCGCTGAAGTCTAGTTTCGGCAGCGGCTCGGGGTCGAAACCGAAGGTGATCGCACTGTTGACCAGGTCTACGGCGTCCTGCATGGCGGGAGTGATCAGCAAAATGAGGACGGCAAGGAGGCCGGCAATGCCGTCGATGCGCGGCACAATGGGAAACAGCACGGCGGCAAGGAAGAAGCTGCTTAACAGCAAAATGCCGCTCAGGAAAAAATCCTCGGCATTTAGCTGCACCAGGCGCTGCGTCCGCCACGTCAGCGAGGGATGAAAGCCTACCTTGCTCGCAAGCAGGGGAAATCCTTTATCGAGGAGGTAATAGCCGACATGCGCGCGTTTGTGCTGGACACGAGAGTCGGGAGATGAAGACACGCCGGCTTGTTGGGCAAGCTCGAGCGCAGCTTGCGCCACTTGCCACTCCGTGCAGTCGGAGCGTCGCGCGACCTGCGCAATGCGTCTGCGGTAAAGCTCACGACTCTCGAAGTCCATCTTCGCGAAGACACCCGCTGGATCCTGTTTCAGAAGAGTGTCGAAGGTGATGAGTGGCTCGATGAGGTAAACCCAATCTGCATGAGTTACGCTTTTCATGCTTTTGAGGTGGGCCATCAGCAGCTGAATCGAGGCCGAACAGGCAGTGTGGGTCAGGGCGCTTGACTCATCCAGAAGCAGTTCCAGCAATGAGAATCTGAGAAAAGAGCCGAATCGCCATAATTCGTCCACGTTGAGGGGTTCGTTTGTCTGAAGAAGGCGGACAAACGTGCAGAATGTAAGCGCCGTAAACGCGCCATCCACGGCGTGCAGATATGCGTGGGCGGCGCCGGCGATGCGCGGTTCGTACTCCCACTGTTCCAGTTGGCGTCGCGGAAGCTGAGCCACGCTGCGCGGCTTGTCGGAAACAGCTGTGATTGCGGCCCTGAACATCCGATAACTCGCGCCCAGTTCCAGCAGCGCAGAGCGGCGGGCCAGGAGTTCGGGATCGTCAGAAACCGGCCCAATCGGCTGTCTGGCCAGAGTCAGTTCCAGTTGCCGAAGTGCTTGTCGCGCGCAACGAACACGCCGGGTGAAGTGGCTGTTGTGTTCCGGCGGGCGTGGAATTACTTCCCATGAGGCGACTGCACACGCGGCCTTGCGCAGGCGCTCGAGCGTTTCAGCATCCAGTTCATTCTCGGCGGGCGGAATTGCAATTACGTCGCTCATCTTTACCTCAGCGATAACTTGCGGCCTGCATCTCAAACATGGCCGCGTAACGGCCTCCTAGCGCCACCAGTTGCTGATGGGTGCCTTCCTCCATCAGGCGTCCGGATTCCAGAACCACGATGCGATCGGCCATGCGGACCGTGGAAAAGCGATGCGAGATCAACAGCGCCATCTTGCCAAAAGTAAGCTCAGCAAAACGTTCGAAAACCTCGAACTCGCTGCGGGCATCGAGTGACGCGGTCGGTTCATCGAGGATCAGCAACTGCGCATCGCGCAGGTAAGCGCGCGCCAGAGCCAGCTTTTGCCATTCGCCTCCCGACAGATCGACGCCGCCTTCAAAACGCCGACCAAGCATCTGACTGTATCCGCCAGGCAGTTTCACCACAACCTCGCTGGCCAGACTTTTCTTGGCTGCATATTCAATCTCCTGCTCGGAGTGATCCACTTCAACTCGGCCCACCGCGATGTTTTCGCGTGCCGTCATCTCGTAGCGCATGAAGTCCTGGAAGATAACCCCGATCTCAGCGTGCAGATCAGCGAGATCGTAATCGCGCAGGTCAACCCCATCCAGCAATACCTGCCCTTCGGTCGGATCGTAGAGACGTGTGATCAGTTTGACGATGGTCGTCTTGCCCTGGCCATTCTCGCCGATCAAAGCCACCCGCTCACAGGGCCGGAGCGTGAAATTAAGACGGTCGAGTACGCGACGGCTCGTCCCAGGATAGGCGAACGAGACATCGCGAAACTCAAAGCCTCGAGAAATCGGGCGCGGCGCAGGCAGTCCGTCGGGCTTCGATTTCACTGCGGGCTCCATGGTGAAGAACGCCAGCAGGTCGGTAAGGAACAGCGCTTGATCGGCGACTCCGGATGCCGTGGAGAACGCCTGCTGGATATTGTTCATCGCCTGCATGATTGCGGCTGTGATGAGCGTGAGATCACCCACGCTGTAGTGACCTTGAATGGTACGCAGGATGCTGTATGCATAGGCGCTGTAGTAGCCTAGCTGGCCCAGGATCGAGAGTAGCCCGCCAAAGAATAACCGCCGCCGGTTCAGCGCGACATTCTCTTCGTAGATACCTTGAGATAGCGATTCAAAACGCGTGGTGAGAAAACCACTGAGGTTGAATAATTTCAGTTCCTTGGCCGCTTCCTTGCTGCCCCCGACCTGGCGCAGATAATCCATCTGCCTGCGCACAGGCGTTTGCCTGAAATTTTTAGCGTAGGTCAGGAATGCAAAGTGGCTTTCGCCCAGAAATGCCGGGACAATGCCAACAATCAGCAGAAACAGCAGGAACGGCGAATAAAAAACCAGCACCGCCGAGAACGCCATCGCCGTGACACTCTGCTGAATGAGGCGGCCCATCTGCTGGATCATCGCCAGTCTGTCAGTGGCCTGCACACGCGCGCGTTCAAGGCGATCGTAAAAGACCGGATCCTCGTAGACGGTCACATCGAGGGCCGCGGCTTTGCGCATAACCTCGACACTTACGTGGTGGGTATAGCGATCGGCTAGCAGGCTATCGAAATAGTCGACAGCGCGCGACAGGACTCCGGTCAAAACAGCCAGGGCCATCTCCGCTGCCACCAGCCACCAGAATCCATGCGGCAACGGCTGATGTACGCGAATGCGGTTTACTCCGTCGATGATGTACCGGACAATGACGCCGATTCCCACCGGCAGGAAGGCCACAACGATGCGGATGCTAATGTTCCAGAAGACGACCGCCGGTCCTGATTCCCACACAAAATGAAGTACCGGGGGAACGTTCTTGAGCGCGCGAACGCGGTCGCCCCACGCGCTGCTCTGCGATGCTGCCTGACCTGCTGAACTCTGCGTTTCAGTGCCGGATGGTGCTGAATTTGGCTTTGGTTGCATCGCGTCCCTTGGCCGGCTCCGCGCACAATCTCACTGAGAGTGAGCGAATCTTGAGCTCGATGATGGAACCAAGGGTTTAGTAGACCGTTTAAGCAAAGGAGAAATCCACCAAAGGCAATGTTTATTAGTTCGTTATGCTTTATGAGATGCAACGCGGGCGCCGAGCGTTGTTTTTTATAGGAACTTCGGGACCAGGCGGGAATGAGATGCGGTCAGGCGGATAACCGGCCGGGAGTCACCCGTGCCTGGCGAGGACCTGCAGCTATGTTTGTGCCGGCGTATACGGCTCAAAACCTGCGCTCGCCATTCCGCGCTGCGCCTCGGGATTCTTCATAAAAGTCTTCCACACAAAGCCGGTGCGCAGGTTTTCGGCCATCAGCATGGTAATGCCATTGTCGATGCCGATCACATCGGTGTCGTACCAGTTGGTGAGTGGATTGAATGCGTCGACAAAACCATAGCGGCACCATGCGTTTGGATAGTGTTCGTGAATGGTTCTGAGGACACGCATGGTCGCTGCAGGCTGGAAAGGCAGTGAGCCGCCTGCCGCGGCCGGTACAATTGTGCCATCGATCGGGCCCATCGCCGGCGGCCCGCCCCACACTACATAACCTCGCTCTGAATCCGATGCGGTGATTCCCCACAGCGCGTCACTGTAGTCCACGAACTGGGGATTCAACCCGACGCAGAAGCGGCGATGCACGTCAGTGGCTATCGCTGAATTCAGAAAGTAATCCGCATAACGGTCCCGCTTCAGACGGAAATCAAACCATGCCTGCGAATACTGATGTACGAATAGCGGCGCAAATGAACCAATGTAGCGCATTCCATCATATTCGAAGGTTGTGCGCTTCCAGGCCGACCACACATCCTTTGACAAGGGGTGGGATGAGGAACCCATTCCGAGCAAATACATCATCATCAGTTCGCTATAGAAATCCCAGCGCGACGGGATAAAGCCCAATTCCGGCGTCCACCCGTGCGAAAGGAGGCTGGTGTCCTCTGAGAGCCAGGTCCATTCCACGCGATCAAAAATGGCGTGCGCCAGTTCATTAATGTCCTTGTCGGCGAAGTGCTGCCTGCAGGTCAGTACACCGCACAGCAGAATCGCGGTATCGACAGACGACACCTCCGAATCCCATAACCTTTCACCGGTATTGAGGTTTGCAAAGTGGTAGAAAAAGCCGCGGTGAGTTGGCAGTTTATGCCACAGAAACGAGAGTGTGCGCAACACGCGCAAGCGCGCATCGGCATGGCCGACAAACCCGCGCTCATCGCCAATGCAAATTGCGGTGAGCCCAAAGCCGGTGGACGCAACGCTGGCAGCCAGGCTTTCATCCTTCGTGTGAACGTTGCAGCGATCCTTGATCAATCCTGTTTGAGGATTCGCTTGTTCCCAAAAGAAAAGAAAACAGGCACGTTCCAGCCCATCCAGGAACTGGTCGTCCTCCGGAGAGATCACGGCGGCCAAAGGGGCCTGGACGGGCTGTACGCTCCGCTGCGGATCTGCGGCCAGCCGTGCGGATTCCAATCCCGCCAACTTGACTATCCATTGGAAGGGCACGCCCAATGAAAGGCCGGAGAGTTGACGCAACACACTCCGTCGCGAATTTATACATCTCTCCAGTTCAAAGACCGTTCGCTCGCCAGGTCGGTTCCTTGGTTCAGACGCAATTGGACGTTCCATGAGATTTATATGGTTTTCGACCGGATTAAAAATCTCGCTGTTCTCCGCGAAAGCGTTAGATGCGCAGCCCGCGGCATTGGTTCTTCAGGAGCGGACGGCAAAATGTCGAGAACCTGCGTCAAAAAAAAGGACGCAATAAATCACAATGAGCCGCATGGGGTTCACAACCTGGATTAAGGTCGCCGTCGCCGGAGGTGCAGCGACCGCTCTTCTCATTATTGGCTTGCGCCATTTCCAGCCGCGCTGGTCAATAATTCAGGGCGCAGTCATCCGCAGCGATTCCGATGTCCGCAAACAGTTGCCAATTGCCGGAGTACAAATAATTGCCAATTACAGGGGCTCGAACCTGAGTACAGAATCTGACGCCACAGGATACTTCAGGATCACCATCCCCGGAAACGTTCTTCCGGGGCAAACGGTAAACCTCAGCTTCGATCATTCCGGCTACAAACATGTCGATGTGCCGGTGACAATCCGCTTCCATTCATCGCTACGGCGGCTTGTGATTGCGGCCATGCCGCCGGTCGGCAGCGAGATCGACCCCGATGCGTCTGCGGCGCCGACGGTGGTTGCGAACATCCGTGTCAGATATACGGTGAACTCTGAAAATGAAGAGAATGTCGGCAGCGCGGTTCGGACCTTCGAAGTGGCCAACCAGGGAAACCTTCCTTGCCATCATCAAGCTCCCTGTTCTCCCGACGGATACTGGAAAGCCTCGACAGGTTCCATCCAGTTGGATGCGGGCGCCGGGAACCAGTTTCGCGATGCGAGAGCCTCGTGCATTGCAGGACCGTGTCCGTTCACCAGGATCGATTCCAGCGGATATTCCCACGGCGGCCGCATCATCATGGCCTCGGCGCTCGATTGGGCCGGCAGCGCAATCTTTTTGCTTCAGGCTGAGGTGTTTCACACCTCAATCGTTTCTGAGGTGCGCGAATCGCATCCCGTGGTATTTGGACGAGGGCTCAATTTCACAGTTCCGTCAACCGCCGAGGGTGTAACCCTTGTGGCCGAGCTCGGCGGCGCGGAGATCGTTTTTCCGCTCAGTCCCAATCTCGATATGAGCTGGGCAACCTGCACGGCGAGAATCGGCGCCAACCAAACCAACGCGTCTGTCTATCAATGCGAACTCAAACCGGGATACCGATTCTAAATGCGGAACAAGATCGGAGGTCGCTGGAACACCGATCGCCTTCCCTCAGAGGTCCTGATCGAAGTCACAGAGATCCGCGGAGGGCTCGACCAAAGCCAGACTGAAACTCGGCCGACCTGAACGAACACTCAAAGCTCAAGTCACAACCGCGAGAATATTCAAATAGTCTTTCTTACCCACCGCAGGGCTGTACTTTTCGAGGACATGCTGATACGCACGATCCCCGAGCTGCTTGCGCTCGAAACTCGACTCACACAAGGTCTTAAGCTTGGCGCGTAGACTCTCAACTCGTCCGGCTTCAAACAGCAACGCATTGGTTTCACCGCAACCTATATCTACATGAACCGGCAGATCACTGCCAGGCGGCCCAACAGGTTGCGCTCAATTCTGACGAGGTCCGTGGGCAATATGCTGTAGCGATTATGCGCAGATTCGGTGTGCGTATTGGCAGCCCTCATCGAAACTTCGATGCGCCAGTCGTGGGGCGTTTTTTGATCGAGCAGTGCTCCGCAGCATTCATGCGGATAAGTCTCTTCGCCATGGGCGCGGATAACCTTAAACACCGGCGCGAGGATGCGCAGTGCGCTCATGCTTGGCAAGCCAAACTCACGCTGCGAGTATAAGAAACGGGTTCGGACGGGGTCAATTTGACAAGTTGTCAATTGTAATGTCGCAGGCTACTGCGCGTACGGCTGATTGGAAGTGATAATGCAGGGAATCTGTTACACTTGAGTCAGCGTATCGAAGGCAACAGGCGCGTCAAGTCTCGCTCATTGCGATACGCTTTCGACCGTGTTCGGGGAGTGGCTCAGCCTGGTAGAGCACCTGGTTCGGGACCAGGGGGTCGGAGGTTCAAATCCTCTCTCCCCGACCAATAAAATGAATAACTTACAGCCATTATTTCCCGACCGAGAGATCCAATATAGACGATTTTGTAGCGGTCAAAACCTCCAAATTCAACAAGCGAACTTCCCTTGTAATGTGCTCGCAGGAAATCACACTGTGAAGCACTAAACTCGATTCGAGGTGTCCTTCCCGGCACCTTCTGTCGTGCGCTTCGCGGGATACAATTTGCATTTGCAGATACTTCCGCAATGAGGCGCATCTTGCCAAGTACCACGCAATACTGAACTCAACCTCCAAATCTTTGCCATAGAGTTTGATCGACATTAGGGCCTGTTAACACTACTGGGGCGGTTGGCGTTGCGAGCGAAAATCGGGCCAGACTAGGCCGAGCCCGAAGGCTTTGGTGGTTCCAAGGTCGAG
>Ga0335072_10007468_pt1 | contig 15906 bp, 18 predicted proteins | sample Lox_Sample_21_FD_206725 | JGI IMG/M metagenome (GOLD analysis project Ga0335072, IMG submission 206725) | Soil microbial communities from Loxahatchee National Wildlife Refuge, Florida, United States - Lox_Sample_2.1 | ecosystem: Environmental > Terrestrial > Soil > Wetlands | place: USA... | reverse complement strand
CCCGCTGGTACGTCCCGCGCGAAGACGTCGACGTGACCGCGCTGATCCCGGCGGACGGGCAGACCTTCTGCCCGTACAAGGGCTTGTGCAACTACTACGACGTGGCCGGCGCCCGCGACCAGGGGCATCGGGCGGCCTGGTCGTACGAGAACGCCTATACCGAGGTCCGGCGCATCTCCGGGCTGGTCTCCTTCGAGCTGGACAAGGTGGAAGTCCAGCTCGACGGGGCCCATCTGCGCCTGGAGCCGGGCCAGAGCGTGGTCCCGCACGGGCCCGACCGCGACCTCACCACCGACGAGGCCTCAGCTGGAGAGCAGCCAGGAAAGCGGCCATGATGCCGGTCCTGGAGTCAGTCAACGTCGGCATGCCGAAGGACGTGTCCTGGCAGGGCAAGTCCGTGCACACGGGCGTGTGGAAGCATCCGGTGCACGGCCCGGCGATGGTCCGTCGCCTCAACATCGACGGGGACGGCCAGGGCGACCTCGCCGGGCACGGCGGCGAGCAGCGGGCCGTGCTCGTCTACCAGATCGAGTCCTACCGGCACTGGGAGCAGTACTTCGGGCGCGATGACTTTGACTACGGGCAGTTCGGCGAGAACCTCACCGTTGACGGCCTGCCCGATGACGAGGTCTGCATCGGGGACCGCTATCGGATCGGCGAGGCGGAATTCGAGGTCACCCAGCCCCGCGTGACCTGCTACCGGGTCGGCATGCGGCTTGGCCAGCCAGAGCTGCCCGCCCTGCTGGTCAGCCACGGCCGCCCGGGCTTCTACATGCGCGTCATCGCCGAGGGGCACATCCAGGCCGGCGACCAGATCGTCAAGACCAGGACCGGGCCGGGCGCGCTGTCAGTGGCCGACACCGACGCGCTGCTGTACCTCCCGGGCCATGACCGCGACAAGCTGCGCGTCGCCCTGGATATCCCCGCGCTCAGCCCAGGCTGGCGGGACTCGTTCCGCGACATGCTCGCCGACGCCGGGGGCCAGGCGGCGCCGGCCGGCGTCCAGACCCCGCCCGGCCCTGCCTGGCCCGCCTTCCGGAAGCTGCGCGTTACCCAGGTCGTCGCCGAAAGCGAGGCAGTGACCTCGATTTACCTCGCCGCCGCCGATGGCACCGCCCTCCCGGCGGCCCGGCCGGGCCAGTACCTCACGCTGCGGGTCGACGGCGCAGCCCAGCCGGCCCCGGTTCGCAGCTACTCGCTGTCGCGGGCACCCGACGACGGCACCTACCGGATCAGCGTCAAGCAGGAAGCTCACGGTATTGCCAGCAGCTACCTGCACGCCAGCCTGCGGCCGGGAGCGGTGCTTGACGTGGCCGCGCCGCGCGGCGACTTCGTCCTCGACGACGGCGCGGGCCCGCTGCTACTCATCTCGGCCGGCATCGGCGTGACGCCGGTCCTGGCCATGCTGCACGAGCTCGCCGCCCGCCGAAGCGAGCGTGATGTCTGGTGGCTGCACGGGGCGCGCGGGCCGCGTGAGCATCCCTTCGCCGCCGAGGCGCACGCCCTCCTGGCCTCGCTGCCGCACGCCCGCGAGCACGTTTTCTACAGCGCGGCCACGCTCGCCGAGCGCTGCCGCGCCCATGCCGCGCCGGGGCGGCTCACCGGACAGGCGCTGGCCGCGCTGGACGTCCCGCCTAGCGCGACCGCCTACATCTGCGGGCCTGCCTCATTCATGACGGACATGCGCGACGCCCTGGCCGGCCTCGGCCTCGCCGGGGCGGCGATCCGCACTGAGCTGTTCGGGGCGCGGCCCTCGATCAACCCGGGAATCAGCGGGCAGGCCGGCCGGCCACCGCACCAGCCCCCAGGCCCCCGCGGCACCGGGCCGCTCGTCACCTTCGCCCGCAGCGGCATCACCGCCCCCTTCGGCGACGACCGCGGCAGCGTGCTCGAGTTCGCGGAAGCCTGCGACGTCCCCACCAGGTGGAGTTGCCGGACCGGCGTCTGCCACACCTGCGTCACCGCGCTGCTGTCCGGCGACATCAGCTACGCCCCGGTACCGCTCGAGGAGCCGGCCGGCGGGCAGGTGCTCATCTGCTGCGCCCGGCCAGACACCGACATCATCGTGGACATGTAAGTGGCAATGGACTACCAGATTCAGGTCATCACGCTCTCGGTCACGGACGTCGACATGGCGTCGGCCTTCTACACCCGGCAGGCCGGCTTCACGCTCGACGTCGACTATCACCCAGGTCCGGATTTCCGCGTCGTCCAGCTGACGCCACCGGGGTCGGCCTGCTCGATCCAGATCGGCATAGGGCTCACCGATGCCCCGCCGGGATCGGCCCGCGCCACCGGCCTGGCCGTCACCGACATCGAGGCCGCCCGCGCCGAGCTCACCGGCCGCGGGGTCAAGGTCAGCGCCATCCGGCACAAGTCACCTGTCGACGCCTGGAAGGGCGGCTGGGTGCCTGGTGCCGACCCGGAACGCCGTGACTACGCCAGCTTCGCCGACTTCGCCGACCCGGACGGCAACACCTGGCTGATCCAGGAGATCGGCTACACCACCCCCAAGGAGGACACATGACAGTGGCATGGGATCCCGTCACCCCCGCCGACGTGCAGCGGGCGATCGCGGAGTACGACCGGCTGGGACCGGAGAAATTCTTCGCCGCGCACGGCTTCGCCCCGACAACGACCTACGACCTCGTCGTGGACGGGCGCCTCTACCCGCCCAAGGCCATCCTGGGCACGGCCTATGAGCTCGCCACTGGCCAGCGCCTCGCCTCCGGCGATTTCGAGGGCGGCAAGTCCGGTGCCGTCCGGGTGCTGGAAAAGCTCGGATTCACCGTTCAGCCGCGCCAGCACGGATGAGTCCGTCTGCCGTGTCCCGGTCGTGAGCTACACCGTTGGCGCCACTGGTGCGCTGGGGAATAGCACCCGTTGGCGGCATCGGGTCACTCATACGACACCGTCACCGCCAGCGGGTTCGCGATCTCGCGACAGCAACGTCGCCAACGGGGTCGTGGCTGAGCCAGATGGCGTAGATCACGGAGACGATGACGCTGAGCGCCGCGTAGGGGAACCGGCTGAGCGGCGCCGACTGGCCCGGCTTCACCAGGCTAGGAAGTGACTCCGGGGTGGCCTTTTCTGGCGTTCGCGCGACGTGGAGCGGGCCGCCATCATCTTGCGCAAGGACACCCGAAGACCCCCGTGGCGCACATCCACGGGGGTCTCGCCATGTGGGGCGCAGGGTTCTAGTGCCTGCTGATGCCCTCCAGCCCGTCACCGCCGCCGGCGTAAGTTGACCACCAGGACGCGGCTACCTCCGGGCTGGTGGTGGGCGGCGGTCCCTGCAACTGCGCGTTCTGCGTTCCCTTGCTCATGCTTTTCTCCTGTCACTCCTCGGGACTGATGCCAAGGTGCGCCGGGAATCGGGGGTAGCTGGACGCCTTCATCCGGTTCCGTGCTTCCGTGACTAGTTCAGCGCGCCGTCCCCCGCTTGCCGTCGCCAGTTCGCGCTTCAGCTCGGCGTGCGTCATGTACCCAGGTCGTACTAGCCCGGTGAGGCTGCTCACCCAGAAATCCCGCCCTGCCACGGCCGGTCCCTTCCGGTTGGTTGGTGCGGTGGCCGCCCCGCCCGGCTATCAGCAACCGGGCGAGAGCGTAGTTCGACGCTACGGAGGACAGGAATTTCCAGGCAACGATGTTGGCGTAAGTTGACGGGTAATTCGCTCTCGTCGGCCAGATCCCGGATGGCCTTGGTAATGAGCTGCCGGGCCTCACGCCCGTGGACAGCAGAACGCTGAAGCAGGTCGAACACGCGGGCGTACAGCGCGATGTCGCGCGGCTGGGTGACGGTGAGGCTTGCCGACACGGTCTCGATCCGTACCCGCGAGTCATCGAACATCCAGAAACTTCCCTGCGTGAGGCTAAGACGCTCGCCCGTCGCAGGGATGATTCCGATGCTCACCCGGGGCAGGGACATCACGGCAAGCAGCCGGTCTAGCTGCCCCGCCATCACGTCGCTGTCGCCCACGCGCGTGCGGAGAACCTGCTCCTCGATGACGACGCGGAATGCCCTGCTGCCCGTGTAGAGCACCCGCTGACGCTCCATGCGCGCCTCGACGGCGGCGTCAACGTCGTCCTTCAGACCCATGAAGCCCTGCCAGAACCGGAACAGCTCGCCGGCGTATTCGGCGGTCGTGAACAGGCCGGGGACGACCGTCGTATCGTAGATCCGGAATAGCGCGGTCGCCTCGTACAGCGGTACCGACGACTCCTGAAGGTGCTTCATCCCGGCTTGCATCTGCCGCCGGTACTCGTGGTACATCGACGCGACGTGCCGGACGGTGGCGATCAGGTCGGGCACCTGGTCGTCGGCACCACAGGCAGCGCACCAGGCCCGGATGTCATCCTCGGACGGCGGCCGGGCTCCGTTCTCGACCTTGCTGACCTTGGTGAAGTGCCAGCCCAGGGTGGTGGCGAGTGCCCGCCCGGATAGTCGCGCGTCCTTGCGCATCTCGCGCAGGCGCTCTCCGAGGGCTTCCTTCGCCTGTTGAACCGGGGTAGTCAACTCCGGGGGTTGTACTCGCCGTGCGGGACTGCCACCGACCAGGCAGCCCCAAATGCCTCCGTGACCTGGCCGATGAGACCGGGGTCAGTCGTCAGCTCGTACCCCTGGACCTCACCATCGCCTGACAAGTACGTGAACACGACGGTCTCGGCGTCAAAGCACCACAGGTCATTGCCCGGCAGCAGGAGCGCGGATGCCCGCTGGCGCGGAAGCCACCGGACATCCTCGCCGGCCCTGACCAGCTCCGCAGCGTCCAGGAACTCGAACTTGATGTAGTCGGTCACCGGCTCGGACACCACCCTGAGCCTTCGCAACGTCCGCCCGGCCTCCCGGTGGCGGCGCATCATCTCCTGCCATGGCCGCCACCACTCTGCCTCTTGCCGGGGATCGAGCGCCTCACCCGCGAGCCACCTCCTGAACCTGCTGTGGTCAGCAGCGGCGTACAAGTCGCGCATCTCCAGGTGAAGCGCCTCGCGGCGGAACCCCGCGATCAGGCTGTCGCGGTACTCACCCGTGACCCTCTCCATTCACGCCCTCCGGTGGCAGGTTCTCCAGCAGCCGCTTCAGTTCATCCGGCGGTAGGTACTTCATCAGCACCTTGGGCACCTCCACCACCGACTCGCCCTCGGGAATCCGCATCTCCGCCAAGGCTTCCGGGTCAGAGACCACGTAGCCCTGGACTAGATACGACTCCCGATCGGTCGCGTACAGCGTGGGCGAGTCGTTCGGGGTGCTGTCCTTGCCCAGGAAGGTTATCTTCACGATCTTCCCCTCTCGTGGGACGTTGGCAAGAGTTGCCCGCTCCAGCGTGAGCTAGTGCCAACGCAGAAGTCAATACAGAGGGCATTGGAAGCTAGTCAACCTGTCCTTCGAGGCTGACGCCGCGCGGAACAGGCCGTACGCCAGGGGCTCCGGCACCACACGCCTCCATCAGGAACTGCGCCATCCGCGCCGGGACGCGGACGACGGACTCATGATCCGGGACCGGCTTCGCTGCCGTGATTTCGGACAGGGCATGACCTTTGAGCTCGCGACCGGCTAGCGCCCCGCCTCCGGCGATTTGTCAGGACCCGGTCGTGAGCTACAACGTTGGCACCACTGGTGCACTGGAACATGGCACCCGTTGGCGGCATCGGGTCACTCACAAGACACCGTCACCGCCAACGGGCTCGCGATCTCGCGACAGCAACGCCGCCAACGGGGTCGTGCAGGGCACTGACCGGGTTAGGCCGGAATGTTACTCGTCGGCGATGATCGAGCCGACCCGGTCGCCAAGCCCCGGGTCCCGGCGGCTCAGCCAGACGGCGTAGATCACCGACACGACGATGACGCCGAGCGCCGCGTAGGGGAACCAGTTCAGCGGCGCCGCCTGGCCCGGCTTGACCAGGTAGTACATCGGCACGCCGACCGCGATCATGCCGAGCACCGGCAGCACCGCGTGCCTGACCACGTTGAATTCCTGGGGCCGGTACCTGCGGTAGTAGAACGGCAGCGCCAGGTTGGACAGGAAGTACACCACCAGCACGAGGATCGTGCCCATCGTCGAGGAGTCGACGAAGAAGTTCAGGGCGCTCATCTCACCGCTCTGCTTGGCCCCGCCGGCCAGGTGCAGCACCGCCCAGACGAGGATGATCAGGGCCGCGATCGCGATGAAGGTGAACATCGCGTTGACCGGCGTCCGCCGGGTCGGGTGCACCTTGCCAAGCCAGCGCGGCAGCAGCCCTTCCCGGCCAGCGTTGAAGATCAGCCGGGCTTGCGAGTTCACTGCCGAGATCAGCACCCCGAGGGTGGAGGTCAGGCCCGCGATCCAGGCGAAAACGGCCAGCCAGCCGGCGACGTCGTGGGAGACGTTGATGAACGGGATGGCCGCGCTGTTGAGCGCGGTGACGTTGTACGAGAACGCGGTCGCCGTGGCGTACGCGTACAGGATGTACCCGACCAGCATCAGCGCGACCGACAGGTACACCGCCCGAGGCACGTTCCGCCGGGGGTTGGCCGTCTCCTCGGCCAGGGCCGCGGAGTTCTCCCAGCCGATGAACAGGTACACCGCCAGCGGGAACCCGGCCGCGAGGCCACTGAAGCCGTTGGTGATGTGGCTGGGCTCGAACGGCACCGGGGACAGGTGCCCGCCATGCTTGATGATCGCGGCGACGGACGCCACGACCAGCACCACCATCTCGAAGCTGAAGAACAGGCCAGCCAGCTTGGTCGACACGGCCACGCCGCGGTACAGCATGACCATGGCGCCCGCGGTGAAGATCACCGAGAAGATCACCCACGGCACGTTCCAGCTGAAGTAGTAGTTCAGCAGCATCGACAGGTACCCGCCGCAGATGGCGAGGACCGAGGAGATCGCGATGATGTACCCGGCGCCGCACAGCAGCGCGGTGGTCACGGCGCTCGTGCCGCCGAATGTCTTGCCGACGAAGGAAATGAACCCGCCGGTGGACGGGAGCGCGCGGGAGAACTGCGACAGCGTGTTGCCGAGCAACGCGATGGCGATGCCAGCCACGATGATGGTCAGCGGCGCGGCTATCCCGGCCGTGAGGAACAGAAAGCCGGCACTGAAGTAGAAGCTGTACGCCGGGCCGATGTTCGCCATCGTCGAGGCGGAGATGTCGACCAGCCCGAGCGCGCCGCGGTGCAGTCGCTCGGCCGATTCAGGTGCCTTGGTTTCCGAGAACGGAACAGATGACGCTTCGCTCATAGAGTCACACTCCAGGCGTTTCCTATTTCCGGCACGCTTGTCGTCCTTGACCAGCACCTTCCGGTTGCCGCGACCGTACCGAATCGGGCACAAGCCCGCAAGATGCCTCCCACAACATGGGAGTCGGTCCGCTGCCTTAGTTTTCGGGTGCGCCGCCCATCATCTTCAGCATCATCGCGCCGCCCGTGCGGATGAACCGGATGACCAGCACGGCGGCAAGGAGCAGGAAGAGGATGTTGAGCCAGGTGGTGTAGTCCCAGGAGACCCCGTGGTCGGGGATCGTGGCGGTGGCCCGGCTGGGGATCAGTCCGAGGCCGCCGAAGAAGATCTCGGCCACGTACCCGGCCCCGGCCATCGCCACGTAGAAGGTGGCCAGGATGGACAGCGCCATCCGGCCGCCGTAGTACTTGCGGTAAATGTTCAGGATGGGGGCGATTATCAGGTCCGCGAAGATGAACGCGACCACGCCGCCGAAGCTGATCCCGCCCTTCCACAGCACCACGGCCAGCGGCACGTTCCCGATTGAGCAGACGAACGAGATGATCGCCACCAGCGGGCCGATCAGCGGCCCCCACACCCGGGCGGCCAGCGGGTGCCCGGAGAAGAAGAACGCCCGCCAGAACGAGTCGGGCACCCACGCGGCGATCGCGCCGGCGACCAGCAGCCCGATCACCAGGTCCCTGATGACCGCCGCCCATTCCATCACGAACACGTGGCTGACCGAGGTGAGCCCCTCGGGCGACAGCAGACGCCGCGCGAATGATCCCTCCCGCGCGACGGACATGTCCATGGCGGCATGTCCTTCCATGGACCCCGCCAGCCCGCGGTCCGCCTGCTCGCGTGCCGTGCCCAGTAGCCCATCGCTCAGGAAGACGCGGAAAAGGACCGCCAGGATCACGATCATCACCGGGCCGCCGATGAACTCCGCCACCGTGAACTGCCAGCCCATCAGCAGCGCGAGGAGCACGCCGAGCTCGATGACGAGGTTCGTCGAGCCGATCTCGAACGCCATGGCCGCGGTGAAGTCCGCTCCCTTGCGGAACAGCGCCCGGGCCAGCGCCACCGCGGCGTAGGAGCACGACGACGACGCGGCCCCTAGCCCGGCCGCGATGGCCAGCGTCCGCGGCCGGGCATCGCCGAGCAGCCGGACGACCGTGGACCGGCGTACCACCGCCTGGATCACCGCTGACAGGGCGAACCCGAGAATCAGTGCCCAGGCGATCTCCCAGGCCATCGACCCGGTGATAGACAGGGCATGCAGGATCGCGCCCATCGCCTTCCCTTCCGCATTCCTCGCAGGTCCCGGTATCGCCAGTGCATATACCCGGGGCTTGAGGTCGCTTCTCACGTGTTACCTCGCCCGAGAACGGGTATACCTGGCTGTCAACAGCCCCCCGCTGATGCCTGGATCCCGCCCTGGGGGTAGAGCGCCATGAAGGTCAAAGACGGAATGACCGAGGTAGTACTTACCATCGGCCCCGCCCACACGCTGCGTGAGGCAGCCCGGATGATGGCCGCCCGCCGGGTCGGGGCCGCGGTCGTTGTGAACCCGGATGAGTCAGGAGTCGGCATCCTCACCGAGCGCGACATCCTCATGTCAGTAGCCCGCGACCAGAGCCCGGACACCGAGGTCGCCGCCGGGCACTGCACGCAGGACGTCGTGTTCGCGGCCCGCGACTGGACCATGGAGGAAGCCGCGGCCGCGATGGTCCGGGGCGGCTTCCGGCACCTGGTCGTCGTCGAGGGGTCGGAGGTCATCGGGTTGCTATCGATGCGCGACATAGTCCGCTGCTGGTCGGCGATGCGGGTCCCGGCGCAGGCCGGCGAGCCGGCCACGGCACAGGTCGCGCAGCCCGCCTAACGCCTCGCTGCCCAGGCGGATATCGGCCAGGAGCGCGTCGAGCGGCCCCGGCAGGTGGCGAGGGTCGATCGCGCCGGCGAGCAGGCGGGCGTAGCGGAGCTTGCGACTCGAGCCCGCGCCGAGGAACCGGCGGGCCTGCGCCGCCTGCGGCCTGCCCCGCCACGCGGGCTGCCGCTGCATGGTCCGGAACGCGCCGAGATCGCCGTGCGTCGCGAAGAGCTCCTCGACCACGGCGCTGCCAGCCGCCCGGATGAGCTCTTCCTCCAGGTCGGCCTGGCAGACGTGGAAGCCCGCGCGGGCCAGGTCGGCCCGTGTCCGGGGTGAGCCGGCGCCGCCCGCCGCCAGGCCACGCCGGATGACGCCCTCTTCGGCGGCGTCACATAGGCCGGCGAGGCGCCGCCCGGCCCCCGCGGGCCCGAACCGTCGCGCGTACCGGGCCAGTCCGTGCGCGCCGCCGGTGGGCACGACCACCACGCCGGCCGCGCCGAGGTCGAGGCCGCGCCCGGCCGCTACCGTCTCGACGGCGATCTGGTCGCTGACCCCCTCGACCAGGACGACCACGCGGGCACCGTCCGCCTTCGCCAGCGCGATGGCCGTCGCCTCGGTCGCGGCGGCCGGACCGCTCACGTACCCGGCGAGGACCCCGAAATCGTCACGCGGCACACGACCACGTTACGGTACCCATGCAGCCTGATATCAGCGGTGAGGCCTGAACATAGAGGAGCGACATGGACGAGGCCAGGGCGCGTGAGCTTCTGCTCGCGGAGCGCGCGGAAGTCGAGAGCCTGCTGAAGGACGCCGACACGGCCAGCGTGACCGACCTGGAGCGCGATAGCCCGGTTGACTACGGTGACGAAGGCGAGGAACTGGAGGCCGAGGCGGAGGACGAGAACATCGCCGGGGACATGCGCGACCGGCTGGCCGCCATCGACCGGGCGCTGGCCAGGCTGGACGCCGGGACGTACGGGCGCTCGGTGCGCAGCGGGAAGCCGATCCCCGACGAGCGCCTCGAGGCCGACCCGGCGGCCGAGCTGACCGTCGAGGAAGCCCGCGGCTAGCCGCGGCACCCGGCGTCGGGAAGGGTGAGCGCCGATGTTCTTCGCCACGTACCTGTGGCGGGAGCTGGGCCGCCGGACGCGCCAGGCCATTGTCATGGCGGTGGGCTGCCGACGCGCTGGCCCGGGTGGCCTGACCTGACGAAACAGCAGAGTGGCCCCCTTAAATGATCATGATTAGGTAAAAAAATCATGATCATTCGGTTTGACAACGTTGTCAGCGGCTAGACGACCATCCGTTGGCTCAACGCACGAGAAACCGAGAGAGAGGGAAATCAATGAGGCTACCTCAAGCACGTGTTCTGACGGCATCGGGAGTCGCGCTCATCATGGGCGTCGGCCTGCCCACGCTGCTGGCCAGCAGCGCCTCCGCGGCCACCTCGCCCGGCTCCGCTACCCCCGCCGCGGCCCGCGCCGCGACCCCGGCGAGCGTCACGTCGCCAGTCACCGGCACGTTCAAGAACGCCGACGGGACGGGCACCTTCGCGGGCACGTTCACGCCGACGTCGTTCAGCGTCGTGAACGGGGTGCTGGAGGCCACCGGCCAGCTGACGGGCACGCTTACTGACGCCGATGGCTCGTCGCTGGGCACCGTCTCCCAGGCCGCCACGCTGCCCGTGAGCACCACGGGGTCAGCCGCCGCCCCGGACGCGTGCAATGTGCTTAACCTGGTCCTCGGGCCACTCAACCTCAACCTGCTCGGCCTGGTGGTCACCCTCAACCAGGTCCACCTGAACATCACGGCGGTTCCGGGCTCCCTGCTCGGTGACCTGCTCTGTGATGTCGCCAACCTGCTGAACAGCGGCGGGGCGCTGAGCGGGCTGTCCGCCCTGCTTAACGAGATACTGTCGCTCCTGTAAGGCATGACGTCACCTGGCCGCTGCCGTGACCCGGCAGCGGCCAGTGGCGTCTCACCGGGCCGCGAGCATGGCCTTCTTGCTCTCGGCGATCCTCTCGCCGAGCATGGTCGCCACGTCGGCCGGCAGCGCCACCCACGCTCGTGGCCACACCGTCTCCTCCTCGAACGTCATGTGCTCGCGGGCCGCCTGGATGAACGTCGCGAGCAGCCGCTCGAAGCGCGGGTCGCTGGCCCCGGTCCTGTCAAGCTCGTCCAGGACCGCCCGGGCTGCCCGCGCCTGACCGGTCGCCTCGTCCGCGAACGCGTCTCCGCCGGTCATGTGCTCGCGGACGGCGGGCCAGAAGAACATCTCCTCCAGCGCCTCGTGCCCAGACTCCTCAACGGCGAGCCGCTCGGCCATCTTCTTGCGCATGAGCTGGTCCCCGGTACCGCTGGCCGGCCCGCGCTCCAGCTCGGCCAGCATCTGCTGGATCTCGGCGTGATCACTGGCCAGGACCTCGAATACGTCCGCCACGGCCGTCTCCTTCCCTTAAGGACTGACGATCGGCCGCTGCCCCGGGCGGCGGAATCTACACATATACCTACCCGCCGGCGCCTTCCAGGCAGAACTCATTCCCCTCGGGATCGGCGAGGATAACCCAGCCCGCACCGGGCGGCTGACTGCCGGCCACGATGGCGCCGAGGCCCAGGAGCCTGGCCAGCTCCGCTTTCGGGTCGTCCGGCGGGATCAGGTCCAGGTGGACCCGGTTCTTGCCCGCCTTCGGCTCGGGAACGGTGGTGAAGTACAGCCGGGGCGTGCTCTCGCCCGGCGGCACGACCGCGTACTCGACGTGGCCGGGCGTCGCGTCGCGTTCCTGCGCGGGCCAGCCGGTCACCGCCGCCCAGAATAGCGCTTGTGCCCTCGCGTCGGCGCAGTCGAAGGTGATGTTGAGGATGCTCGGGTGCATAGGGGCGCTCCGCTGATGTCAGCGGCAGGGTCGATCCCGGCCGACTCGGCGATCTCGATGGTAGAGGATGGGTGGCGTGTCGCAGTCGCATCGTGAGGTGCCGTGGTCCGGCGGGCTGCGGGCCAGGCTCGGCCCGCCGGCGCAGGCGACGCCGCTGCCCAGTAGCCCGCGATCGCTTGTCTGGCAGGTCGACCTGGCCGGGACGCCCGCGGTGGTCAAGCAGGTCGTGGCAGGCCCGGACGCGGGTGGCCGGTATGAGCGTGAGCTGGCCGCGCTACGGCTGGCCGCCCGGGCCGATCCCCCCGTCGCGCCCGCGCTGCTCGGCGCGGATTCCAGCCAGCGGGTGCTCGTCCTGGAGTGGCTCAGCGCCCGCCCGCCGGCGCACGACTGGGTGGTGGGGTATGCCGAGGCACTCGCCCGGTTGCACGCGGTCGCGACCGCGGATGACGCCGGCACGCTGCCCCGCTGGCCGGGACCGGGCCGGCGTGACGTCGCGGCCTTCCTGGCGCTGGCCACTGCCCTGGGGGCCAGGGTTCCGTCGCGTGTCCCGGGCGAGCTGGACGACCTGACTGGCCGGCTGCGGCAGGACCAGGGACACGCGCTGCTGCATGGCGATCCATGCCCGGGCAATGACCTGCACACCAGCGGCGGCGTCAGGTTCGTCGACTTCGAGCGGGCCGCGCTGGGCAATGGCCTGGTAGAGCTCGCCTACCTGCGCATCGGCTTCCCGACGTGCTGGTGCTCGACCGCGCCGCCGGCCCCGCTGCTGGACCGGGCCGAGGCTGCCTACCTGACAGCCTGGCGGGCGGCCACCGGCACCACCGGGCCTGGTGACCTGGCCGACGCCTGTGCTGGCTGGCTGCTGCAGGGCGACGCGCTCGTCGAGCAGGCTCACCGCGGCAAGACCGACTACCTGGCCCTGGCCGTGCAGCGGGACTGGCACTGGGGCACGGCGACCGCCCGGCAGCGGCTGGCCTACCGGCTCGGAGTCGTCGCCCAGCTCACGGCCAGCAGTGCCCGCCTGGCTGGCCTGAGCCAGCTCAGCGCGGACATGCGGGACCTCATGCTGGCCCGCTGGCCAGACCTCGCGCCCCTCCCGGCGAGCCGGGATCACCCGCCCGCACCCGGGACGGGCCTCCCCGCCCGCGGCTGACGACGCTGCTTTGCGGGTAGTGCTAGTCACGTGGTTGCTAGTACCGTGCCGTCCTGGATCGATCCGCAGCTGGCCACCCTCACCCGCGAGCGCTTCTCCGACCCGGAGTGGATATTCGAGCGCAAGCTGGACGGGGAACGGTGCCTGGCCTTCGCCGATCCGGCGGGCGTGCGGCTGATGAGCCGCCGCCAGCGGGACATCACCGGCACCTTTCCCGAGATCGCGGCGGCCCTGGCCGACCAGCGGCGCGGTGACCTCGTGGTGGACGGGGAGGTCGTGGCGTTCGAGGGGCCGCAGACGCGCTTCGGCCGGCTGCAGCAGCGACTGGGGGTGGCCAGCCCGCCGGCGAAGCTGCTCGCGGCCGTGCCGGTGTACTTCTACGTGTTTGACGTCATGTACGCCGGCGCCCGCGACACCCGGCCCCTGCCGCAAGCCGAGCGGAAGAAGCTGCTGGCCGGGCTGCTGGCGTTCCGGGACCCGCTGCGGTTCACGCAGGACCGCGAGCGCGATGGCGAGGCCTTTTTCGCGCAGGCCTGCCGCGACGGCTGGGAGGGCCTCATCGCCAAGCGGGCCGACGCTCCCTACCAGGGCGGGCGCAGCCGGGACTGGCTGAAGTTCAAGTGCGAGAACGCACAGGAGCTCGTCATCGGCGGCTACACCGACCCGCAGCGGTCCAGGGCCGGCTTCGGCGCCCTGCTGCTCGGCCACTACGACGCCGGGGACCTGGTGTACGCGGGCAAGGTCGGCACCGGCTTCAGCAACGCGACGCTGCTTAGCCTCCATGCCGCGCTGGCCCGCCTGGAACAGGATCATTCCGCCTTCAGCCGGGGCAGGCTGCCGCGCCATGGGGTGCACTGGGTCCGCCCGGAACTGGTCGCCCAGGTCGGATTCACCGAGTGGACGCAGGACGGCGAACTGCGCCATCCGCGCTTCCTGGGCCTGCGCGATGACAAGAAAGCGACCGACGTGGTGCGGGAAGTCCCCGCGTAACCGACGCTCCCCGCCGACCACCAGGGCCAGCGCCCCGGCGATGGCCGGCGTGGCGGCCAGCACCCCGCTCCGTGCGCCGGTTCCCGGCAGTTCCGTGACGATGGCGCCGGCCTCGGAGGCAAGCAGGGCCCCGGCCGCCCAGTCCCAGGGGGCCAGGTCGTTCTCGTAGAAGGCGTCGGCCCGCCCGCTGGCGACCGCCGCCAGGTCAAGGGCGGCCGAGCCGCCCCGGCGGATGTCGGCGACCCGGGGGAGCAGCCGCGATAGCACGCCTGCCTGGGCCGCGCGAGTCGCCGAGTCGTAGGAGAAGCCGGTGCCGACAACCGCCGACGCCAGGTCCGGGCAGTCCCGCACGGCCGTCCGCTCGCCGGCCAGCCAGCAGCCCTGGCCAAGCGCGGCGCTGTAGGCGAGGCCAAGAGCCGGCGCGCGGACGACAGCCGCGACGATCGCGCCGGAGGGATCCTGGGCCGCGATCGACACCGCCCAGTCATCCCGCCCGTACAGGTAGTTGACCGTGCCGTCGAGCGGATCGATGACCCATCGCCATCCGGTGCGGCCAGGGCGGTCGAGGCCCTCCTCGGCCAGGATGGCGTCGCCGGGCCGCGCCGCGGTGACGACGTCGGCGATGGCCCGCTGGGCCGCCGTGTCAGCCCGGGTGACCGGGTCGGTGGGCGAGGACTTGGTCGCGGTGGCGCCCTCGGCGCGCACCCGTGCCCGCTCGGCGAGCAGCACCTGGCCGGCCGCGGCCGCCGCCTCCTGGGCGACGGCGAGCAGGTCGGCCGTCACCGGGACTCGGTCTCGCCGTCGGCCCAGGCGAGGTCGGGCGCGGTCTTGGCCTCGACGATCTCCACCCCGGCGGCCGCGATCGCGGCTATCGCCGGCACCGTGGCGTCCGCGTCGGTGACAAGGACGTCAATGGCCGACAAAGGTGCCACGGTGGCGAACGTGACCCGGCCCAGCTTGCTGGCGTCGGCCAGCACCACCGTGCGCCGCGCCGCGCCGATCGCCGCCCGCTTGACCCGCGCGTCGCCCGGGTTGTACTCGGTCAGCCCCGGCTTAGCGCAGACTCCGGCCACGCCGATGAACGCCAGGTCGCAGTTGAGCCCGGTGAACGCGTCCTCGGCCATGCCGCCCGCCAGCGACAGCTCTCCGTGCCTGACCTCTCCGCCGGTGACCAGGACCCGGATGTCGGGGTCGTTGCCGAGCTCGATGGCGATCGGCAGCGAGGCGGTCACGACGGTCAGGCCACGTCGCCCGTGCAGCGCACGGGCCAGTTCGAGGGTGGTCGTGCCGACATCGATGATGACCGTGTCCCCGTCATTGACCAGCGCCGCGGCCGCCGCGCCGATGGCGGCCTTGGCCTCGCTGGCGGTCGCGGCGCGCACGGAAAGCGGCGGCTCGTAGGACCGGCTGACCACCGAGATCGCCCCGCCGCGGACCCGGCGCGCGAGGCCGTCGGCTTCCAGGGACTCCAGGTCACGCCGGATCGTCATCTCCGAAACGCCGAACTCCTCGGCCAGTTCGGTGAACCCGACCTCGCTGTGGGTGGTCAGGCGGCGCAGCACGGCCTGTCGACGCTGGGAAGGAAGCACACCGCCACTGTAGCAACGTGTGACTGATTCACGCAATCTCACTCACTACGTGACATATGCTGTAAGAAACGATGAAAAAAGTGTTTACAAATCACATCGACGGCTCGTACGCTCACTGCAACACAGCAACACTGCGACATTTCAACACCATGCCGAGGCCAGCGGCCATGACAGACCCAGGAGTGACCCTTAGTGTCCCGCTTCCGCACGATCTTCCCCAACGGCAAGC
>Ga0335072_10007467_pt1 | contig 15908 bp, 15 predicted proteins | sample Lox_Sample_21_FD_206725 | JGI IMG/M metagenome (GOLD analysis project Ga0335072, IMG submission 206725) | Soil microbial communities from Loxahatchee National Wildlife Refuge, Florida, United States - Lox_Sample_2.1 | ecosystem: Environmental > Terrestrial > Soil > Wetlands | place: USA... | reverse complement strand
TCGCCGCGGCCTTCAGGGACTGAGCAGCCCGTTCGCCTCCGGCGTGACGGGCAGTGCTATCGACACAGGCCCTCCCGGCGTTGTAAGTGGGTAAGCTAATTTAGCTGGGGAGACGAGGATTGTTCCGGCCCAGGGAAACCTGCGCCGCAGGAGGATGATCCTCGTGTACATAGTGTCCCAGCCGGGATGGATGGAGCCATCATGACACCGCATCTGAAGTGGGCCATCGCGGGGATCGTTGTCGGCCTGATCCTGTTCGCCGTCAACCCGCTGGCGGCCTTCATCGTTATCGGCCTGGCGATCGCGATCCCGGCTGCGGCCTGGGCCGCGCTCGGCCCGGTCAACCGCCGCCGCATCCGGGGCATGCGCAACCGGGGACAGCTTCCCTAAATGGCTGTTCGCCGGCTCAACCACGCGGTTCTGTACGTCAGCGGACTGCGGCGATGCGTGGACTTCTACACGCAGGTGCTGGGCTTTGAGGTCCGCGCCGAGATCCCCGGGCGGGCCGCGTTCCTGCGCTCGCCCGACTCGGTCAACGATCACGACCTTGGCCTGTTCGACGTGGGCGGCGGCCAGGCGTCAGGGCGGCCTGAGGTGGGCCTGTATCACCTGGCCTGGGAGGTCGGCACGCTGGCCGAGCTGGCCGGCATGCGCGCGCGGCTCGTCGAGGTCGGCGCGCTGGTGGGCGAGAGCGACCACCGGCTTTCCAAGTCGCTGTACGCCAAGGATCCCAGCGGGATCGAGTTCGAGGTCATGTGGCGGGTTCCCGTCGAGGACTGGGAGAGCGAGCTCGCCCGGGATGGCGCGGTAACCCTGCCGCTTGACTGGGACCGGACGCTTTCCCGCTGGCCCAACGACAAGCTGACCGGCGCGGCGGCGGGATCCGCCACCTAGCGCCGGGCGTGGCCCGGTAGCGCGATTGCCGCGCTACCGGGCCCCCGCGTCGGCCGGATGGGTCAGGAGGTCGTGATCAGCTTCCAGGCCGCGCCGTTCCAGAAGCCGCTCAGGCCGTGCCCCGCGTTGCTGGCCGGTCCCACCTCGCCGGCCGCGATGCAGTTCACCGTGCTTCCAGCCAGGCAGGTGTTGCCGTAGAACACGCTGCCGGTGCCACCGGAGGCCGTGGGCATCACGATGCCGGACCAGGTGGATGACCCGGTCCACTTCTCGGCGGCGATGTGGCCACCGTTGTACGTCGTGTACGAGCCGATCCCGCCGACCGCGAGGCAGTAGCCTGCCGTCGGGCAGGCGACGGAGAACAGCGACGAGTGGCTGCCAGCGGGCCAGGAGACCTTCTGCAGCGACCAGGCCGAGCCATTCCACCCCTCGGCGTACCCGGTGCTGAGAATGTTCTTGCCGCTGGGAACGCCGGACGTGCCGACCGCCTCGCAGAGGCTGGCCGAGGCACACGACACGCTCTGCAGCACGTCCTGGTCACCCGTGGCGGTGGTGGCCGAGGGCGCGGCGACCTGGCGCCACTTGCCGCCGCTCAGCTCGTCCGCGAGCGAGTAGAAATGCGGGCCGGCCGCGTAGGCACCGACTGCCATGCAGGTTCCCGCGGCGGGGCACGAGATGCTCCCGAGCGCGTCGTACTCCGACGCCGGGGCGGGTGCCCGCAGGTCGTGGTAGATGTACGTGCTGCCGGTCCACGACTCGATCAGGCCGATGGTGTCCTTGCCATCAATGAAGTACCCGACCCCCAGGCAGTTGGTAGCGGTCTGGCACGAGTCCACCGCCAGCAGGGCGCTCGACGCGCCGCCTGGCATCGGGGGCTGGCGTGGCACCGTCCACTTGTTGCCGGTCCAGACCTCGACCAGGGAGGCCGGGTTGCCGGTGGTCGTGTTGGGGTAGTAGTAGCCAACGGCGACGCAGCCACCGGACACGCAGGTGACGCCGTAGAGCTCGCCGCCGCCCGCGCCCTTGGGCAGCCCTGGGTAGATGGTTTTCCAGCCCTTGCCATTCCACAGCGCGGTTACCGGGGTGCCATTGCCGCCATCCCCGCTGTCATTACCACCAACGGCAATGCAGTCCCCGACGTGGAAGCAGGAGACGTCGTCGAGGAAGTTCTGCGCCGTTGTCGCCGCCGGTGCTGCCGTCCCTCGTGGCCGGATTTGCGGCCGGGCAGTGTGCGGGATTGCCCCTGGCCCATGCGGCCTGGCCACGGCCTGGGGTGCTGCAGTGTAATTTGTTGCTACAGTTACTGGCGAGTCTGCTGATACCGCTTTCGCCGCGGGGGCGGCGGTACAGACTCCCAGGATGACCGCCGCTGCGGCCAGTCCAGACAAGGTGAGTGCTCGCACGTAGCTCCTTCGCGGACCTGAGCTGCCTTATGACACTGCGGTGACGATTCCATGATCACCCACCGAGGCCGCGAGCCGACCGCGATGAGCAGAAGCTGGTTTAATTAGAACATTTGTGTTCTTTCTTGTTGCTCTCTTGGCGACCTCCATCGCCGCCGCTGCACTTCCATGGCGTGCTGGCTGAAACGTACATGGGAGCGCGGCGTTCCGGCTATGCCTCGCAAGACTAGGGCGAAAGCGGGCCTGCGATCTCGCGGCTTGCTTCTGACCGCGCCGGACCAGGCCAGGACCGGCTGCCGCCATTTTGCGCCGACGCCCGGTGGGCCCAGAGAACAGAAATAATGGGTTAAAACCTGGCAGAAAGTGCTTCCGCGCGTGCATCGGAACGTGCAGTCTGGACGTGCACACCCTGGCCCGGCTTCGAGGGCGACCGGGCCAGGGTCGCTACACCTGCCAAGGCAGCACCACCGCAACGCCAGCACCCGACGGCCAGGGAGGGTCACATGGAGCGGACGAAGACAGTATCTCTAGCCGCAGCGTCAAGTGCCAGGAGCAGGCGCGAGCCGCAGATGCGCCCGGGCATGATGACGGATGCCGAGATCAACGCTGAGCTCAAGACGGCGACAGGCGAGCGTCTCGAGGCGCTCCTCGCCGAGCGCCAGGAACGCCGCGACTACCGCGCGAGCATGCGAATCTCCGACCCGTCCTGACCGCCGGGCGCGCCGGCGCCCGAGTTGATGGCATATGCCAGACTTCTGACAGGGGCCAGCGCTGCCTGGCTTCTGGACGAGAAGCCCTGCTTGATGGCGGGAGGGCGCGGTGGACCGGCGGAAGATCCTCGGGCGCTACGAGCTGAGCAAGCCCGTCGCGGCGGGCGGCATGGGAACCCTCTGGGCGGCTGAGGACCTCGCGGTAGGGCGCGAGGTCGCGGTCAAGCTGATCCGGTCATCGGCAGGCACGGGGACGGAGCGGTCGGACGCTGAGCGCCGGTTCCGCCGGGAGGCGCGCATCACCGCGCGGCTGGCCCATCCCGGCGTTCCCGCGCTGTTTGACTTCGGCCTGGACGACGGTGAGCTGTTCATCGTCATGGAGTGGGTCGATGGCGTGACGCTGGCGAACCTGATCGACCTGGTCGACCCGGTGCCGGTCGGGTGGGCCGCCGCCATCATGGCCCAGGTGTGCGCGGTCCTGGTCGCCGCGCACGCCCGCGGCATCATCCATCGCGACCTGACGCCGCGCAATGTCATGATCTGCCCCGACGGCAGGGTGAAGGTGCTTGACTTCGGCCTCGCCGGCGCGCTGAGCGCTGAGGAGTACTCCCAGATCACGCGGACCGGGGAGACGCCAGGGTCGGCGTTCTACATGGCACCAGAGGTAGCGGCCGGTCAGGCGGCCACCCAGGCCAGCGACCTGTACTCCGTGGGCTGCCTGCTGTTCGAGCTGCTGACGGGAAACGTGGTGTTCGACGATCTCGACCCTGTCGCCGAGATCCAGGCGCACGCCGCGCAGCCGCCCCCGTCAGTGCAGTCCCTGCGGCCCGATGTGCCCGCCCGCATGGAGGCCCTGGTCGCGGCCCTGCTGGCCAAGGAAGGACCGCAGCGCCCGGCCAGCGCCCGGCTGGCCTACCAGTCGCTGCTGCCCTACGTCCGGCCGCTGTCGCCGCTGCCTGAGATCGTGACCGAGACCGGCCCGCCAACCGCGGCCGCGTTGTATGCCCTCATCCAGGCGCGCATGACCGCGGGCCTGAGCTGACGGGGTTCCTCGCGGCCGGGTCAGCAGAAGCAGTCAGCCGAAGCGGTCAGCCGAAGCGCAGGCCATCACCGAGGCCCAGGGCCCGCTCGCCCCAGGAGCACAGGGCGACATCCAGGTTGTTGGCGGTGTGCTGCGCGACGGCGTGCACATCCCGCCAGCAGCGCTGGATCGGCGAGCCCTCGTCTAGGGTGCTCGCGCCGGCGGCGAGGAACAGCCCCTCCGTCGCCTCCACGCACAACCGGACAGCGAACGCGTAGTCCCGCCGTCCTCGCGCCCGCGTCTCGTCGGCGACGATCCCCGTCGTCATCACGTCGTCGGTGACCCGCCGCGTCACCTGCTCGATCAGGGTCTCGGCGGCCTCGATGCGCGCGGCCGCCTCCCCGAGGTGACGCAGCCCGATGGGGTCACCGCTCGCCGCTGCCTTCGTGTAGGGGTGCACGCGGCTCTTCGTCCTGGTGATCCACGCGTCCATCGCCGCCCGCGCTATCCCCGTCGCTGGCGTGGTGAGGAACACCTGCCACGAGCCGACGAGCGGCAGCTTGTACAGCGGCCCGTCGTTAGCCTCGCGCCCAGGAGTTGTCGCGGCCAGCACGTCGGCCAGCCGCAAGACGCGATGCGCCGGCACGACGACGTCGCGGGCCATGACGCTGCAGCTTCCCGAGCCCGCCAGCCCCGCCGCCCGCCAGTCCTCGATGATCTCGACCTCGGCCCTGGGCACCAGCAGGAACCGCATGTCCGGCGGCCCGTCGTCGCTGACGATGACCGGTGAGAGCAGCGCCACCCAGCTCGCGTGATGGACTCCCGTCGAGAACCGCCACCTGCCCTCGGTGATGCGCCAGCCGCCCGGCACCGGCTGCGGCGCCACCCCGCCGGAGAACGACGTGCTCATCACGGCGTCCGGGTTGGCGTCCCACACTTCGTGCTGGGCCTCGTCGGGAAACAGCGCAAGGAACCAGCCGTGCGAGGTGAGCAGCGCGTAGGTCCACCCGGTGGAACCGCACCCTTGCGAGAGCTGGTTCACGACCCGGAACGCGTCGGTGAGCCCCAGCTCAGACCCGCCAAACCGGCTCGGCTGGGTAATGCGGAATAGCCCCGACGCGACCAGGTCGGCGAATGTCTCATCGGGCAGGCGGCGCCGCGCCTCCGTCTTGGCCGCCCGCTCGGCCAGCACAGGGACGAGCCGTCGCGCCCGCTCCGCTGCCTCCGCCCCGGTCATTCCCATGCCGAACGAACACCACCTTCCGTTGCCATCCTCATCCCGCTCGATTCTCCCCGGATGGCTGCTGACTGGGAAGCCGCTGAAACGGCAGGTACTTCTTGTATCGTGATTTCAGGGACCGCAACGGGAGGGCGCGGTGGACGTTACGGCAGGCCAGGACGGTTTCCTGGCTGGCCGCGACCAGAACATCGACAACCGCGTCATTCATCTGGCCGCCGGGGCGATCCCGCACCCGTCGGAGGTCGAGGTCCAGGGCCCGGTGCACTGGACACCGAGGCCGCCAGTGCGCGTGTTCAAGGGACGCGCTGACGCGCTGCGCGTCCTTGAGACCGCACTCGGCGCGCGCGGTGGTGCGGTAGTGACCCAGGCGATCTATGGCCTAGGCGGCATCGGCAAGTCCGAGCTTGCCCTCCAATTCGAGAAAGCACGCCGGGCCGACTACCGCCTGACCTGGTGGATCACCGCCGTGGACCCAAGCCAGATAGAAGCCGGCCTGGCCAGCCTGGCCGGGCGACTGTGTCCGCAGGTCCCGCTGGCCGGCACGACGTCAGACGCCGCGGCCTGGGCGATCGGCTGGCTCCAGGCCCACGACCGCTGGCTGCTCATCCTCGACAATGTCGAAGACCCCGCCGACATAGAGCCGTTGCTCGGCCAGGTTGGCGGCGGCCATGTGATCGTGACGACCCGCATCGACGCCGACTGGTCGAGGATCGCCGATCCGCTTCGCCTGGACCTTCTCAAGCCCGGTCCAGCCCTAGAACTGCTGTCCGCCCGCACGACCCGTCACGCCGCCGGCGATCTGGCCGCGCTGGCTGAGGTAGCGAGGGAACTCGGCTACCTCCCGCTGGCGCTCAGCCAGGCGGCTGCGTACATGACGGCGCAGCGAATCGCCCCCGCTACCTATCTCGACAGGTTGCGGCAGCAGCCAGCCAAGCTCTACGCCGCCGACCTTCACGGCGATGCCCAGCGGACTATCGGTCGCCTGTGGGACGTTCACATCTCCGCCCTCAAGGCGGCAAGCCCGGCCGCCTTGAGCCTGCTGAACGTCCTGGCCTGGTATGCCCCCGATGCCATACCGCGCGTCATCCTCGGTGGCGCCGCCCCCCGCGAGGAAACCGACGACTCCCTCGCCGTGCTGGCCAGGTACAGCCTGATCATCCTGACCGATGACCGGGTGGGGATCCACCGCCTCCTGCAGGCTGTCGTCCTCAGCAAGACCGAGATGGCCTCGCAAGACATTGCCCTCCAGTGGCTGGCGGACGCGCTCCCCGACGACCCGGAACGGAACGCGGCCGGCTGGCCACTGCTGCGCTCGCTTACCCCGCACGCCGAGGCGCTGGGGAACCGCTACCAATCGAGTAAGCGACCCGAGCGCCTCGGCCTGGTGCAAAATCATGTCGCCATCTTCCTGGGCGTCCAGGGGGATGCTGCCCGGGCGGTGCCGCTGAGCGAGTCCGCCCTGGCCATCTGCGAGTCCGTGGTTGAGCCGGATGTGCGCACAACGGCCAGGCGCCTGATTACGCTGGCGAACCTGTACCGGGAGGCGGGCCGGGTGGCGGATGCGCTAGCGCTGTGCGAGCGGGCGCTGGGGATCACCGAGGCGGCGCTGGGACCTGATCATCTCGATACGGCGCGGCGGCTGGGGAACCTGGCCGACATCTACATTTACCTGGGGCGCCTGGAGGATGCGTTGCCGCTGTGCGAGCGGGCGGTGCGGATCATGGAGGCGGAGCTAGGCCCCGATCATCCGGAGATGGCAGTTCGACTGGGCAGCCTGGCCGTCACCTACCACCGGGTGGGGCGCGCAGCCGACGGGTTGCCGCTGTCGCAGCGGGCACTTCGGCTCGCGGAGGCGGTGTTTGGGCCGCATCATCCCTACACGGCGGCCTTTCTGGGACAACTGGGATCCATCTACCGCGGCGTGGACCGCGCCGCCGATGCGGCGCCGCTGATGGAGCGGGCGCTGCGGATTACCGAGGCGGCGCTGGGACCCGATCACCCCACCACGGCGATCCGCCTGAGCAACCTGGCGGCCACCTACCGGAGCCTGGGGCGGGCCGGTGACGCGATCCCCCTGGAGGAACGCGCCGCCGAGATCCGCCGCCGCGACTAGCTCCAACACGACTCGCCCGCGGCCCCTCACCAGGCGACGGTGCCGTTCCTGTCGAAGTAGCCGCCGGTCGGGCCGCCTGGTCCCACCTGTGCCATGCGGACGATCGCCTCGGCGCCCTCCTCGACCGTCTGCGTTCCCGTGCCGCCGTTCAGGTCGGTGTTGGTGAAGCCGGGGTCGACCGCGTTGATCCGCATCCCGGGGAACGCCTTCGCGTACTGCACGGTGATCATGTTGACGGCCGCCTTCGAGGCCGGGTACTCAACACCGGGGTAGCCGTATCCCAGCGCGGCTGGGTCGCAGGCGGCGGCGAGCGAGCCGAGGCCGCTGCTGAGGTTGACGACGACCGGGGCGGCCGAGCGCAGCAGCAGGGGCAGGAAGGCGTGAGTGACGCGGACGACGCCGTAGACGTTGGTCTCGAACTGGCGCCTGACCATGTCAGCCGTCAGGTCACCGGCCCCGATGATGCCGTTGTCGGCGGTGCGGGCCTCGGTTCCCGCGTTGTTGACGAGGACGTCAAGGCCGCCATCGGCCTCGATGGCCTTGGCCGCCGCCTCGACGGAGCCGTCGTCAGTGACATCAAGCTGGATGAACCGGGCGTTCGGTGAGCCGAGCGAGGCGACCGCCGCGCGGCCCCGCTCCGCGTCCCTGCTGCCGACGTAGACGGTGTGGCCCGCGGCAATGAGCTGGCGGGCGGCTTCAAGGCCGAGGCCCTTGTTGGCCCCTGTGATCAGTGTTGTTGTCATGCCTCTAGGCTGCCCCCGGGCCAGGGGCTTAGCCAGCCGTCAGGTTTTCCTGGGAATCGCAGTACCAGGCAGGTCATGAGCATCACGACGCATACTGGTGGGCAGCGCACAAGGGAGGAACCGTGGCATCGGGGGAGTTCGGGCAGGCAGTACGGCGCTGGCGGGACAGGGTCCCGCCAGCCGCCGCCGGGCTGCCCGCGGGCGGCCGCCGCCGGGCGAGCGGGCTGCGCCGGGAGGAACTGGCCCTGCTGGCCGGGATCTCGGCCGACTACATCACCCGGCTGGAGCAGGGCCGGGCGTCCGCGCCGTCAGCCCAGGTCGTTGAGGCGCTGGCCCGGGCGTTGCGGCTGGCGCCGGAGGAGCGAGGGCACCTGTACCGGCTCGCGGGCCTGGTCCCGCCGGGACCGGACATGGTTCCCGCCTTTATTACCCCCAGCGTGCACCGGCTTCTTGACCGGCTCGCCGGGGTCCCTGCCGCCGTCTACGATGCCGCCTGGACGCTGCTGCTGGCCAACCCGCCGTACGCGGCCCTGATGGGGGACCCGTCCGGCTGGCGTGGCAACGAGCGCAACGGTGTCTGGCGCAACTTCGTCCGGCCCGAGACCAGCAGGGTCAGGCAATCCGCCCAGGCTCGTCGCGAGTTCGAGGCCGCGCTCGTGGCCGACCTGCGCTCGGCGGCGGCACGCTATCCCGCCGATCGCCAGCTCAGGAAGCTGATCGGCGACCTGCGTGACGCTAGCCCGCGGTTCGCGGAACTGTGGGCCGAAGGGATCGTCGGGCACCACGAGGCCGCCCGCAAGACGATCGACCATCCGGTGGCCGGGCCGCTGACGCTGGACTGCGACGTGCTCAGCGTCCGGGGCAGCGACCTGAACGTCATGATCTACACCGCCCAGCCCGGCACCGAGGACGCGGATCGCCTGGCCCTGATCACCGTCCTCGGCACCCAGTCACTCACCGGATAGCCGGCCGGGCAAGCGGCCCGGGACGCCGTCACTGGCCACGGGCCCAAAAGCTCACGTAACTGCGGTGCAGCCATTCATCGATCCAGCGGCGATCCGGCTCATCCGGGATGGCGGGGCTGTCCCGCAGGGCGCCCAGCCGTGCCTCGGCATCGTCGATGGCTTCCAGGACCTCGGCCAGGGGACGCTGGCCTTGGCGTATGGAGCGCAGGTATCGAGGTCGTCGGCCCCCGAACGGTTCGCCAGGCCGCCCGGCCTGTCCCACGCGGTGTGCCGTTCGTACTGCTGGAACTGGACCGAAGGACCCTGGCCGTTGGTGCCATTGGGGACGCGAGCTAGTCCGGTGATGAACTGCGGCGGCTCCAGGCACAGGCCCATCTCGTCCCGGTCATCCTGGCCCGTAATCGAGGTGCCATGTACCCCCGACCCGACCTGCACCAGCAAGATCATGCCCGTCTCGGCGATAGCACGGGCCTCCTCCGAGGCATGCGGGTGCGAGAAGCCGGAGGGCAGCGCGGTAGAGCCGGGAACCGGCTGAGGCGAGATGACGGGCACCGTGCCGTTGTAGCCCACTGCATGGTGCCACGTCACCTTATTTGCGATTTGCCGCCAGGGCCGGAAAGCCGGGGAAATCAGGCTAGAGCGTCGAGACCCACTCGTCGGTCGTCGTGACCTGGGCCTGGCGCGGGAAGACCTTCTCGGTCAGGACCCGGTGCACCTCGGCGTCGGTGTCGGCGCAGGCGTCGGACAAGACCACGAGGCCGTAGTCCAGGTCGGCGGCCTGCCGCAGGGTGGATAGCACAACGCCGGATGTCGAGATGCCCGCCAGGATCAGCGTGTCCACGCCGAGCCCGCGTAGCAGGACCTCCAGGTCGCTGCCCGTGAACGCGCTCACCCGGCGCTTGATGACGACAGGCTCTGCCTCCAGTGGCTGCAGCGAGGCATGCACCTGGGTGGCGGGGTGAGACTCGGTGTACTGGTCGCCGGCTGAGGCCGCCATCGCGCTGAACGTGGCATTGCTCTCGGCGATCTCCGGATACCCCGGCCGGAACGCGACCCGGACGAAGATCACCGGGATCTCCGCTGACCGGGCGGCCTTGACGGCCCGGTCGGCCGCCTCGATGACCGTGGAGGCGCTGAAGCGCTCGACGATGCCGTGCTGGAAGTCCATGACGAGCAAGACGGGACGGGACCCGGACATGGCGGTGCCTCCACGGAAGTTAGTAAGAGAAACTTGAACAATCCGACCTTATCAGGTTGGGTTGAATATATCCCCGCTTCTCCCGCGGATGACGGGGGCGCGTTACCAGCGTCGCCGGATCGGCTTGCTGTTGACGAGGGCCTTGGGGCTCAGGGGGCCGCGCAGCCTGGCCGTGGAGGCCAGCCGGGCGGCGAACGTGATGAGCACCGCGAGCGGCAGCATCTGGGGCAGGTCCTGGGCGGGGGCGAGGGTGACCGCGGCGAAGGCGGCGGCCACCCCTCCGAAGGCCAGGGTCAGGGCGGTGATCACCCTGCCGGTGCGCAGCGTGCGACGGACGATCGGACGGGCCTCGCGGGGCAGCCGCAAGACCATGACCGTGAAGCTCAGCACCGTGGCGAGCACCAGCCCGCCAAAGCCAAGCACGTAAGGGAACCTCGGGACCTGCACCAGCGTAGGCACCCAGATGAGGACGAGCGCGATCAGGACGAACAGGTAGATCATCCGGGAGATGCCGCGCAGGATGACCACGTCGATATTCCGGCTGTAGATGTGCTCGCTCGGCGTGGTTCGCGCGGCGCTGATGAAGTGCTTGATGGCGCCGGCCGTGTCGTGCTTGCGCAACCGGATGCGGCCCAGCTCATTCATCGCGCCACTGTGCCCTGGGTCGATCGCCAGTGCGCGCTCCTGGTGATCGCGAGCCACGGTCAGGTCGCCTCGGGCGAGCGCAACCTTGCCCGACAGGAAGTGCACGTCCGCCTCATCTGGTGCCAGCTGCCGGGCCTCCGCTGCCGCCCCAGAGGCCACTTGGGTCTGCCCAGCGGCTAGCGCCGCCTGGGCGACGCACACGTGGGTCTGCCAGTAGGACGGGGCCAGCCGCCGGGCCTCCGCCGCCGCCCGCAGTGCCTCACGGTGCTGCCCCAGGTGCATCAGCGCGTTGCTGGCGAGCCGATGCGGCCACTCCTCGGCCGGCTCTATCACGACCGCCTTGTTCGCCGCGTCCACCGCGGGCTGGTATCGGCCGGCCCCGAGGTGCGCTCGGGCGAACAGGCACCAGGCGCGGGAACTGCCGGGATCGGCGGCGACCAGCCGGGCGAGCATGCTGGCGGCCTCGTCGTATCGTCCGAGGTCGAGCATCGTCGTTGCCCTGGCTAGGTCGGGTATCGTCTCCGTCACCATAGACCACCTGTCATGCCGCGCCCGCAGGACTGCTCAGATCAGCTTGCGCTTGCGCAGGTAGGCAGCCAGGTCGTCGTAGGCGCCTCCCTCGTTGGCGAACAGCGCCACGTTGCGTGCGGTGTCGAACCAGGTGCCAAGCGATGGCCGTACCTCGGTGATGGCCCCCTCCAGGTCGGCCTGCCCGATCATCCGCGGCTCGCCGGTCTGCACCGAGTCGAGCAGCGCCCGCTCGGCCGCCGTCTCGCAGATGTGAGCGATATCCGCCCCCGAATAGCCGTCCGTGAGCTTGGCCAGCTTGCCCAGGCTCACCCCGGCGACCGGCCGGTCCCGCAAGTGATAGCGGAACACGCCTTCCCGCGCGGCCACGTCGGGCGGCAGGACGAGCAGGGTGCGATCGAACCGGCCCGGCCTCCGTAGCGCGCTGTCCACGTCCCAGGGGTGATTCGTGGCCGCTAGCAGGAACACCCCGGTGTTGTTGCTTGCCACGTCGTCTAGCTCGAGCAGCAGCTGGTTGACGGCGCTCCGCATGGGGGTGTTGCGCAGCTGGGAACGCTTCTGCCCGATGGCATCGACCTCGTCGAGGAACACCACGCAGGGCGCGTGCCGCCGGGCTGCCTCGAAAAGCTGGTGGATGTTCCGCTCGGACGCCCCGACGTACCGGTCGATCAGGTCGGCGAAGGAAACCGTGATGAACTGCGCGCCGAGCTCGCCGGCGACCGCACGAGCCACGAACGTCTTGCCGCACCCTGGCGGCCCGTAAAGCAGCAGCCCGCCCCGCAGCGACTTGTGATACAGCTTGCGCAGGTCCGGGTTGCGCATCGGGGCGAGGAACGCCGCCTCAAGCCGCGCCTTGACCTCGGTCATCCCCGCGACGTCAGCCAGCGTCAGGCCAGCTCGCTCGGGGGAGTAGGCCTCTGCCTCCTCGATCCCCGCGGAGGCCGACCCGTCGCTGTCGTCGACGAACATCCGCGGCAGCACGTCGCGCAGCTCGTCCTCCGCCTGAGACCAGTCGAAGGAGCTGTTGTCCGGGGGCGTGGGGTCGGGGGACACGGGGTCAGCCTCCGGGTCCGCGGGCTCGGCCAGGCCCGTCCCGAGCGGGGTGCTGTCCGCCACCGTGTCGTCCACTGGCGCTCCCTCGGCGGGAGTACCGTCAACCGGCGCGCCGTCAAGCACCGTCGCGTCGAACGGGGCCGTCGTCGTCAGGTCAGCCCCCGGCCGCGGGCTCGTGAGGAGGCTCACGGCGGCTGCATTCCCGGGATCGCGCTGGAGTACGGCGCCTAGATGCCGGACGGCCTCATCGCGCTGGTCGGCCTGCAGCAGGAGGGTCGCCAGGTGGATTCTGAGCGGCACGTCGTCCGGCAGCGCGGCGACTGCGGCGCGCAAGCTTTCCAGTACGGAGGGTTCGGGTTTCATGCGACTCCGTCCGGTCCGGGGGCGATTGCGGGTGCTGCACATCCACAGTACGAGGTCACTACGCCTGGCGGGTACCTTCCGAGGGGCCTAAGACCCCTGGCAGACATTGTCTGCGGCGGCCGACGCGGCGTTCAGGGTAGAGACGGTGCTAGCAGGCACGGATCCCTTGCGGACGCCCGCCTGGACCTGCGTGAGGTCGGTCAGCAGGCCCTGCAGCGCGGTCTTGACCGAGGCGCTCTGGGCCTGATTCATGGCCGTCGTGAGCTGGCTCACTGCGCTCGACAGGTCGCCGTTCAGGGTTGCCTGCGATCCCTGCGCGTTCAGGTCGCTGATCGCGCGGTTGTAGACCGGCAGGGCATCCGATGAGTACGAGGTGCATCCTGGATCGGCATGATGCAGGTACTTCGGTGCTTCTATCGCCGCGCCTACTCCGATCAGGACGACGACGGCCGCGACGCCTATCACGACGGGTGCCTTGCGGCCGCGCTTGCGCTCGGTGGGCGGAGCCAGCGGTCCGGCGGGCTGCCCGGCCGGGGCGAACGGGGCAGGTCCGCTCGGCCCGCCGAACGCTGGCCTGACCGGCTGGTCGTATCCATCGGCCGCTGAGCCGTACTGGGGGGCCGCTGAGCCGTACTGGGGGAAGGTGCCAGTGCCCGGGTCGCGGAAGGTCCACTCTTCGCCCGGGGGCACGACCAGCTGCATGCCGGTCTGGTAGACGGGCGAGATCTGGTCGCCATCCGGATAAGACCCGCCCTGGTAGTCGGCCTCGCTCGGGAGCCGTACCTGGTCGAACTGGGTGGGCGTCGGGTCGTCCCACTGTTGTGGTGCCTGCATGCCCTGCGCGGGCTCGAAGGGCTGTGGCGTCTCGGGGCGCTGTCCGGGCTCACGGCGCCGCGGCCGGATCGGGGGTGCCTCGGCGTGGAAGGCCGACGGGGCGTCTTCATGGAACTCGGGCTGGAATTCCGCCTGACTGGGGCGCTCCCATGGCTGGGGCCGTGGCAGGTCGCCCGTCCCGCGGAAGTCGGGGGCCTCAAGCGGGCCGCTCAGCGGGTCGTCGCCGAAGGCGGGCGACTGCCTGAGCGGAGGCTCGGGCATGGGCGCCCGTGGCTGGGAGAAGTCCTCGGGTCCCGTGTCGCGTGACAGGCTGCGATTACGGTCAAGCCGGTAGTCACGATCGATGCCTGGCTCGCGCTCGCGCGGCGGAGCCGACGGGTTCTGCGCGGCGAACCAGGACCGCGAATCTTCCGCCTGGGCCGCCGAGCCAGGCTCAGGCGACAGCGAAGCGGGCGGCATCAGGCCACCCTGGTCTTGGGCACCAGTTCCCGCGCGCTGGGGACCACGGCGTTGCGGCAGTCCCATGTCGCCAGGGAACTCGCCACCCTGGGGCGCGCCGCCGCGCTGCGGTAGCCCGGGACCCGGCCCGAAGCCGGGGTCCGGCCACAGTCCGGCGTCCTGCGGGGCACGCGCACCTTGCGGAAGGCCGCCAGCCGCCGGCAGTCCCCCGTCTTGTGGCAGCGCGGGGCCTGGTGGCAACTGCGCGGGGCGGTTGCGGGCCGGGAGCGTCGCGGGGCCCGTCATCCCGGGGGCGATCGGCTGGGGTGGCATCGGCGGAGCCGCCGGCATGGGTGGCATGGGTGGCATGGGCGGCGGCATCATCGGCTGCGGCGGGAACTGCGGTTGCCCGCCAAGGCCCGGGAGCGGAGGGCCGCTGAACGCCGCTGCGGGCGGCATGGGCGGGACCTCCCCCATGGGCGGGGCCAGGGGCATCGGGGAAGGGACCGGCTGCATGGGGGGCAGGGGCATCGCTCCCGGGGGTACCACGCCTGGATTCATCGAACCAGGGGGGAGCAAGGGGCCTGGGGGTAGCGCTCCGGGGGGCATCGGTACCGGTGGCATCGCCCCCGGTGGCAGGGGTGCCTGCGGTAGGGGCGGGGGCGGCCCGTTGAATCCGCCGTGGGCGGGACCGGGGTACGCGCCGCCCGGCTGGCCGACGCCAGGGCCGTGGTACGCGCCGCCGCCAAAGCCGCCCGGCCCATTACCGCCCGGCCCGGCCGGCCCTTGCCCGGGTCCCGGGGGGCCGTAGCGGGAGACGCCCATGGGACGGCGTAGTGCCGGGAGGTTATCGCCCGGTGCGCCTGCCTGCGGCTGGCCATCGCTGCCTGCGGGGTCAGTGGTGCCAAAGGCACCGTCGCCGAAGACGGTGTCGCCACCGGCACCATCGCCGGGCGACTGTGCCCGCATGGGCCGGCGCGCGGGTAGATCTGACGCTTGTGACATAACCGGTCCGTTCCATGACAAGCACGAGATGGCTGCCCCGCGTGTATCACGGGGCGCGGGATGCGGGCAGGCGGTACGAGGGGCGTTTCGCCAAGGTATCTGCCGCTAGCCCGCCCGCACGGGCTAGCGGCGCTGCTCGGTGACCAGGCAGCGGGGTGACGGGGTGCCGCTAGGACGGCGGCCCCCAGGAACGCCGCCAGGAGGGCGTCACATGAAGCCGTTGTAGTCGTTCCGGCTCAGGGACGCGGGGTCGGGCTCACCACGAGGCAGGGAGACGTCACCGGTGACGTCGGCGGCGAGCCTGATCCGGTCCCCGTCGACGAGCCGGACCTCGCTGCCGGGAAGCACGCGGTCGCCATTGACGAACGTGCCGTTTGTCGATCCCTCGTCGCGAATGGAGGCACGGCCACCGTCGTCAACCATGACGGTCGCGTGCCGGCGCGACACGTTGTCGTACTGGCCGAACGCCGCGGCCACCAGTGACTGGGCGGGGTCTCGCCCAAGGATGACCGACGTGCCGGCCGGAACGTCCACGTTCCCGGTCGGGAAGGCGATGCGCAGCACTACCTGGGAAATCCGGCGGCGTCCGCTCGGGCCAGGTAGGGGGTGACGGCACTGGACGCAGACAACGTCGGCCGGATCTTGTACCTGCGCGCCACAGTTAGGGCAATACGGTGCCCTGCCCTCTCCGGGCCGGAGGTACTGCTGAGAGACCGTCGGCGTCGGGATGTCGTCGTCGGGGTACGGTGTGTGCG
>Ga0335072_10007464_pt1 | contig 15909 bp, 5 predicted proteins | sample Lox_Sample_21_FD_206725 | JGI IMG/M metagenome (GOLD analysis project Ga0335072, IMG submission 206725) | Soil microbial communities from Loxahatchee National Wildlife Refuge, Florida, United States - Lox_Sample_2.1 | ecosystem: Environmental > Terrestrial > Soil > Wetlands | place: USA: Florida... | reverse complement strand
GCGATGACCGCGGCGTGGTCGACGCCGTCGAGTGCGGTTAGGGCGGTTTGGATTTCGCCGAGTTCGATGCGGTAGCCGCGGATTTTGACCTGTTCGTCGGCGCGGCCGAAGTAGTGCAGTTGCCCCTCGGCGCCCCAGCGCACCAGATCCCCGGTGCGATACATGCGCGTTCCGGGCGCTCCCGCACCGGCGAACGGGCAGGCCACGAATCGCGCCGCGGTCAGCCCAGGCCGGCGCACGTACCCGACGCCGACACCCCGGCCCGCCACATACAGCTCACCCACCACTCCACGCGGTACCTGCCGCAACGACTCGTCGAGGACGAACAACGCCGCCCCGGGCACCGGCGCACCGATCGGCACCACCCCCGCCCCCGCGGTCAGTGGGGCACTGATCGTGGCGTAGACGGTGGTTTCGGTCGGGCCGTAGCCGTTGATCATCACCCGTCCAGGTGCCCAGCGATCGACCACCTCGGCGGAGCAGGCCTCACCGGCGGCCATCAGCGCGACCGACTCCAACCCCTCGGGGGACAGTGCGGTCAGTGCCGAGGGGGTTTGGCTCAGCGCGGTGACGTGTTCGGCAATCAGTAAGGCGTGCAGGTCTTCTGGTGAGCTCGTCACCTGTTCGGGCACCACCACCAGGCGCCCGCCGTGTAGCAATGCCCCCCAGATTTCCCAGACTGAAAAGTCGAAGGCATAGGAATGGCACTGCGTCCACACTTGTCCCGGTGCCGGTTGCAGGCCGACGTCGAGGGCGTCGAACAGCCGGGTGACGTTGTGGTGGGTGACCGCCACCGCTTTGGGGACACCGGTAGTGCCCGAGGTGTAGATGATGTGGGCGAGGTCGCCGGCCGCCGGCACCGGCAAGCCCGTTGCCGGATAGGTCTGAAGGTGGGGATCGGTGATGTCGATGACGATCGAGTCGCACCCGTCCAACCGCTGGAGCAGCCCGGTGGTGGTGATCGCGGCGATCGGAGCGGCGTCGGTGAGCATGAACTCGATACGGGCCATCGGGACCGCCGGGTCGATCGGGAGGTAGGCTGCCCCGGATTTGAGCACCCCCAAAATCGCCACAATCGCCTCGGCGGATCGTGAAAACAGCAGCGCCACATGTTGTCCCGGGCCTGCCCCGTGAGCGGCCAGCAGGTGTGCCACCCGGTTGGCGGCCTCATCGAGTTCCCGGTACGTCAGTGACCGGCCTTCGCAGGTCACCGCCACCGCCTCGGGCGTGCGGGCGACCTGAGTGGTGAACAGCACGGGAATCGATGCCGGCGCGGGTGCGGGCTGGGTCAGCACCGCCCGGTTGCCGATCGCATCGAGGTGGGTGTGCTCATCGGCGTCGAGCAGATCGATGGACGACACTCGCGCAGTGGGGTCGGCGGTCATGGCAACCAACACCTGCTGCCAACGCCGGATCAGTGCCTCGATGGTGGCTGACTCGAAGACGTCGGTGCGAAATTCCACCGTGCCGGAAATCCCGGCGGGCTCGCCGTCGTCGGTCCAGTGTTCGGACAGCGAAAACGCCAAATCCATACGCGCGGTACGAGTCTCGATCGGCAGCGGGATGACCTGAAGATCACCCAGCGCCAGCACAGTTTCGGGATCGGTGTCCTGTCCGCCGAAGGTCTGCCACGCCAACACCACCTGCACCAGCGGGTGATGGGCCAGCGACCGGGCCGGGTTGAGCCGGTCGACCAGCACCTCGAACGGCACGTCTTGGTGTTCGTAGGCGGCCAGGCTGCGCTGGCGCACCTGGGCCATCACCTCGGCGACGGTGGGATCGCCGGCCAAATCCACCCGCAGCACCAGGGTGTTGACGAAGAATCCGATCAGCTCATTCAGGGCGGGGTCGCCGCGCCCGGCGATCGGGAATCCCACTGCCACCTCGCTGTTGGCACTGAGCTTGGACAGCAACACCGCCAGCGCGGCCTGGACGACCATGAAGCTGGTCGCGTGGTGCTCGCCGGCGACCCGGCGTACCTGCGCCTGCAGCTGTGCGGGCCAGTCCACGGCCACATTGGCCCCCAGCTGGTCAGCCACCAGCGGGTAGGGGCGATCGGTGGGCAGCTGCAGCAGTTCGGGCATTTCGGCCAGGGTGGCTTCCCAGTAGGCCAGTTGGGCGGCTATACGACTGTCCGGATCCTGCAGATCACCGAATTGTTCGCGCTGCCATAGCGTGTAGTCGACATATTGCGCCGCCAGCGGCGCCCATTCCGGAGACCGACCCGCGCACCGGCTGGCGTATGCGACCCCCAGATCACGGGTCAGCGGGGTCATCGACCAGCCGTCGGCGGCGATATGGTGCACCGCGGCCACCAGCACGTGTTCATCGTCGGCAACCCGGAAAAGCGTTGCGCGCAACGGGATTTCGGTGGCCAGTTCAAATGTGTAGCGTGCCGTTTCCTCGATGGCCTCATGCAGCCGGCTTGCCGGCCAGGCGGCGGCATCAATGACCTGCCAGCCGAAATCCGCTCGCTCAGCAGGAACAACCACCTGCTGGGGGACGCCGTCGGGCGCCACAAACAGTGTGCGCAGGCTTTCATGGCGGCCCACCAGATCGGCCAGTGCTGCACCCAACGTGTCTGCATCCAGGTCCCCGCTCAGCTGCAACGCCACCGCCATGTTGTAGACGGGGGAGGGCCCCTGCAACTGGTCGATAAACCACAACCGGCTCTGCGCATACGACAGCGGAACCACCGCGGGTCGCTCACCTGCCACCAACGGCTGAAGCCCGCCCCCCTCCCCGATTCGAGGCGCCAACTGCGCAACCGTGGGCGCCTCGAATACGGTGCGCACCCCGAGGTGTGCATCCAGGCCGCTGTTGATCGCGGCGATCAGGCGCATCGCCGAAATGCTGTCGCCGCCTAAGTCGAAGAAGGAGTCGTCGATTCCGACGCGGTCGAGTCCGAGGATTTGGGCGTAGATGCCGGCCAGGATGTCCTCGATCGCGGTGGTCGGGGCGCGGAAACGATCGGCGTCCAGATATTCGGGTGCCGGCAGGGCGCGGGTGTCGAGTTTGCCGTTGACGGTGAGCGGCATCGTGTCGAGGACGACTACCACGGCGGGCACCATGTATGGCGGTAACCGGTCGGCCAGCTCCGCACGCGCCGTGGCCGGCTCTGCTGTCCCGGTGACATAGCCGACCAGACGCTTTTCGCCGGGGTGGTCCTCGCGGGCGATGACCGCCGCCTGCTCAACTCCGTCCAGCCCGGCCAGTGCCGCCTGAACTTCACCGAGTTCGATGCGGTAGCCACGGATTTTGACCTGTTCGTCGCGGCGCCCGAGATATTGCAGCTGCCCATCGGGGCCCCACCGCACCAGATCGCCGGTGCGATACATCCGCGTCCCGGGTGGCCCGAACGGACAGGCGACAAATCGCGACGCGCTCAATCCGGCCAACCGCCAATATCCAACGCTCACACCACGGCCGGCGACATACAACTCGCCGACCACACCGACCGGTACCGGGCGTAACCATCCGTCGACGACGAACAACGCCGCCCCCGGCACCGGCGCGCCGATTGGCGGCGCACCGGTTGTCAGCGGTGCACTTCTGGACGCACACACCGTGGTTTCGGTCGGGCCGTAGCCGTTGATCATGACCCGTCCCGGCGCCCACCGATCCACGATCTCGGCGGTGCAGGCCTCACCGGCCACCAGTAGCGCAACCGATCCCAAACCCTCGGGCGAAAGCGCCACCACCGCTGAGGGAGTTTGGCTCAACATGCTGACCTGTTCGCCGATCAGCAAAGCGTGGAAGTCCTCCGGTGAGCCCGCCACCGACTCGGGCACCACCACCAGCCGCCCGCCGAACAGCAGCGCACTGAAGACCTCTTCAACCGAGGCGTCGAAGGCCAACGAATGCCACTGTGCCCACACGTGTCCCGGCAGGTGCGAGTACAGCGACTCCAGCAGCTGCGTCACGTTGTGGTGGGTGACCGCCACGCCTTTCGGGACACCGGTCGTGCCCGAGGTGTAGATGAGGTAGGCGATGTCATCGGGGGCCGGTGCCGGTAATGCGGTGCTGGGTTGGGTCGCAATGCGGGGGTCGTCGACATCGATGACCACGACCTCGCACCCGTCCAGCCGGGCCCGTAGGCCGGCCGTGGTCACCACGGCGATCGGGGCGGCGTCGGCGAGCATGAACTCGATCCGCACCGGCGGCACCGCCGGATCGATCGGCAGATAGGCCGCCCCCGTTTTGAGGACCGCCAGCATCGCCACAATCGCCTCGGCCGATCGCGAAAACAGCAGCGCCACAAATTGTCCCGGGCCTGCCCCGTGGGCGGCCAGCAGGTGCGCCAACCGGTTGGCGGCCTCATCGAGTTCGCAGTAGGTCGTGGACCGGTCCGCACAGCTGATCGCCACCGCCTCCGGGATGCGCGCCACCTGCGTGTCGAACAACGCCGGAATCGACGCCGGTGTGGATGCGGGCCGGGCCAGCACCACGCGGTTACCCCACTCATCCAGGCCGGTGTGCTCGGCGGCATCAAGCACGTCCATCGACGAGAGCCGCCGCGCCGGATCGACGGTCATCGCCTCCAACACCCGCGTTAACCGTCGCGCCAAATCGATGACGTCAAAACTCGAAAAGGGTTGCCCAGCACCCTCTGTGCCGAACAAAAGCTGATCACCGAGGCCGGAAAAGAACAGCCCGAAGCCAGCGACGAGGCCAGAATTGGTATACGAGGCCGATGCGGGGACGCCACCGAAGTCCAGGGTGAATACCGACGGAAGGAAATTGACGCTCACCCTGTGAGCGGCCTGCGCCGTGGAGCCGAGGCGGACTTTGCGCTCCAGGGCTTGTACCGGAAATCTTTGGTGCTGCAGCGCTTCCCGTATCCGCGCGTTAACATGCTGACAAAAATCGGCGACCGTTGACTTCGGTGAGACTCTCATCACCAGCGGAACGACCCCGGCAACCATCCCGGGAAATGTCCTGGACTCCAGACTGACTCGCCTGCTGACCGGGAAGTCGAGTACTACCTCTGGGCCCTCGGCAAACCACCCCCTCACCAACAGCGCGCACGCCGCGGTGATGACCGATGACTGAGGCATGTTCTGAAGTTCTGCCAATTCTTGAACTCGGCGAAGGACCACCGGGTCCAGCCGCACCGGCGCAGAAGCACGATGCTGGTCAGGCTGTCCCGCGGCCTCCAGAAGTCCATGATCAGATCCGGAATCCGATGGAAGGTTTTCAGTCCAATAGGCCTGATCTTCTGAATAGTCGTTTGACGCTTCGTATTTCGACTCGCTGCTGATCAGGTCCTCGAGCGAGCCGAAGAGGGCGGGCGGCATGGGCGCGCCGGAGACAATCGCCGAGTAAATCGTCGCAATACGGAGGCCGACCAGGGCAATGCCGGACGCATCTATGACTATGTGGTGGCAGCAGGTGAACCAATAGAACTCATTGAGCCCGGTCTGAAACAGTGCGAATTTGAACAGCGGATCGGTGAACGCCATTGGGGTGCGTTGGATCGACGATGCTATCTCATGGGCTTCCTGCACGGGATGGGGCGAGCCGGTCAGGTCGTGAAAGGCAAGCTTGACACCCGGGTGATCGATCGCCCTCTGGAAAACCTGGCCATCGGCTTCGAAGAAAGCCGCCCTGACCGGTTCGGCCTCTTGCATTACCCGGCGGATCGCCCACTCGAGGGGATCACGTTCTACCGGGCCCTCGATCTTCACGAAGAGGCCGACCTGCCACTCCGTACCAACGCGACCAGTTTCCTGCGCAAGCCAGATATCCAGCTGTCCGCGCGTTAGCGGAAGTGCTCGGTCGCCAGGCTCCATCGGACCGCCCTCGATGTCAGGCGGCTTCCGCGGACGCCAGCTTTTCGCACAGCAGTCCCGCCAAACCGCGAATGGTAATGGTGGTGATGTCGGTGGACGCGATGCGTATCCCCGTTTCGGTCTCGATGCGGGTACGCAGTTCGAGGGCGCCCAGCGAGTCGACGCCGTATCCGGAGAGCGGCTGGTCGGGATCCACGCTGCGACGCAGAATCAGGCTCACCTGGTCGGAGATCAGCCGCCGCAGCCGGGAGGGCCACTCGTCCGGGGGCAGCTCGTCCAGCTCGGCACGCAGTTTACTTGTGCCCGTCGGGTTTTGCCCGGTGGAGCGGAACACTTCGGCGAAGGGGCTGTGCTGGGCGAAAGCGGTCAACCACGGGGTGCCCATGATCGGCGCGTAGCCGGTGTAGGCGCGGTCGTGGCGCAGCAGCGCTTCGAACGCGTAAGCACCCTCGTCGGGGGCGATGGCAACGCCGGCGCCCTCCGCAAAGGCGGTCGCGCGGCCGATCTGGGCCCAGGCGCCCCAGGCGATCGCGGTGGCCGCCAGGCCCTGAGCGCGTCGCCACAGGGTGAAGGCGTCCACCCAGCTGTTGGCCGCGGCGTAGGCACCCTGACCGGGCGAGCCCACCAGCGCGGCCGCCGACGAGAACGAGCAGAACCAGTCCAACGGCTGCCCGACGGCGGCCGCGTGCAAGTTCCACGCACCGTGAACCTTTGGCGCCCAGTCACGCTCGACGAGATCGTCGGTGATATTGCCCAACGTGGCATCCTCGACCACCGCCGCGGCATGCAGCACACCGCGCACCGGCAGCCCGGTGGCGGTGGCCGTCGCGACCAACCGCCGAGCCGTATCGGCCTCGGCGATGTTGCCGCACTCCACCACGACGTCGGCGCCGGTCGCGCGGATCCGCTCGATCGCCTCGAGCGCCTCGGGTGTGGGCTGCGAGCGCGAGGACAACACGATACGTCCGCAGCCGGCCCCGGAACCGGGAGAAGCCATCTGCTCGGCCAAAAACAGTCCCAGGCCCCCCAGCCCGCCAGTGATCAGATAGGCGCCGTCGCGGCGGAAAACCCGCCTCCGCTCTGGGGGCACCGCGACGCGGCTGCGCCCTGTCCGCGGGATGTCGAGCACCAGCTTGCCGGTGTGCTGGGCCGCGCTCATCACCCGGATCGCGGTGGCGGCGTCGGCCAGCGGGTAATGGGTGCACTCCGGTGCCGGCAGAACGCCGTCCGCGACGAGCTGGTACACCGTGGTCAACAGGTGCCGGACGGTTTCCGGGTCGCTGAGGGTCAGCAACGCCAGATCGAGGGCGTAGAAGGCGAGGTTGCGCCGGAACGGCAAGAGCCCCAGCCGGGTATCGCCGTAGATGTCGCGTTTGCCGATCTCGATGAAACGTCCACCGATCGCCAGTAGGTCGAGGCCGGCGCGCTGTGCCGCACCGGTCAGGCAGTTGAGCAGGATGTCGACGCCGTATCCGTCGGTGTCGCGGCGGATCAGGTCGGCGAACTCGGTGCTGCGCGAGTCGTACACGTGCTCGATGCCCATGTCGCGCAACAATTGTCGGCGCTGCTCGCTGCCGGCCGTCGCGAAAATCTCGGCGCCCGCGGCGCGGGCGATGGCGATGGCCGCCTGTCCCACACCCCCGGTCGCGGAATGGATCAACACCCGGTTGCCGGCCTTGATCCGGGCGAGGTGGTGCAGGCCGTACCAGGCGGTCGCGTGCGGGGTCGGCATCGCGGCAGCCAGGTCATCCGGCAATCCCGGCGGCAGCGTGACGGCGAGGTTGGCATCACAGGTGACGAACGTTCCCCAACAACCCTTTGCGGTCAGACCGCCGACATGGTCGCCGACCCGGTGGTCGGTCACGTCGGGCCCGACCGCGGTCACCACCCCGGCGAAATCGGTGCCGATCTGTTGCTGCCGCCCTTCGAAGCTGGGGTAGCGGCCGAACGCAATGAGCACGTCGGCGAAGTTGATGGCCGATGCGCTGACCGCGACCTCGATCTGTCCTGGCCCCGGCGGAACCCGTTCGCACGCAACAAGTTCCACCGATTCCAGATCGCCGGGTGTACGGATCTGCAGGCGCATACCGTCGTGTTCATGGTCCAACACGGCGGTACGCCGCTCCTCGGGGCGCAGCGGAGTGGGGCACAACCGCGCCACATACCACTGCCCGTTTCGCCAGGCGGTCTCGTCCTCCTCCGACCCGCCGAGCAGTTGCCGCGCCAGCTGGCCGGCGTCGGTGTCATCGTCCACGTCGATTTGGGTGGCCCGCAAGTGCAAGTGCTCGGTGCCGATCACCCGCACCAACCCCCGCAGCCCGCCCTGCTCCAAATTGGGCCGGTCACCGGCCAGCACGCTCTGGGCGTTGCGGGTCATCACGTAGATACGAGGCGGCTGGCCGGGGATCTCGGGGAACTCACGGGTGATATGCACCAGATGCTGCACATACTCGCGGCCCAGCAGTGGGGACTGATCGTCGGCGTGGCCGTTTTTCGGTCCGGTGACAATCACCACCCCGCTGAATCCGCCGGCACGCAGATGATTTCGAAGTTGTTCGCCGTTGGAAGGATCCTTGTCGGACAGTGGCCAGCACATGCTGGTGCATTGCGCACCAAGGTTTTTCAGCGCGTCGCTCAACGTGGTGGCCACCACATCCGAGGTCGCGGTGGTGCTGATCAACAGCCAATTCCCGGCATCGGTGTATTGGAGCTCGGGCAGTTCACGCTGCCGCCATTCGATGGTCAGCAGCCGCTCGCCCAAGAGCCGATCGTGCCGGGCGCTCTCGGAGGCGCTGGTGCCCAAGCGCAGCCCCTGCACGCTGAGCAGGACCGCCCCGTGCTCATCGAGCAGCTCGAGGTCGGCCTCGACCCCGGAGGTATCGGCTTTGGTCAGCCGGGTGTAGCAGTAGTGGGCGTCGCGGGCCGCGGCATAGGAGCGCAGTCGACGGATACCCAACGGCAACCCCAGCACATCCTCACCCAGAGCCTGGACCTCCGGGTGCGCCGCAACGGACTGAAAACATCCATCGAGCAGCGCCGGGTGCACCCCGTAGGCACCTTGTTGAGATCGGATTTGGCGGGGGAGGGCGACCTCGGCAAGCACGCTTAGTTGCCCGGTGTGCACCACGCCCAGACCGGTGAACGCCGGACCGTACTGAACACCACGCTGGTTCAGGCGCTGGCGCACCTCGGCGCCATCCTCGCGATGCGGATGCGTGTCAACTAGGGCGGATGTTTCGTATGCGGGTGGCTGCTCGTCGTCGGCGGCATGCAGGACCGCGCTGGCGTGCCGTACCTGTTCGCCGCCCTGACTTGTTTCGACCGCGAAGTCGGCGACGGCCGGCGAGGCCACCGCCGCCGCGGTACCGATCGTGGTTTGGTCGTCGAGCAGCAGCGCCTGCTCGAAGCGCAGGTCGCGGACCTCACCCGCCTCGCCCAGCACAGTGCGCGCGGCCGCCAGCGCCATCTCGCAGTACGCGGCCCCGGGAAGCACAGCCACGTTGCCGATCTGGTGATCGCCGAGCCAGGACTGGGCGCCGGTGCCGACGTCGGCCTGCCACACGTGGCGCTCCGGCTCCTCTTGCAGGTGGACATGCGCGCCCAGCAGCGGATGTACCGAAACGGTGGAACCACCACGTGCTGGGGATTCCTGACCGTTGCGGCTCAACCACAACCGGCGGTGCGTCCAGGTCGGCAGCGGCGCGTCCACCAGCCGTCCATTCGGACAGAGCACCGAGAAGTCGACCGCGGCCCCCGCACTGTGCAAATCCGCGACAAAGCCGCGCAGCCCGTGCGGCAGTTCCTGGTCGCGGCGCATACCGGTCAAAGTGGCCACCGACATGTCGAGGTTGGCGGCGGTCTGCTCGACCGCGTGGGTCAGCAGCGGGTGGGGTGCCAGCTCGGCGAAGACCCGGTAGCCGTCCTCCAAAGCGGCCCGTACCGCCGGGGCGAACCGCACCATGTTGCGCAGATTGTCGACCCAATACCCGGCATCGCATACCGGCGCCTCGTGCGGGTCATACAGGGTCGCCGAGTAGAAGGGAACTTCCGGTGTCATCGGGTGCAGCTCTGCCAGTGCGTCGGTCAGTTCGTCGAGGATCGGATCGACTTGCGGGGAGTGCGAGGCGACGTCGACGGCGATCTCGCGGGCCATCACCTCACGCTGCTCCCAGCCCGCGACCAGATCGCGAACCGTCTGGGTGGCACCGCCGATCACCGTGGACTGCGGTGAGGCCACCACGGCCACCACGACATCGTTGACGCCGCGGGCCCTCAGCTCCGAAAGCACTTGCTGGGCAGGCAATTCCACCGATGCCATGGCACCGCAACCGGCGATCTTCGACATCAGCCGCGAGCGGCGGCAGATGACACGGGCGCCGTCTTCCAACGACAGCGCACCGGCGACCACGGCCGCCGCGACCTCGCCCAGGGAATGCCCGATCACCGCGCCCGGACGCACGCCGTAGGCCTTCATGGTGGCCGCCAGGGCGACCTGCATGGTGAACAGCGTCGGCTGGATCCGGTCGATCCCGGTGACGATCTGCGGCGCGGTCATCGCCTCGGTCAGCGAGAAGCCGGACTCGCGCGCGATCATTGGCTCAGCCGCCGCGACGGTGGCGGCAAACACCGGTTCGGTCGCCAGCAGCTGCGCCCCCATGTGGGCCCATTGCGAACCCTGCCCGGAGAACACCCACACCGGGCCCCGGTCGTCCCGGCCGACCGCGGCCTCATACGGAGTATCGCCGTCGGCAACCTCCCGCAAAGCGGCGGTGAGCTGTGGTCGGCCGCCGGCAAAGGCGGCGGTGCGAATTGGGCGGTGTGCACGGCGGCGCGACAGGGTGTAGGCCAGATCCGGCAACGCCACATCGTCATGTGCTTGCACCCAGTCGGCCAGCCTCCCGGCGGAGCGGCGCAGTTCGTCAGCCGAGGTGGACGACAGTACGAACAGCAGCGGTGCCGCTGTCGACGCTGAAATGTCCTCGGGCGCAGCAACTTCGTGGGCCCGTTCTGGTGCTTGTTCGACGATGGCATGGACGTTGGTTCCCGACAGTCCGTATGACGACACCGCCGCCCGCCGGGGCGCGTGGCCGTTGCTGGGCCACGGGGTAAGCTCTTGTGGCACAAAAAGTTTGGTGTCTATGCTGGCCATCTCATCGGGCAGCCGGTCGAAGTGCAGATTCTGCGGAACCACACCGTGCTGCAGGGCCAGGATCGCCTTCATCAGCCCCAGCGCTCCGGAGGCCGATTGGGCATGCCCGAAATTGGTTTTCAGGGTGGCCAACGCGCAGGGGCCGTCGATACCGTAAACCTTGGCCAGGCTTGCATATTCGATCGGGTCGCCCACCGGGGTGCCGGGGCCGTGCGCCTCGACCATGCCGACGCTGTTGGGGTCGACCCCGGCGGCGGCCAAGGCCGCCCGATACGCCGCGGTCTGCGCCGTGACCGAGGGTGTGGCGATGTTCACGGTATGGCCGTCTTGGTTGGCGGCAGTGCCGCGGATCACGGCCAGGATCCGGTCACCGTCGCGCAGCGCGGCGGGCAAACGCTTGAGCAACACCACGACGCAGCCTTCGGAGGACACGAACCCGTCCGCCGCCACGTCGAAGGCATGACACCGCCCGGTGGCGGAGAGCATGCCCTCGGCCGACCCCGCGACAAACTTGCGCGGATCCAGCATCACGGAGGCGCCACCCGCCAGGGCAAGGTCGCTTTCACCGTCGATCAGGCTCCGACAGGCCAGGTGGACCGCGGTCAGGCCGGACGAACATGCGGTGTCCACGGTGACCGCGGGGCCGTGGACACCCAGCGCGTAAGCGATCCGCCCGGAAGCCAAGCTGAAGCTGTTGCCGGTAAAGCCGTACGGCCCCTCGACGGCGTGCGCGTCGGCGGCCAGCAGCTGGTAGTCGCCGTGCGTCAAGCCCACGAACACCCCGGTCAGCGAGTCGTCCGTGGCCTCCCGGGTCAGACCCGCATGCTCGACGGCCTCCCAGGAGGTTTCCAGCAGTAGGCGGTGCTGCGGGTCGATCGCGATGGCCTCACGCTCGTTGATCCCGAAGAACTCGGAGTCGAAGCCGGCGACGTCGTCGAGAAATGCGCCCCACTTCGACACCGACCGGCCCGGCACCCCGGGCTGGGGGTCGTAGTACTCGTCGGCGTCCCACCGGTCGGGCGGAACCTCGGTGACGAGGTCGTCGCCGCGCACCAAGGATTCCCACAATCGCTCGGGAGAGTCGATGCCCCCGGGAAGTCGGCAGGCCATGCCGACAACGGCAATGGAAGTGACGCCTGCTTTATCCACAGCTGCTCACCGCCTTCTCGTCCGGTGGGTTGTGTAAGCGTGTTTGCATTCGATTTTCTTGTTGGGAGGGCCTGGCCCAGCAAACGCAACTTAGGCCGCTGGCAACGCGGTCGAAATGTCGGATGTTGGACGCCATAATGACGCCGATTTCAATTGGTCCAGCACACTGCAGATAGCCACAATCCAACGGCTTACCAGCGCAAATGCGTAATGCGTCGACGGCTGTGCGGCGGCAGCATGAGACCCGGCCGTATTCGTCGGGCCTGTTCTGCGGGAGCGCAAATTTGAGCAGCTGCCCAGTCAACGGTATCGGCGCGGGTTGGCGCGATGATGCTAGCTCAGGTGCTTGCCGCACGGGACGCTGCGAGCAGCTCGGGTGATCGCGGGCCCGCTCGACATCCGGGTATTCAATCGTCTTTTGGAAAACTGGTCCGTCCGTCTCAAAAAAATCGGCGGCGAGTGATTTAGCCTCCCGAAGAACTTTGCTGACTGCCCGCTCAAGCAAATAGGAATCGACCGTTTCCCTGATTTCCTTGAATTGGCCGATCTGCCCCTCCGGACCGGTGCGACTCGGTTCCTCCGCGAGCCGTACAGCTAATCGCGGTTGCGTCATCGGAAGTACTCGGCCGTCAAGTTGCATCCGACCGTCCCCACTCAAAACGCTTATGTATTAAACGCTCGGCCCGGTGCTGGCCTCCTGGGAATACCCGCCGACTGTAAATACGCCGAATTTCATTCGATTTAGTCGAAATACCCGGGGCGGGCACCACGAATCGCCGGCCAGTCGGCCGCAACGTCGGCGACGGTGACCCACAGGTTGTCGTCGTGCACCGGTCAATGCTCATCGATTGCTCCCGACACGCGTAGTCGACATGAGTCGAACAAACGATAGTGGACGCCAACAGGGTCGCTCCACAGTTTTGGCAAAGTTCATAATGTTAGCTACGCGTTAGCTCGGATTTTCCGTGCGACCCGGCTGAGGGGGTCGGGGCGAGTTGTGTGGCTGCGCGTGAGGTCGAGTGCGGCGTTGCCTGACGGGGGCCCCGCGGTTCATCCCGATGGGCGCGGTCAACAGCTTCGTCGGACGCACGGTATGGCCGACGGGGTGGTTTGCAAGTTTGCGCGCCATGGTCACCACCCCTTTGATCGGACCCGCTGGACGAGCAACAACGGCCGCAGGTCACCCCTTATGCGCCGAGCTGTCCATTTCGCTGGGCTTGACGCTAGTGGCGAGCGATCGAGGGGGAATCAGGTGTTTCCCTACACTTTTGGTGCCATCGCGTGCGTCGGGGATGCGCAGCGGCCGGCGCACCGCCCCGCGCGTTTCGTGGCGGGTCCGATCTGGTCGCGCACCCGCGATCCCGTTTGCGCGAGGATGAGAACAACGGGGTCAGCGCGCCTGGCCCTGGGAGGCGAGGAAGCCCGCGACACCGCGAACCAGCGCGTCGGCGTATTTCTGTCGGCCTTCGGGCGACTCCAACAGCGCCGAATCCGCGGGGTTCTTCATGTTGCCGCACTCGACCAGGATCGACGGATACTGCGCCAGGTTCAGTCCGGTGAGATCCGAGCGGCCATACAGCCCGTCCTGGCCGATGTAATTAGCAGGCGGAATGCCCGAGGCCTGCAATTGGTCGCGCATGATTCGGGCGTACTGCACCGAGGGTCCGGCCTGCACCGGGTTGAGCGGTGGGGCCGAATAGTTGACGTGAAATCCCCGGCCCGACGGTGGGCCGCCGTCGGCGTGGATGCTCAGGATTGCGTTCGGGTGCATCGCGTTAGCCATGTTGGCGCGTGCGTCAACACACGGTCCCAGGCCCGTGTCGTTACTGCGGGACATGGCGGTCCGGACGCCCAGCGCGTTCAACGCGGCGCGAACCCGCAGCGCGGTGTCCCAGGTGAAGGTGTGCTCCATGTACCCGGTGTTGGTCGACGTCCCGCTGGTCTGGCAGTCCTTGCTGCCGCCGCGGCCGGTAGGCACCTGACGCGTGATGGAAGCGTCATTCGAACCGTTGTGGCCGGGATCGATGAACACGACCATGCCGGCGATATTGGAAGGGGTCGCGGTCGCGGTCGGGATGATCAGTGTCGACGAAGCAACCAACACGCCGACCACCATTTTGATACCGACACGCCTGCTCACTGGTTGGTCCACGGCGCAAAGGTAACGTCGCGCGGTCTAGGCTGGGTGTTCCGAATCGCCCGATATCCACAGGCGAAACCAACTCGAGACCAAGATGCGAGGGGATTGTCATGCAACCAGGAGGCGACATGTCGGCGCTGCTGGCCCAGGCGCAGCAGATGCAGCAAAAGCTACTGGAAGCTCAGCAGCGGCTCGCGAACACCGAGGTGCACGGTCAAGCCGGTGGCGGTCTGGTCGAGGTAGTCGTCAAAGGCAGCGGCGAGGTGGTCGCGGTGAAGATCGATCCCCAGGTCGTCGACCCCGAGGACGTCGAGACGTTGCAGGACTTGATCGTCGGCGCCATGGCCGACGCGTCCAAGCAAGTCACCAGGATGGCGCAGGAGCAATTGGGGTCGCTGGCCAGTGGCCTGGGTGGCGCTCCGGGCCAACCGCCGGCGTCACCGACTCAAATACCGGGGCTCTGACTTTTCTACCATCATGTTCGAGGGACCCGTCCAGGATTTGATCGACGAGCTCGGCAAGCTGCCGGGTATCGGACCCAAGAGCGCCCAGCGAATCGCCTTCCACCTGCTGTCCGTCGAGCCCGCTGATATCGACCGGCTGACCGCCGTGCTGGCGAAGGTCCGCGACGGCGTGCGGTTTTGTGCGGTGTGCGGCAACGTCTCCGACGACGAACGGTGTCGGATCTGCGCCGATCCGCGCCGGGACGGCTCGCAGGTGTGCGTCGTCGAGGAGCCGAAGGATGTCCAGGCCGTCGAGCGCACCCGCGAATTCCGCGGCCGCTACCACGTTTTGGGCGGTGCGCTTGATCCGCTGTCCGGCGTCGGTCCCGATCAGCTGCGGATCCGCGAGCTGTTGAGCCGTATCGGTGAACGGGTCGACGGTGTCGACATCACCGAGGTGATCATCGCCACCGACCCAAATACCGAGGGCGAGGCGACCGCCACCTACCTGGTGCGGATGCTGCGCGACATCCCCGGCCTGACCGTGACGAGGATCGCGTCCGGGCTGCCGATGGGCGGCGACTTGGAGTTCGCCGACGAGCTGACACTGGGCCGCGCGCTGACCGGCCGCCGGGCCATGGTCTGACGCTGCCGCACGGTGTCGTGCACGCATAGTTAATTAATTGATCACTCCGAGTACTGAAATATGGAAACAAACGTCCCTCTTGTATGTTTTCGCGGCATTTGTCAGTATTAGGGCATGGTGCGTGCACAAACCCTGGCCCGCGAGCTTCCTCCGGTGTTGCGCCAGCTCGCGGTCCATCCGGTACGAGTGGTCCGGGCGCTGCCCGGTGAATGGCGGCAGAGGGGCGGCTGGCGCGGCCAGTCCCCGTCTCCGTGGACCGAGGCGGACTTCGACGATAACTGGTATGCGCACCTGCACGACCTGATCGGCGCCCCCTGGCCGTGCCCGGAAGCGCAGCGCGCCCAGGCCCTGCTGACCGACATCGGCGCAATGCTGGTCGCGCGCGGGTTGGGCACGGGCCGCCATACCTACGGCTGGTACAGCGACGCTGACATCGAGCTGTGCAGCGCGATCTGGTGCGCCACGCGCCATCTCCAGCCCGACGTGGTGATCGAAACCGGCGTGGCCCACGGCGTCAGCAGCCGAATCGCGCTGGAGGCGCTGGCAGCCAATGACCGCGGGCACTTGTGGAGCATCGACCTGCCGCATCC
>Ga0335072_10007463_pt1 | contig 15909 bp, 14 predicted proteins | sample Lox_Sample_21_FD_206725 | JGI IMG/M metagenome (GOLD analysis project Ga0335072, IMG submission 206725) | Soil microbial communities from Loxahatchee National Wildlife Refuge, Florida, United States - Lox_Sample_2.1 | ecosystem: Environmental > Terrestrial > Soil > Wetlands | place: USA... | reverse complement strand
CGCTGATCTCGCCGCGCCCGCCGGTGATCGGCTCGCGGATCACCGGGGCGCTGATGATCTTGCCGTCCAGCACGATGGCGAAGCGGTGATTGACGTTGGCCCGGGTGATGTCGGCGAAGCGCCGGGCACCGACCGAGTTGAAGGCGAAGTTCACGATCCACTCGCCGGTCTGCGGATTGGTGCCGGCGCGGGCGTCGGTCAGGTCGCCGCCATCGACATCGACGCGGCGGCGGATGGCGAGCTTCTCATTCGGGTTGTCCTGCATCGGCAGGTATTCGTCGCCGAGCGGCGGCGGGCCGCTGCCGGCCGGAGGCGCCGTCTCGTCCACCAGCTGGAACGTCATGTGGGCGGTCTTGCCGAGCAACTGCTTGATACGGTCCGGATCGCCGATGCCGGGCAGCTGGACCACGATGCGGTTGTTGCCCTGCTGGGTGATCTCGGGATCGACCACCCCGGTCTCGTCGATACGGCGGCGGACGATCTCGATCGATTGCTGCACCGCGGATTGCGCCCGGGCGTTGAGTGCCACCGGCGAGAGGGTCAGCGTGATGGTGCCGGGCGTCGGGCTGATGATGTCCAGGTCGGGCACGTTGGTCGGGCCTTCCGGCGCGATCAGCGGCTTCAGCGCCGCGAGCGCCGCGCCGGTCTGGCCGGGATTGCGCAACTCCAGCAGGATGCGGTTCTGATCGGGCTGCGCCTGCAGGGTGCGGTAGAAGATCTCGCCGGGACGCAGCGCCTGGCGGACGCCATCGAGCAATCCCGCCAGCCGTTCCTTGATCACCGCGCCCATGTCGACCTGCATCAGCAGGTAGGAGCCGCCGCGCAGGTCCAGCCCGAGATGCACGGTGCGCCACGGCAGCCAGGGCACCGGGTCCGGCACCAGGTTGGGCACGCCCAGCAGGGCGCCGAGTATGCACAGGCCCAGGATCACCATAATCTTGAGGCGGCTGAAGTACATCATTGGTCGGTCAACCGGACTCCGGGCAGGCTGGGCGGCCGGAGCCTATGCGCTGCCGGTCCGGCACTGTCCAGGGGGAAGGCGAGGTTGGACGCACGGCATTGCCGCCCTACGTGCTCTTGTGCGAGCCAGGTGGCCGAAATTGGCAGTAAGGGCTTGTTCGAAAACAATCGAATCGGTTGCATGGTCGAACAAGCTCGAAGCCTTTGTTTGATCGGCAGCTTTGTCGGCGTGCTGACGCACTTATCTGCCGACGCTGCCTAAGCCGGCCCGGCGATAGACTGGTCACAACATCCCATGCCCCGGGGGATAGACACGATGGCGTTCCGAAAACGTAGGGCGTCACTCCGTTGTGGGCGGCATGCTGCAAATCATCACGGACGACAAGGTTGGCGATGTCGCGAGCATCGCAGGCGTGCTCATTTCGCTGGTTGGCTTCGCAATCACCATTGTGGGCGTGGTGCGATCGAAGGCCGCTGCTGACAGGGCCGAGGTGCCGCCAAGGCTGCCCGAGACAGCATTCGCCTCTTCGATACGGTGATGGACTTCACGGCGGCGATATCGAGGCTGGAAGAACTGAAGCTCGCTCATCGCTCCGGTCAATGGGCGGTGTTGCCTGATCGCTACGCCGCAGTCCGCAAATTGCTCATCACAATACGTACCTCCAATTCAGATCTCACGGCAAAACAGCAAACCGCGATTCAACAGGCGCTGGCGAATTTACGATCGTACGAAACCAGCGTTGAGAAAGGTCTTGTGTCTGATTGGGGGGCCGCCCAATCCTGCGAGGTTGAATGCAACCCTGCCAGCCGACATCGATGAACTCATTGGCATCCCGGGCGAAATCAGGATGACAGGTACCGGAGGCGGGTAATGGCAAGATCGGATCAGATGGACAAGCAGCGGAAGCTGGTTGATGTTCTCTATCAAAGAACAAAAGATGGGCTTTTGGACTGGAAGCTCACCCCTGTGTCGGAAAGGTATCAGGTTTCCTTTGCAAACTACAGTATCCAGATCGGCGAGAGGGAGAATGATTACGTCATTTATCTCGTTGACAACGAAGGGGACGTCGCTGACGAATTCTCGGATGATGACCTCGGGTCGGGCGGCTACTACAGTCATATGAAAGAAATGCATGGCCTCGCGCGGCGGCAGGCGCGCGGCGTGGATAACCTCCTTAATGCAATCCTGAGTGAGCTTGAGCATCCAGCTCAAGGATAGCAGTACGTTGGCAAGCGGCAGCTGTCCCCACGGTTCCACTGGTCGCTCGGCCTGTCGGCGGACAGGCCCGAACCACACTTGCGTCTCGTCGTGCAAGCCTCTTTCGGTAGCGTGCCGGCGGGGTCAAGCCCTGCCATGATGACCAGGCACCCTATTCCCGCATCGCGCGGGCATGCTTCGCCGCGGGGCGATCCCAGCACGCCTTCAGCCAGGCGGTGACGCGAGGCCAGCGTGCCAGGTCGAGAGTCAGGCCGCGATACAGCGCGGCGGCTACGTTCAGGTCCGCGATGCTGAAGGCATCACCGACCAGCCAGCCGGACCGACCCAGCGCACCCTCCAGCACATCCAGCGCAGGCACCATTTCCGCCCAGGCCGCCTCCGCGACCTCCGGCTTCCGCTCAGCGGGCGGCAGCACCGCGCTGTGGTTGGCGTAGTTGACGATCTGCCGGTCCAGGCGGTCGGTTTCCCACAGGCTCCACTGCCAGCACAGCGCTTCATCGCGCGGATCGGCGGGGTAGAGCGGGCTGCCGTGCCGCTTCGCCAGATACAGGTTGATCGCCATCGATTCCGACAGCACGAAGCCGTCTTCCTCGATCGTGGGCACGCGGCCGTTGGGGTTCAGTGCCAGGTATTCCGGCGTCTTCGTTCCGGGGGAGCGCGGCAGCAGGTCGTCGTGCCGGTACGGCAGCCCCAGCTCGGCGACCATCCACAGGGTACGCAACGCGCGCGATCGCGCGGAACCATGAATACGCAGCATGTTGCCTCCCGCGTCCTCGGTTGCTCAGTGCGCCAGCCTGCCGGCCGCAGCGAAATCGACCGCGGCGACGAAGGTGCGCACGACCGGTTCCGGCGTGTCCTTGTTGCCGGCGATCTTGATGATGATCTTGTCGGCGACCAATGCAATGTAGCTGTTGTCGCTCTCGGTATAACTGAGGGCATGGCCGGCGACGGTCACGGCTTTGACTCCCGCCGCCTGGGCGTAGGGGCTCTGCAGCAGGGCGGCCATGTTCTGCAGCATCGGACTGTCGGTGGTGATCTGCACGTCAACGCGCTCGCTGCCGTTGTGGTAGATGCGGCTGGCACTGGTGCCGCCGCCCAGCATCTCCACGCCTACGGCACTCGTCTGCGGCGGATCGGCGGTCCAACCGGGCAGCGGCAGCGGCAGCAGCTGTTTCAGGGCGTCGGCCCGCACCTGGTGCACGGCCTTGGTGGCCGCATCCAGGGCGTTCAGCGTGCCCTGGCTGTCGTGCGCCTGCCATGCGGCGGCGGCCTTGGCGATGTTGTCGGCCACTTCGTCCGCGCGCGCCGCCGGCACGCAGGCAAGCACCATCAGCACCAGCGATACCTGACGGCCCAGCCGCATCGGACGCGCTCCCCGGTTTGACTTTGCCGCAAGCTACGGAGCACGCCCGCGGCACACAAGGGTTACGTTCGCGGGGGCAACGTTCGCCGCGGCAGGGCTCATCCGCGTACTGCTCAGATGCGCCGCACCGGCAGCCACCACGCCATGGCCATGCCGCCGGCGGTGAACAGGGAGATGGTGAGGAAGGCGGCGCGGAACGCATCGGCGATCTCCGACTGCACCACCGCGCGCCGGGGCGCCGGCAGTGCCGCCAGCACGCGCGGCCCTTGCTCCGCCAGCGCGGTGAAGGCGGCGGCGGTGGCCGGGTCGCGCGCCGCCAGGGCGGCGAACAACACCGCACCCACCAGGGCGGTGCCGAACGCAGCGCCGACCGAGCGGGAGAACTGCACCGACGCCGCCGCCGCTCCGAGCAATTTCGGGCCGGCCACCACCTGCACCGTCATCTGGACCACCGGCATCGTCGGCCCGGAGGCCAGCGCCAGCAGCGACAGCGCCACGATCAGGCCGGCATTGCCCAAAAGCGGCGCGCACAGGGCGACAAACAGCAGGACCGCGGTGCTGACCGTGAGGCCGATCGAGGGCATGATGGCGGTGCGGCCGGTCCGCGCGATGCTGCGTCCGCCGATCAGCGAGCCGATCGCGACGCCCACCGTCAGCGGCAGCAGAAGCAGTCCGGAGCGTTCCGCGCCCTCGCCGCGCACCACCTCGAGGTACATCGGCAGGAAGCTGACCATGGAGACGGTCTGCGCGGCGACGCAGGCCGCCAGCAAGTCGGTGCGCCAGATGCCCGGCTGGCGGAACATCTGCACCGGCAGCAAGGGGGACGGCGCACGGCGCTCCTGCCGCAGCAGCGCGACCAGGGCGGCGGCAGCGCAGGCGATCAGCACGGCGACCAGCGGCAGCGCGCTCAGGGTGAAGCGCTGGGCGCGTTCCAGCGCGAGCAAGGTCGGGGTGATGACGGCCGCGAACAGGATGGTGCCCCAGACGTCGAATTGCAGGCGGGCGCCGCGCACCGGGTGGGCCTCCAGCCGCGCCACCAGAGCGACCGCCAGCGCGCCGAGCGGCACGTTCACCAGGAACACCGACCGCCAGCCGTAATGCTGGGTGAGCCAGCCGCCGACCACCGGGCCGAAGGTGGCGGCGGCGGCGTACATGCCGGAGAGGTAGCCCTGGTAGCGGCCGCGCTGGCGGGGCGGGACGGCCTCGGCGATCAGCGCCTGCGACAGCGTCATCAGGCCGCCGCCGCCCAGGCCTTGCAGCACGCGGGCGAAGCTCAGCATCAGCACGCTGGTGGCGGCGGCGCAGAGCAACGAGGCCGCGACGAACACGGCGAGAGCGGCGAACATCATGCGCCGCCGGCCGATCGCGTCGCCCAGCCGGCCATAGACCGGAGCGGCGATGGTGTTGGCGATCAGGTAGCCGACCACCACCCAGGAGACCCGCTCCAGGTCGCCCAGCGTGGCGCCGATTGCCGGCAGGGCGGTGGCGACGATGGTCTGGTCCACCGCCGCCATGAACATCGGCAGCATGATGGACGGGAAGACGGTGAGGAACAGCGACCGGCCGTCGGGCGGCGGCACGGGCAGCGCGGTCGTGGCGGGCGGCACGGGCAGTGTCGCTGCGGCGGGCGGCACAGGCGGCGCCGACGCGGCGGCCGATTGCTCTGCCGGCGGGGAGTCGGTGGATCCGAAGGGCATCGCGCGAACCTATGGCGCGGCAGTGTCCCGGAAAAGCGTGCGAGCATGCGCCGGGGTCATGGCAGATCGCCGGCAGCGTCCCGAACGCATGGCCCGATAACCTCCCGCGGCTTCCCGAGGCGGGCGCCCGGCAAATACGGAAATGCAATTTTCACAAACTGCGTCACGCTTCAACAAGCAAATTCGCGGCCGTAGCCGTAGCGTTGCTGCAAGCCAAGCCAAGCCAAGCCAAGCCAGGCCAAGCCAGGCCAGGCCAGGCCAGGCCAGGCCAAGCCAAGCCAAGCCAAGCCAAGCCAAGCCAGAGCCGCCCGCCAGGTTCATTCTCAACCGGATGCCGGCCGGCGCCAACCAGGGAAGAGCCAGGATGAAGCGCAAAACGATCCCGGCGGCCGCCGCCGTCGCAGGCTTGCTCGCCGCGCTTGGCGGCATCGCCGCTGCGGCGCAGGACAAGTATACCGTGCGGGTGCCGGGCGGCGTCGCGTTCTCGGAGTTCCGGGGATACGAGCGCTGGGAGACGATCGCGGTCAGCCTGAACGGCGACAAGATCGACACGATCCTGGGCAATGCCGCGATGATCAAGGCGTACCAGTCGGGTATTCCCGGCAACGGCAAGCCGTTCCCCAACGGCGCCAAAATGGCGAAGATCCATTGGACGTTCAAGAAGAACCCCGCGGAGCCGGGCAATCCGACGGTGCCGGACACCCTGCATGACGTCGACGTCATGGTGAAGGACAGCCACCGGTTCGCCGACAGCGGCGGCTGGGGATACGGCGAGTTCGAATTCGACGCCGCGAGCAATACGTTCCGCCCCGGCAACCTGACCGACATGCCGCCGCAGGCGCATGACGCCAAGTGCGGCTTCGCGTGTCACACCGTCGTGGCGAACAAGGATTACGTTTTCACCACCTACCAGAAGCGGTGAGAGCCGTGTTCGGCGCGGCACCACGCCTGCCGCGCCGCGCGCCGCCGTGTGCCGGCAGGATGAACGAGGTTGAACATGTCTGAATACCGCAACGACAGCCATTGCATGGCACGTCGCATCTCGCGCCGTGCGGCGCTCGGCAGGACGGCGCTGGCGCTGGGCGCGGCGACGGCCGCGGCGGTGGCCCGGGGAGCGGCGGCGCAGTCGAAGCTGACCCAGGCGATCGCGAAGTATCAGCCGACGCCGAACGGCGCCGATCACTGCGGACTCTGCGTCAACTTCCAGCCGCCGAACGCCTGCCGGTTCGTCGCCGGCGAGATCAGCCCGAATGGCTGGTGCCAGTTGTACGCCGCCAAGACGTAGCGCCGACCGGCGCGGGACGGTCGCCGCCGATCCCATCGCCCGGCCGTTGCCGCCTGGCGCAGGTCCAGCGCCGCCGTGCGGTCGCGCGAATCGGATTCCCGGGCCGTGCCGGCCGGACGCAGGTCCGGCGGCACCGGGCAATTGCGGCGGATCGGATCTCCCGGCCGTGCCGGCCTAGCGCACGTCCAGCGGCACCACGCTGATGCTGTTGAACGGTGAGCCGTTGATCAGCCGCGTGCTGACAACGGTGTAGATCAGCACATGCTTCTCGGCATCCACGGCGCGATGGATCTGGAAGCTCTTGAAGAACAGCGATGCCGACGCGAAGCCGATGACCTGGGAGCGCGGCAGGTGCGGCGGCAGCGAGACCGGGCCGACGGCGCGGCAGGCGATGGAAAAGCGGCTGGGATCCTCGGCCAGGCCGATGCCGCCCTTGATGCCGCCGGTTTCCGCGCGCGACATGTAGCAGGACACGTTGGCGACCTGCGGGTCGTCGTACCGCTCCACCACGATCTTGTCGTCCGGGCCGAGCCAGCGGAAGTTGGTGTTGATCGAATCGATGCGCGTCTGCGCCCGGGCGGGGATCGCAAGCAGCAACGCGGCGATGGCGGTGAGGATCAATCGTGGCATGGCGCCGACAGATTAGCCTCTCCCGCGCCTGGCGTGGGAGAGGCTAATGTCCCGCGATGACCCTGCCGTCCTTCCCCCTGCTCGGCCGCGCCGTACGCCATGAATGGATGCTCGAGGCGGACTTCGTCAGCGTCAACCATGGCTCGTTCGGCGCCACGCCGCGCGTGGTGCTGGCCGCGCAGCAGGACTGGCAGCGGCGGATGGAGGCGCAACCCGGCCGCTTTTTCCGCGCCATCCTGCCGGATGCGCTGCGTGCCGCCGCCGGGCGCCTCGCGGCTTTCCTCGGCGCCGACGGCAGCGACCTGGCGTTCGTCGAGAACGCCACGGTCGGCTGCAACGCCGTGCTGCGGTCGCTGCCGCTTGCCTTTGGCGACGAGATCCTGGTGCTGACGCACGGCTATGGCGCGGTGCGCAATGCGGTGCGGCATGTCGCCGAGCGTGCCGGCGCGCGCATGACCGAGGCCACCGTGCCGTTTCCACGTCCCGACGCCGAGGCCATCGTCGCCTCGGTTGCCGCGGCGCTGACGCCGCGCACCAGGCTGGCGGTGATCGACCACATCACCTCGGGCAGCGCGCTGGTGCTGCCGCTGGAGCGTGTCATCGCGGCGTGCCATGCGGCCGGCGTGCCGGTGCTGGTCGATGGCGCGCACGGCCCGGGCCAGGTCATGCTGGACCTGCCGGCGCTGGATGCCGACTGGTATGTGGGCAACTGCCACAAATGGCTGTGCGCGGCGAAGGGGTGCGGGTTCCTGTGGGCGTCGCCGGCGCGCCAGGCGGGGCTGCATCCGGTGACGATCTCGCATGGTTTCGGCAGTGGCTTTCTCGCCGAGTTCGATTGGACCGGCACCCGCGATTGCAGCGCGTGGCTGAGCGTCGGCGCGGCGATCGATTTCCATGCCCGGCTTGGCGGTGCGGCGCTGCGCGCCCGGAATGTGGCGCTGGCGGCCGAGGGCGCGGCGCTGCTGGCGCGGCGGCTGAATACGGAGCAAGGCGCGGCGGGGGCGCTGGCCGGCGCGATGGGGCTGGTGCGGCTGCCGCTGGCCGGGCCGGTGACGGCGGCCCGGTCCGAGGCGATGCGCGCGCGGCTGCTGGCGGCGGGGACCGATGCACCGACGCATATCATCGATGACGCGCTGTGGCTGCGCCTGTCGGCGCACGCCTACAACGAGATCGAGGATTACCAGCGCCTGGCGGAAATCGCGGCGCTCGCGGTGCGGCAGGAAGCGTAGGACGGTGTTCCCCGGGGCGCCGGGGGAGCGCCGCGGAACACCGCGCGATCACCGGCGCGACGGGCGTGCCGGGCCGATCGTGCTCGCCCACGCAGCGTTCGGCGTCTCGCGTTGCTTCGTTTCGCCGGTCAATCCCGCTTGGCAGGCGTGGTACAGCGAGGCTGCCGCGCTCCGGTTCCTCCCGCTTCGCCGGCCAGGGTTTGGATGTCAGCAACCAGGTAGCCGCCCCGCGTCGTGGGCGGGGTGCCGGATGCTCCGGTAGCCCCCCGCTCGTGGGCGGGGTGGCGGATACTCAGGCAGCGAGCAACGATCGCGCGATGTCGATCACCCGGTATGCCTCGCTCCACAGCGCGTAATCCTGCAGCCGCGACAGCGGTGCCCAGACGGCTTCGGAGACGTCGGTTGCCGCCACCGGGTCGCCGGACTCCCAGCGCGCGGCGAAATCCAGGATGGTGTAATGGAACTGCACCCGCCCCTCGCGGTCGCGGCGGATATTGTCGACATGCGCCGCGAACAGGAGCGGACCGGCGACGATCCCGGTCTCCTCGAGCAATTCGCGGCGGGCGGCTTGCTCGGAGGTTTCGCCCACTTCCTGCGCGCCGCCGGGCAGCGTCCAGCTTCCCACGTTGGGCGGCTTGCCGCGGCGCACCAGCAGGACCGAGTCGTCTTTCAGCACGATCACGCCGATGCCGACGATCGGCCGTGCCGGATATTCGCGGTCGCTCATGGCTTGGCCGCGGCGGGTGCGCCCGGCTTGGCCGGTGTGGCCGATGCGCCCGTCGTGGCCGATGTGCCTGGCGTGGCTGACGTGGCAGGTGCGCCAGGTGTAGCTGACGCGCCCGGTGCGCCCGGCGTGGCTGACGCGGCAGGTGCGCCAGTTGTAGCTGACGCGCCCGGTACGCCCGGCGTGGCTGACGTGGCAGGTGCGCCAGTTGTAGCTGACGCACCCGGTGCGCCAGGTGTAGCTGACGCGCCCGGTGCGCCAGGCGTGGCTGATGTGGCAGGCGTGGCCGATGTCGCCGATGCAGCGGGTGCGGCAGGCTTGGTGAATGGTGCTGCGGGTGCAGCCGGGGCGCTCATCGTGGCAGGTGCGGCCGGCGTGGCCGGCTTGGCGGATGGCGCCGTCGTCAGGTCGCCCAGCGACGGCACCAGCGAGCTCTCCTTCCAGGCACCCAGTTCGTAGGTCCAGCCCGACAGGCGCGCCTGCAGCCGGTCGGCTTCGGCGGTGGTCTTGCCCGCCCCGCTCACGCTGAACCGCGCCAGCAGCTCATGCTCCGAGACCGGCGTCGCGTTGGGCTTCGGCGGCGCCTGGTAGACCGCGGCGGTCACCGTCAGCCCGTCCGACGTGGTGAACACCGACGTGCCGATGCGGTCCTTCGGCGGTGCCGTGCCGGCGTGCACGTCGTCGAACGTCAGCAGTTCCAGCGCCCGCGAGACGTCCTGCAACTTGAAATCGTCGAGCTTCGGGTGATCGGCCGGCACCGTCAGCGCCAGCTTGCCGTTGGTGCGGGTGAAGTCCAGCGTGGCGGCGCCGCGGGTCACCGCCACCGTGGCGATGCGGCTGTGATCGATGTTCATGATGTCGCGATCAAGCCAGAGCTGCGGGTCGGCGTCCACCTCCAGGCTGCCCTCGGCCAGCCAGCTCTGGTTGTCGTTCGGGCGGCGGACATAGACCTCGTCCGGCACGTTGCCGCCGGTGCGCACGCGGCGGTGGCCGACGATCAGCGCCACGATCGTCCTGCCCGAGGCATCCAGCACGCGCAGCAGATTCGAATTGGCGGTCGGCGTGTTGGGATCCTCCACGCCGAGTGTCGCGAACTCCTTCGGATCAGCGGTGCGCTGGTCGACCAGGCGCAGTTCGGTCAGCGCCGTGAGCATGCCGCGCAGCCTGGTTTCCTGCACCGGATAGCCGTCGCGGCTTGCCAGGCCCCAGCGCACATGGCCGCCGGTGTCGTGCTTCTCGATCACCAGCTTCTGGCCCTGATGGTCCACCTCGACCTTCGCCGCCGCTTGCAGGCGCGGCGCCAGGTCCGGGAACATCAGCTTGCCGTTATTGGCCGTGCTCTGCTCGCCCGGCATGGTGGCGACGCCGAAATACCAGCCGCCGGCGATGGCGACGGCGCCGAGCACCACCAGAACGAGCAGGGTGCGGGTCGTCATGCGGAGCAGTCCCTGCCGGGTCCAGGCGAACGCGTGGTCATCCCCGGGCCCTCGCGCGCTGGCGGCGGCGGACCAGCCCCATCCCGATCGCCAGCAGCGTCAGCACCGCCGGCACGGCGACGATGTCGAACGCGCGCAGCTCGTTCTCCAGCCGGTCGATGTTGCGGTTCAGGTCGTATTGCACGGCGCGCAGCTTCTCGCGCGTCTCGACGATGTCGCGGCGTGCCGCGTCGATCGCCATGCGCTGCGCCGGCGTGATCACCGCCTGGGCGTTGGCCGGTTGCTCGGTATCGGTCGGGTTGCTGCCCTGGCGCAGGGTCTGCAATTGCTTCTGCACGTCGTCCAGGTGCTGTTGCAGCGCTTGCTCGGTGCGGCGGAACTTGGCTTCCGCGTCGGCCTGCATGGTGTTCACCAGGGTGAACGGGCGGCTGGAATCGCCGCGGGCGCGCAGGCCGATCAGTGCCTCGCCGCCGGCCAGCGTATCGACCAGGTTGGCCACGAACGGGCCGTTGTCGCTGAACGGCAGGGCGGTCTGCTGGCCGAAGAAGTCGCTGATGCGCACCCAGAAGCGATCGGCCAGGATGTCGGAATCGGCCACCACGACCAGGTCGGCCGGCCCGCTGGTCTCGGCCCGGTAGGCCGGGAAATCGGCCGGCCGCTTGCCGCCTTTCGGCTCCGGCGGCGGAGCGGTGAATGCCGAGTGCAGCACGCCGCGGATGCGCGCGGCGATCACGCGCGGTCCGCCCTCGGGTTTGAAATTCGCCAGGATCTTGCCCGGATCGGGCATTTTCACCTGGTCGACCGGGATCAGTCCCGACTGCGCCGAGGAGGTGAGCAAGGGGGTGAAATCGATCTTGGCGCCCGGCGCCCTGGCGATGAAGCCGGGCGAGGCGACCGTGACCTGTTGCAGATCCGCGGTCGCCGGATCGCTGTGGTTGATGCCGGCGCGGATGTTGAACCAGGCGACGTAGTTCACTGCCTGCGCGTTCTGGTCCTGCGGATCGCGCACCCGCCAGGCGCCGGTCAGGTCGCCGACCACCTCGTTGGGATTGAACTCGATGCCCCAGGCCTTGAACAATTTCGCCAGGTCGGAATGGGCGTCGGTGACCGGCATGCCGCCGGGGTTCGGCTGCGACGCCATGGTCTCGCTCCACGGATCGACCATCACCATCAGGCGGCCGCCGCGCATGACGAACTGGTCGATGGCGTAGAGCGTGTTGTCGGACAGGTTCTGCGCTTCGGCGACCAGCAGCACGCCGATATCGGGATCGATCGCCTGCGCGTCGGTGGGCACCATCTTCACCTGGTTGGTCTGGCGCAGCAGCTCGGTCGCGGCGAAGGGCTGGCCGCCTTCCTGGCCGTGGCTCATCATCATGAGCTGCGGATTGCCGTCGAGCGGCAGCGACGACATCACGCCGACCACGGGCCGCTTCGGGCTGGACAGGTCGTAGACCAGCTTTGTCAGGTCGTATTCGAGGAAGCGCTCGCGGTCCGGCTGGAAGAACGCAATGGTGCGCTCGTCGTCCAGCAGGTTGGAGCCGGCGAGGCCGAAATAGACCTGGGTGCCTGCCTGGTCCACCGGCACGCCCTGCAGGCCGTCGGCGAGGGCCTGGTCTTCGACGCTGCTGAACGGCTCGGGGTTGTAGAAGCGCAGGCGGATCTTGCCGTTCGCGACGGCGGCGTATTCCTCCAGCATCTCGCGCACGCGGTCGGCGTAGCTGCCGTAGACCGGCACCGTGCTGCCGAGCAGGCGCGAATAGAACAGACGGAGGGTGATGGGTTCCTTGAGGTTCCTGAGGATGCTGCGGGTGCCGGGGGAGAGGGTGTAGATGTGGTTCTCGGTGAGGTCGGCGTGCACATAGGCAAGCCGGGCATCGGCGAACATGTTGATGCCGATCACGATCGCGGCGACCGCGATCACGCCGACGACGGAGAACCAGAAGCGGCGGCGCATGGCGGTCAGTCCGCCTTGTGCTGGTCGACCAGCACGGCGTTCACGTACAGCCAGAAGCCGATGAAGCTGGCGAAGAAGACCAGGTCGCGCACGCTGATCAGGCCGCGGGTGAAGTCGTTGAAGCGGTCGATCACCGCGACGTGGCGGGCGATGTCGCCGAGCACCGGCGTGTTGCGCGACAGGAAGTCGGTGACCACGGGATAGGACGCGACGGCGAATACGAAGCACACCGCGACGCCGAGCACGAAGGCGATGACCTGGTTGCGCGTGAGCGCCGACATGGCGGAGCCGACGGCGAGGAACGCGCCGGCGACGAGCAGGGAGCCGGCGTAGCCGGAGGCGATCACGCCGTTATCGGGCGAGCCGAGGATGTTCACGGTGATGACGAAGGGAAACGTGAGCAGCAGCGCGATGGCGCAGAACGCCCAGGCGGCGAGGAACTTTCCCAGTACGGCCTGGGTCTGGGTGATGGGGAGGGTGAGGAGAAGTTCGATGGTGCCGAGCCGGCGTTCCTCGGCCCAGAGGCGCATGGTGAGGGCGGGGACGAGCAACAGGAAGACCCAGGGGATGAAGGTGAAGAACGGGCCGAGATCGGCCTGGCCGCGGGCGAAGAAGTCGCCGAGATTGAAGGTCAGCGCGCCTTGCATGACGAGGAAGATCACGATGAACACGGTGGCGACGGGGGTGGCGAAGTAGCCCGCGAGTTCGCGCCCGGCGATGATGACGATGTTGCGCATGCGTCGGCCTAGGCCTTTCCCGCGCGACGGGAGAGGTCGCGGCGCCATAGGCGTCGCGGGTGAGGGTGATCGGGTCGTCCCGACGCCTGCTTCTCGCCAAGGTGCAGAAAGGTCGAGTACGTCACGCGGGACCCTCTCCCTCGGCGCTTTGCGCCTCGACCTCTCCCGTTTCACGGGAGAGGTTCGCTGAAACAGGGGAGAGGTTGGTCAGGGTTCTGAACACTTCCTCCAGCTTGCCGCTGGGGTGCAGGGCGCACAGGTCGGCGGGGGTGGCATCGGCGACGACGCGGCCCTCGGCGATGATCATCGCGCGGGTGCAGACCGCGTCCACTTCCTCGAGGATATGAGTCGAGATCACGATCGCCTTGTCCGGCGCCATGCGCTGGATCAGCGTGCGGACCTCGTGCTTCTGGTTGGGGTCCAGGCCGTCGGTCGGCTCGTCCAGCACCAGCACCGGCGGATCGTGCAGCAGCGCCTGCGCCAGGCCGACGCGGCGCTTGAAGCCCTTCGACAGCGTCTCCACCGGTTGCAGCCGCACGCCGGCGAGCTGGGTCAGGTCGACGGCGTGGTCCACCCGGGCGTCCAGATCGGCGCCGCGATAGCCGCGGATCCTGGCGCAGAAGCGCAGGAACCCGAGCACCGACATTTCCGGATAGGTCGGCGCGCCCTCGGGCAGGAAGCCCAACGCGCGGCGCGCGGCGACGCCGTCGGCCTGGACGTCATGGCCGCAGATGCGGGCGGTGCCCTCGGAGGGGATCATGAAGCCGGCCAGCATGCGCATCGTGGTCGACTTGCCGGCGCCGTTGGGGCCGAGGAAGCCCAGCACCTCGCCGCGCGCGACGTGGAACGAGACGTGGTCGACCGCGGTGAAGCCGCCGAACCGCTTGGTCAGGCCGTCGGTCTCGATCAGCGAAGTCGGTCCGCTGGCAGCCAAGCTGCGCTCCTCCCCGGTCATGACGCTTGCGGGGCGGCGGCATACCGCAACCGCCGGTCAATGCAAGCCGGGGACATGCGGATGGATAAGGCTTAACCCGAGAGTCAGACGCCATGCCGGGTTTGGCGGGCGGGCGTGGTGCGGCACGAATCGGAACGGCGGGGCCAGCGATGCGCTGGCTCCGTTGGCGATGCCCTGGCAGCAGGTGCGGTGCGTTCAGGGCGGGCCAGTCGCGGCAGGGCGCGCGGCCGAGGTGCCTGGCGCCGGCGCGGCGCCGGCCATCGCCGCCCACGGATTCGCGACAGCCGGTGCCGCACCTGGATCGGCCGGATCGACCGGCGGATCGCCGACGAAGAATCCGACCGCGCGCTGGATGCCCTCGCGCGATTGCGCCGGCAACGGCAGGTCCGGGTGCCGTTGCTCGAACTGCTTCTCGCGCCGGCGCATTTCACGCTGCAGCGTGGCGAGGCTGCCGCGATGGAACCAGATCGCATTCAGCAGGCGGCTGCCGAAACTGCTGCTGCACAAGGAGAAAGAGATGCCGAGATCGCACAGGATCGCGACGACGTTCTGGCCGGTGGTGCGGCGGCGGGCCTCGGCTTCGAGCTGCTTCATGGTGGGCAGGTTGTTGAACGTGAGCGGCGCTTCCGCGGCACGGCGGCGCCAGGGGCGTGCCGGTGGTTGCGGCGGCTCGGGGGATGGCGGTGCGGCGCCGTCGGCGGCTGATGGTGCGGCTTGCTCCGGTGGTGGTGCGGCAGGCGGTTTGGGCGCGCGTGGGGGATCGCGGCGCCGCTGGATCGGCAGGTCGCGGCCGCGCATGGCACGCGCGCGCAACACGCGCTCCAGCGCGACGGCGCGCATGATGCCGCGTTGGATGCGGGGAAGGATCGAGGAGAGTACGGCGGTGCCGAAGAACTGGGCGATGGTGGCGAAGGTGCTCCAGACCGCGCGATGCTCGATGGTGTCCAGGAGGTGGCGGCCGTATTCGGCGAGGATGAGGGCGATGTCGAGAAGTTCGCCGATGCGTTCAGGCACGGCATGGCCGCCGCGGTCCGCGAGGGGACCGGGTTCGGTAGCAAGGCCAGCAGTGAGGTTGAACGTCGTTGCATGTGTCATGGTCGGTTATTATAGTTAACTATGATGGTTAGTGCAAGGGAAATTTTGCCCGGCCGCGGATCACGCGCGCGGGGGGGGCGGCAGGTTCCCGGCCGTCCTCGATCCGCCCGGCGACGCCGCGGCCGATGCGGCCCTGGCGGACCATTTTTGCGTTGGGTCGTCTTCACGTTGGGTCATCCGGTAATCGTGCGGGCGATTCCGCCGGATCGGGAAGGCAAGGGAATACGCGGCAGGCTCCCCCGGCGAGGAACTTGATTCCGGAATGTCCGATCGACCGGTTGTAGCATAATCGGCAGCGGGGAACTTCGGCGGGCCGCGGCTGGAGATGCATCGGCTGGTCCGGTGGCGGTGAGAAAGGCACCGTGCTCGCGACGACCCGACTTTATCTGCGTGCATCTGCGCCTGCCCCGGACCCGGTCCGGGGTTCATCTGCGGCAAAACTATTTTCGGCTGCACACGGAACGAACGGCTCCGACTCCTTCCGCGGGAAATCGGCGCCCGCGGCGAAGCAAGGTTTGCCGCAGACGAACTCAGTGCGGCCTGAAGGCCGCAACCAACCGTAGGCACGGCGTTCCGCACTGCTGCTGCTAAGCTGGATTGTGACGAGCAATGCCAGAGCAGCGGG